>Ga0081526_100048_pt1 | contig 100844 bp, 82 predicted proteins | sample HotLakmasection2_FD_70991 | JGI IMG/M metagenome (GOLD analysis project Ga0081526, IMG submission 70991) | Hypersaline microbial mat communities from Hot Lake, Washington, USA - Section #2 (SPADES assembly) (version 2) | ecosystem: Environmental > Aquatic > Non-marine Saline and Alkaline >... | reverse complement strand
CAACCCCCCCCTTCCCCTCCTCGGAGGGGTGCCCGCAGGGCGGGGTGGGTTGGCCTGGCAACGAGAAACTTATCTCAATGAATGAAGTGCTTTCTGGCTGAGCCTAACCCACCCCTGCCCCTCCCAGGAGGGGTGCCCGCAGGGCGGGGTGGGTTGGCCTGGCAACGAGAAACTTATCTCAATGAATGAAGTGCTTTCTGGCTGAGCCTAACCCACCCCTTCCCCTCCTCGGAGGGGTGCCCGCAGGGCGGGGTGGGTTGGCTTGGCAACGAGAAACTTATCTCAATGATGAAGTGCTTTCTGGCTGAGCCTAACCCACCCCTTCCCCTCCTCGGAGGGGTGCCCGCAGGGCGGGGTGGGTTGGCCTGGCAACGAGAAACTTATCTCAATGAATGAAGTGCTTTCTGGCTGAGCCTAACCCACCCCTTCCCCTCCCAGGAGGGGTGCCCGCAGGGCGGGGTGGGTTGGCCTGGCAACGAGAAACTTATCTCAATGATGAAGTGCTTTCTGGCTGAGCCTAACCCACCCCTGCCCCTCCCAGGAGGGGATGGCGGCAAAGGGCTTGTTCTCTGCAAACACAAAAGGAAACAGAACCGATGACATATCTTGAAACTAAAGGGTCCGAGTACCTGCCTGGGGTGGCCCCAACTGGGGCTGAAGACCCCGGCCCCCGGTACCTGGAACCGAAGGCCCCCGGTCCCTTAAAAGCCCCCCATCAAGAGCGAGTGCGCCATTTGCTCTACGGCAGCCTGGCGGGGATTGATCGCACGATTAAAATTCTGCATACCCTCGGCTATGCTGACCCGAATGATTGGTCTGAACCGATGCCCACGGGGCGACCCAATGAGTGGATGGTGATTATGACTAAGATCTTGCTGCTGGAGTAGGACGGGAGGAAGGCAGTAGGCAGAAGGAGGAAGGCAGAAGGGGGGTGGGCTTTGTTGGCTCTGTTGAGGGGGTCTGAGATGGGGGTTTTTTGTTCCATCGAACTCACCAGAACCTTGACTATGGGTGGGGGGTGTTCTCGGCCTCAGGCCCATCTGGCGATCGGCAAAGCCCTTTGCTCTGGCCGGAAAGCACCGTTTACGTAAACGAGGTTCTCGGTACCGTAAGCGGTGCATTAACCTTCCTCCCAGGGGTAAGTTTCTGCTCTTTGCAGAAATGACAGTCAATTTCTCTCGACCTGCATAGCCATCGCTTTAACTCCTAATCGCTCCAGAATAGCCAGAGTCGGTTGGGCCTGGTTCAGGATGTAGAAGTGGAAGCCGGGAGCCCCTAATGCAATGAGTTTTTCACAGAGTTGAACCACTACGTCTGTGCCGAAGGACCTTAAGCTGGCGGGGTCGTGGCGGTAATCGAGCAGGCGTTGCTCAATCCAGCGGGGAATTTCTGCACCACAGCGCTGGCTGAAGCGGAGCAGACGATCGTGGTTGGTGATGGGCATGATGCCGGGATAGATGGGAATGGAAATGCCATGCTGGTGGCAGCGGTTGAGAAAGTCTGCATAGGCGTCGGAATTAAAGAAGTATTGAGTAATAGCTGCGGTGGCACCAGCGTCAACTTTGCGTTTGAAATTAATCAGGTCCTGGCGGGCGCAGCCCGCTTCAGGGTGAACTTCGGGATAGGCGGCAACGATGATTTTGAAGCTGTCTCCGTAGTGGGTTTTGATAAATGCCACCAGTTCATTTGCATAGTGGAACTCGTGGGCAACATCCTCAACATTCTGGGGCAGGTCGCCGCGCAGGGCGACGATGCGATCGATGCCCGCTGCCTGATAGCTATCGAGCAGGGCTTTGAGGGAGGGGGCGGTGTCACCGATGCAGGAAAGGTGAGGGACGGCGGAAATACCAGCTTTGTTGTGGAATTGCAGGACGAGTTGATGGGTGCGATCGCGGGTTGTCCCCCCAGCCCCGTAGGTAATAGAGAAGAAACGGGGTTGGTAGGGAGCAAGGAGGGCATGTTGTACCGCGAGTTGCTCCAAACCATCTGCCGTTTTTGGCGGGAAGAACTCGAAGCTCAGGGGAAGATTTTTAATCATGGTTTCAGGGAACAGAATTCAAAGTTCCCCCGGATGGGGGGATTTGGGGGGCCAGTGCAGTAACTTTTTGCTTTTTCAGATTTATTCCTTAAATTTGCAACGCCTGGGGGTTGGTGCATTAGCTGCGCTGAATGCACCCTACGGGAAGGTCTAATATTTGTAGCTTTCGGGTTTAAAGGGACCTTTGAGCGGCACGTTAATGTACTTGGCCTGCTGTTCCGTGAGCTGGGTGATGACGCCGCCGAAGCCCTGCACCATATAGCGGGCGACTTCTTCGTCCAGGTGCTTGGGTAGGACTTGAACGGTGAGGGCGGCAGCTTGTTCGGCGGGTGGGAGGTCGGCGAATTTGCGTTCGTAGAGAAACATCTGGGCCAGCACCTGGTTGGCGAAGGAGCCGTCCATGATGCGGGAGGGGTGGCCGGTGGCGTTGCCGAGGTTAACCAGTCGCCCTTCGGAGAGCAGAATCAGGTAATCTTGCGGGTCGTCGCTGCGGTACACCTGGTGGACCTGGGGTTTGACGGGTTCCCAGCGCCACTGCTGGCGCATGTAGGCGGTGTCAATTTCGTTGTCGAAGTGGCCGATGTTGCAGACGACGGCACCGCGTTTGAGGGCCTGGAGCATGGCGGCGTCGCAGACGTTGACGTTGCCGGTAGCGGTGACGAGCAGGTCTGTGGTAGCCAGCAGGTCGGTGTTGATGCAGTCGGGGGTGCCGTCGTTAATGCCGTTGCGGTAGGGGGAGACGACTTCGTAGCCATCCATGCAGGCCTGCATGGCGCAGATGGGATCAACTTCGGCGATTTTAACGATCATGCCCTCCTGGCGCAGGGAGGCGGCGGAGCCTTTACCCACGTCGCCGTAGCCAAGGACGAGGGCTTTTTTCCCGGCCATCAGGTGATCGACACCGCGTTTGATAGCGTCGTTGAGGCTATGGCGGCAGCCGTATTTGTTATCGTTTTTGGCTTTGGTAATGGAGTCGTTGACGTTGATGGCGGGGACTTTCAGGGTGCCAGCAGCCAGCATTTCCAGCAGGCGATGAACCCCAGTGGTGGTTTCTTCGGTAATGCCGTGGATACGGCTGAGCATCTCGGGATACTGGTCGTGGATGTAGCCGGTAAGGTCGCCGCCGTCGTCCAGAATCATGTTGGCCTCCCAGAGGGAACCGTTGGGCAGGCGGCAGGTTTGTTCGAGGCACCACCAGTATTCCTCTTCGGTTTCCCCTTTCCAGGCGAAGACGGGGGTGCCCGCAGCGGCAATGGCGGCGGCGGCGTGGTCCTGGGTGGAAAAGATGTTGCAAGAGGACCACCGCACTTCGGCCCCCAGGGCTTGCAGGGTTTCGATCAGGACGGCGGTCTGGATGGTCATGTGAATGCAGCCGAGAATTTTGGCCCCCTGCAGGGGCTTGCTTTCCCGATACTGTTCGCGGATGGCCATGAGGGCGGGCATTTCGCTCTCGGCAATGGCGATTTCTTTACGGCCCCAGTCGGCGAGGGTGATGTCGGCAACTTTGTAGTCTTGGGTGAGTAGGGTGGTTGTCATGGGTTTTGGGTTTACGGTTCAGGGTTTAGGGTTTACGGTTCAGGGTTTACGGTTTAGGGTGCCGGGTGTCGGGTGATAGGTCGTCGGTTGCAAGTGGTTAAATCTTGTTCCAATGCTCTGCGTTGGAATAGGGCCAGGAGGCTCTGCCTCCAAAATTAGGCGGCGGAGCCGCAAAACTAGGGACCCAGGCAGAGCCAGGGCACCAGATGAACCCACCACCCCACCACCCCACCACCCCACTACCCCTCCTTCAGCGCTTCCGCTTTATTCGTTTTCTCCCAGGTCAACTCGGGCAATTCGCGGCCAAAGTGGCCATAGGCGGCGGTCTGGCGGTAGATGGGGCGGCGCAGGTCGAGCATGTCAATCAGGCCCTGGGGGCGCAGGTCGAAGTGCTCGCGAATGAGGGTGGCGATGCGGTCGTCGGGGAGTTGGCCGGTGCCGAAGGTGTTGACAGCGATGGAGGTGGGTTCGGCGACGCCGATGGCGTAGGAAACCTGGATTTCGCAGCGCTGGGCGAGGCCAGCGGCGACGATGTTTTTGGCGACGTAGCGACCGGCGTAGGCGGCGGAGCGATCGACTTTGGAGGGGTCTTTGCCGGAGAAGGCACCACCGCCGTGGCGAGCCATGCCGCCGTAGGTATCGACGATGATTTTGCGTCCGGTGAGGCCGCAGTCGCCGACGGGGCCGCCGATGACAAACTGGCCGGTGGGGTTGATGTGGTACTGGGTGTTGGCGTGGAACCAGTCGTTGGGCAGCACGGGTTTGATAATTTCTTCCATGACGGCTTCGCGGATGTCGGCCTGGGAGATGTCAGGATCGTGCTGGGTGGAGAGGACGACGGCGTCAATGGCGACGGGCTGTTTGTCTTCGTAGCGCAGGGTCACCTGGCTTTTGGCATCGGGGCGGAGCCAGGGGAGAACTTTGTGTTTGCGGAGGTAGGCTTGCCGTTCGACGAGGCGGTGGGCGTAGTAGATGGGGGCAGGCATGAGGGTGTCGGTTTCGCTGGTGGCGTAGCCGAACATAAGGCCCTGGTCGCCAGCGCCGAGGTCTTTGTTGGCGGCTTCGTCTACGCCCATGGCGATGTCGGCGGATTGTTTGCCGATGGCGTTTAGAACGGCGCAGGAGGCCCCATCGAAGCCGACGTCGGAGCTGTTGTAGCCGATGGCGAGGATGACGTCGCGAACGATGTCTTCGAGGCTGACGTAGGTGTGGGTGCGGACTTCGCCAGCGATGATGGCCATGCCGGTTTTGACGAGGGTTTCGACGGCGATGCGGGCGTGGGGGTCTTCGGTGAGGATGGCGTCGAGGATGGCGTCGGAGATCTGATCGGCCATTTTGTCGGGGTGGCCTTCAGAGACAGATTCGGAGGTGAAGGTGGTGTATTGGGTCATGGGGGCTGGGTTCTGGGTGTTGGGTTTTAGGTTCAAGGTTTAAGGGGGGAAAGAGGGTTTTGGGCCTTGCTCGACGTCAATCTCTACCGTGGGGTGGGCACCGCCAGCCCTGTCAAGATGGGTCGAAAAGGGTGGTCGTAGTCCAATGAATCCTCCCAAAGCGGCATTACGTGTAGGGTGTGTTCTCGGCCTTAGACCAACCCTGCGATAGTACACAGACTCTGCCCTGGCCGAAACGCACCGTTTGCGTAAAACGAGATTCTCGATGCCGTCCCAGAAGGGGATAGATGTAGCAAAATCTTAGCGGTCTTACCTTGGCGACCTGAGGTTAAAAAAGGGTTTTCAGACCCTGCTCGACGGTAAAGGGGGGCCGCCAGTGAAGTTGGGTTTGCAGGTGGCTGATATCTACGCTGAGGGAACCGGTGAGGCGATCAAGGGTGTCGGTGTTGAGGGGCAGGGTGCGGTGGGTGATTTGCTGCATGCTGTCGCCGAGTTTGCCGCTGAGGCGGAGCAGGGGCAGGGGTACGGGCACAAGGCGACAGGGCTGTTGGGCGCAGTGGGCGATCAGGCGGATTAGTTCGGGGGTGGAGAGGTCTTGCCCGTCGCTGCAGATGAAGGTCTGATTGCGGGCGTTGGGGTGGGTGAGGGTGGTGAGAATGATATCAACCAGGTTGCCGACGTAGAGGAAGCTGCGGCGGTTTTGGATGGCCCCAAAGGGCAGGGGTAGCCCGGTTTGGATGAGTTTGAGCAGGCGTTCCATGTTGCCGGGGTTGCCGGGACCGTAAACCAGGGTGGGGCGCAGGATGGTGTAGGTCATGCCGCTGTCTTTGGCCAGGTCGATGAGGGCCTGTTCGGCGGCGAGTTTGCTGCGGCCATAGGGGGTGTCGGGGCTGCAGGGGGTGGTTTCGGTTAGCACCTCGGGGCTGAGGGTGGCCATGGCACCGATGGAGCTAATGAAGATGAAGTGTTTAACTCCGGCGGCGATACTTTGTTTGACCAGATTGGTGGTGCCTGCGGTGTTGACTTCGTAGAAGGCTTTTTCGGGGTCTGGAGCGGTGTCGTTGAGCTGGTGGGCGCGGGCGGCGAGGTGGATAACGGTGTGGATGTTTTGCAGGGCGGGTTGCCAGTTGGTGGTGGCATGAATGTCGCCGACTTGTAGGGTTTGAATGTTAGTGGTAATTGCTTCGGGCTGTTGGTAGCGCAGAGCAAGGGCGATGGGGTTACCAGTTTGCCCAAGAGATGGAAGAAGATTGCTACCGATAAAGCCAGTGGCACCAGTAACCAAAACATTTAGCATATAAATCTCACTAATAGCAGTTAAATTCAGAATACAAATTTGATAGATACTTAAATATTTTTATAAGAAGGCTTTCCTCTTTAAGAGACACAATTCAAGAGATGCAATGCTTTTAGTCAATACCTTTACACAAATAAAATTTGGTTATTTTACCTAAAATCAAAAGTAGTTCTTATGCTAAAAGGTAATTTTTCTTTTGCATAAGCAACCAAACATTGTATTTCGATACTTTTCCCAAACTCTGGGTGATAAGTTGACTTTTCGCAAACAAATAAAGCACCATCCACCTTAACTTTACCGATACTGACATTTGAAGAATTATAAATAGTTGCAGCTGATTTATTTGGCCAAATGCTAATCCTATAAGCCGGTCCTAAATGAAACCTGGCTTGCAGTCTGTGGTACCCATGGCCCGTAATTTGATCGAGGACGGTAAGTTTATCAACGCTTAGCTCAAATTGCCGTTGGTGAATCCCTAAGGACGGTATATAGGCATATCCATCGTGACAACAAATAGCCTTAATTTTTCCATGATCTATTTGACAGTCATAGTTATAAGTCTTGGCCCTACGAGCAACCCGGAAGCTAGACCAAATTTCAGAAGAATTGAGATCATCCACACTTAGAGTATTATGAGCTTTTGTAGAGCGCTCAAATAACCGTTGTGGGCAAACTTCATAAGTAGATATTCCTGTATCTACGATGAGTTTTTGCTGATCGAGGGAAAGCTCGAATCCAAGAGTACCAGCATGAGAATGACCCGGTTGATAACTCGGTGCTGGACCTCCTATATCCCAGAAAAGACAAATTTGACCATTCCCCAGCCGAGCAAATTGAGAATTTTGGCCAAACCATATTTGGGGGTCAGAGGAATGTTTAAAGCTGCTAACAGTTAATTTGAGACGTTCAGCATAATCTTGTATTTTCTCAAATTCTGGAGCTACACCATAAGCTGAGTCATTAAATAGAGGAAATTCTCCACTAGGGTGTTGCATTGCTGTGTACCAGTTCCAGAGCGAATCCCACTTTTGAATAATTAGACTTTCAAGGTTTTCAATGTCTTCTTTGGTTTTACGTGACAAATTTGCCAGGGAAACAACACTACCTCGGATTAAATTCAATAGATCTAGTAAGTCTTCCAGCAAGATACCTTGATACATTGGACATCTTTCAAAATGTCCACCATCATCCATAAATTGCTCTGGAATTTGCTCTAACAGAATCTTTAACCCCTTTCTCAGCCAGCTCAAAGCTTCATCGCCAGAAAAGGCTAGGCCAGCAAACACCAGCGCTTTTGCATTAGTAAAGAGATGATTAGCAAGTAAGTGGTGTTCAAGGTTAGCAGAAAGCCAGCGTGCTTGCAGACCTAAGCTATTGACCTGAGCTAGAGTCAAAGGATACTGTTGCCATGAAAACTTAAGCCAGTTGACAATTCGTAGCGATGTGGGATAAGGATCCCATCCCATTCCTTTGAAGTAGGGATTCTCTTGAATCCAGCGATCAAGCCACTGGCTGACCGATTCTGGATGATCATATCCGATAGGACTCAGCAAAAAATCAAAATAGTGAAGATTATAATGCCAAAGATAAGAACTTGCCCCAACGTTCCAGAATTCTGAACCAGTAACTTGATGGGTCTCATTCAAAAAACAGAATTGATCTGGTAATTGCAAAGAGTTCCGCTTAGTTGCAGACGGCAACCAACCCGATGGAGCAGAACCCAAAACGGGAAGATTAGTATATCTTATCCTAACGTCAGGAAAAAATCTTTGAGAGATTAGAGCGATTCCTTGTCTGGGCTTTAGATGTCTTAAAGTGTGAAATAAGTAACTAAGCCGAGTAATCACGTTGTATTGACCTAGATTGATTGTTTAGCAATAACATCCTTAAAGACTTTTTCGAGTTGTTGCGCCAGAAGGTCTCGATCGAAGGTTTTCTCCGCTAAATTTCGAGATCGGAGCCCAAAATCTTTGAGTAACTCATGATTATTGCGCATGAAGATAACTTTATCGGCAAAGTCTTTGGGATTATCTGGCTCAACTAAAACACCTGTCCCTTCTTTCTCAGCCAAATCTCCAAGCCAACCGGGCATGTTCGTTAGTACTGGCTTACCAGCTGCGAAGGAGTCAAACATCTTATTGGGTGAGCAAGTACGTAAAACTGGTACGTTCTTATAAATGGTCATACAAACATCTACAGCGGCCACCAGTTCAGCAATTTTCTTTTTTTCAGGGATGGGATCAGAAAAAATTACATTAGAGAGATGTTCTGATTTTGCTCGAGTTTCAAGAGTCGAGCGCTCCATGCCGTCACCATGAAGAAGAAAGACAACATCTTCAATATTCCGGCGCTTCAACTCGGCGGCTGCATCAAGAATGAAATTCAGGCCATTGGCTAACCCCATAGTACCAAAATAGCCTAGAGAGAATTTTCCATTAAGGAAGAACTTCTGTCTAAATTCAGAACCGTCAACATCAGGAGAAAACAGATCTAAATCAGAGGCGTTAGGGATAACCGTAACCTTAGTTTCATCAATATTAGCATTAAGAATACCTGCCTTCATACCCGGAGAGAGCGCAACTATGTGCGTTGAACGATGATAAGTAAAGTACTCTAACTGACGAGCTAGGAATTGCAAAAGCCGGTTTCTTAATACACCTAGCTGGATGGCTCCCTCAGGCCATAAATCTCTTACTTCAAATACCAAGGGAATTTGCTTTCGCCAAGAAGCCCAAAGAGCTGGTATGGCAATCGTAAGAGGCCCACTAGTAGCGAAAACCAAATCTGCATCTAATGATGCTGCTTTACGAGAAGCTAAAAACGCAAAGCGAACAAAAGCCACAATGCGCTTTCTAAAATTCATCTTGTTGGAGTAGGGAACAGGTAACCAATGCACCAAAATTCCTTCCTCATTTGTTTCAAACCAATGAGATGGCTCATCTGGTTTAGCATGGGTATAGGAAGTGACCATTTGTACCTCATGTCCCATTGCAACTAATCGCCTAGCATTTTCATAGGAACGATTCCCAGCATTACTGACCATATCGCGAGTATAAAAATATTGGTGTATATATATAATTCGCACTTTATTCACCAAACAAACTGCATAAAGTTTTAAAGTCAAACAAAGTTTAAAGATCGAATGAAACTATAAGCAAAGCACATTAGCTAGCCTCTATGAGAAAATAGAGCGGTTTTCACTCGAATAAGGTGCATAGTAGAACCTGTAACTCTTATGTAGCAGGATTTTCGATGTACTGCATCCGACCAAGAACCGTTATATTAATATCAATTAAAGTTAAAGGTTTTTAAATCATGGATCGAATTTAAGATACTCATAACCCAGAAGCTCTATGTCTTGCTTAAATCGCTCCCCCACCAAATTCCAAAGGTGTCTATCGTAGTATTGTCGGTAAGGTAAGCGAGAAAGGCTTTTGCTCCCCATTTTCGTCTTCCTAATACAAGGAACAGGGGCAATACTTTCTGAAATATTAGCCAAGTTGACAATCTTCCCAAAGTCCTCATTAAAAAATTCAACTTTCCCGATAAAATCAACTAAAAGATTTCCAGAATCATCAGTTATGTACTTGCTTTGTGATGTAAGATGCTTGTCCAAGTAAGGATCGGGGGTTGCTGAGATAGCTTCAATAAATTCAGCAAAAGTCATATTGGGATTCATGACTGGATACTTTCTATTTAGCCGAGGTACTTGAGCCTTCCTATAGAGCGGTACATTAAGATCAACATAAGGCAATTTAGTTTCGAAGGAAGAAACCAACCTTGACCAAGGATTTCTAACAAATGTGAATTTAAAGTATTCATGATATTTGGGTTGAGAAACCAAATCTACGGGCTGAATAAAATTAAAAAAAGCAGAATGGGGTGACGCAGATTTTATGCCCATAAGAGATTTAAAGTAAGTTTTAAGAGCTTGAGTAGCAGCCTTAGGGATAGGAAAATATACCAATTTATAATCATCCAATAAAATTGGAGTGGTGCTAGTATATCCATGAAGACGCAATTTAAGCTTCTCTATATTGCTGATGCGAAAAAATTGCAGGGATTTAAGATAAATTATTTGAGAACGGCTTAATTTTTTTTTCATTTTTAACTCTCAATGCTTTTATTTTTCGCTAAATAGATTTAATTGGCATTCAAGGCTTGTTTTTTTAAAATGCCAATTGTTTTACCATTTTCTATTAATCTATTCTCCTTATTGCATTACTTTTTAGATCGTGCAGGGTAAAAAGTGAGGTGATATGCACGGGAGAAGGGAACATTAAACAATAGAAAAAATTGCGAGATTATATCGCCGGGATAATGTGCCTGTCAAATCCATAACCTTAACACCATTTTTCATATAGTTCTGAAGGCATTCTTCAGAAACTGGATGCCCTATAAGTACCACCTCGCAATCCAATAGTCTATCAATCTGTTCAGTTAAAAAAACAGCTAGATGAGGAAACACCTGCTCAACATATGATTTATTCCCCCCTATTAGTCGAGCAATTTGAACTTTTTCATCAAAAATAACTAATTTCTTTCCTTTGCCTAGAAGCCTTTCAGCCAATTCTACTAAGGGGCTTTCTCTAAGATCATCGGTGCCCGGCTTAAAAGCAATGCCATGAAAACCAATTCTGCTAGCATTAGTAGAAAGAACTAGGTCTAGAGACCGCTCAATTTGTTTTTGATTACTGACAATAACATTTTCAAGCATTGGTAACTTAAGATTTTGCATACGAGCTACTGATAGAAAGGCTCGCAAATCTTTTGGGAGGCAAGAACCGCCAAAAGCAAAGCCAGGCTCGAGATATTTAGCTGAAAGATTTAATTTAGTGTCTTGACAAAAGATACTCATAACTTCTTGACTATCAATTCCATGGCAATGGCAGAATTGGCCGACCTCATTAGCGAAGGTAATTTTTAGGGCATGGAATAAGTTGTCGCAATACTTAAGCATTTCTGCAACTTCAATAGAGCAGATGATACGCGGCGCTTCAATTTTTGCGGAATAAAGATCAAGAATCTTTTGGCTACTACCAGGGCTTGCTTCACCAACAACAATTTTTGGGGGATTGTAGAAGTCGGAAACAGAGGTGCCTTCACGTAAAAATTCTGGATGGAAAGTAACTTCATAACCATCCCCTAATGCACGACCGCATGATTGCTCAAGGGTAGGGATAACCAAGTCTCGAAGAGTGCCAGGCAGCACAGTGCTCCTAATAACGATGTGGAAAGGATTTTCCTTTTCTCGTAATGCACTGCCAATTTGAGATATAACTTGGGTTACATAGCGATTATCGAGAGAACCATCTTGTTTAGATGGAGTACCAACACAAATAATTGCTAGATCTGTAGACTTAACAGCTATATCACTATCTAATGTAGCCTTTAGAGAACCATTAGATACAGCCTCAAAAACAAGTTTGTCAATATGCTTTTCAATAATTGGCGATTGGCCAGAATTGATCATGTCAACTTTGATGGGTTGGACATCTACACCAATTATTTTGTGGCCTTCGCGAGCAAGGCAAGCCGCAGTCACTACTCCTACATAGCCAAGGCCAAATACGCTGATTTTCATACAACTCAATATCCTTTTCGAGAAATCAAAAAATATAGTTACCTAATAGTCAAGTGTTTGTTACTTATCACACGCATAGCTAATTGCGCTTACGAAACCATTAATCATAGCTTCTAATGACATATCTTCCTTAAATGTCTGTAGGGCTCCTCGAGAAAAAAAAGACTTATTTTTAATGACTTCGATGATGGCATTAGCAAGAGATTCAGCATTTTCCGGTTCATAGTAAAGCCCATTAAAGCCGTTTTTGAAGTATTCAATTTCAGGTGGATGATTAGTGCAGCTATCGTTAGGAGATTCTGTTATAACTGGCAGCCCATAACTAAAGGCATGATTTATGGCAAGTCCTAACCATCCAGGAATTACCACAAGGTCGGCTAGTTTCAAATCCTCTTCAGCCTGAGCAAAGTTGAGCTCACCTCTCCATTTTATATTTTGAATGTCTTGCTGAATTGACAGCTTTTTCAGTTCATTTTGCTCATCTCCATCTCCAATTATGACAACTCTAAGAGCTTCATAACCATTTTTTTGTAAAAAGTCAACAGCCTGAAGAAGAAGATGGACTTTTTTTCTTTTTTGTAGACGACCAATAAATACAATAGTAGATGAATTAGGGTTACTAAATTGTTTATCGTAATGTGAGTTTTGCGATTTAATATTAATAGTATTATTTGCCACAAAAAGTCTATCACTAGGCACCCACTTACTTAAAGACTTTTTAGTTCCTTCGGAGTAGACAATGTAAGCAGAACACAAATGATTTTTAGCTAGATGAAGAACATCGATTGGATTTTTTCTGGGATTGAAGATACGCTTTCTACTAAAGCCTTGGCCCCATAGGAGAATCGGAATTTTTTTGAATCTACAATAAAAGATAAATGGAAGCAGTAAAACAGAACGCACTGAATCACGAATAATTAGCCCATCAATTTTATCTTTTTCAAGTACCTTGAGGTAGTTCATCCATAAAATCTTGTTATTCAGTAGCCATTTAGATTTCAAATATTTATGCTGAAATATCATGTCCTTCGGATCACCTTCTATCAGGTTTGAATCTGGCGGGCATTTGCCTGAATAAACAACAAGTCTGCCATCTAATGCTTGATTTAAGGCATTGAGAGTTCCCACACGATAATGGGGAATCTCTTGCTCAACAAAAACTAACATGTCCTTAATAGCTCTTAAAGAAATTTGCCTACTTTATATTTGATGAAATAAAGCAATGACTGCATAGGAATTCTTAAGTAAGGGAGTACCCAATAGAGCGGCCATAGAAATCCTGCATGCCTTCGATAATAGACAGCGCGCTCATAAGGTGGTTGTTTTTTTACACCCAATAATTTATTCCATCTGTCTCTTAGCGAAACATCTGAAATATTTGCATCGAGATCCTCGAAATTTCGTTTGCATTCACCTGCATAGCCTGGCATTATAACCACCTTTCCACCAGCAGCACGTAGGCGTAAACCATAATCAAAATCACTTTTTGCATGTTGGAAAGAGGGAGATAAGAAACCAATTTTGGATAAAGCATACTTGTTTATAAGTGCAAAATTCATATTGAATGTTAAACATTCAATCGGATCGTCAGATGGCTCTACTTGAGTAAACCTCAGCGGATGCCACCAACTGCTATTATTTACACCTCCATAAGTTACATTACCTGTCGTAGGATCCTTAAATGAACCGACTAAAACAAGCCCTCTCTTTTGTTCGCCATCCGAGGATTCAGCAAGTGAAACTAGCTTATTCAAAACCCCTGAATATAAGACAATATCATCATTAAATACTAGTAAATAATCAAAATATTGATTTTTGACATATTGATTCCAACCAAAACGCATTCCTCCTGCCCAAAAAAGATTGCCAGAACCTTGTAGAATAAGCACATTTGGGAATTTTTCTCTCACTAAAGAGCTAGTACCATCGATTGAACCATCATCAACCAAACAAACATCCATTTCTATGTCTTTAGATAAGAATTGCTGGTTTAAGATAGAATCCAAAGCCTGTAGAGTCATATTCGCTCTATTATGGCATGTCGCTAAAGCAATGATTTTCACATCAAATACGTAATCTTATTCAAAGAAATTAGAGTATGAATGTAGGGCTTTCTGACTGACTGAATAGAGCGCATCAGGAGATTAGTCACAGCAGAATTTTAGGATGCATAATTTAATTCTCATAACAGCAAAAACCTGAATTGTTGCAATACCTCAATCAAGCAAACTCTAGTTTTCTTGATACATACTTTAAATTTGAGCTATTTTGATTCTGTCTATACTTTCAAGTAGTTTTATGTAACCAAGGATTAGCCAAAAACTACGAAGTAATAAAGGCTGAAAAATCCCAAATATCCCTAAGTAGACTAAAGAAAAAAGAATTGCTAGTGTAAAAGGGTTCGACTTAAGAAGAGAGGTTAAAGTCAAATTAGGCAAGCAAAAACCGTAAACTGCAGAGGCAAATATAATTAAAGGAACTTTACCATCGAGATATATGGAGTACAAAATCGTTCCAAAAGCATTAGCATAAATTGGCTTTCCCAGATAATCATAGCCAACTAGGTTCCGCTCATCTAAATATATTGCTACTTGATGCGGGATCGATACCACACTAGAGTCGATCCTTTTCAAGAAAAATACTATAGCTCTTTCTACATGACCTAGGCTTGCTCGGCCAAATGTATCATATTGATTCAGTAAAGATGATGCATCATTTAGATGTAAGTCAAAGATAGTAAACCCAAGGGTATGGTACCTAATTAAGTATCTATTTGCAATCTCTCCTAAGCCTGTATCTGTTCCACCTCTTTGCAGGGATATCCAAATAGTTAATACAACGAGTACACCGATAAATATCCCAAATTTATATATTTCAAATGATTTAAATATTGAAAGCAACGAGAAGTAATTATCATAAATAATACCTGTTAAGATAACTAAAACTATGATATAAAACTCAAATCTTCCTGCCATCATTATGCCTTGCATAATCATATTTATACATGCTAACACCATTAATTTTTGGTGTCTGTAAATAAAATAAATGGCACAGCCGAGGAATAGTGAGACAAATTGAAGAGGCTCGATAAATAAAAGTCGAAAGACCGTCAGCAGGGGGATTGGAGGAAATAATAAATTATCGGAAAATACTGAACTTCTGTAGCCCATAGAAAGAATGTCTGGACTTTGAACAAATATCATTATTGCCTTAACAAAAAAGAATAATGAAAAAGGAAAAATAATATACTTATTGATCCATATAATATATCTTATTGATCTATTTTTAATGATATTATGTTTTCCTCTGTTTGTTCTTAAGCCAATTCTTTTTCTTCTTGATTTTTCTTTAAGAACTATTTTCCTGCTAAAAAATACAGAATACCATCCTCGAAAAATACTGCTACCTAAGGTTGCAGAACAAAGCATTAACATGAATATTTGAACAGTGTTAAGTTCAGGTGGTTTTAGGCTACTTAAAGAAGTTGTTGCTATAAAAAGCCAGGATAGCCACCAAAATGAGACTATAAATAAGTAAAGGTTGAACTTGCTATTAATGCGTAAGATGCATAAGTTTAGTGTCCCTGCTATAAGAACTAACCAAGTTGAAATATTCATTATTATGGCTTTTGTATATAGACTCAATTGGCGACATCAGTTCATCTAGCAAAAGGTAAACCTCACAGGTGCATAGACCAACTATTTTTGAATCTAGGCCGGGAGGATACTGGAAGACCTTAGCGTTCCCTGAGACAAACTGAGCTAGCTCCTCGCATGTATATAAGCCTAGACATTTTCAGCCAATGCTTCATGAATGTTGACTTTTTCCACAAGTGGAATTGCACAACAAGTCAAGTGTGAATGTCATTCCCTGATAAATATAGCGTCTACTTGCAGCATACGCCCGTTTTTTGGATCTGAAAAACCTTTATGAAAAGCCCAAAGAGAAAAGCCCTCTTTTTCAAGCCAATCAACTATGTCTAGCCATAAATGTTGTCCCTCGTATAGAGGAACAAAAGATATTTCACATTGTACTCCCTTGACTAATTTAAGAAATTTTGGAGCACCATTTAACACTTTCCATTCGTATCCTTGAGTATCAATTTTCAAGAATGGAACACTTGATGGTGACAAATAATCATGAGCTACGATGTCTAAGGTTGTAATTGGAGTATCTGTAATCCCTATATATTTTGATTGGGCGGCTACAGCAGAATGTAGATCTTTCATAGGGAGAACAGAAGAAGAGGCAGAGTTTCCTGCAACGTTAATCTGTATATTGCCCTCGAAATCTCCAATTGCAGTCCGTGAATGAATTGTCCAGTTGTTATCATCTTTCGAAGACATTAAAAGGCTTTGATAAGCATCTTCAAGGGGCTCGAAACTAACGATTGACCCTTTATAATCAAATCTTCTAAGTTCCCTTGCATATCCACCCGAGTTTGCTCCAACATCAAATACAAGGTTTACACCAAAATAATCTAATATAACTTTGGTATGAAATCCTGAGTTTGAACGAATTGTTAGTCTGTGAAAGTCCCATCCGAAACTATTTAGTCGCTTTTTAATATGATACTTAACTCTGTCTAAAGACAACATAGATTAAATCTCAACCTTGGTTCTTCTACTTAATATGGATTTTCAATTAAACTGCTTTCAGCATTTTGTAAAGACTATTATGTTTACACCGAGACCAGCGAATTCATGATTTGTAGAGACACTCATTCATTTCATGTTAAAGCATATAGCGGTTCTTGTTCGGATGAGGTATATCGATATCTTTACTACACAAGGATTACAGGATTTACGCCGTACCTCACCCGGGTGAAAAGCGCTATAAAGCTAATAATGGTATGCCTTGGAATTAGTTTTTTTTACTTGTAAGATAGGAGGCTTGACTATACCGACTTTTGTTTAGAATTCTTGAGCGCTTTCCTGTAATTGTTTATGATGCTTAATGAATTCGATGAATATACTCTTTCGCGGATTAACGAAAAGAAGTTCACTCGGAACCAGTCTTTTGATATAGTTTTATCTAGCTCATAATCGATCACCATCTTTTGAGGGTGTTTGAGTGGAAATTTTAATTCATATTGGGTTAAATTTGACAATACATGGTTGTAGTTTTTAGTATGAGTTGCTTCAGACGTAAAGCCGATATTTCTTACAAGGTTCTTAGTAGGCAATATAGCTAATCCGTTTTGCAGCCAACAGGTATAAATCCACTGAATATCCCATGTATTAAGGTATCCATCATGAACTTGATCAAAGATCCACTTCCATCTAGCACGAAAAGTGTGACTTCCATTGCCGAAATGATATAACCAATTTGTATCTCGATATTTTGGCCAGGTGGTCATATTAGGATCGTATAGATTCCATGCTCTTCTCCAAGTTGCCCAGCCCCACATCAGACTATACCTTGAAAAGGTATAGCTGAATTGACTTTTGTAAGAGTCACCTAAAATGTTGTTTCCAGATATCGCCATTACTCTTTTGTCATCACGGTAGTGCGATAATAAATCTTCTACATACAAAAAGAAAGACTTATTTGGCACACAATCATCTTCTAAAATGATTCCCTCTATTTCATTTTCAAAAAACCAATTGATAGCTGTGACAACAGCATCTCTACATCCCAAGTTTCTTTCTTGAAACAGAGTGTTTACTGTGCATGGCCAGCTAATGTTATTGAGTATATAGTCCCTTACATTTGAGACTTCTTTGTCTTCTCCTAACTTATTACTTCTAGGTCCATCTGAAGCTATGTATAATTTACTCGGTTTTGCTTCACATATTGCTTGAAACATCTCTTGTGTAGCTTCAAGTCGATTAAATGTCAGCAATAATACTGGGGTATTCAAGTTCATAGTAAGATTTATGGGAAAAACAATAAATTGCTTAAGCCAGCTAAATAAAGACTAGAGTTTTAACCTGTAACCAAAACAATTCTCTCGTCTTTGAATTGATTGCATTTAATAAAAAGGAGGCAAATGCCTGTGAGACAACTGTTGATATAGCCGCTCCAAAAATACCATAACGAGGAATCATTAGGAAGTTTAATAGAATATTGATTATTGCTCCCATCATACTTCTCTTGAAAGTTTCTTGCGTAAGCCCTTCAGCAATAAACCATAAATTTGCTGCTATCCCCATAAAAACGAACGGCGCAGACCAAATATAAATTGATACTATTTTACCTGCTAAAGAATAGGTTTCTCCATACAAGTTAGTGATCAACAAATCGGATAGGAACGTTAGGGGGAGTGCAATTAAAATAGAAACAATAAACACAGTACGAAGCAACTTTCTTAAGATATTATAGTATTTCTCTCGGTTATTTTGCCCCTTAGCTTCATAAAATTTGGGGGCTACTGAGGCTGCTATAGCTGAAGGAATAAAGTACCAGATTTCAGATAACCGAATTGCGACTGAGTATATTCCAACTGCAGATTTCGTATCCATCTGACCCAACATTATTACATCAGTTTTCATGTAAACTGTTACGGCTATACTAGAAAGAATTAGTGGCCAGCTTTCTCTTAAGAGGTCCCTTGCTAAACCTCTTTCCCATTTCCAACGTCTCAGGTGGTATCTTTTTAACCTGTATGCTATGGAAAGTGCTGATGCTTTTACTATAGAACCAATTACTACTGCCCATGCAAAAAATATTAAAGGTGCAGACATTAATATGAGAATTAGCTTTGTTGAACTCAAAACTATAAATGCTGTATTTTGAGCAATCACCGAATATTTTGATTTTACCTGTGAACTAAACCAATAATCGATAATGTCGAATGCATTAAAGATTCCTGATATCGACAGGATAGCTACCACACTAATTATTATTGGCTGTTCTATGAGGATTACCACCAATAGTAAAGATAGTATATAGGTGACAATACCTCCAAATATATGAAGCAAAAACGTAGTACCTAAAAATTCGTTTTTCTTTTCAGGATTGTTTGCTAGTGCCCTGATTGTCAAATCTTTTAGTCCTAAAGCCGCTAAGGGTGTAAATAATCCAACGACTGCTAAAGCAAAACTATATACACCAAAATCTTCGCTTCCCAAATAACGGGCAATCCAGGCAGAAATAAAAAAACCAAGGCCCATTCTTATAATACGATCAGCATAAAGCCATAATACATTTTCTATGATGGAAAATGAATTTCGGCATGTTTTATATAGTTCAAGAAAATTTTCATGTAAAATCCTTTTAATTTTCATCTAATCTCTTTAGCTCAGGTGATTGCTTAGACCCTTTAAGCCTTTTTTTCATGCTTTATAGATTCAGAATTTTATTTCAACTACTAAGTCAAACACCACATCGCCAGTTGGCCCAGTATAGGCATCTTTTGGCACTTCAGGCAGAAGGTAGAAGGCAGAGGGCAGAAGGCGGAAGGCAGAAGCGATTATCTTAAATGTCAAGCATCAGCGGGCTTAAAAAATGCACTGACTTGGTCATCTTGCCAGGGTGTATTGTCTCGCATCATGGCATTGAGGCAAGTCAGTAGCTTCCGCATACAGGCCACGATAGCAACTTTTTTCAATTTCCCTTTCTCTCGTAGGTGTTGATAGTAAGCCCGCAAGGGCGGGTTATAGCGGATCGCAACCACGGTGGCCATATAGAGCAAGCTGCGAATCTCCGCTCGCCCTCCCCAGATGCGTCGCTTGCCCGAGTAGCGGCCACTATCTCGATTGAACGGAGCGACTCCAACCAGAGCGGCAATCTCTTTGCGATTGAGCCGCCCCAACTCAGGTAGATAGACCAACAAAGCAATGGAAATCACAGGACCGATGCCTTTTGTCGATTGCAACAAAGCCTGACGTTCTGACCATTCCTGATGGTTCGCCGCTAAGTCCTTGATCTGGTTTTCCAACTGTTCGATGTGGTCTTTGAGCCAGTCGATATGAGCATCTACATCATCGGCCATCGGGCCTTGGAGTTGGCTGCGACGGTTCTTCTCTCCACTGAGAATTTCCACCAACTGTTCTCGTCGTTTGACTAACGCTTTAATGTCTTGCTCAACTTCCGAGGCCAAGACCACTGGATCAGGGCAAAACACTTGAGCAAAGTAGGCGATACAGTGAGCATCTAGAGGATCGGTCTTGGCGATGCGGCCCATGGCGCGAGCAAACTCCCTCACTCGCAGGGGATTCACCACACTGACGCGCACCCCAGCAGCACTCAAGGTCAGCACCATTTCCCGTTCATAGCCCCCACTGGCTTCACAAACTACCGCTGGGTGCTCCAGGTCAGCGATGTAGGCTTGCAGCTGTTGAATACCGTTTGCATTATTGGCATACCGCGATGTTCGCCCGGACTGGAGGCAGTGAACATCTAAATACGTTTTGCTGACATCAACACCGACCCAGTTGTACGTGTTAGAAGACGAAGAGACGGTCATGGCAATTTCCTTCAACACTGAGATACCGCTAAGAGGCTCCATTCTCTCCACTCCGACTTGCCGATGCGGTCTCTGAACAGGACCTGGCGATTGTTCGAGATTCCGGGAGAATGAATAGAAGCAGGGACGCTAGCTTCCGCACGAGCTTAGATACCCTAGGCAGAATCGGTCTCCTGCTTCCAACACTCAACATACAAGGTAGAGGGGAGAGTTTTGTCAGGTCTCTGCAAGGGGCATATCTTGTGGCCTGGTTCAGCCAGAAGCGCCACCGACTTAGGGGAATCGTTGAAGCGCTGAAAGCTGGATTATGGGTAGGGTGTGTTCTCGGCCTCAGGTCAACCCGGCGATAGTGCAGAGGCTCTGCCCTGGCCGGAACGCACCGTTTGCGTCAAGGGAGAGGCTCGATACCGTAAACGGTGCATTGCGGCCCAAAGGTAGAGTCTGTGAGGTCTTGCGCAAGTCGGTGGGCCGCTAATGCACCCTACGCAGATCACAGGTTTGTTCCCCAAGCCACCTTGACAGGGCTGGCAGTGCCCACCCTACGGTAGGTCAAGGCTTTCGGTCATTTGCGAGGGTTGATTTCAGCTTATTTCAGTCACGGATTTAAGGTTGGTGGGCAGTGCCCACCCTACGGTAGGTCAAGGCTTTCGGCCATTTGCGAGGGTTAACTGGGGCTAATCATGGCAATTGCCCACGGTTTCATCGACCTCTCAACCTGGAGGATGCCATCCTGCCTTAGCCCAAAGTTTACGTGAGATAACTAACTCAGGACGGTTCATGCGCAGTGCCGTGATAGACACTCGACCCACCATTGTTTTTCCCAGCACCAATGAGCCGTCAGAACTCCACTCAAAATGATCAGACCATGCTTGCGCTTGCGGGTGAAATATGAGCTTCTGCAAGCATGGAGATATCGTGCCCTCTTTCGGCCAGAAGCGCCGCCGAACCGGGTTAGATAGTTCAAACATCAGCGGAGCCAGCTTAAACAACTCCAATCATATTTAGACATACAACTGAGATTGTTTAAACAACATCAGTCATGTTTCAATATGGACCTGTGCATACTTAAACAACTCCAATCATGTTTAAACATAGAACCGTGAATACTTAAATAACTCCAATCATGTTTAAACATAGAACTGTGCATACTTAAACAACTCCAATCATGTTTAAATATGGACCTGTGCATACTTAAATAACTCCAATCATGTTTAAACATAGAACCGTGCATACTTAAATAACATCAGCCATGTTTAAACATAGAACTGTGCATACTTAAACAACTCCAATCATGTTTTAGTATTCATTTTTATATTTCAAACTATCAATGAGCGGCGGAGCCGCAACACAAAGTGCCCAGGCAGAGCCAGGGCACCAGGGCCGGGGCCGGGGCCGGGGCCGGGGCCGGGGCCGGGGTAGGTTAAGCCGGGCAATGAGCTACCACCTGCTGCTGCGACTGTTCAAACACATAGTGCAGAGCCGAAAATAAAGCATCCAGGTCAGACAGACTATAGGACTTGATTTGTTTAGTAAACGTCGAATTCCACAGCTGTCCAAATTCCCAGATTTTGCCATTCGAGACAATTCCAAATACCTCCGGTTCAGCCCTGTCCCCCATCTTTTCAACCGCTACCATCTCCGCCAGACATTGTCCCCAACCTCCCTGAAAGTCATCCTGCTTCGCCTCCACCACAATGCAGTAAGGCTTCTCAAAAACCACTCGCCCCAGCGGCGATTTTTTGGCAATTACATAATCAGACACCCCCGACAGCGACTGATCATAGACCAGCGTCGGGTGGCTCCAGAGCAATAGATGTTCCCGGTAGGTTTTCCAGACTTCCTTCAAAATGGGGTAGATAAACTTTTCACAAATGGCGTATTCAGACGTATCGATGGCACCTTCCTGCAGCACCAAAGAGAGCTCAGACCGAAAACTCTCACTCACCTGAATGGGGGATTCCACAACAAAGTCAGCCTCGGTGTAAACAATCTGAAACTCCTGCACCACCTGGCTGACGCTTTTATAGGTGTTGAATGGCATAGCCTGCCCTCTTTTGGATGGCCTGCGTGGAATAGATAGCTGTACTCATTTTACTTCCACAATCTGCTCTGGCCAAAACCTCCTGGAAAAGTCACGTCACTTTCCTTCCAGATGCTTCGCCCTTACTCTGCATGGGATGATCATCCTGAAGGCTCTGCCTTCCTACATGGGCGGCTCTGCCAAAGCCCCCAGGAATCTGGCCATAAAAAAGCGTGATGCACCATACAGCTCATCACGCTTAAACATCAAACCCGCTCTCTCAAAACCCACCTCAGGGTTATAGTGTCACCCGTTCACAGGTTCCCCATTCCCAGCCACCTCGTTCATCTCAACCAGGTCATCCCCGTCTCCCTCCCCGCTGCGGGGCCTGTGGGCAAACCGGCGAGACAATTCCTTCACCGACGAATCTAAACCTAACCCCGGATCACTCGCCTTGGCATAGGCATATACCGCCAGGGCCTCTGTGTAGGCCTCTGCCCCCACCGCCATGTAGGTATCTTCCACCAGTTCCTGCAGCTGATTAATGGCCGTCAAAATCGGGTGCAGGTTCCGAAACAGGTTTACATCCAGGCTCATTTCATCAATATCAAAAGACCGGGGCAAGAAATCGGGATTCTGGGTCGCCACCGTATAGGCATGGTTGACAAAGCCCAGGCTGCGATCGCCCATTTTGGCCAGCCGCTTACGTTCCTCTACGGATAGATCGACCAGGAAGGGCATATTAGCTCGAATCTCGGCAATGGCGTTAAAAATAGCCTGGTTGTTTGCTTCAGACAGGGTGGCGCTAACTCGGTTAGTAGACATAGCATTACCTATAAAGTTTTGATAAAGGTAATATGCCCAGAGGCCAAAAAGCAGGTTTGGCTGCTAACGGTACAGCAATTATTCGTAACATGTTTGGTTCTAGGCACAGGTTCCCCCTGGCGGCGTCTGGGCTTCCAAACCAGGCCCTGGCATAGCCAGGGTACACCGGGGGGAGAGACTGAGATCAAAGCGACCGTCGAAGTCTGCACCCTAAATCTTCGTAGCGATGAATTGTTTACGGCAGAATTGCCTTCTTGTTGTCGCGGCTTAAGTCTTCAGGAAACCGCTCTGTAGATATGGCAAGGGTACCTGCAGATATGCAAAGACACCTTCAAAGATATCTATCTAGCCAACACAAAGGCATTTGAACATAATGCCTTTCTGAAACAAAAGAACCAGTGAATTCGATATCTATCTCGTAAACCTAATATACTTTCCAGACTACCTTACCATCTATTTACGGTGCTCAGCCCTGTCATCAGGAGATTTATTTCAGTGAATCTATAAAGAGACGATAAGGGTTTTTTGAGTTAGAAATAAAGAAGTCAGAGACCAGATGTCGTTTATGACTGGTTGAAGTGATCTTGACAAATCACGATCTGATTAAGCTTTGGCTACTAACTTCATAAACCGGCCATGAGAGTCGCCAAAAGGAGTCTGGGTATCTCAGGGCTTGGAGCCTAAAGGTCCAAGATGTATTGCTGCCAGAGTAATAGGTTCAGGCCCTCGCTCGACATAGCGGTATGGACAACCAAACCTCCATAGTGAACTTCTATATGTATGTATCAGAGACGACATATTGGTTTAACCTTGCCATAACTTCTACCTGTAGATGACTGTCACTGAATTAAGCTGAAACCAACCCCTGCAAATTGCTGAAAACCCTGCTCTGCCGTAGGGTGGGCACTGCCCACCAACCTTAATTCAGTGATATCGACCTGTAGATGACTGTCACTGAATTAAGCTGAAACCAACCCCTGCAAATTGCTGAAAGCCTTGCTCTGCCGTAGGGTGGACACTGCCCACCAACCTTATGTCAGTGATATCGACCTGTAGATAGATGTTAAAAGTAAAAGGAGGTTATTAAGAACCATGATTATTTTGTCATAGCCGAGCAAATTTAAAGACAAATTCAAGTCTTTAAGTTTTTAAAGATTGTGTAAAGTAATAAGTGGCTCACCATTTATTCTTCCGATACCCCTGGAGAAAAGAGAAGAGATGTATAATCTCTGCAAGCTTATCTTTAGTTATTAATTTTTTGGGGTTTGTTCCTTTTGGGATTTGTTCCCCCCCTTAACAACTCAGCGTGAATCTCCCCCAGAGGACTCCACTGGGGGATGGCGCTCTATCAGGAAATAATTATGTATCCCTTGTCTAAAGCCCCCTTTAACTTGTTCAGAGCCTTGTTTCTCAGGAGTCGACGTCATCGTCAAGTCGCGCTCTTTATTCTCGATATCTTCACCTTTGCCTGGGCCATTAAGCTGGCCATCCTACTTCGTTTTGAGGGGCATCCGCCCTTTGAGTTCATGGCCCAGGCTAAATGGCATGTGCTCATGCTGATTGGGATTCAGGGAGCGGTTTTTCAGAGCCTGGGCATCTATAAGCCCTTATTGCGATACTCCCATGTAGGGTTAATCTACGTAATCGGCAAAGCCGTTACCCTGAGTACCCTGATCATGATTGCCAGCACCTACTTTTTAGGCGCTTGGGCCCTGACCCGCTCGGTGGTTATTATCAATGCCCTGTCGGTGCTGGTGCTGGTGGTCGCCGGAAGAATTCTCCTGAGCTACTGGGTCAGATACTATTCCAAAAGTCAAAACCGACAGAGTAACTCCCGGCAAAAGCTGCAGAGACTGCTGGTGTATGGGGCCGGAGGGGCCGGGGCCGAATTGCTGCAGTCTCTGAAACATCATCCCTCCTATACCATCATCGGCTTTGTTGACGACAACCCCGAGAAGCACTACGCCAGCATCGATGGGTATCGGATCTACCCCTTCGATAAGATTCAGTCGCTCTGGCTCGATAATGTTTTTGATCTGGTGGTGCTGGCCCTGCCTTCGGTACACCCCAGCAAGCGCCGTCAAATTGTGAGGCAGCTGCAGCTGCTATCGGTGCCGGTCAAAACCGTGCCCCACCTGGGTAGTATTTTGTCGGGGGAAGTCAAAATCAATGAAATTCGCGATATTGACGTGGCGGACCTGCTGGGGCGGCAGGAAGCCCCCCCCGACCTGCGGCTGTTGCAGAAGCAAACCCGCAATCGGGGGGTGTTAGTGACCGGCGCGGGGGGCTCCATCGGCTCAGAGCTGTGCCGCCAGATTGCTCAACAACAGCCCCGCTGTCTGGTGCTCTATGAACTGAACGAATATGCCCTCTACCAGATTCATCAGGAGCTATCGGAAAACCATCCCCAGGTTTCCTGCATCCCCTGTTTGGGCCATGTGGGGGATACAGCCTACCTCGGTTCTGTCCTGCGGGCTCACCAGATCGAAACGGTTTACCACGCAGCCGCCTACAAACATGTGCCCCTGCTGGAAAGTAATGTGGCCAAAGGAGTAGAGAACAATGTTAAGGGAACTCTATCGGTCGTCCGGTGTGCCATAGAAACGGGGGTCAATCAATTTGTATTGATCTCTACCGATAAGGCTGTTCGCCCTACTAACATCATGGGCACCACCAAGCGGGTTACCGAACTCATCGTGCAGGCCTTCGCAGCCCGACCAGGCCACTCCACCTGTTTCGCCATTGTGCGGTTTGGCAATGTGCTGGGCAGCAGCGGCTCGGTGGTACCCCGGTTTCGGGCTCAAATCGCCCGGGGCGGCCCCATTACCCTGACCCACAAAGAGATTACTCGCTACTTTATGTCAATTCCTGAAGCGGCCCGACTGGTGATTCAGGCCGGGGCTATGGCTCAGGGCGGGGAAGTTTTTCTGCTGGATATGGGGGAACCGGTTAAAATTTACGACCTGGCGGTACAAATGATTCGGTTGAGCGGTCTGGTGCCCGAAGACGATATTGCCATCGAAATTACCGGCCTGCGTCCGGGGGAAAAGCTCTACGAGGAATTGCTCATCTCGGGCGATAACGTCAAGCAAACCCGCCATGAGCAAATTTACTGCAGTGAAGAGTATTTTCTCCCCTGGGGGGAACTGCGATCCCAGCTCAAACTGCTCTTCCAGTATGCGGAACAAAATGACCCTCAGGGGTTGAAGCAAGTCTTGAAGCAGTTGGTACCTGAATCCACTATCGGGGCCAGCAGTCCCGGATTGGTGCCCCAAAGTTCCTTTGCGCCCTCCCGGCTGTTGCCGCCACAGGGTGACTCCTTGTCCCAAACTGTAGCCGGTATTTAACCAGCACACTAGATTTTGAGCGGGTGACCGTCGACAATTTGCGGATTACAAACCAGACCGCAGATACCGTCGAATTCATTGGCCGCAACACCTACTACGATCCCGACGACAGCCGTCAGGTAGAAGAACGTACCTTTCGGGTTCAGATGGTTGAAGGCCAACCCCAGATTGTTGGCTCTGACTTTGTGCAGGTTCTTCAACCCCGGAGGGGTAACTAAAATGAATTGCAACAAACTACCCTGGTAAAGGCCAGACTGCCTAGACTAGAGGCGTGAGCAAGGGTAGATTTATGGTAAGACTACAACCCTGGCAGTGGGGGCTACTGGCCCTTCCCCTGAGCTTGATTATTGGCTTTGTGGTGGTTGCCGCAGGCTTTCAAATTCACGCCTGGGGTCTGAACTGGATCTGGGCGGTGATTGTGCTGCTATTGGTGGGCTGGCGCTGGCTGCTGGCCCGGTGGACCCGTCCTGCAATGGCTCAGATGGAATCGGCCATTGCCAAGGCCCAGGAAGAGTTAGCTGCCGAAGTAGAAGCTGAAACAGCTACAGGTCCCCTGGCAGCTGGGGAGGCAGAAGCAGCTCTGGAGCAGATTCTCGCTGAAGCCAAAGCGGATCCTCCGGTTTGGGAAGATTGGAACCCTTTCTGGCAGCGCTGTCGGGATGTGGTCAGTGCTGTGGCCCAGACCTACCATCCCGAGGTGAAATATCCCCTGCTCAATATTTACGTGCCAGATGCTTACGGACTGCTGCGGGGCACCGTGGATGATGTAGACCGCTGGATCGAGAGCCTGTCCCCGGTTTTAGGGCAGGTCACCATTGGCCAGGCGGTGCAGGGCTATGAGTTCTACCGCAAAGTCGAACCTTCGGCTCGCAAGCTCTGGCAGGCCTGGGGCTGGGTACAATGGCTGCTGAATCCGGCGGTGGCTGCGGCCCGTACCGTCAGCCAACCCAGTAATAACCAGGCCACCCAGCAACTGCTGGGCAACCTCAGCACCCTGCTGCGGGAAGCGACCCTGCGGAACCTGTATCGGCAGTCGGTCGCCCTCTATAGCGGTACCCTGCCTACCATGCCGGTTCCCGACCAGGCCCAGCCGGTGGTACCGGCAGCCAAAACCCAGACCCTGAGAGATCTTCTGGATCAGGCTGAGTCGCCGGAAAAGGTGGCCAACAAGCCAGTGAACCTTCTGCTGGTGGGGCGCACCGGGGCTGGCAAAAGCAGCGTGATTAACACTCTGTTTGAAGCTGACAAAGCTGAGGTAGATGTACTGCCCAGCACCGATGACGTGCGCAGCTACCAGTGGCAAACAGACTCTGGGGATGCCCTAACGCTGTGGGATTCTCCCGGCTATGAGCAAATTGACCGGGAAGATTACCGTGAACTGCTGCTGGACTATGCCCACCAGGCTGATCTGCTGCTGCTGGTGACTCCCGCCATGGACCCCTCCCTGCAGATGGACGTAGACCTGCTGCAGGACATGCGCCAGGAGGTGCAGGACCTGGCCGCGATCGCAATCGTTACCCAGGTCGATCGGCTGCGGCCCATGCGGGAGTGGAACCCGCCCTACGACTGGCAGTGGGGCGAAAGACCCAAGGAAGTTTCCATTCGCGCAGCCACCCGGTACCGGCAGGAGCAGCTTGGGGAGGTGTGCGATCTCGTTCTGCCCCTGGTTACCCTTGACAGCGCCACCAACCGCCTACCCTGGAATGCAGACGCTCTGGCGAAGGCTCTAGTTGAGTTAATTGAACCGACGAAGGAATTGCGCCTGGCCCGGTTTTTACGCGATCGTGACGCCAAAGCCATCGCCGCCACCCGGTTAATCGACCGCTACATAGTGCAAATGAGCACCACCCAGGGTTTAGCCACCTTCCTCAAAAGTCCTGTGCTGCAGTTTCTGGCCACCCTGACCACCGGCACGCCCACCCTGGCCTACCTGCTAGCAGAACAGATCCCTGTAGAACAATTGCCCGTGGTGATTGGTAAGTTACAACTGGCCTACGACCTGTTTAAGGTAGTCGGTCCCCCCACTGCCCAACTGGATCTGCTGGCCCTTTGGCCCCTGCTGCTGGAAAACAACGACAAACCGGAGCGGGCCGCCTGGGCCTTTGGCCACGCTATGGTTGAGTATTGGACTCAGGATTTATCAGTGGCTCAAACCCGCAAGCGCATTGACCATTACCTGGCCGAATTTGATCAAAAGAAAAAATAGCCTACAGCTGTTTTTTGGGAACCCTTGCTGATAGATATCAACAGTTTTTTAAATCCCTTATATCATTTTGCCTGGGTTGGGAATGATGAAGTAAGGGCCTTACTGTATTACCTTTGATGGTTAATCCTATTAATGCACAAAAGTCAAGATAATTTTTTTGAAGCTAACAAGCCACAGGCAAATGTATTTGAGGAGGGATGCATCCCACTTTTATCACCCTGAGCGGAACGGAGTATAGCGAAGGATCTCAGTTCTTGGGCCAGATCGGGCCTTGGGCAAGATCGGGCCTTGGGCAAGATCGGGATGCTTCCCTTCGCTATCGCTACGTTCAGAATGACATTTGCAAAACTGAGATGCACCCTTGGAGGAGTTATCTACCTATTGATTTTGTACATTAATAATAATGCTGCGAGAAATCTTTGGGTAGTTGGTGTCTGTTGCCCTAAGACTGTCCATCGTTTTCATTCATTAGCTTCAGCCTTTAACTATGGCTTCTGCAAACACGAATTCTTCCCATGATGCTGACCCGGCGATATCAGAGAAAGCTCTATTCTTTGATTTATCCCCAGACCTGCTAGCCATTGCGGATTTCAAGGGTCACTTCAAGCATACGAACCCGGCCTGGACCAGGGTTTTTGGATATACAGAAGCTGAATTGCTGGCCTGCCCTTTCTTGGAACTGGTGCATCCTGAGGACCGTTGCGCCACCCTGGCCAAACTAGAGGGCTCAAAGACGGGTATCTCCTCCTTCAACTTCGAGAACCGCTTTCTAGCTAAAGATGGTTCTTACCGCTATCTGGCCTGGTCTGCATCGTCCCAACCAGAGCGCGGAGAGCTGTACTGTATCGCTCGCGATGTGACTCAGCAAAAAGAATTAGAATATGCCCTGTATGAAGCTAACGCCACCCTGGAGCGGCGGATAGTTTCACGCACCCTGGCTTTGGAACAGGCTAGCCAGAACCTGTACGAAAGCGAGGTGCTGTTCCGGACTGCCCTTGACCATGTTCCCGATGTCTTCGTCATTTACGATGCCCAGCGGCGAATGCAGTTTGTGAATGCCGCTGGGTTAGCCCTGAGCAATCACTCCCTGGAAGACTTTCTGGGGCATACCGATGAAGAAATGTTTCCCCCTGAAGTGACTTCGGCCTACCTGCCCCTGCTGCTGCAGACGGTAGAAACCAAACAGTACCAGACGGGAGAATGTACCATCAACCTGCCCGGCCACGAACCTTACACCATCGTGGTTCAATACGTGCCCCTGCTGGATGACCTGGGAGAGCTTCAGCAGATTCTGGGCATCACCCATGATATTACCGAACGGAAGAAGACCGAAGCGGCTCTGGCAAGAAGTGAGGCTTTTCGTCGCGCCGTCACCGATGTAGTTCCTGCAGCGATCTTTGTATACGACTTGAATGCCGATTGCATGGTGTTTTGCAACCCGGCCTATGAAACCCTATTGGGCTATTCTCTGGATGAAATCAAGGCGATGGGGGCTAACTTTTTGCCAACCATCTATCATCCCGACTCCCGCGACTTTATGCTGTGCCAGGCCCACCAGAGGCGGAAAGATACTAGCGGTCAGGTCTTTGAGCAGGAGTATAAACTTTGCTGCAAAGATGGATCGACTCGCACTGGTTTATCCCGCGAATTGGTGCTGACTCGAAATGCGGATGGCACGGCTGCCCAAATCTTAGGGATTGCCCTCGACATTAGCGATCACAAACGGGCCGAGGCTGAACGATGGGCCAACGTTCAGATGCGGCGAGAGTTGCGCCTGTTAGAAGATATCTTTGACCTGATTCTGGCCGGCTACTGGGATTGGGATATCTGCGGCAATCAAGAATATTACAGTGCTGGCTTTAAGCGCATGTTGGGCTACGACGAGCACGAGCTATCCAACCAGCCAGAAACCTGGCAGCGGCTGATTTTTCCTGAAGATCTTCCAGAGGTGCGGGCCTGTCTAGAACGCCATATCCGCAGCCATGGGCAGGAACCTTTCTACAAAGAAGTTCGGTATCACCACAAAGACGGCTCTACGGTGTGGGTGATTTGCTCAGGCCAGATCATCGAGTGGGACGCCGCCGGACAGCCCCTGCGGATGATTGGCTGCCATGTCAATATCAGCGATCGCAAAGCGGCTGAAATGCAGCTCAAAGCTAGCGAAGAAAAATTCCGCAACTATGTGGAAAATGCTAATTCCATCATTTATACCCTGTCTTTTGAAGGGGTGTTTACCTACGCCTCGCCCAGCCTGACGAATCTTCTGGGCTACGAGTTACATGAGGTTATTGGCCAATCCTTTGTGCCCCTGGTACATCCTGAAGACCAGGATAAATGCCTGGATTTTCTCCGACTCATTCTGTCCGGCGGGGCCATCCACCAGGGGCCTGAATACCGAGTCAGGCACAAAAATGGAACCTGGCGATGGCACACTTCCCAGGGGGCTCCCCAGTGGGATAAAGACGGTCGCATCGTCGCCTACTTGGGCGTAGGTTATGACATTACTGACCGCAAACAGGCCGAGGCGAACCTGCGACAGGCAAACCAAACACTCGAACGAGCCACCCGCCTCAAAGATGAATTCCTGGCGAATATGAGCCATGAACTGCGCACCCCCCTCAATGCCATTTTGGGCATGAGCGAAGGGCTGCAGGAGCAGGTGTTTGGTCCCCTCAATGAGCGACAGCTGCAGGCGCTGAACACGATTGAGACCAGTGGCACCCACTTACTGGAGCTGATTAACGACATTCTGGACCTGTCCAAAATTGAGGCCGGACATATGGAACTGAGCCTTACGCCGACGGATGTGCCCCAGCTCTGTCGCTCCAGTCTGGCCTTTGTGAAACAACAGGCCTATAAGAAGCGACTGCAGCTGCGGTTGGCTCTTCCCTCCCAGGTGCCACCTATCCCTATGGACGAACGCCGTATTCGCCAGGTACTCATCAACCTGTTGACCAATGCCGTCAAGTTCACCCCGGAAGGTGGATACGTCACCTTAGCCGTTTCTCTCTGTGCGACCTCAGCCCGAGGCATAGAAACCCCATACGTGCGCATGTCTGTGACCGATACAGGGATCGGTATTGCCCCCGCAGACCAGGGCAAGCTATTTCAACCCTTTACCCAAATCGACAGCGCGCTGAACCGCAAATATGAAGGTACAGGGCTGGGTCTGGCCCTGGTTAAACACATCGTAGAACTCCACGGAGGGAGGGTTGCCGTCATCAGCGATGTCGATGCCGGTAGCTGCTTCATCGTCGATTTGCCTTACACCGTCTCGCCTTCGCCTCCGTCATCGGCACATCCACAATTTGTGGAGCTTTCTCCCGGTAAAGATTCTGCCCCAACCGCTGAAACAACCGCGCCCCTGATTCTGCTGGCCGAAGACAACGAAGCCAACATTGCCACTATTAGCGCCTACCTTGAGGCTAAAGGCTATCGAGTAGCCCTTGCCAGAAATGGGCAAGAAGCCATCTCCCTGGCGAATCAGGAAACTCCGGCGCTGATTCTGATGGACATTCAAATGCCAGAAATCAACGGTCTGGAAGCGACCCAAACGATTCGACAAATTCCTCATTTAGCCGAAGTCCCCATCATTGCCCTCACTGCCCTGGCCATGGCGGGAGACTGCGATCGCTGCCTGGCGGCTGGAGCCACAGCGTATCTCAGCAAGCCGGTGAAGCTGAAGCAACTGATGACTACGATCCAGGACTTTTTGCCAGAAAATCAGCCAGGGTGAAGGAGATAGGTAGCTGAATTTCTGGTTTGGGAGAGGAGTGAGGGGAGAGGAGTGAGGGGTATCCCTGGGACTGACCAAACTAGACTGGCGGGCGGTTAATGATGAGCGCTACAAATTTTGGACTGAATCAGCATAGCTGTAGACCTCAATACCCAGGGCTTCGGCCACCGGACGTGCCCGATCATCTATCATGGGCGAGATCACCATCTTGCGGGTAACGGGCCGCTCGTGGCGCTTCTGATAAAATTCGACCTTACGATTAAAGATATACATCTCGGACTTACTGACGGAAGACTTGATTTCGCAAACAATCACCTCTCCATTGCGAATAATTAAGTCCAACTCGATTTGCTCAGGACGACCAAAGACCTCGCCCGACTCGTCAAAGTCGTTGATATTCAGGACCTGGACACCAAAAGAGTCTTCCAGAATCCCCCTGAGGGCATTCCGAAAACTGGCTTCCGAATAAAGCCCCCATCGGGCTCCTAAAGCGCCAATGGTGCTGTCATATTGTCGCTTTTGATCCTGAATCTTAGCTAGCATGGTCTGATTTTCGCGGGTTTGCTCTTCCCACTTGCGGTTTTGGGCTTGAATATCAGCTAACATCGCCTGATTTTCGCGGGTTTGCTCTTCCCACTTGCGGTTTTGGGCTTGAATATCAGCTAACATCGCCTGATTTTCGCGGGTTTGCTCTTCCCACCGCTCGTGAAATCTTTGATTTTCTGCTTGATACTCAGCCCTTAAGGCCTGATTTTCGCGGGTCTGCTCTTCCCACCGCTCGTGAAATCTTTGATTTTCTGCTTGATACTCAGCCCTTAAGGCCTGATTTTCGCGGGTTTGCTCTTCCCACTTGCGGTTTTGGGCTTGAATCTCAGCTAGCATGGTCTGATTTTCGCGGGTTTGCTCTTCCCACTTGCGGTTACTTTCTTCCCACTTGCGGTTACTTTCTTCCCACTTGCGGTTCTGCTCTTCTCGGTCGCGCTGCATATCGGCAAGTATCCGATCAAATCGGCTTTCGGTTTCTGCTTTGTCGGCGTAATAATTAGAAACCGTCCGCAGGACGAAATCTCTGATGGCCGGGTCGCTCGCAATCAGTTCGGGGAGGGCTTCCTGAATAGCTCGGTTTAACTCTGGATTCGTCATGGGCGATAAGCCACCGCATGGCTTTGATTCAGTCTAGCAAGCGGGGAATGGAATCATGCCGTTTCTGCCGGTCGTGGCAATTCATTGGGACAGAGAACCAGGGCAGCAAGGGGGCAGCAGGTCTGCAGTCAAGCTCCAGAGCATTGATGTGAACCGTTTAAAGGATGCTGAGGCGCATCCAAAAAAGAGCCGCCAGTGACCTGACAGCTCTTTAGTCGCCAATGGACCAGACCAGTAACTAGGTAGAAGCCCGGCCAGTCGCATGACGGTTTACTTAAAGCCCACCGCTGCCTGCCATACAAATGCCAGCAACAAGAAAAAGACGGGGATAATGGGCAGTACATCTACCAGGGGATCGAACACAGAGTAAGCTTCGGGCAGCTTAGCTAGCAGCAATGCAACTTCCATCGTTTTGTTAGTCCTCTCTACACAGCCGTTTAGATTTTAATTCAACTCGGCCATGAAACCCGCCCCAGGTAAAGCTCAAGGCTTAGACCAAAGTTGAATACATTTCTTCGCATCTTATCACGGTGAGATATGCGAAGGGGATGCCTCTGGGGAGTTTGGCGTTAACCAGTGGGCAAATTCTGTCGTGAATGTATCGGCAACGATAGCGGCGCGAATGCGTTGAGTAAACCGAATCAGTTCGGTGATGTTGTGGATGGAAAGCAGGGTAAACGCCAGCATCTCTTTGCTGTGGATTAAGTGACAAATATAGGCGCGGGTGAAATTCTGGCAGGTATAGCAGGGGCAGGTGTCATCCAGGGGGGAATGGTCACGGCGAAAGCGCTGGTTTTTCAGGTTCCAGCGGTCTCCGGCGACCAGGGCGGCTCCGTGACGGGCTAACCGAGTGGGAATCACACAGTCGAATAGGTCTACCCCGGCGGCGATGGCCTGGGCCATTTCTTTGTAGGTGCCTACTCCCATCAGATAGCGGGGTTTGTTCTCAGGCAGACAGGGGGCCGTGGCCTGTACGATCTTCTCAATCAGTGCTGGCGGTTCGCCAACGCTGACGCCGCCGATGGCATAACCAGGCAGATCCAGCTTTGCCAGGTCCAGGGCGGCCTGTCGCCTCAGGTCGGGATAAACCCCTCCCTGCACAATGCCAAATAGGGCCTGATCCTGCCGCTGATGGGCCTCAATGCATCGCTGCAGCCAGCGCAGAGTCCGGTCAGTCGAAGCTTTAACGGCATCGTAACCACAGGGGTAAGGCGGACATTCATCGAATGCCATAATCACATCGGCCCCGAGGTCATTCTGAATTTGAATGGAGGTTTCAGGACGAATATGGATCATGCGGCCATCCCTTGGGGATTTAAAGGTGACCCCATCTTCGGTAATGGTGCGAATTTTGCTCAGGCTAAAGACCTGAAAGCCGCCGGAATCGGTCAGCATGGGGCCTGACCAGCCCATAAATTTGTGCAGCCCACCGGCTTCGGCGACCAGGTCTTCCCCTGGCTGCAGGTGCAGGTGGTAGGTGTTAGCCAGCACCATTTCGGCGTTAGTTTGGGCCAGTTGCTGGGGGGTGACGGTTTTAACGTTAGCCAGCGTTCCCACGGGCATGAAACGAGGGGTATGTACCGGGCCATGGGGAGTGTAAAAAACACCGGCTCTGGCCTGGCTGTGGCTACAGCGGGCCTGGCATTGAAAAGAGAAGCTATCGCCAGTCGAATCAGGCTGAAATACAGTAGACAAGGGGTTTAACTCGTGAGGAAGCGGGTCAGATCATAGCATTCCAATGGAATGGAATGGCAAAACAAGAAAGCCCACGCCAATGGGGCTTCTGCCAGGCTATGGGTACTTTTTCAAGACACCGATGCTGGTTGCTGCTTCAGCTAGAACCCGCAATACCGGGATTGCAAAGGTTAAGGCGCGATTCGATCCCTTTCTTCTGGATGTGATCGAGCTACTGCGGCAACAAGAGTTGTGGGTATGGGACCACAAAAATCTGCGATTAGTTTTACACTTTCTTGCCCAGTAGCTTATCCCTCAGGGTTTTGATGCGATCGCGATACTTCGCCGCTTCCTCAAACTCCAGGTTTTTGGAGGCTTCCTTCATCTGCTTCTCTAGCTGTCCAATCAGTTCGGGAATGTCCTCCAGGGGCAGGTCATCCTTCTGTTCGTACACCTCCTCCAGTTCCTGCACATTGAGTTTGCGGGAGACTTCCAAAAAGGACAGGATGGCGTTGCTCTTGCGGCGTTTAATGGGCTGGGGCGTAATACCGTGCTCTTCGTTGTAGGCCATCTGGATGGTGCGCCGTCGCTCGGTTTCGTCGATGGCTTTGGCCATGCTGTCGGTCAGGTTATCGGCGTAGAGGATGGCCTGCCCCCGCACATGGCGGGCCGCCCGACCAATGGTCTGAATCAGGGAGCGCTCGGCTCGCAGGAAGCCTTCCTTATCAGCGTCAAGGATCGCCACCAGAGAAACCTCCGGCAGGTCCAGACCTTCCCGCAGCAGGTTAACCCCCACCAGCACATCAAAAACGCCTTCCTGCAAATCCTGAATGAGTTCAATCCGCTCAATGGAATGAATTTCGGAGTGCAGGTAGCGTACCCGTACCCCATGTTCGTCCAGATATTCCGTCAGGTCTTCGGCCATGCGCTTGGTCAGGGTGGTAATCAGCACCCGCTCCTGTTTCACCACCCGGTCTTTGATTTCCGCCAGCAGGTCGTCCACCTGCCCTTCCGTAGGCCGCACAAAGATTTCAGGATCAAGTACTCCCGTAGGCCGGATGATCTGCTCGGCCACTCGCCCTTCGGAAATCTCAAACTCCCAGTTGCCGGGGGTGGCCGACACAAAAATGCATTGATCCACCTTGTTCCAGAACTCTTCCGCTTTCAGGGGACGGTTGTCGGCGGCGCTGGGCAACCGAAAGCCGTGTTCAATCAGGGTGAGCTTGCGGCTGCGATCGCCGTTATACATGCCGCCAATCTGCGGAATCGAAACGTGGGACTCATCAATCACCAGCATCCAGTCTTTAGGGAAATAGTCGATCAAACATTCCGGCGGCGATCCGGCGACCCGTCCAGCCAGATGCCGGGCATAGTTTTCCACGCCGTTGCAGTAGCCCACTTCCCGAATCATCTCCAGGTCGTAGCGGGTGCGCTGCTCCAGCCGCTGGGCTTCCAGCAGCTTGCCTTCCTTCTCCAGGTATTCCAGCTGTTCTCTCAGCTCTTCCTGAATGGCGTTGCAGGCTTCATCAATGCGCTCATCCGGCGTTACGAAGTGCTTGGCCGGGTAGACGCTGAGGGACTCCATACTCTGCAGGGTTGCCCCGGTAATCGGGTCTACGTAACGGATGGCGTCGATTTCATCCCCAAAAAACTCCACCCGAATGACACGGTCTTCGTAGGCGGGGCCAATTTCCAGCACATCCCCCTTGACCCGAAACCGCCCCCGGCCCAGGTCCAGATCATTGCGGCTGTACTGAATATTAGCCAGGTCCCGCAGCACCTGCCGCTGGTTCACCTCCATGCCCACCTTCAGGGGAATGGAAGCCTTCAAATACTCCGACGGAATACCCAGACCATAGATGCAGCTGATGGAGGCCACCACAATCACATCCCGCCGCTCGAACAGGGAGCGGGTGGCGGAGTGGCGCAGCATGTCGATTTCTTCGTTAATCGACGCGGTTTTGGCGATGTAGGTATCCGTTACCGGAATGTAGGCTTCCGGCTGGTAGTAGTCGTAATAGCTGATGAAGTACTCAACCGCATTGTCGGGGAAAAACTCCCGCAGTTCGTTGCAGAGCTGAGCGGCCAGGGTTTTGTTGTGGGCCAGCACCAGGGTGGGCTTGCCGATTTCGTTGATGACCCGGGCAATGGTGTGGGTTTTGCCGGTGCCCGTGGCCCCCAGCAGGGTCTGGTAGCGGTGCCCGTCGTTAATGAATTTAGTCAGTTGCTCAATCGCCTTGGGCTGGTCCCCCGTGGGTTCGAAGGGTGCCTGAATGTTGAAGTCGCTCATTGCCGCCGTTCCCCCATTGCCATTGTCTCCTTCGCCAGGGTCAGTGCAGGTTGTAGCTTGCACTACAGTTTCGCCTTACCACCAAATCTAGAGAAGTATTAATTATGATGACGGATTTTTGCCGCAGCGGGGGCTGCTGCCTATACATAAGTCATTCCTTTGCAAGGGGATCTTTGCAATGCACTGGATTTATCGAGATCCGTTCTAAACCCTGTCCAAGGCCAGAAGTGGAGTTTTGCCTTAGAGAAAACTCCAGGTTTTGAGCTGGACTTGGTTTAAGGGGACGAAAGTCATTAAAAGTCATTAAACCTGTTCGGCTTCCAGATCCAGAACTTTGAACAGGAACTTGTAAGGGACCCGCCACTTGCCGTTGTCGCAGTCCAACGTGACGGTTTTTTGATTCAGGCGAGTGACTTTGCCGTAGCGTTCGTTGCCGTCGCGGTCGAAAAAGCCGACGGTGTCGCCCACAGCCACCTCGTTGCGTCCCAGCCCTTCCTGCACATGTTCGGCAATGGATGGATCAGCCCCGTGAATGTTGATGGCGTAGTAGGGGATGCTCCAGCGCTCCTGGTCGTGGAGGTTTTCGACCAGCACTCGGGTGCGCTGAAATTTGATGATGCGAGCCTGCACAATGCGGTTTTCTGACACGTCAAAATACTCGGCTTCGTCGCCGGCATGGATGCGCCGTTTGACCTCGGCAATGCGTTTGGGATCTTCCAGCAGTTTGCCAATGGCGACGTAGAGCCGATACAGGTCAAAGCCGGTGGCTCGATCGAGGACGCGGACGATTTCGGAGTAGTTCACCGGGGGCCGTGAGGTTACATCAAAACAATTATCCCACAAGGGGCTTTTTGAGTTTGCTCAACATCAATCCTCCGTAGGGACAGGTGGTTTTCCCAGCGCCAGCCCAGCAGAAACTCCTTCGCGGCTTTGTAGCCTGCCAGGTAAAGGGCATCTTTTCGGCATTGGTTAAATCAAACCTGGTGGCCAAAATATCGCCGGCGGGAATCTGGTGGCGTGACCCAGCTCCTCAGGGGCAAAAAACAATGGAGGACCTCAGCCCTATGGGGCGGGCTGGCAACGGGCAATTTCGATACTGCCCATTAACGGCGGTGGTAGGGGAGGCTCTTAGCCCTGGTCGTTAGAGGCTGTTGTCTGCTGACATACCCCAAATATTCCTCTGTAATATTATCTTGGTGCTTATGGCTCTTTAATTTATCTCTATTGCTGATGCAGCTTCCAGCCTTCCTTCGCAACCTACAACAGTGGTTTATGGGCACCCCCGAGCGGGCGCTTGACCAGGCTTACGAGGCCGCTCAGATGATTGCCGCCATCGAGCGGGAGTATTTCGACGGTAACCCCATCTCCCGCCGCTACGGTAACTATGGCGACAGTGCCATGACCTACTTCGAGGGAGAGCTGAAAAAGTACCTCAATTTAATTCGGGTGCGCATGGCCGAGTTTCGCACCAGCAGTTCGGTGATGCGGGTGTCTGATCCCCGCATTATGGAGGTACAGCTGCCCCCCGGGGGGGGAGAAGACCTGGAAGTGAATGTCATTGATAAGCCCGCTGTCTTCTTTCGCAAGCTGCGGTTTGTCGATGAGGTGCTGGCCCGTTACGAGCGGGTAGAAGCTCCGCCTGAGCGGGTGATTACCATGACCGATGGCCCTAACGGCAATCTGGAACCCACCCCTGCAACGCGAGTGCTCCGGGCCAGAACAGACCGGGCCAGGGGCGAACAAAATGGCAGCGGTACCGGTGAGCCACTGGCGACGGCAAAGCCCCCTCGCAGAGACAGCAATGGCCAGGAAGACAATCCAGCAGATGCCCTGTCAGACCGGGTCAGCGTGCTGCCTCGCTCCATTCTGCGCACGGTCGATCGCATTCGGCAGGACCTTGATCCCAAAGCTGAGCAGCAGGTGGTCAAAAACTTCCGCAGTTCTAAAGCGAAAACCACCGCTGCGATTAAGTTCTTGCTGCTGCTGATTATTGTGCCGCTGCTGACCCAGCAGTTCACCAAAAACTACCTGGTGGGGCCAATCGTCGATCGCATTCGGGGCGGCGAAGAAACCGAGGTGTTTCTCAACATTGAAATGGAAGAGGATGCCCTACACGAGCTGCAGCAGTTTGAAGAACGTTTGCGGTTTGAGGTGCTGATTGGTAAGGCTCCTTCCATGTCAGAGCTCACCATCGAAAAGACGGTGCGGGACAAGGCTGCCGAAATTGAGGAAGAATATCGCCGCCGCAGTGCCGACGCGGTGAAAAATGTGTTCGCCGATGTGTTCGCGGTCACGGCGTTTACCCTGCTGCTGGTAACCCGCAAGCAAGAAGTGGGAATCGTTAAATCGTTCTTTGATGAAATTGTCTACGGCCTCAGCGATAGCGCCAAGGCATTCATCATTATTTTGTTTACCGATATTTTTGTGGGGTTTCACTCACCCCACGGTTGGGAGGTACTGCTGGAGGGGCTGTCGCGGCATTTGGGTTTCCCGGCCAACCGAGACTTTATCTTTCTGTTTATTGCCACCTTCCCGGTAATTTTGGATACGGTGTTTAAGTACTGGATTTTCCGCTATCTGAACCGGATTTCGCCCTCGGCGGTGGCGACTTATAAGAATATGAATGAATAAGCTTAGCAGTATTCTACGGTGACTTCTTTCTGGTAGCGTCGCAGCACACTGACCAGTTCTTCCACCAGGCTACGGCGAATGGAGATATTGCTGGGCAGCAGGGGGTTCTGGTAGAACTCGTTGATGCTCTGGCCCACTAAAAAGTGGATGGAATCGGCCTGCAAGATTTCCCTTGCCAGCAGGTAGGCCCCATTGTTGTCGAACCGCAGACGGGCCAGGTCGCAGTGGCAGTTGCGCACATATTCCGTCGCCTTTGACAGGGTGAGGATACCTTCTGTAACCAGGTCCACACAGCTCAACATGCCAATGGGGGGCAGTTCTCGTCGCATGGTGGAGAGATCCATCTCAACGATCTCTCCCAGGTAGCTGGCCACAATGTTGCCGGTGGTGCCTCCACAAATGGCCTTTCTGCCGTCGAACCCCAGCAGTCGGTCGACGTATTCTTCGTCATGGTTTTCATCCAGGGGGGGGCCGGTAAACACCATCAGGGGGTTGCGCTTGCGAATATAGATCCCCACAAAGGTGGCGTCGTCGCCGGTGGCTCCCTGATATAGCTCTGAGGTCTGGTCAATGACCTCTTTAACGATGGTTTGGGCGGTGTGGGGCTTCTGGATCAGCACCTTTTCGATGTAATGGGCGACGTTATCCCACCCCCAGCCAAAATTCATGGTCATGCCCATGCCGGCGTAGAGCACCCCGTCGCTAATGGCCCCCAAAAAATCGCCCCGCTCCAGCTGCCCCTCCGCCGACTGAATTTTGCGCCCCAGAATTTCCTGGGTCTCCATCTCCAGGGGCACCACATGGCCGTTATGGCAGTAAACCGGCGGGGGATTGTCAAAGTTAATCACCTTAAAGTGGTTGGTTTGACTATCCACCCAGAGAATCGTAAAGGTCGAGTAGGCGATTTTGCGCACCCGGCAGATGGGGAGGGTGCCGATGACCGTCTTCAGCACCTCTTTCAGGGGCACATCGGCGTTAAGCATGGTAATCAAAATTTCGGTGGTCAGCGTTGCCAAAATGTTGGCTTTGACGCCACTACCGAGCCCGTCTGACAGCACTACGGTGGTTTTAGTGCCCGTCTTCTGGTACTTGACCTTATCGCCGCAGAGTTCTTCGCCCCGCTTGTTAAGGCTGGCGTTGTAGATGTCGATGAAGTTATCTACCGTCATGGAGTTTATTCATCTTCTCCTTCGACGTCGACAGATAAGCCGGATACTGACTCTACCGCTTCGTGCTGCAACATCTGGATGATTTTTAGCAGGCTGACTTTGGTTTGGGCAGTGGTTTCCCCCAGCAGACCGGCAATTTCTTGCACTACCTTCATCTGGTTGTCGACCACCTGATTGACGTTTTTGATGGTCTCGTCTTTAATGGCCATGAGTTCGCGCCGCTGGTCGAGCTGGTGGCTGTAGTCGGCCATGATGCAGGCGATAATGCCCTCTTCGGCGATGGAAAAAATGACTTGATTGACCAACAGGTCATGTTCAGGAAATTCCCTGGGCTTGCCACGATAGACTTCCCCTGTATCCCACACCCGACGAAAATCGCTGATGTCGTTCAGGATGGTTTCTGCAGGTTCCCCAACCACATCTTGCGATCGCACCTTAAACATGCGACAAAATGCAGGATTCACCAGCTTGATATCAAAGTTGGCATCTACCACAATTAACCCATTGGGGTCGTATTCCCACAGCAGTTGCCAGAGGTGATTATGATTTTCAGCACCGACGGTTTCCATCAGATTGAGGGTATCGCGCTGTCGGGGAAAAGAGGAGCTAGCCATAGCAAATGCCTCATGATGCATGGGCGAGGGCGGCTTGAATTACAGGGAGAATTTCGTCGTTAAAGACCGCTTCTACATTCTGGGGGCTAATCTTTGAAAAGCGCTCTTCTTTAAATTTCATAACGATGCCCTGGCTGCAGGTTTCCAGGCAAAACGAGCCTTTTAGCTCAACATCGTCTTCTAAACCATGCTCTTTTATTAAGGTCTGTAACTTGGGTAAAACGTCGTATACACCCATCTGGTGACAGGCAGACCCCATGCAGAGAAACAGATTTTCTTTGGCCATAGAGAGCCTCCGGGGGGGAACGGCAATGGCGGTCAAATAATCGGGCTAGATCTAGTCTAAGTAGCCTGGCCTTAAATAACCCTTCATCACCGGAAAAGAAATGATTTTCTTAAGATTAAAGTCTCAGGGCTGGTGGGGCCTGGCATACCAGAATGGCGTTGGTATCAAATGTACGGGTACCGCTGTGGGCAAATGGGTAGATCAGCCGATACTCTTGAAATACGCTACTCACAAAGTCCATGGCGAACCACGATCCCGACCTGCAGGCCCGGCTCAGAAAGCTAGAGGCCGAAATGAACCAGAGCCAGGGAGTCCCCGCTGCCCAGGGTACTGGCTCACAACAGCCTACGAAAGTTAGCTCTAGCAAAGGCACGGCGGCTCGCATTAAAGCGAATGCCCTGCTGCCTTTCTACATCCTGGCCATTCCCTGGGCTCAGGAAATTGTGGACCAGGTCTTCTTTCAGGGAGGCTGGAACCTGCCCCTGTATCCTCGCAGCCTGGAGGGCATAGTGGGGATTTTTACTGCCGCTTTTTCCCACAGTGGGTTTCCCCATTTAATCGGGAACAGCATTGCCTTTGTGGTCTTTAGCTGGCTAATTCTGGCCAAAAGCAGACGCGATTACTGGATCACGTTTTTAATTGGCTGGCTGGGGGGCGGTGCCGTAGCCTGGATGGTGGGTCCGGGGCCAGTCCATGGTCTCAGCGGTGTGGTATACACCCTGTTTGGCTATCTGCTGATGATTGGCTGGTTAGAGAAGCGTGTGATGCCGCTGCTGATTTCGGTTTTTGTGCTGCTGAACTATGGCGCTTACATTTGGGGTGTCTTGCCCACGCAGCCTATGGTGGCCTGGTGGGGGCATTTGATTGGTCTGATCCTGGGGATGTTTGCCGCCTATGGAGTTTATCGAGAACCTTCACGGAGCTAAAGGTTACTGATTTAAGACCGGTAGGCGATTGCAGCCCCACGGCTAAACGAGTTGGCATACGCTTAGGGATGAGGATTTGATAACATCCAATGTTCGGGCAGGCATCTTGCCTGCGCTTGGACAGCCGAGACGGCTATCCCACGCCATTGCATCCCCATTCCTTAGAGTAGTGATCCGCCAATGATTCCAGCCAGCATCACAAACCCCAGCAGCACATTCTGGCGAAAAATTTGCCCGAACAGCTTTGGCGGGGGATTGTAGCGGCTGAGCAAATAATACTGCCGAGACCAGGTAATGAGGGCGATCGCAAGGGTGATCCAAAACGGCCAGGCCAGCAACCGTAACAGCCCCAGCCAGATCAGCAGCAGCCAGGTGCCCAAAAAACAAAAGCCCACAAACCGGGGCGTAAAATCGCCAAAGAATAGAGCGGCAGAATTGACCCCCAGGCGGCGGTCGTCCTCCCGATCGGGCATGGCATAGACCGTATCAAAGCCAAGGGTCCACAATACTACCGCCAGCCACAGAATCCATACGGGCAGGTCAAGCTGATTGGTCACCGCCGCCCAGGGAATGAGGACCGCAAACCCCCAGGCGATAGACAGAACTAACTGGGGTACCGGAAACACCCGCTTAGCCAGAGGATAGAGCAAAATCACCGGCACCGCTAAAACACAGAGAATAAAGCTGAGCTGGTTCAGGTAAAGAGACAGACCGTAGGCACAGAGCAGGCACACCAGCAACACCCCAAGGCCGACTGCTGCGGATAATTCTCGCGATGCCAGGGGACGTTTGCGGGTACGTTTAACGTGGGGATCAATGTTGCGGTCCCACAGGTCGTTCACCACGCAACCCGCTGCACTGGTGGCTATGGCTCCTAAAATAATGACCCCCACCAGAGCCCAGGGGGGCTGCCCCTCTGCCGCCAAAAAGACTGACCACAGAGCAGGAACCATCAAAATGAGCCGACCAGTGGGCTTATCCCACCGTAACAGCCGAAAGATTGCGCCCCAGGTTGATACCCCAGACTGGGGAGAAGAACTCGCCATGGTGAACCGCTAGACAGACTGTACTGTTACAGCATAACGGGGATTGCAGCCCCCAAAGCGAAAAGCAAAAGCCACAGAAGCGGTTAATTTGTATGGAGCTAAGCGGATTCGAACCGCTGACCCCTTGAATGCCATTCAAGTGCTCTACCAACTGAGCTATAGCCCCTTGCGCGCGTTGCGCATCATCAATACTCCCGTGAAGGGTGCACCCTGTCAACCCCTGAATTTTCTCTAACGACAGACGAGAAATGAGCCCATCCGCGCTAGAGTCAGAGATCAGGCGAACGTTTTTATTTTAGCCATGGCGACTGTACCTCCTGATTCCTCCGATCCAGTCAATATCTCCAATGAGAATCCATCTAACGAGAATGCGGTGCAAGTGCTGCTGACCCAGCTGCGGCGCAAGGAGGGCAACTGGGTAGACTGGGCGCAGAGCTGCCGCACCCTGCAGCAGGCCGGGTTCAGCCCTCAGAAAATTTTTGAAGAAACAGGATTTGAACCGATTCAGCAAAACCAGATTGTAGTAGCAGAGCAGGTCTATCAGTCGATTATGAAAGTCGGGGTGGATGAGGCGACGCGAGCGCACTTTACCCATCGGGGCAGCGACCTGCTTTACGAACTACGCATTCTCTCCCAGGCCGACCGGGCCAGCACCGCTGAATTTGCCCTCAAACATAGCGTTGACTCTGATCAAATCAAAGAGCTGGTCAAACCCATCAAAGAATATTCCTACCGCAAAGAAAACCCGCCCGGCTTTGGGGATGGGCCTGGGGATGCGATCGCCTACCACTACTGGCGACTGGCCCGACAAAAGGACGATTTGCAGGAGCGGTCTCGTCTCATTGCCCAGGGACTGCGGTTTGCCAACAGTGACGAGGCCCGCCACCAGGTGGAGCAGTTGCTGACCGATTTCACCGTTGAAAAAGCCCGTCCCGCCCCGTCTTTACCGCTTTATCGCCTTGAAACCGAGTCAGAGCTACCGCGCATTATTCCCATAGCCGGACAAATGCCCCTGGCTGTCGACGATTTCAACGCCGTTCCTGTTGCGGTGCCAGAAGAACCCTTTGGCCTGGTCACCTTTGCCGGGCAGGGAGCCTGGATTGCCGTCCCCGGTTGGCAGGTCATTTTTCAGGCCGAAGACCCGGTGGGGGTCTTGATCCAGTCTCGCCAGTTGCCCAACTATCCCATCGACGGGGCCAATGAGCAGGTTCTCGTAGTTATCGACCGAGCCCAGCGGGAATGGGCTGCCGACAGCTACTTCGTGATTGCCGAAAACAACACCCTCCGCCTGACCTGGCAACCCGACCCCATCGAGGCCAAAATCCTCGGCAAAATCATTCTCATCCTGCGGCCCAAGCGCATTCTGGATGAAGCCTACAACCAAGAACTCTGGCAACTCGACGAATAGGAGAACCCCATGGGCATTGAACGCCGTATGTCTCGCTTCATGTTCCTCAACAACGAAATTGTGGAATTACGCCAAACCTGCTTTACCCCCGGTCGCGTCTTTGAACCGGGTAAGTACCTGGCTGGAGAACTGCCCGACGCCGCCTTCGATATGGGACTGGTGGAGAAGTTGCCGCCCGTGCGGGGCAAGAGTGAGGAGGTGGGGAATTCTGAGGGTCGTAGTGAGTAGGTGGGCCAGGTGAAGTGGGTAGGTAGATAAGGAGATGAGTGAAGTAGAGGAAATAACGAGAGTGATCAGTTTTTTGTGTAAGGGCCAATCAGCCGATTAATCAAGTTTTCTGCAAGCCTTATAGGGCAGGCGTCTCGCCTGCTCAGCTGGGACAGGCAGGATGCCTATCCCACAAGAGTCCGAAAACTCCCATGGTAGGTCGTAAGTCCCGAACCATAACCCATAAATCCCCATTCCCTACTCCCCATTCCCTACTCCCCATTCCCTACTCCCTATCTCACCATCCCGCCATCCCGCCATCTCACCAACTCATCACCCTTCACCCTTCACCCACCTACCCACCTACCTCACCTACCTCACCTACTACTCCACCCCCCATTCCCGGCTCAAATCTGGCCCGACGGCAATGGGCATGGCGCGGGGCACGTTCTCGGTGACCTGCACGGCAATGATTTGATTCGGTTCGATCACCACCTGTTGGGGAGAGGTGCCGACCATGGTGGTTGCCCCAACAATGGCACCACCGATGAGACCAATACCGCTAAACCCGGTTAGTAAAGCCAGGGCCAGGGCACCGGCACCGCTACCGGCTGCTAACCTGCCGCCGTTAACCTGGGGCGTGCCGATCAAAGTTTCCGATGTACTGGCCAGCGGCACTCGTTGACCGTTAGAAACAATAATCATTTCGCTGACCCACTGCTGGTTGGTGCCGCTGGGTTCAAAGCGCCCAATTAACTGACTGCCTCGGGGAGCCAGCACCCCCTGGGTAATAGGGTCTACAATCGCACTTTCTAGCAGCATGACTTCATTCAGGTCTGTGCCCGGTTCCAGCACCAGCGGCTCGTTGCCGGGGTACCGCAGTTCCAGCACCGTACCAGCGGCAATCAAAATGTCTGGGGGAATATCCTGGTTGGCCGGCGGCATGGCTCTCGGCTCTGAGGGATTCAGAATTGCGATGTCAGCGGAACCAGGCAAAGGTTGACCAAAGTTAATTGGCTCTGATGCCGCCACAACCACCTCACTGGCGGGAATATTGCTGGGGGGAATAACCGGGCCGCTAGCCTCTGTTCTGGGGAGTTCGGGTACGACCAGCAGATCCTGGGAGGGAGGCATCTCGGCTGCCGCAGGGCGATCTACGACCGCAGCCCCAGCAGCAGGAGGAGCCTGACTCATGACGGCTGTAGGCTGGCCCTGGGGAGTAGACCCTGGCTCGACATCAATCACACCATCTTCCACCTGAGAGGGAGCGGTTAGATTAGCTTCAGGAACGGCAACGTTCTCAGGTACTGGGGGAACGACTTCCAGTTCAACCGCATCCTCTTCGGTAGCCTCCTCGGCCATAGGGTCAGGGGAAGCCGGTGACGGTGGTGCTGACGAAATAGGGTCAGATGCTTGAACGTCGGGCGTGATCGCAGTCGTTGTCGGCTCAAGAGTTGGGCTTGCGGCAACGGTTTGCGAAGCATCCGATTCGGCAATGGCTGCAGGTTCAGGGACTGCGTCAGCCGCTGCTGGGGTCTCAGGCAAGCTTTCGGCGGGCTGAGCAGTTGATGGCGGGGCAGCGGTGAGGGGTCGGGTATTCTCTGACGCTGGTGCTATTTCTGAGGGGGCTACAGCGGCGATGCCTTCAGGGTCGGCTACGGGGGGAGCATCGTTTTCCTCCGCAGGCATGACCTCAATCGCCTCGCCTGCGGTTGGGTCAAAACCTGCAGCAGCACTCTCGTCGGTCGTCGGACCATCTACCCCTGTTACCGGCAGGGAAGGCATCGTGGCTATTGGCCCCGTAGCGGCATCGAGCTCTTCTAAACCGGGGACGGTAACCTGCTCCGTCTCTGCCATGCCCATGCTGAAGGGGTCAATGGGCAGAGTATCCGGCAGATTTGCCAATCCATCGATGTCCGACGGCAGCATCAGATTAGCAGCGGTAGTGCTCAAACGCCCCTGCCCGGCTTCGGGAAATCCCAATCCTGGCTCTGCGGCAGGAATAACCGGCAGCTCAACGACCATTTCCGGCGGGGACGGAGTAGCGGCTGGTTCAGGTTGGCCTGGGCCAGCTGCTACCCCAGGGGGCGGCGTGAGGGAAACATCGGCATCGATTGAATCAAGGGGAAGGGATGGCACCGCCACCCCAGCTTCTAAGGTTTCGCCATGAGCTTCCCTAGCGCCAGTAGACCTGTTCCCTGGCTCTGTTTCGGTCGCTAGAGAACCCGCTTCCGCAACCAGAGGGGTGAGCACCCAGCGGGTCTGATCCGCTGCCGATACCGAGGTAAGTTGGGCCTGGTCGGGGGATAAAACCGTGCCGGGGGCCAGCTCCAGAACCACCTGCAGGATATTGCCTTCAGTTTCTAAAAGGCGAATACTGCGAACGGTACCGTCGTAGTTGGCCTCAGTGTCAACTTGTCCCAGACGGGTTTGGGGTATTTCTAAAATAATGCGGGCCGGCTCTGCTGCGACTAAAACCCGAGGGGCAATGCCCTGGGGCAGGGTAATAGTAAACTGGCTGGTGTTTGGGTCAAACTGCCAGGCCGATAGGGCATCGGCTGCCGCCGCTGGGCTTACCATCAGCAGAGTAGAACCAATCAATCCGGCACCGAACCAGCCACCGATGCTGCGACTGAGGGAATGGGAATGATGATTCGACCGTTGCATAGGAATACCTCCCTGGGTTTGCGGCTGTAATGCTCAACGCCTGGCGGTGGAACAACGCTATATTCAGCGTTCCTTTACCGAATCAAAGGGCTAGATACAGCGTCTTTCCAAATAAACTACTTTAGGATACGCACAATCCCAGGAATTGCAAGGGGTTTTGCCAGAAAAGTGGGCAACTCCCGGCAAAACCGTAATTCGTTTTAAACTTTCTTCAGACGGCAATACACAACTGGAGGTCATAGCCATGGTAATGGTGGAATCGACAATGCTCCCCCTGGGCACCACTGCCCCAGCCTTTTCCTTACCCGATGTGGTGTCTGGTGACACCATTACTCTGGATACGTTTGCCGACAGTCAGGGGTTACTGGTGATGTTTATCTGCCAGCACTGCCCCTTTGTCAAGCATGTCCAGGAAGAGCTGGCTCGCATTGGCAAAGACTACGGCCCCAAAGGAGTGGGTATTGTCGCCATTAGCGCCAACAGTCTGCAGACCCATCCCCAGGATGGACCCGACAACCTCAAGGCCCAGGCTGAAGACCTGGGCTTTACCTTCCCCTATTGTTTTGACGAAACCCAGGACACCGCCAAGCGCTACACCGCCGCCTGTACCCCCGATTTCTTTGTCTTCGATCAAGATAAGAAGCTGGTGTACCGGGGCCAACTCGACGACAGCCGCCCCAGCAATGGCGTGCCGGTTACTGGCAAGGATCTGCGGGCGGCCCTGGATGCAGTCCTGGCAGGAGCCCCCCCGGCTGATGAGCAAAAGCCCAGCGTGGGTTGCAACATTAAGTGGACTCCTGGTAACGAACCGGCTTATTTCGGCTAGGAGAACCCTGAACAAGAAAATACCCCTACCCAGGAGCGCAGGGTCTGCCCCCTGGGTAGGGTCTCATGAGATTAGCAATCTAGGTTCAAGGGTTCTCCCTAACGGGTCTTAGCCCTGCCGCTAGGACCCTACCACCATAGAGATAGGCAAATGCTACTTTTTCGATACCCATTGGTGCATCAATGCTTGATAATGGAGAACGTCGTGTAAAGTTTTATGTCTTATGCCTTTTCCTACTACCCTTACCACTCTGGATGGTGCGGCCCTAGCCCCCGAAACCCTTGAAAATAAAGTTGTTCTGTTTGTTAATGTGGCCAGCAAATGCGGTCTCACCCCCCAGTACAGCGGCCTGGTGGAGTTAGATCAAGCCTACGGTGATCAGGGCCTGGTCATTGTTGGTGTTCCCTGTAACCAGTTTGGTAGCCAGGAACCCGGCAGCCCCGAAGAAATCAAAGATTTCACCAAAACTAAATACGACGTTGACTTCACCCTGCTGGAAAAGCAGGACGTGAATGGTGCTGACCGCAGCCCCCTATATCAGTTTCTGGTGGGCGATGGTCCTGATATCGCCTGGAACTTCGGTAAGTTTCTGGTCGGTCGTGATGGAGAAGTGATTGAGCGCTTTGAGCCCCAGACTGCTCCTGATGATCCGGCCCTGAAAGCAGCCATTGAAAAGGCGTTGGGCTAACTTATACTTCCCCCGTCAGAGCAAATAGTCATCTAAGGAATGGGGATTCAATAACGTGGGATAGCCGTCTCGGCTGTCCAAGAGTAGGCAGGATGCCGCCCTACAAACATTGGATGTTATCAAATCCTCATTCCTAAGAAACCGGTGGTAATTGGCGCGGTGTAGAGATTTCTCCGTTGTGCAAGTTACCCCGGTTTCTGGTTTTTAGCTGTTCAACCGTGCATTTTCGATAAATCCTGGCATCGTCGAACAACTTTTATCCAGGTCCAGAAATGGAGTTTTGCCTCAGGGAAAGCTCCAGGTTTCGAGCTGGACTTGGTATAAATCAGATGGCATCTCGCTTGCGTAGTCAGGTTGCCCAGCCGATCGGTTCCTTAATACTGCGGTTAGCAGTCCACTTTGGCCGGAAAATCGTTAGGACCGGTCAGGGGAGGGTACAGGTAGATTTGAGCAATTGCATCATTAAGATTCCACCAGTTGGAGGGTGGGTAACAGCTTTCCCTACAATGACAGTGCTAATAATTCCTAAATGGATGGCGACCCCTTAACCTACCCTTACGCTTCGTCCCTTAAGTTGAGGACGAACGACCAAAGGTTGCATCCAGCTTACCTTGGAGAAAACGGCTGACCTATGAGTATGCAAACGGTATCCACCAAACCCTATGATGACCAAAAACCCGGCACCTCCGGGCTGCGGAAAAAGGTTCCGGTGTTTAAGCAACCGCACTATCTGCAAAATTTTATTCAATCTATTTTCAACAGTCTGGAAGGCTACCAGAACCAGACCCTGGTGGTAGGGGGCGATGGCCGCTACTACAACCGGGAAGCGATACAAATCATTCTAAAAATGGCGGCAGCCAATGGGTTTGGTCGGGTGCTGGTGGGGCAGGGGGGAATCCTCTCGACTCCGGCGGCATCCTGCGTGATTCGTAAAAACCAGGCCTTTGGCGGCATCGTGCTTTCCGCCAGCCACAACCCCGGTGGTCCCGATGAGGACTTTGGGGTAAAGTACAACGTCACCAACGGTGGACCGGCTCCAGCCAACATTACCGACGCCATCTACGAGGCCAGCAAGTCCATCAGCGAGTACAAGATTCTGGACACATCGGACATTAACCTGGACCGGGTCGCCTCCCACCAGCTCGGCAACATGACGGTGGAGGTGATTGACCCCGTCAGCGACTACGGCGCGCTGATGGAAACCCTGTTCGACTTTAACCAGATTAAGCAAATGCTGTCGGGCAACTTCAAAATGTGTATGGATTCCATGCACGCCGTCACTGGACCCTATGCCAAGGCGCTGATTGAGCGCAGGCTGAATGCTCCCGCTGGCACCGTGATGAACGGCGAACCGCTGGAAGACTTCGGCGGTGGTCACCCCGACCCCAACCTGGTGTATGCCCATGACCTGGTAGAGGTTATGTTCGGAGAGGATGCGCCGGACTTTGGGGCGGCATCTGATGGGGATGGCGATCGCAACATGGTCCTCGGCAACAACTTCTTCGTTACCCCCAGTGACAGCCTGGCCGTTCTGGCCGCCAACGCTACCCTGGTTCCTGGCTATCGCTCTGGCCTGGCCGGGGTGGCCCGCTCCATGCCCACCAGCCAGGCGGTGGATCGGGTGGCCGAAAAGCTGGGCATCGACTGCTACGAAACCCCCACCGGCTGGAAGTTCTTCGGCAACCTGATGGATGCGGGTAAAGTTACCCTCTGCGGCGAAGAGAGCTTTGGCACCGGCTCCAACCATGTGCGGGAAAAGGATGGGCTCTGGGCGGTGCTGTTCTGGCTCAACATCCTGGCCGTCAAGCAGCAATCCGTCGAAGAAATCGTTAAAGAGCACTGGAAAACCTACGGACGCAATTACTATTCTCGCCATGACTACGAAGCCGTAGAGTCTGACAGGGCCAATGCCATGATGGATCATCTGCAGGGCCAGCTCGCCTCCCTGCCCGGTCAGACCTTGCACGGGTACACCGTCGAGTTTGCTGACAACTTTGCCTACACCGACCCGGTGGACGGCAGCGTTGCCAAGAACCAGGGTGTCCGCATTGGCTTCACCAACGGCTCACGGATTGTCTTCCGTCTGTCGGGTACCGGCACCTCCGGCGCGACCATTCGCCTGTATGTGGAGCAGTACGAGCCCGACCCGGCCAAGCACGACCAGGATACCCAGGCGGCCCTGGCGGATCTGATTCAGATTGCCGACGAGGTGTCGCAACTGAAGGCGACCACCGGGCGCAATGAGCCGACAGTGATCACCTAAAAAGTGATCCCCTAAAAAGTGATCCCCTAAAAAGTGATCCCCTAAAACCAGGGGATAGTTCCACCCCCATCGGCAGATGCTGGGTACTGTGCCCTCTTGACTGCAGATTCCGGCAGATTCCGGGATAGAACCCTGGAATCTGCCCATAGTCTGGATAGGATGCCTGGGGATTCCCCAGAGATTGGCACCCCGGCTAAGGGAGATACAGGGGATATCGACCAAACTGCAAGCTGTTTTGCCTGCGCCCGAGCTAGAGCACTGCAAACGCCCCAAGCAGTGGCACTACTTGGGGCGTTTGGTGTGACTCTAAACCGGCTGCTTAGACAAATACAACGCTATTGACATCAAAATCAGTGACGCCTTGCAGCGTGACTAAAGTTGTGCCAGCCAGTGATAACTCACTCGTGTTGGCGTCGAAGTCGAGGGCACCAGCAAGGTTCCAACCATCGAAAATTCCGGTCAAATCAAGTTGCAGCACGTCGCCTTCGCTGGCATCAAAATCGGTAATGACATCATGGCCAGAGTTGCTCCACTTCACCATGGGGAACCAGCCAGAGAAGCTAAAGGATAAACCGTAGGACATTGTGAAGGTGTCGCCGCCATCGCCACCGGTCAACATATCATTGCCCTGGCCACCGACTAAGATGTCATCTCCGTCACCGCCAATTAATGTGTCTTGACCGTTACCGCCTTTGAGCGTTGCGCCGCTGCCAAAATTGATCAGGGTGTCATTACCGTTGCCGCCAGATAATGTGTTACTGCCACTACCAGCATTGATCAAAATATCATTGCCATTACCGCCAAAGAGTTGGTTGTTGCCTGTGCCAATGTTGAGCAAAAGGTCATCCCCACCGCCACCATTGAGAACGTTATGGCCAGTGCCAACATTCGCAACAAAATCGTTGCCGTCACCACCATATAGGACATTATTGCCGGAACCAAAATTGATGATTAAATCATCTCCACCATGGCCGTTCAGGGTGCTGTTATCTGCATCAATATTAAACAGGGCATCGTTACTGTTGCTACCGATGAGGGTGCTACTTATACCGTTGATGTTGTATTGCAGATTACTGCTGAACAGGTAGCTGAGGACGGTGTTGTTAAAATCAGAGACCACATCAGACACCCGTGTCAGAGTGCTGTCATTCACACCGGCATTTTGCAGATTGTCCAAAATTGTTGTGGAGTCACTACCAACCAAATCAGTCAACAGACTTTCGGTATTCAGGGAAGAGAAATAGCTATACGCATCGAATATGTCGGTTAGTTCTAAAGCATTGCCAATAATAGTGTCAACGGTGGTGTCAAAAGTAGTAGTTGTCATGCTTGCTAGTGTCCTTGTGTGGTGTATAAAACTTCTACAGAAAGACGCAGTGTGCGTTTTAGAGTAAACGTTTTTTGATGGCGTTCTTTCCGTTTCATGGTTCCTATTGTGGCCAATTTGAATGGCCGCTAGTGTGATGTTGCTGTAGCAAGAATGTGAGTTTTTAGTATTAAAAACCTGATATACTTCACATCCCCAGTGTGACAATTGTTACTTTTCGGGTTGATCGAAGTCACAATTGTTGCCCTCATCCCCAGGGAAAAGCCCTGAAATTCCTGCCGTAGACAGCGATATTTAATACCCCACCGACGGGAAAAGGTACGGATCTACAGACCAAGCCCCCCTGAGGATGAAAAGTCTCCTCAGGGGGGCTTGGGGTTGAGTTTTCTGGTTATGGCTCTCCACGGAGGCTCACTCCGCGGGACTCTTCCGCATGGAACGGCAGAGCTGCTAAGGAATGAGGATTTTATAACATCCAATGTTTGTAGGGCAGGCATCCTGCCTGCTCTTAGACAGCCGAGACGGCTACCCCACGTTATTGAATCCCCATCCCTAAGCTGAGTTACTGCAACAGAGTCAGAGGGCTAAATGGAGAACCGGCGTCACTGCTCTATGCAATCGTGACCTTGTCGGATAGGTACACATCCTGAATCAGGTGAAATAGCTTCACCCCTTCTTTGAAGTCCCGTTGAAAGGTCTTGCGTCCCGAAATTAAACCCGAGCCGCCAGCACGTTTGTTGATCACTGCCGTTGTTGATCACTGCCGTGCGTACAGCATCTGCGAAGTCGCTTTTGCCTGAGGAACCTCCAGAGTTAATTAACCCGGCCCGACCGGCGTAGCAGTTGAGTACCTGGTAGCGGGTGAGGTCAATGGGATGATCACTGGTCAGGTCGGAATACACCTTGTTGTGGGTTTTGCCGAAGCTGTCGCCGGTGCCGTCGGCCACCGCACCATAGCCATTGTTGAATTTGGGCAGTTTTTGCTTGATGATGTCGGCCTGTATGGTAACCCCCATGTGGTTGGCCTGCCCGGTCAGGTCGGCAGCCAGGTGGTAGTCCTGGTCTTGCTTGAATGCACTATTGCGCAGATAGCACCAGAGAATCGTGGCCATGCCCAACTCATGGGCGCGTTCAAAGGCATCCCGCACTTCTTGAATCTGGCGGGTAGATTCTTCAGAGCCAAAGTAAATGGTGGCCCCTACGGCAACGGCTCCCAGGTTCCAGGCCTGCTCTACCGAAGCAAACATGGTCTGATCGTAGTGGTTGGGGTAGCTCAGCAGCTCGTTATGGTTGAGCTTAACGATGAATGGCATTTTATGGGCATACCGACGAGATACGCTGCCCAGCACCCCCAGGGTGGTAGCAACTGCGTTACAGCCACCGGCAATGGCCAGCTCAATAATGTTTTGCGGATCAAAATAAATGGGGTTGGGGGCAAAAGATGCACCGGCAGAATGCTCAATGCCCTGATCCACCGGCAGAATGGAAAGGTAGCCAGTATTGGCCAAGCGCCCGCTGCCGTAGAGCTGCTGCAGGCTACGGAGCACCTGGGGGTTGCGATCGCTCTGGGCAAAAATCCGATCTACCCAATCAGGGCCCGGCAGGTGCAGGGATGACCTGGGCACCTTTGCTTCGTAGGACAGCAGCGCGTCTGCCTCCTGGCCCAGCCATTCGCTGATGGATTTGTTCTGTGGTGCGGTAGAAACCATAGGTCTCCCGATGAATCACAACTATGCCCGGTGCAGCCTGGATGGGCACAGTTTCAGGAAATCAAAAGGGTATGGTTTATGCCATCTAGCCAATTGGGGATTTTTGGCCGATAACCACCCTGGTGTTCAAGGCTTATCGTCCCAAATTGCAGGTGAGTTCCCCACCAAATTGCCCGACAATGGGCGCAAAGTCTTCCAAATTGACGGTGCTCGGGGTCACTTTCCAGATGTCTTCGCAGTATTCGCGAATGGAACGGTCTGAGGAAAAGTGCCCCATGCGTACCGAGTTGAGAATCGCCATGCGGGTCCAGTGGTCAGTGTTCTGGTAAGCCTCACCAACGGCTTTCTGACAATCGATATAGGATTGATAGTCCGCCAGCAGCAGGAATGGATCGTCGTACAGCAGCTTATCTACCAGGGGTTTAAACAGGTCGCTATCGCCGTGGGAGAAGTGGCCAGAGGCAATCAGGTCAATAGCATCCTTCAGCATGGAATTGCTGCGGTAATAGTCGTAGGGACGGTAGCCGGAAAGTTTGAGATCAACCACCTGGTCAGCGGTCAAGCCAAACAGGAAGAAATTTTCTGCCCCAACGGCATCGCGAATTTCCACATTTGCCCCATCCAGAGTACCGATGGTGAGGGCACCGTTCATGGCAAACTTCATGTTGCCGGTGCCAGAAGCCTCAAACCCGGCGGTGGAAATTTGCTCTGACAGATCCGACGCCGGATAAATTTTCTGGCTGTTGGTGACGTTGTAATTAGGCAAAAACACCACCCGCAGTAGGTTACGCAAATCGGGATCTTTGTTGACCATATCCCCGACGGCGGTAATCAGCTTAATCATCAGCTTGGCCATGTGGTAACCGGGGGCAGCTTTACCGCTGAACAAAAAGGTGCGAGGGGTAATCTCCAGGTTAGAATTCTGCTTTAGCTGGCTGTAGAGGGTGACAATGTGCAGGGCATTCAGGTGCTGACGCTTGTACTCATGAATGCGTTTAATCTGCACATCAAACAGAGAAGCGGGGTCTACCAGAATGCCAAATTTGTTGTGGATCTGGCTGGCCATGTCCCGTTTGATGGCTTGTTTAATGTCGCGCCATTCTGCTCGAAAACCGGTATCTTCGGCCAGGGGCTCAAGCTGTTTCATATCTTCTAAGTGCTTAATCCAGCTGTCGCCAATGCGGCTCGACATGAGCCTGGTCAAACGGGGATTGCTGAGCACCATCCAGCGGCGGGGGGTAACGCCGTTGGTTTTATTACAGAACTTTTCCGGAAAGAGTTCGTAAAAGTCTCGCAGCACGGTTTCCTTCAGCAGTTCGCTGTGGAGGGCGGCAACGCCGTTGATGGTGTGGCTGCACACACAGGCCAGGTTAGCCATGCGCACGTACCGCTCGCCGCTCTCGTCAATCAGAGAAAGACGGGCGAGCCGTCCCTTATCTTTAGGAAACTTCATGCGCACCAGCTCTAAAAACCGGGCATTAATTTCAAAGATAATTTCCAAATGGCGGGGCAGCAGCTTGCCAAACAGGCTGATGGGCCATTTTTCTAGCGCCTCGGGCAGCAGGGTGTGGTTGGTGTAGGCAAAGGATTTCTGGGTGATAGTCCAGGCCAGGTTCCAGTCGAGGGCATATTCATCCAGCAGCAGGCGCATGAGTTCGGCACAGGCCACAGCAGGGTGAGTATCGTTGAGCTGAATGGTGAACTTTTCGTGGAATCGCTCAATAGGTATGCTCTGCCCCTTGAGAATGCGCAGCATATCCTGCAGAGAACAGGATACAAAGAAATATTGCTGCTCCAGCCGCAGCTGCTTACCGGAGAGCTTTTCGTCGTTGGGGTAGAGGACTTTGGTGATGTTTTCGGAGGCGACTTTATCCTCCACGGCACCGTAGTAGTTGCCCTGGTTAAAGGCGTCAAAGTCAAAGGATTCAATGGCTTCCGCTTTCCACAGCCGCAGGGTGTTAGCAGTGTTAACCTGGTAGCCCAGAATGGGGGTATCGTAGGGAACGCCGAGCACTTCTCGGTTGGGTACCCAGCGCACCCGGAAACGCCCCTGCTCATCGGTAAAGGTTTCGGTATAGCCACCGAACTTCACTTCCTGTGACCATTCGGGCCGGGCCACTTCCCAGGGGTTGCCGTAGCGCAGCCATTTGTCAGTGCGCTCCACCTGCCAGCCATCCCGCAGATCCTGCTCAAAAATGCCGAACTCATAGCGAATGCCATAGCCCAGGGAAGGAATTTCCAGGGAAGCCATGGAATCCAGGTAGCAGGCTGCTAATCGCCCCAGCCCGCCATTGCCTAAACCGGGCTCTACTTCTTGAGACAGCAGCTTTTCAAAATCCAGGCCCAGTTCTTCCATGGCCTGTTTGACCTGGTCGTAAATGCCCATGTTGATCAGGTTGTTGCCCAGGTGCGGCCCCATCAAAAATTCTGCCGACAGGTAGCACACCGTGCGAGAACGCTGGCGGGTGTAGCTTTCGGCGGTGCCGTTCCAGCGGTGCAACATGCGATCGCGCACCAGATAGGCCAGGGCCATGTAGTAGTCATGCTGAGTCGCCAGGGCAACGGGCTTGCCCTGCACAAAAAACAAATTATCTAAAAATGCTCGCTTGATGGCCTCTATGCTCATCCCCGTGCGGTCTCCACCGTTAGACGCGATGATGGTTGAAGCAGTGGTGGGTTGAGGGGTATCCATAGGGCTTAAACCTTAGGGAAAGGAACAAAGGGCATTAAACCAGTTATTACGATCAGATCAAAAGCCAGGGCGCAATTTTGTCGTTTGGAACACGATTTTAGAAAGGCTTAAGCATAGGGTGTCACCCCCTGTCACAAGTCGGAACAATTTCGCACTAACTATCGAACGGCTAAGTTGAGTCCGTCAGGGTGTGTCGTTAACTAGGTGCGGCAGTAAGCAAAGGGTTACCCAAACACCAGCAGATTAGGCTGAAAGATCATCACCAGCCCAAAAAACACCATGAACAAACCGGCTACCAGCTTTAGCCTGCGCCCCTGGGTCTCGGTCAACCGGGCAGATTTAAAGGAGTAAATAAAGTTCACCAGAATCAGCCCCAGGGGAATGACGTACAGGGCAGCGTAGAACGCAGTCCACAAGCTATAGCAGGGCAAGCCGCCGATGGGCTGAGTACTGCAGTAGTTGACCAGGGTAGTCATGTAAACCGCAGGCAAAATAGCGGTGCAACCCAGTTCCACCACGTTGACAAATACCGCCAGCAGAATGGTGCTGCCAATAGCAGCAAAAAACTTAAGCCGGTCATTGCCCGCTTCCCCCAGTTTCCGCACGATGCGCCCCGCCCGCTGGGTAATGGTGCGCTGCTCCTGCTGGGAAAGGGATAAGGAAACTCCCTTCTTGAACCAGAAGTAGTCTTTCAGGTTGATCAGGCCCGCGATCGCAATTACGCTTCCCAAAATCAACAAAAACAGAGTGCCAAACTGCTCCAGCAGTACCGCTCCCAGGCCAATCATCACCATGATGAAGAGGAAGTACATCACCGCCGAGGTGGCGACAAAAGTGCCCCCGACGATGGCCATATCCCGCCGTCTGCGGGTATGGGTGAGCAGAGACAGCAGAATAATCAGCACCGTAAAGGCACAGGGGTTAAAGCCATCTGCCAGGGCCACCACAGAGACAAACAGAGGAAACGGCAGAGCCTGGGCAAAGGACTTAATCACCGCATCGGGAGTCAGGGTAACCAGCAAAAACAGGGCCACGATGCTGATAGTGGCCAACCCCCCAAACCAGAAACGACGGGCCTCTACATTATTTTGGAGCCGACCTTTTAACAGGGGATAGCTGCCGACATACAAAATCGGCAACCCCAATACCGGCCAGGGAAATCGCCAGGGAGCCTCAGCCGTAACTGCCGGGGTCGTGGCATCAGCCGTCAACTGCAGGGGATGGCCAGCCTGCTCGGCAATGGCATCCACAATCTGGTTGCGATAGCCAATGTAGCCGTCGTGGGGCGCTACATACTCCAGGTCGCCATCGGTGGCGCTATAGCCAATGAATGAGAGATCCCCGACCTGGGTACGGGGTACGGCACCAGAGGAGATGCCATGCTGATCCCGAAATTCCTGCCATAGGTCGGGTTCTTCGTTGACTTCAATCATGTGAACGGTGACATCATCGTTGTAGTCGTTGATGGCCACCATCAGGGGCATTTGCTCCCGACAATGGGGGCAGGTATGAGTGTGGAAAAAGTAAACGTCTACGTTCGATTGAGCCGCCGCTGGCAACGCAGCAATCGCCAACAGTGCTCCCAAAACCAGGACCATCCAATACCGAAACCATCGTCGCATCGTTAAGCACCTCACAGGTAAGGGGGCTACCCCATAGGCATACCAACAGCTTGCCCATTGGGCTAACCGTCCCTTTCAGGGCGTGGAAATATCTGAAGTTATATCAAGTCCAGCCCGAAATCTGTAGATTGCTTCCAGACAAAACTCCACTGCTGGACTTGGGTAATAAGGTTGAGAGCAGGGAATGCTACAGCCCCCGCAAGCTCAAAATTGATTGTGTAGATGCATCCAGATCATCAGAAGTTGTTTGGTCAACGGCAGGCTGGTAGGTACAAGAAAATGAATTTTACGGCTAAAAAACCCCTTGGCAGGTTTTACATATCCCACCGGCTTGCCATCTACTGTGATTTGATAATCGACGGACCTGGCTGTTTCCAGGCGATATTCCTGACTGCCATGCTCCAAAAAAATCACGGGAGGAATAAGCCGCTGTCTGGCTTCGACCACGGAAGTTTTGTTCTGCTCTAGCCAGGTGGTGGTTTTAATGAATTTGCTTTTCTGTCTCACCCGATACCGGGCAGCAGGGGTAACCACCCACCCCCGATAGCCCTTGTCCCATAGGGTGGATATGCCCAAAATATCGAAGGATGCTAAAAAGCTGTTGAAGCCATTGCCAAACTTGATTTTGGCAATGGGTCGGGAACCCTCATAAATTCCGTAACCGCAATTGAGGAAGATCCCCAATGGTCGAGCTTCGAGCTGAACTGCAGGCTGAATCGTGGGGGAGTGTGGCATTTTGATTATTTTGGCTGGAACAACAGAACCCATTCGGATTTTTGAAAAAAGCCTGGCCCACCCTGATGGCCTTAGTTAACTAGGAAGACAAGCATCCGTGACAACAGGGGCGAAGTGGGATAGGCATCCTGCCTGTCCGAGCTAAGCAGGCGAGACGCCTGCCCTACAAGGCTTGCGGAAAACTTGATGGATCGGCTTGTTGGCCCTTACACAAAAATCAGATCACTCTCAAACTTCCATTCGCTATGCTATCGACCGGGGAGTCTGGTCTACCCCCACCTTTTTGATTAATGGTAATGAAACACCCCAGCTAGAATCCAGCTCTACCCTCAGCGACTGGCAGAGGTTTTTAAGCCATACTCTGCCCTCTGGCTGAAGGCACCGCGTACTACGACTGGTCCTGATCGTTTTGACGCTCCTCTAACCGCCGAACTCGCTCTTGCAAATCCAGCATTTGCGATTGCAGGGTGATTCGCTCCCCTTCGTGGATCAGGTGGTAGCCCTCGTGGCGCTGCACGATGCGCTCCAGAGATTTGACACTGCTGGAGACCTCACTAACGTTCTGGGTTAATTCAGCAATGCTCTGCCGCAGGTCAGACATGCTGCGCCGGTCTTCTTCAATGCTTTGCCGTAGTTCGCTGGTTTCTTGCTGAGCCTTAATTTGATTAGCCTGCAGATTGATTTGTCCAGCCTGCAGCTCTCGCTGGTTTTCTAGAATTTGCCTGAGTAGCTCTTGCAGTTCTTCCATGGCCGGGGTTTGAGTCGGAATTTGATCGAAGCTACTTTTTAGCTTAGCCGTTTTGGCATGAACTGAGGCTGATACGGCGCTTTGTACTAAACCTTGTCAAAGTCCAGAAGTGGAGTTTTGCCTAAGAGAAAGCTCCAGTTTGCGAGCTGGACTTGGCATAGAGCATTGGTTCAGTATTGCGAAAAACCCGGTTTCTTTGTCGGATGCCCCACGCGCTGGACTTTGCCAGATTAGAAACCGGGGTTCTGTACCGAAGTTCTAAGACGGCTCCCAAATACCCATGCTTTCCAGCAGTTGGGGAGACTCTTCCAGAGCCACCCGAGCAATGGCGACAAAATCGCTAAACCAATCATTCAGGGCATCCAGGGCGGCATCGCGGGTTTTGGTGGAATTTTGGGCTTCGCCCTTTTCTTTTTCTTGGGCCTGGTTGGCGGCTTCTACCGCTAAGGCTTCGGCCTGGGCGGCCTTGAGCTTGGCAGGAGTCATGCCGAATTGTTTCATAGCCTCCACCAGGTCGGGGGCGTTGAGCAGGTTGGTATAAAACTGCTGGGCCTGCAGCAGCCAACCCGACAGGCTGCGCTTGCGTTTGCCGTTCAGGCCTAACCGGGTGAGGGCACCGGCATTGTCTTTGAGGGCCACTCGGGCGACTTTCACCAGGCGCATATAGCTGGCATGGGCGGTTTCCCAGGTCTGGTTGAGGGCATCGGTAGCGCTGATCTGGTCGGCATATTCGGCCTTTTGCTGATGCTGGGCCGTTAACGCGGTGTTGTAAAGGGCCTGCCCCTGGGCCATGCGGTCGTCGGTATAACCAAAGTCGGCCAGGGCAGTTTTGATGGTGTTGTTGGCGGTAACGTTGGCCAGAGCAACCTGTACTGAACCTAAGAATTCATCGATGGGGATGGGCATGATGCACACCACTGAAATTGAACGCACTTAACATGCCCGTAAGGGATGCATTGTGGCGAAATTGTTGCATAACGTAATGGTTAATGGCGAGGTACAGGTACCGGGTGCCTGTTGGCCTTACTAAGGGATGAAAAAGTTTTAAGTTCTTAGTTTTGAGGTTTGAGTTGGCCGCTCAAATCAAAACTAAGAACTCAAAACTCAAAACTCAAAATTTGGAATTTGGAATTTAAGTGATTCTGATCCCTAAGTGGACTTACCCCCCCCAAAAAGGCACCCGGTACCTTGCCGTAGGGAATTTCGGTGGTCCCCAACGATTTTTCGATGGTCCCCAACGGTTTTTCGGTGGTGCAGAACGATTTTTCGATGGTCCCCAACGGTTTTTCGGTGGTGCAGAACGATTTTTCGATGGTCCCCAACGGTTTTTCGGTGGTGCAGAACGATTTTTCGGTGGTCCCCAACGGTTTTTCGATGGTACGGAACGATTTTTCGATGGTCCCCAACGGTTTTTCGATGGTCCCCAACGGTTTTTCGATGGTGCAGAACGATTTTTCGGTGGTACGGAACGGTTTTTCGATGGTGCAGAACGATTTTTCGGTGGTCCCCAATGGTTTTTCGATGGTCCCCAACGATTCTGAGGTGGTGCGGAATCTGTCTGCAAAGGTATCGGGTGCCTAGCGGGAATGAGTAACCGTAGATTGGGTGGCGCATCAGCAGAACCCAACATGGCCGAAGACCTCGAATGGTTAGGTGAACCAACCTACAACTCTTAAAGTGCTTGTAGCCGCTCTGCCAGCCAAAGCTTAATCACCGCTTCCCGCTGAATACCAAGTTTCCGAGCTTCTTTATCAATTGCAGCCACCATCCATTGGGGGAAGCTAATCTCAACAGATTGAGGTTCTAATCCAGGACGTTTGAGCGTGGAAAGATCGAAATACTCCAGCACATCTTCGCCGTTGTCGAACTTTTGATCCAGTTCTTCAGCCTTCATAGAGCAGTACCTCATCCTTGCGGGACCGACGGACAGAAATGATACGGATATCTTGGTCTCGGTAAGTGATGATTGCAGACCAATGCTTTTCCTGAATCTTACCAATTACTAAAGAACGAGGTTCAACGTCAGACCGAGCTTGCAATTCAACTCGATAGGTATCTGTCCATAGTAACTGCGCGGTTTCAAAGTCAATGCCGTGTTTATCCAGGTTACGCTGGCTTTTCTCCGGGTCGTATTCAAATTCTATTGCCATTATCTGCCCTGGCCCCTGAAACCCAACACCCGATACCCAACACCCAACACCCGACACCCAACACCCAACCCCCAACCCCCTTCACCCAACCCCCAACCCCCTTCACCCTTCACCCTTCACCCTTCACCCTTCCCCCTTCACCCCTTACCCCCCTCCCCAAACACCCCCCGCCAAAACTCCCGCACATTCGCCACCCAACTCACCCGCGACGGCACCGCCGCGTTCAACGGCAAGCCCAACTCCTGGGCGCAGAGGGCTTTTTCGTCTTCGGGGGCAGTGCTGGTCATGTAGTCGCGCAGCCAGGTGCAGCTTTTGGCGCTGGTCGGTGTTGATGGTCTCTACCAGTTCGGCAAAGGCGGCATCAAACGGGTCATCTTCCAGAAAAGACACCCGCTGAATATGGCTGATGGCTTTGGGCATGTCGGCACTGCGCCGCAGCACCGGAATAACGCGCTTGTTGTGTTTTATGGCGTGGTCAATTTCCAGCAGGCAATATTTTGACCCCACCGAGTCGGAGCTGATGACGAAGATAAAGTTATCCGCTGCTTCAATACCGGCTTCAATTTCTTTCCACCATTCGGTGGTGGGGGCAATGCCCTGCCAGTCGATCCAGGTCTCTTTGTTGCTTTCTTCCAGAGCCTGATGCAGTACCTTAACGAAGTCGGTATCCCGGCGGGAATAAGAAATAAAAACGTCGGCCATTGCGGTGGGGGCAAGGGTGAAAAACAACGGTCCCCGTTACCATAACCGCAGATTCGAGGTTGCCCCAGAGTTTTTTAGGAAAATTTGGAAGTAGGTTCTATGGGGCTTTTAGACGCTGTTCTGTAGTGCCCTGATAAATATAGGGTCGAATATAGGGTCGCCAGATGGGTTGATTTCCCCCAAACCTGTCCAAAGCACCGACCTAACATGGTTCAAACAGTTCGCCTATATTAATAGGTACGCCAACTTTGCAGCATTTGTAGACTCTACGGAACATTCACCTATGGTTTTCTTTGGCCTTGGTACCGGCAAAAAGACCGCAATGCCCTCCCCCGAAAAAGCTCTCCCCGGTCGGGATAACAAAATGCCCGTGCCTGACAAACACTACGTTAACGGCAACCCCCTGACTCCGCCCTTCCCCGAAGGCATGGAAACAGCCATGTTTGGCATGGGCTGCTTTTGGGGAGCCGAGCGCAAGTTCTGGCAGCAAGATGGCGTCTTCACCACCGCTGTCGGCTATGCTGCCGGTTACACCCCTAACCCCACCTACCAGGAGGTCTGCTCTGGCCTTACCGGCCACAACGAAGTGGTGCTGGTGGTCTTTGACCCCAAAGCGATCAGCTACGAGCAGGTTCTGAAAGTTTTTTGGGAGAACCACGACCCCACCCAGGGCATGCGCCAGGGTAACGATGTCGGCACCCAGTACCGCTCCGGCATCTACGTTTACTCCGATGAACAGAAGCGCCTGGCCGAAGCCTCCCGGCACGTCTATCAGGAACAGCTCCACAAAGCTGGTTACGGCGACATTACCACCGAAATTCTGGATGCCCCAGAGTTTTACTACGCCGAGGCCTATCACCAGCAGTACCTGGCCAAGAACCCCGGCGGCTATTGTGGCCTGGGCGGTACCAACGTGGCCTGCCCGGTGGGTTTGTCGGTAGAAAGCTAGGGGTTTGAACCGCTGCGGCGGTCATCCCTGAGTTGTAGCAAAGCCTGGTTGTGGAAATAGCTCGATGGAGAGTCGAGGGTTTCCTTAACCAGGCTTTTGATTGGGCACGAGCATCCGAATCATGTCTAATGTCTTTTGTAGAGCAGGCATCTTGTCTGCCTTGGGAGAGCCGCAGCTCCCAAGTACCGACATCATGGCGTGAGGGTGAATACAGATATGGTTCGCAAGGTTGGCCTGGGTATTTTTTTGTTGCTTGGTTCTAGCGTCTGGGGCATTGACAGTTTAGAAGCCGTTGCCCAAACAGAGCCGGTCTGGTACGACTGCCGCAGCCCAGAACGGTTTACTCCCGCAAAGCAGGCCTGGTGCGCTAACTGGCAGGCGCTGCAGGAGGCGTCCTTGATCGTACCAACCAGCCTTGAAGAGGCTCCGATTTTTACCACCATCTCCCTGGAAGATGGACAGTACAAACAACCCGATGGGTCTCTGCAGGTGCTGCTGGCGAATGAACAGAACTGGTTAACTTTCGGGGATATCGATGGGGATGGTCTTACCGATGCCGCGACGATTTTTGGCGTAGTCCCCAACGGCGAAACGGTAGGGACTTATCTCACCGTTGTTCTGGATGTGCAGGGACAGGCTCAGGCCCTGGAGCCAGTGCGCCTGGGGGAAAGAATTTTGCTCAATGGTCCCATCGCCATGGCTGAGAATCAGCTCAGGGTGTCCCAACTCACCCAGACGATGGTCATAAATCGTGACTTTTATGTCGAGGGTAAAGCCCTGGCGGAGCTGGCTCATTTTCCCCTGCCAGAGCTGGTGAGTGATGACACACTGCTTTTTTCTCAAACCTCTGACTATGCAGTGCGGATATTCCACCAGGCAGGCTTGACCCAATTGAACCTGTTTGACAAATCTACTAACAGCACCCAACTCTCTGGCGTCTCGGTTCTTCCCCAGTCTTACCCCAGCGGTATGATCTACAGCTACACTGGCACCGGCCTTGAGCCAACACTGCAGATCCAGGTAGCCACTACCGGAGACCAGACCCTGCAAATCGATGGTGACTTCTTCGCTGGGGCCAGGTTAACCGGCAGAGTGACCTACGCACCCCGCCTCACTCTCCCCCCCAACGCAGTGGTGGAGGTGGTTTTAGAAGATGTCAATCGGGCCGATGCGCCAGCAATGCCCCTGGCGTCTCAAACTTTGGCGGTGGCAGCCCGGCAAGTACCAATTCCGTTTGAGTTAATGTACGACCCTGAGCAGATTCAACCAGACCTGACCTACGCCCTCCGGGCCAGAATTACCGTAGATGGGGAATTGCGCTTTATGAATACAACCCAGGTGCCGGTCATTACCCGAGATAATCCAGCTACTGATGTGGAAGTTATGGTTGACCCGGTCTAAGAAAATTTTTAAGGAAAAAAGTACCAGACGAAGGGGCGCAGCATCTGGCCGAAAATTTTTGAGGAGTCACGTCAATGTTCTCCCAGATGCTTCGCCCATACTACAAACGTGCGACTAAACGGGATTACCATTCCTGATAGCGGGAATTTGTGAATTGCCCCTTGGGGGAAGCCCCGTTTTCTCCGAGAATGAAATCATCGCTGATTTTTTAATCTATCCCTAATGATGCTGCAAAAGCGGCTGGAACCTCTGTTAAGCCGTAAGCGCGTTGCCATCGTAGAGGCGTGCATTATTGGGGTAGTTTCGGGGTTAGCCGCGGTTTCCCTCAAGCAGGGGGTGGAATGGCTAACCCTGTGGCGCAACTCATCCACCTTTCCCCTGTGGATTTCGTTGCCGCTGATCGGGCTGGTGGGGGGTGTGCTCTCTGGCTGGTTGGTAGAACGATTAGCCCCGGAAGCTTCTGGCAGCGGCATTCCCCAGGTCAAAGCAGCGATCGGGTGTGCCCCAATTCCCCTCAACCTGCGCGTGGCCCTGGTAAAGCTGGGCAGTACGCTGCTGGCCCTGGGGTCGGGTCTTTCTTTGGGGCGGCAGGGGCCCACGGTGCAAATTGGGGCCGGGTTAGCCGCCCAGTTGAGTCGCTGGGTACCTACCTCGCCCGAGTACCGCCGGCAGTTGATTTCTGCCGGAGCGGCGGCGGGATTGGCAGCAGGGTTTAACGCCCCCATTGCCGGGGTATTGTTCGTCGTCGAAGAACTCCTGCAGGATTTTTCTGGACTAACCCTGGGCACGGCAATTCTGGCTTCCTTCATTGGGGCGGTGGTTTCCCGGTTGTTGGGTGGGCAGGGCTTAAACCTGGTGATGGGGACCCCAACGGTTAACCTCTCTATTTACGACTTACCGTTTTTGGCCATTTTGGGGCTATTGTCGGGCATTTTGGGGGCCATGTTTGGCCGGGGCATTTTTGCCAGCCTGGCATTTTTTCGCGGTCTGAAAGGATTGGGGCTACCGGGCCGCATTGGCCTGGCAGGATTAATCACCGGTATTGTAGGAATTTTTCTACCCATTGCAGCGGCAGATAATACCGGGCTACAGGAGTTTCTGGTCACGGGTTCAGTGGGATGGCAGCTGGTTGCGATCGCCTTCGTCACCAAGTTCCTACTCACACTGCTGGCCTACGGTTCAGGGGCGGCGGGGGGAATCTTTGCCCCCTCTCTGGTGCTGGGGGCAGCCCTGGGGTGCCTGGTCAGCTTTTTAGCCCAGGGGGTTTACACCGGGTTTGGCTCCTGGCCTGTGCCGGAAACGCTGGGGGACACAACCACCTATGCCCTCACCGGCATGGGGGCCTTTTTTAGTGCGGTCACGCGGGTGCCCATTACCGCCATCGTCATCGTGTTTGAAATGACCGCAGATTTTAACCTGGTGCTGCCCCTGATGATTGGCTCGGGCATTGCCTACCTGATTGCCGACAGGGCCAGTAGCGGCTCTATTTACAATCGTTTGCTGGCCATCCAGGGCATTCATCTGGAGCCTACCCCCCAGGCCAACAACCCCTGGGCTCATCTAAAGGCAGCCGACCTGATGCAGCGTCGGGTCGAAACCCTCTCCAGCCAGATGGCATTGCAGGAGGTGGTGCAGGCATTTTCGCGATCGCACCACCGGGGCTTTCCCGTTGTAGACAACGGCAAACTGGTGGGAATTATCACCCAAAGCGACTTGGGGGAAGTCGCCAGTCGGGGGCTCGATTCCCGCTGCACCCTGGAAAATATCATGACCCCCCATCCGGTTACGGTTTCTCCCGAAGCCAGTCTGCCCCACGTACTGCACCTGCTCAATCGCCTTAAGGTAAGCCGCTTACCCGTAACTGAAGGCAGCAAACTGGTAGGCATCATTACCCGAGCCGACATTATTCGCGCCGAATCAGATCAGGTCAGTGGCGAACTCAAAGAGCTGGGGCCCCATTCGCAACCCTCCTACGTGGTGTTTCAACAGCGAGGCCCGGCTACTGGTCGAGGGCGAATGCTGGTACCTATTGCCGATCCCCAGATTGCTGATTATCTGATCAAGATGGCCGCTGCCATCGCCCAAAACTTTAACTACGAGTTGGAGTGTATCCACGTTGTGCAGGTTGCCCGCAGCCTGTACCCCGCTGAAACCAAAGTTGACCTGGATACCCTGGACCCCCTACGCCAGGTGGTCAACCGCTTTGGCACGAGCAGCGAAATCCCCATCCACTTTCAGGTTCGGGTCGCCCACGAAGTAGGGCGAACTCTGCTCGAAGTCATTAAAGAACGCCACATTGACCTGGTTCTCATGGGTTGGTACGGCAAAACCCTAACCCCTGGCCGAGTCATTGGCGGTGTGGTAGATACCCTGGTACGCCAGGCTCCCTGCCAGGTGATCGTAGTGCGCCCCGGACGCAACCTCACCCTGAATCGCTGGCTAATTCCTACCTCAGGGGGACCTAACGCCCGAGTCGCCCAAGAACTCCTGCCCGGTTTGTTAACCCTGGGGCCAACCTCTGAAGTTCGACTCTGCAGCGTCTGTCATCCGGTGGATGGTAAATGTTTGACTCCCCATCACCTGTCAGAAATGGCAGAGGGGTTAGAGGCTACTCTACATCGCCCGGTTCATACCCACGTTGTCACCAACGAATCGGTGTCTGAAGCCATCATCAGCCTGTCTCGCAAATACTGGAGCGACGTAATTTTGATGGGGGCTTCCCGAGAAAACCTCATGAGTCAGGTACTACGGGGCAACATTCCCCTAGAAATTGCCCAGAACACCGACATCACCGTCATCCTGCTCCGCCAGGTATACGAAGAATAACCGCTGACGAAGACAACCAGTAATAGCCCGAAAACTGGGGAGTGTTCGGAATCTTGTGGGATAGGCATCCTGCCTGTCCCAGCTGAGCAGGCGAGACGCCTGCCCTACAAGGCTTGCGGAAAACTTGATGGATCGGCTTGTTGGCCCTTACACAAAAATCAGATCACTCTCAAAACTGAACCAGCCCCTTTCTTCCCTCTTCCCTCTTCCCTCTTCCCTCTTCCCTCTTCCCTCTTCCCTCTTCCCTCTTCCCTCTTCCCTCTTCCCTCTTCCCTCTTCCCCTCATCCCATCTTGTAGCCAATTTGCCGCAAAAACCCCTGCCGAGCCATCACATCCGCTTCCCCTTCAACTCCCTTGGGAGAAAACCCATCAATCACCCCTAAAATGCCCCTGCCCTGCTCTGTCTCGGCCACCATGACCTGTACCGGATTCGCCGTAGCGCAATAAATGCGGCAAACTTCCGGGCACTGCTTAATGCTGTTGAGAAAGTTAATCGGAAACGCCTCTTTCATCACAATGATGAAGCTGTGGCCGGCCCCTATAGCCTCGGCATTGCGAGTAGCCACAACAATCAAATCAGAATCGTTACCGGCAGTACGAATCAGGCAGGGACCAGAGGCTTCGCAAAATGCCAGACCAAACTTCACTTGAGCCGAAGTGCCCACCATAATTTCGTACAGATCTTCTACGGTTTTAATGAAATGGGATTGCCCCAGAATAATGTTAGATTCTTCAGGGATTTCAAGGGGAACAGGGTTGATTTCCATAGAACACTTTTCGATAGATATTGGCTACCAGACCTGAGTTTAAGCGATGGAAGAGTAATACTTAACCCACCGATAAACTTTAGTGTCATCCTTTGCTATGGCCCGATTACTACCAGAGTATTCTAATCGCAAGAAGCAAATAGCTTCCACTTCAAACCGAAGGTTCAGCAACCCTTAAACCTTGTCCAAGGTCAGAAGTGAAGTTTTGCCTAAGGGCAAGCTACCGTTTTAGAGCTGGACTTGGTACCCGAAACGTTTCCCAAAAATCTAGTGAGTTCGTTCTATAAATTTCAGTATCAAGACCTGAGGCTATTCCTTAATACCTCAGGTCTTTGTCCATGTCTCTCCCAGTAGGGGTAGCCTGCTTTTTGTAGGATGGGACGTTGAAATGAGTGCATCCCAGTTTTGCAGCCCTCACCCTAAATCCCTCTCCCAGAGCGGGAGAGGGACTTTGACTCCGGCTCCCCTTCTCCCATTTTGGGAGTAGGCCGAAGGACGCGCGAAGCAGGGATTGGGGGATGAGGGCAGACTTGCAAAACTGGGATGCACCCCGTTGAAATTGCCATCCCGCTTTCAAAACTGGAGCAGGGGTTGCCAGATAGAACTTACCCTTCCGGTTGGCGAAAGGTTCCCCAAACCAGGATGTAAGCCTGCAGTTGTTCTAGCTGCTAACTGTCCTCTTTAAGCTAGATAACGCCTTTTCGGTAGCTACCACAGCCTGATGTACTTCATCAGCATTGACAATCAGAGGCGGCACAAAACGCACCACCTGAGGACCTGCCGGTACCAATAGCAGTCCTTCATTCATAGCCGCTTGAACAATATCTGCCGACTTAATGGGTGCATCGGCTTTGAGCACCAGACCATTAATTAATCCCCATCCCCTCACTTGATCCAGCCATGGGGAATTTTGATCAACCAGCTTTTGTAGCCCAGCTCGTAGTTGCTCACCTCGTTGTTTAACATTGGCCAGAACGTTCTCGGCTTCCAGAGTCTCACATACCGTCAGGGCAACCTTGCATACAAAGGGATTACCCCCAAAGGTACTGGCGTGATCGCCGGGCTGAAACACATCGCAGAACGACTTGCACAACAGCGCCCCAATGGGAATTCCCCCCCCTAACCCCTTGGCTGAGGTGAAAATATCAGGCTCTATGCCTAAGTTTTCGTAGCCCCAAAGGGTACCCGTGCGGCCCATTCCCACCTGTACTTCATCGAGGATGAGCAGAATCCCCTTCTCATTACAGAGTTGCCTTACCCGCTGAAAGTAGGCCTGGTCACCGGGACATACGCCCCCTTCTCCCTGCAGAGCCTCAAGCATGATAGCGGCCACCTGGGGAGATTCGGCATCCAAGGTTGAAATGGCCTCTTCCAGAGCCTCAATGTCGTTGTAGGGCACATAGGCAAACCCAGGCATTAGGGGATCAAAATTTTTCTGATACTTAGGTTGCCCCGTAGCGGTAATAGTGGCCAGGGTGCGACCGTGAAAACTTGCCTTGGCCGTCAGAATTAGAGGATTGTTGATGCCCCGCTTCACATGGGCGTACTTACGAGCCAGCTTGATGGCACCCTCATTAGCCTCTGCACCAGAGTTGCAGAAAAAAGCCCGATCCGCACAGGAATGATTCACCAACCACTGAGCCAGTTGCCCCTGCTCAGGAATGTAATAGAGATTCGAGACATGATGCAGGGTCTGAATCTGCTGGCTAACCGCTTCCACCATGGCCGGATGGGCATGGCCCAGAGTACAGGTGGCAATGCCCGCGACAAAATCTAGATAGCGACGCCCCTGGTCATCCCACACCTGAACCCCTCGACCTCGGGTAAGGGCAATGGGGAAGCGACTGTAGGTGCTCATCACCGCAGTATCAAACTGCTCGGGGGTAAAGTCCCCATGACCGTTGGCAGAAAAGTTCAGGGACTTGAGGGAATTTTTTACGAGGGTTTTCAGACTCACAGGTACAGCGTCTCAATTAGCGATAGGAAAGGTTCTCTTTGAGCATACCGAAACCCCACCGAAAAGTAACTTATCCCAACCTAATCACCCCATGGGTGAGCAGGGGCGGCGGGGGATACTTGGGGTAAAGGTAGGGCAACTCTGAATATGCCCTGGCTGAGCCCGTCATTTCCCCCAGGCAGAGGACTACCGACCATGTCTAATCGCCAAGAGACGATTTATCGACTCAAAAAACGCCCGGCAATGGAAATGGCATCGCCAATATCGGTATCGCCATCGCCATCAGCATCTAAAAATGCAGACAATACCGAATTGCTGCTTGCCCCAGCCTGTTTGGTGTTCCCCTGCTGCAAAAACTTCAGCACTAGGGGAACTAACACAGGCAGTAGAGATTGAATCGTTTGAGGATCAATACCGGTTTTGTCCGCCGCATCTTGCACTGTGGCGGCTTGCTCCTGCTGAGAGAACAGGTTGGCCACAGCATCTGGGTTGGCCTGGGTGCCGCTGAACTGGGTCACCAAAGATTCTGCCAGACCTTGCCCACCCGTTTGCCGTTTTTCATTCAAAGACCCACGAACATGCTGACCCACCACAGATAGCAGGGTTTTCGTAGAAGCTGCATCGATCCCCTGGCTACCAGACAACTGACCTACCACGCTTAAAATGCTGCCAAGTTGGTCAGAACTGGCTTCCTGGTTGGGGTTATCGAGGGCGCTAACGACTTGATCAAAAAGACCCATGACTACTCTAGGAATAACAACAACGGGCAAATTACACAGAACAACCCAAAAGCGTCCAAGGCATAATCTTAAACTATTGCGAAAAAATCAGGCCATACCGCCTCAAGGTAATTAACCTTGCCTGGAAATGACCGGGCATCAATGGGTATCGTCATAGTTTATCACTGAGGGATAAAACCAGCCGGTCAGGTTCTTCTCAGAAAGCGTTATCCAGACCATTTGAGCTGATCCAGGGCCTGAGTCAATCACTCAGGAGACATCTAAATCAGCAATGCCCAGGGTCAAAGGGGCTTCCTCTTGATTCCAGGAAATGTCTGGCATTTTAGCGGAAGCTTCTCGCAGGGCCACCTCCCAGTGCTTGCGCATCTTCAGCAGGTAAGGATCTCCCGCCTGAAACTGGGCCCGATGCCGCACTTGCAGGGTATCGGCATAATACATGGTCATGTTGACCGGCGGCCCCACCGACAGATTAGAACGCATGGTGGAGTCAATAGACAGCAAGGCACATTTAGCCACCGCATTCAGGGAGGAATCGACGGACAAGGTCCGATCAAGAATGGGCTTTCCATACTTAGTTTCGCCAATTTGCAGGAAGGGGGTTTCCGCAGTTGCCTCAATACAGTTGCCCTGGCTGTAAATCAGAAACAAGCCGGGGGCTTCCCCTTGAATTTGCCCCCCCAACAAAAAGTTGCACTGAAAGTCAATATTATCTTTCTCCAGCCAACGGCGCTCGGTCTCCTGCAGCTTACGAATTTGTTCGCCAATATAGCGGGCAACATCGTGGAGGGTAGGTAGGCTATGGAGGTTGGGTTCACGCTGCCCTTTAATATCCTGCACTAGATTATGCAACACCCCCTGGGTAATGGAGAGGTTCCCGGAGGTACAGAGAAGAATCACTCGTTCTCCACGGCGAGAGAAGTCAAATAACTTGCGGTAGGACGAAATATAGTCAACGCCAGCGTTTGTTCTGGAGTCTGCTGCCAGCACCAGACCCTCGTTTACTAAAATGCCTAGGCAATAAGTCATGGGTCGTTTGGGATGATTCATTCCAACCTATATTCCCACCCCAACGCAACATGGTGGACTTCAAATGAAAAGGCGCTGACTTTTGCCAACGCCTCTGCAACCTAACAACACCAACCAGCAATGTCGAATTCAATGCCGGCTAAACCTAGGATCCAGTCTGCTTGCTGGAGGTTTGGATATACAGAATCAACAGGAAAACGGTAGGAACCAACACAAAGAGAATGCTGGCGACGAAACCGAGTTTGTTAACTTCCATCAGTGCTTGCCTCTACTCTCAACCATATGACGGCCTGACGAAACTAGGATATCACCTGTCGCTAAGCCGTTTGAGACGACTGCGATGATTTTTTCTTGGAGCGGCTGGGCTTGGTCACCACAGTCACGGGGCCGTGTACCGTCGCCTGACAGGCCAGACGACAGTTGTCGGGCCATTTTTTGAGCTTCCGTTCTTCAGACGCTGTGCGGGGAGATAAGTTCTGTTGTCCTTCCACCACTTCTACCACACAGGTACCGCACTGGCCGTAGCCGCCGCAGTTCATGAGTTTTCCGGAGAAGGTATAAAGATCGATTTTGTTTTCTAACGCCTTAAATCGTAAGTTCGCCCCCTCCGCAACGACGATCTCCTTATCCTCGTTACGAAACTTAATATTAGGCATTGGGTATCCTCCTTGTTTTGCGTCTACATCTGAAGGTTGCTGGATGCTGAAGAGTTCAGGGGTGCCAACGGGTTAAACGTTTTGTCCGGCGGCATCAACAGCATCGTCAGAAACGGCTTGCGAGGGGAAATTGGAGTGGTTACACTTCTTTAAGTAGTAATCTCATTGTTACATTTTGCCTGCCCAACTCGCGTCTCCTAACCCAGAGATTTAGCAAGCGAATTGCTGATTCACAATTAGGGAAACAATTTGGGCGATTCTGTAAAGCCAATCTGATAGGCTTATCAGTATCTGGCATTCTTAACACAATTCCAAGACAACACTGTTAATACCTAGAGGAGGAGAGTAGTCAATGGGACTACCCTGGTACCGGGTACACACAGTCGTCATTAACGATCCAGGACGACTGATTGCTGTACACCTGATGCATACGGCCCTGGTTGCTGGCTGGGCTGGCTCTATGGCCTTGTTTGAGCTGGCCACCTTCGACCCCAGCGACCCTGTGCTTAATCCCATGTGGCGGCAGGGTATGTTTGTGCTGCCCTTCATGGCTCGTCTGGGGGTCACTGACTCCTGGGGGGGTTGGAGCGTCACTGGCGGCACTGCTGTCAACCCTGGCTTCTGGTCCTTTGAGGGCGTTGCTGCCGCTCACATTGTGCTATCTGGCTTGCTGTTCCTGGCAGCCTGCTGGCACTGGGTTTACTGGGATCTGGATCTGTTCCGCGATCCCCGCACCGGTGAGCCTGCCCTCGACCTGCCCAAAATGTTTGGCATTCACCTGTTTTTGTCTGGTCTACTGTGCTTCGGTTTTGGAGCCTTCCACCTGACCGGCCTGTGGGGTCCGGGGATGTGGGTCTCTGACCCCTACGGCTTAACCGGCCATGTGCAACCGGTCGCGCCAGAGTGGGGAGCCGCCGGGTTTAACCCGTTTAACCCCGGTGGCATTGTGGCCCACCACATTGCGGCGGGTATCGTAGGGATTATTGCCGGTCTGTTCCACCTGACCGTGCGCCCACCCCAGCGTCTTTACAAAGCTCTGCGTATGGGTAACATCGAGACGGTGCTGTCCAGCAGTATCGCAGCGGTGTTCTTCGCAGCCTTTGTGGTAGCAGGTACTATGTGGTACGGCAGTGCCGCTACCCCCATCGAACTGTTTGGACCTACCCGTTATCAGTGGGATAGCGGCTACTTTCAGCAGGAAATTCAGCGTCGGGTTCAGGCTGAAACCGCCAGCGGAGCATCCCTGCAAGAAGCCTATGCCTCTATACCCGAGAAGCTGGCCTTCTACGACTACGTGGGCAATAACCCCTCCAAAGGTGGCTTGTTCCGCGTTGGCCCCATGAACCAGGGTGACGGTCTTGCGACCGGATGGATTGGTCACCCCGTCTTTAAGGATGGCGAAGGCCGCGAACTATTCGTGCGTCGTCTGCCTAACTTCTTTGAGACCTTCCCCGTTGTTCTGGTCGACAAAGATGGTGTGGTTCGGGCGGATATTCCCTTCCGTCGGGCTGAATCTAAATACAGCTTTGAGCAAACTGGGGTAACCGTTAGCTTCTACGGTGGCGAACTTAACGGTCAAACCGTGACCGAGCCTGCCCTGGTTAAGCGCTACGCCCGTAAGGCCCAGCTGGGCGAGCCCTTTGAGTTTGATCGTGAAACCCTGGGTTCTGACGGAGTATTCCGCACCAGTACCCGAGGTTGGTTTACTTACGGTCATGCTGTGTTTGCCCTGCTGTTCTTCTTCGGGCACATCTGGCACGGTTCTCGGACGCTGTTCCGGGATGTGTTTGCCGGTATCGACCCCGACCTATCTCCCGAGCAGGTGGAATGGGGCTTCTTCGCCAAGGTGGGTGATACCTCTACCCGTCAAGAAGAGCGGGTCTAAGGCTATCTCCCTTTGAGGTTTTGCCCGGTAGTTGAGCTTTTTAGCCTGCCCTACCGGGCTTTTTACTGCCGAAACCTGTACACTGAAAGTAGCAAGCTAGAGTAGGAGCGTTATCTGCTATGGAAGCTGTTGCATACATCTTCATTTTTGCCTGCATTATCGGAACCTTATTTTTTGCCATTGCTTTCCGCGAGCCCCCTCGCATTTCTAAGGATTAAGCTGGTAAATAGGTCGGGCTTAGCCTGGCCAAGGCTGAAAATGAAACTAATTAACCAAGTTTGGTTGATTTTCTCGCAAGTTAATTAATATAGAAGCAAGCTTCTCCATTAAAGAAGCTTGCTTCTGTTGTTTTAGGGACTTATCAGTCAACATTAATCGCCCTAGATTGTTCAGCTCAGCGGTCTAATCAACGGTGATCATTAGCCCTTCAATAGAAACTATGATGTGGAGCGCCCTCCCCCGGAGGCTTACTAATGCACTGTCCGTTCTGTCAGCATCCCAATAACCGAGTTCTTGAGTCCCGCTCTGCTGAAGCTGGTCACAGCATTCGGCGGCGACGCGAATGTCTGCGTTGTGGACGGCGCTTTACCACCTATGAACGAATTGAATATGTCCCTATCACCGTGACGAAGCGAGATCAATCACAGGAGTTGTTCGATCGTTCCAAGGTTTTGAGAGGCATCAGTCTAGCCTGCGAAAAAACAGACATCCCCTCTAAACGGATGGAGAACATCGTGGATGACATTGAGGCCGACCTGCAGCAGCGCAACAGTCGAGAGGTCAGCAGCGCTGAAATTGGTGAAATGGTGCTGACTCGATTGAAGCCCCTCAGCGAAGTCGCGTTTATTCGATTCGCCTCGGTTTATCGCCAGTTCCAAGGCATTCGAGATTTTACCGAAACCCTGAACCAACTTCAGAAAACCCCATCTGGTTCCGGGGATCAGGATGACGATTTTGAAAATGGCCAGGCTGCCAACTCTGTCGCGTCAAGTCTCGCCTGCCCCCCCCCGAGGCAGTCGTAAGTTGGTTCCATATTTATCCCATATTTATTTTATGGGAGGTCATCTCTGAAGCCTCCGAGAGGATTCTATCGAAACAGCGATCTATACCAAGTCCAGCTCAAAACCTGTAGCTTTCCTTTAGACGCAACTCCACTGCTGGATTTGGATAAGGTTTAAATATCGGGTTGCCCTTCCCTTGTAAGAGCGAATGACCTGAAATTGTCCCTGAGCTGCTGGCTGATTATTTCGCTGGCACACTCTCAACGAAATTTGAAATGAAATCTTAACCTATTCACCAACGGGGTTACATCCGCTATAATTTTAATCCTGTGGGTTTATCGGGCTTGCCGTACTGATGGATACCGTTCATCAGTGTGGTGCTGGTTGGATGCGTTAACTGTTGTACATCTGCAAAAACCGCAGTATCTACGGAGAAAAACATAGGAAAACACTAGCATGGTCAATCAGGAAGTAAAGGACACTGACATCGGGTTTACACACGAAGACTTTGCCGCATTACTAGATCAATACGACTATCACTTCAATCCCGGCGACACCGTAACCGGAACGGTGTTCAGTCTTGAGCCCAGAGGTGCCCTGATTGACATCGGTGCGAAGACTGCGGCCTATCTTCCTATTCAGGAAATGTCGATCAATCGGGTTGATCATCCTGAGGAAGTACTGCGGTCTAACGAAACCCGAGAGTTTTTCATTCTTACCGACGAAAACGAAGATGGGCAGCTGACCCTTTCCATTCGCCGTATTGAGTATATGCGGGCCTGGGAGCGGGTGCGTCAGCTCCAGCAGGAAGATGCCACGGTGCGCTCCAGCGTATTTGCGACCAACCGGGGTGGTGCCCTGGTGCGCATTGAAGGACTACGGGGCTTTATTCCCGGTTCCCACATTAGTACCCGTAAACCGAAGGAAGACCTGGTAGCCGAAGAGCTTCCCCTGAAGTTTCTTGAGGTTGACGAAGAGCGGAACCGTCTGGTTCTGAGCCATCGCCGGGCGCTGGTTGAGCGCAAGATGAACGGTCTGCAGGTTGGTGAAGTTGTGCTGGGTGCAGTGCGGGGTCTGAAGCCCTACGGCGCATTTATCGACATTGGCGGTGTTAGCGGTCTGCTGCACATTTCTGAAATTTCCCACGATCACATTGATACGCCTCACAGCGTGTTCAACGTGAACGATGAGATCAAGGTCATGATCATTGACCTGGATGCCGAGCGGGGTCGGATTTCGCTCTCCACCAAGCAGCTTGAACCTGAACCGGGCGACATGGTTAAGAATCCCGACCTGGTGTACGACAAGGCTGAAGAGATGGCGGCTAAGTATCGGGAGCAAATGCGCAAGCAGGCTGCTGAAAAAGAAGCAGCTGAGTCTATGAATGGTTCTGGTGACTCCTACGATATGGAAGAGGAAGTGGCCGTCGCCGTTGACTAGTAACCACAAACGGGGCACCTAAACCCAGTCCAGCTCGAAATCTGGAGTTTTCTCTGAGGCAAAACTCCACTGCTGGGCCTGGGCAAGGTTTAGCTGCCGCTATGCCCGATTTGTAACTCTAATGGCTTGCCCGTTTTTGAAATAGGGCAGGCTATTTTTGTATTAACCTTGAGGAAAGATAACGATTTGGCCGTTCCCCCTTCGCCCATTCAGGATGAGATTGCAGCGATCCTTTTTGATAAGGATGGGACGTTGGCTGATGCCGGTCCCTTTTTGAGGCAGCTTGCGATCTCCCGAGCCAGGGCCTGTGCTGAGGCTCTTTTTCGCCCTTCCTCAGTCCAAGCTCAAGAGTACTACAACGCCCTTTGTGTCGCCTTTGGGGTTATAGAGGCGGGTTTAGATCCCAACAGGTTGATGGCAGTGGGTACCAGAACAGCTAACGAGCAGTCTGCTGTAGAATTGTTTATGGCCATGGGCGGCACTGAGGATGAGGCAAAACGGTTAGTCCCTGAAAGCTTTATGGCCGTAGATAGCGCTGTAACCTTGAAGGCCGCTCAGACGCCTCCATTTGCCGGGACCGAGGCCATGCTTTTAGAGTTAAGGCAGAGTTCTATCAAAGTGGGAATTTTGTCTTCCGACAGCACCGCCCATGTGATGGAGTTTCTGCACTATTACGGGTTTACCCGGTATGTAGATGAGTGGCGAGGCACTGAACCTGGGGAAAAGGCAAAACCCCATCCGGAGTTGTTCTGGGAATTGTGCGATCGCCTGCGGGTTAATCCCCAACAGACGCTGATGGTAGGGGATAGCTGGGCTGATCTGGAGGTAGCCCACAATGCCGGGGCGGCAGCTTTCGTCTCCGTTGGTGAGCCCTGGGGTCGCTCGTCTGTACCTGGGGCAGATCTGGTCATAGCCAACTGGGGCGACCTGCTGGATATCGCCATGGGTTCTGACCGCCTTCATCATTGCTCCCAGACTGTTCACCCTGCCGATGCAGGGCCGATGAAGGATTGAGCGCTATGACTGTTAACTGGGCCTTAAAAGAATGGCAAACAGCGGTAACAACCCTGATGCAGGGGGAGACGGTGCTGCTTTTGCGGAAAGGGGGCATTCGTGAAAGCGGGGGGCAATTTCAAGTCGCCTCTCGCCAGGTTTTGCTGCTGCCCACCTACGAGCATCAACAGGCCCCACTGCTGAAGCCAGAGTTTCAATCCCTGATGGATTCTCCCAACCCGGAAATTGATAGTGACCGCATAACCTTCATCGGATGGGCCGACATTACCCATGTGTTCTGCCTGAAGCCGCCATCTATTGCCTATGACCTGTTGCCCCACCTCATTTGGAACCGGTCCTTTGTGGAGGACCGTATCCAGTGGAGACCTGACAGGCCTCTGTACGGTATGGCGCTGAGGGCTTATCGACTCCCTTCCCCAATGGAATTACCGCGTCATAAGGGATACAGTGGCTGTCGCTCCTGGGTGGAGCTGGGCGCATCGGTCACTACTCGGGGCAGCACTCCTGTGCTCACGGAGGCCGCTTACCAGACCAGGTTAGCCAGTATCCTTGCGCTTTTACCGCAACAGGTTGTGGTTTAGATATACAGGCGCACCCAGCACACAAACCCTAAAACGGTTTTGGCTAACCTCAAGGATTTTGCTAAAACCGATTGGGATCAAAGGCCTGGGGTAGGGGAGTTGCAGTCCCCCCAGCAATGCGCTCGGCCAGAGCCTTCCCTACCCAAAACCCCAGGGACATGCCATGGCCGGTGTATCCCGCCGCGATGTATTCTCCGGGGCGGTTGGGTAATGGCCCCACCAGGGGATTTTCGTCGGGAGTGTAGGCCATAATGCCCGTCCACTCGTAGTCAATGCGGATTTTCTGCGGCAACCCGAACGCCTCTTGCAGGAACTGTCGTAGCCCCTTACTCACGTTCGGCTCAAGGGTGTCGTGGTCCTCAATCCCAACTTCGTGGGTCGGCGACTGACGGCGCATACCTCCAAAAATAATGCGCCCATCCTGGCGCTGGATGGCATATTCATAACCGTCGTTAGCCAGCCAGTCGAACTCCCAGAGACGCGGTAGGGGTTCAGTTGCCAGCACCTGTCCCCGCACAGGAACGACCACAGATGTCAGTTCGGGCAGCAGGTGATGAGTAAAGCCGTTGGTGGCATAGACCACGGCTTTAGTGTGAATCTCGCCCCGGTCCGTGGCGACCGTGAGGTGTTGGCCCTGGCGATGAACCGACTGGACAGACGTATGGGGGCAAACTACTGCTCCCTGCTCGGTAGCCACCCGGCTGATACCAAAAACCAACTTGGCCGGCCACATCTGGGCATGGAGCGGTTCTACCAAACCGGCGATAAAACGGTCACTGCGGAGGGCTTGTCGCAGTTCTTCGCCTTGCCAAAAATCCGTCGCCAGACCATAGGGAACCATCAACTCATAGCTGGTCCGCAAGCTTTCGGCTTGCGCGGCGGTCAGGGCCAGGGTTACCCAGGGGGTAAAGTGCAGGTCACAGTCGATGCCGTGGTCTTCCACCAGTTGCCCCATGTGCTTAACGCTGGTTTTGGTAAAGTCCCATAGTTCCAGGGATGACTCCAGCCCAATCGCTTTGATGGAAGTCGCAAAGTTCTGGTTGGGGCCGAATACCACATGGCCTCCATTACGGCCCGTGGCACCGCTGGCCAGATGACTGCGGTCAAGCAACGTTACGCCAACTCCAAGGCGGCTGAGCCAGTAGGCGGTGCTAACCCCTGTCAGCCCTCCGCCAATGACGACCGCATCCGAAACCGCGGGTAGATGGGCCTGGCCCGGCGGGGAGAACCGTTCCAGCTCGGTGAGCCAAAACGAACGACTGGTCAGGGTAGACGTCATATCGAGTCTCATTGCGACAGATGCTCGAATGCAAGCTGCAGGGAATCAGGGAGTCGACGTAAAATTCGTCGGGTTTTGAAATCTACCGGCACTAGCGTCACCGTGCCCAGGAGACAGGTCTCTCCACTGGTCCGGTTTTGAATATCGTAATGCCAAATCATGCGAACCCCAGTTTTTGGAGCCAGGCAGGCTTTCACCAGGGCTTCATCTCCCAGGGTTAGGGACCGTTGATACTTCAGGGATAAATCGACTACGGGCAGATCAACTCCCGCTTTGAGCCAATCGGCAAAGGTTAGGCCAGACTGTTTGAGGCGAGCGACTCTGGCTTCCTCCATCCAGCTGACGTAGGTACCATGCCAGACGATACCGGCAAAGTCAGTATGGTGGGGTTGTACCGTAACAGGATATTCAAACCAGGAGGTCATTGCCATTTCAGATTTACGTTGATGGCCTGAACGACTCTACTACAAATTATGAATTGGCCAAAAGTTGGCCTGAACCCAGTGCATATGATGAATTAAACCTTGTCCAAGACTGGAAGCGGGGTTTTGCCGATGGGCAACCTTGTGACTTCGAGCTGGACTTGGTATAAGACAGGCTCTGCGGGTCAAACCCCATTGGGTTCACTATAAGAGGACATCATGATAGAGAAAATTCTGTTAGCAGACTCCGGCATGGGCAACACCGAAACCATGATGAAGGTGTTGATGGATATTCCGTTGATTCAACGGGCTGCGGTAACGGTACTGCACGTGGTGCCATCCCAGGTTTCGGCTGAAGCCATGGCCTCAAAATGGGAAGAGGGAGGCCGCACCCTTGCAACTGCCATCAACACTCTGGATCTTGATCCCTCTAAGGTCAATGCCGTACTGAGGGAAGGCGATCCTAAAGATGTTGTGGTGCAGGTAGCCGACGAAATCGAAGCGGACCTGATCATCATGGGCTCCCGAGGGCTGCAGGGGCTGAAGGCCATTCTAGAAAATTCCGTTAGCCAGTATGTCTTTCAGTTGTCTTCTCGCCCCATGCTGCTGGTGAAAGATGATCTTTATACCATAAGACCGCTCAAGCGCATCATGGTGGCCATGGACAAGTCAGACTCGGCTAAGGAAGGGCTGAACATTGCTATCTCCCTGTTGCGAGACATCAAAGGGGGCGAACTCACCCTGGTTCACACGGTCAGTAACCTGAAGGCGAAACCCTTCGATGTCACCAGCCCTGATCCCAGCCAGGACCCGATTTTGATGGATGCCGTGGCCGAGGTGAAGAAATACAACATTCCCTATAAACTGGCGGCTCCCGAAGGCAAGCCCGGTCGCCGAATCTGCGAACTGGCTGATGACCGCAATATCGATCTGATTATTCTCGGTTCCCCTGACCGTCGCCCCACCATAGCCAAGGGTTTACCTGACCTGGATAAGGTGCTGGGCGAATCTCTGAGCGACTATGTGCGGGTATACACGCCCTGCCCGGTATTGCTGACCCGCATGGCGGGATAACGGCGGTGAAACTAGCTTTAAAGCACTTTTTGCCTGGTGAGGGTCGATCAATGCACCAAAAGCAAGGCTGGTGAGACAATCGACGTACCTCAGCCTCGGCAAAAACGCCGTAGCTGAATTCCCCCCGATTTTGATTAGGAATGGGGATTCAATAACGTGGGATAGCTTCTCGGCTGTCCAGGGGCAGGCATCCTGCCTGCCCTACCAAAATTGGATGTTATAAAATCCTCATTCCTTAGGTTCGTGCACAAAAGATAGAGCAACGTTGCTCTATCTTTTTTGTTTGAGCCCCGCTGTTCAAGCCCCGGGCTTGAAAACCATAGGCCTTATACCGTTGCTTTTCGCCAGGGCTACTGATCGGAGCAGGAGGGCTGGGGAGCTGGGAGACTGGGGAGATAGGGCGCGAGGAAGCAGAAGAACGAGGGAGCAGAAGAACAAAGGGTGTAGTCACGATTCAGAGCATAGGGATTACTCAAGTTACACAACCGAGCATCTGTTCAAAGCTTGGGCTGTGAGGTTAATTTGGTGAAGGCAAAATTTCGTTAACGGAAGTTCCATCATCCGGAAAATTTATATATTTTTCATGGAAACTTTACCAAACTCCTTCCCCGTTTATTCAAAACAGATACAGGCTGATGCCTGAGCCTGTCCCAGGCATCGGGTTTGCTCCCTGCGACCGCCGCAACAAACCCATATGGCAGGATGAGAACATCAGGCTAATTCCAGTGATTCCGGCGGAGTTGCCCCTTGTTTCAAGTTCTACTGATATTCGCCATCATGGGGCTACTGGTTGCAGTCATTTTTCTGTACCCCAGGTGGGTAGAAAAAGGGCGGCAGAAAGTAGCCCGGCGTCCGCTATCTCCCCAGTGGCGAGCCATTCTGGAACAGCGGGTGGCTCCCTATGGGCAGCTTACCGCCGACCAAAGACAGCGCCTGCACGAACAAATGCAGGTGTTGCTGGCAGAAAAGCAGTACCTGGGCTGCAACAAACTGGCCGTGACCGAAGAAATGCGGGTAACGGTGGCGGCGATTGCATCCCTCCTGCTGCTCCAAGACCAGGGCAACTACTTCCCCAAGCTCAAAACCATCCTGCTCTACCCCAGTACCTACTGGGTGACCGAAACCGTCCCCACTGACCGCTTCATTCATCAAGAGCGACGGGTGTCTCGCCTGGGGGAATCCTGGTCACGGGATCAGCTGGTGCTGGCGTGGGATCAGGTTGACTACGACAGCCACCACTGGCAGGATGGCCGCAATGTTGTACTGCACGAGTTTGCCCACCAGCTAGATCAGGCTGAAGGTTCTGCCAACGGCGTACCCCGACTGCCCAAGGGGATCGATTCTGCACATTGGAGCCGAGTGATGACCGCAGCCTACAACGATCTGACCACAGCCGTTGAAAACAAACGGCGTACTTGCCTCAATCGTTATGGGGCAACTAACCCTGCAGAGTTTTTTGCGGTGGCTACGGAAACTTTTTTTGAGCAGCCTGGACAATTAAAGCGCCATGACCCGGAACTGTTTGAACTGTTGCGGCGTTATTACCAGATCAATCCAGCCAGTTGGAAGGTGAACTAATCTAACCTGACCTGAGTTCGACAGCTAGAAAGCAGCTTGTGGCAGGGCTTTTAGCTCCTCATTTGGGATGTCGAGCGAGGGTTGATCAGGGTGGTAAGAGTCGGCAATCAGGCCCGAGACCAACTTCACGAGGAAATTGAACGGACTGCGGTAGCGAGCATGCTCGATCTGGCAGCGATTTTTGAGCTGGTCGTTAACCGTCTCGATGATTGACCGCTTGCGCAGGAGAATCCTGGCTAACCGGGGCATTAGCGCGTTTTTCATGTTTTTGCGACGTTTGGTTGTCAGCTCCAGACCTGGTTCAAAGAGGGATTCAAAAAGGGATTCAAAAAAGGATTCAAAAGGGCCTGCGAAATATATCCTCGGTCTCCCAACAGCTTGCCCATGGGGTCTTTCGCCATCTCGGGAACCGGCTTACGGTCATCCGTATTGCCTGGGGTCAGGGTCGCCGCCAGCAACTCCCCCTGGTCATTGATGATGAGGTGGAGATGAAAGCCGAAGTACCATCCCACCAAGGATTTGCCCCATCCCGCCAAGTGCTTGAACGTCTGGTGAACCTTAGCCCGCTTAAGATGACAGACGGCGACCGGGGTCGAACGTTACAGCGGCTCTCAGAGACTGAAGCTAGATCCCAGGGTTCTAACCCAGATCAGTTAGCGTGCATCTAACCGGCTCAAGAACCCCGGGATCTGGCACCGACTAAACCCTGGCAGGAGCCTTAGTCCACTCGGTGTGGAAAGTGCCTTCTTTATCGACCCGTTCGTAGGTGTGGGCACCGAAGTAATCCCGCTGGGCCTGGGTCAGGTTTTGGGGCAGGCGATCGCGGCGGTAGCTGTCGAAGTAATCTAGCGACGCGCTAAAGGCTGGAACGGGAATCCCCAGCTGAGCCGCCATGGCCACCACTTCCCGCCAGGCGTCTTGCCGGTCGAGGATAGTTTGCTTGAACTCGGGGGCCAGCAGCAGGTTGTTAAGGCTGGGGTTTTCGTCAAACGCCCGCTTAATTTTGTTCAGGAAACCGGCCCGAATGATGCAACCGCCCTTCCAGATGCGGGCAGTCTCGCCCAGGTCAATGCCGTAGTCGTAGGTCTGGGATGCTTTGCCAATCAGCGCCATGCCCTGGGCATAGGAGCAGATCTTAGAGCAGTAGAGGGCATCGCGAATTTTGCTAATCATCGCCTTGACGTCGCCGTCAAACTTAGCGGTAGGTCCATCCAACTCTTTAGAGGCCGCTACCCGCTCGGCTTTGATGGAAGACATAATTCGAGCATTCACCGCCGCCGTGATGGTGGGAATGGCGACCCCCTTCTCCAGGGCGCTGATCACGGTCCAGCGTCCTGTACCCTTCTGGCCGGCGGCATCTACAATCAGCTCCACCAGGGGTTTGCCGGTGTCTTCATCCAGGTTGGTGAAGATGTCGGCGGTAATTTCAATCAGGAAAGAATTCAGCTCATCGGTCAGGTTCCACTCGGCAAACACGTCGTGGAGCTGGTCGTGATTGAGGCCCAAGACATTCTTCATCAGGTCGTAGGCTTCAGCAATCAGCTGCATATCGCCATACTCAATGCCGTTGTGCACCATCTTGACGTAGTGACCGGCACCACCCGGGCCGATATAGGTGACGCAGGGGCCATCATCCACCTGGGCAGCAATCTTGGTGAGGATGTGCTCAATTTCGGCATAGGCGGCGCGGGTGCCACCGGGCATCAGGCTGGGTCCGTTTAATGCTCCTTCTTCACCACCGCTGACCCCCATGCCAATGAAGCCCAGGCCGGTGGGTTCCAGTTCTTTCACCCGCCGCTCGGTGTCTTCGTAGAGGGAGTTGCCCCCGTCGATAATCATATCCCCTTCTTCTAGCAGCGGCTTGAGCTGGCCGATGACTGCATCTACCGGGCCTCCCGCTTTTACCATCACTAAAATGCGGCGGGGACGCTCCAGGGACTGAACAAATTCTTCTAAGGAGTAGGCTGCTTTTATATTTTTACCGCCCGCTCGCTCTGCCATAAAGCGATCGGTTTTTTCGCGGGAACGGTTATAGACAGCCACAGGAAAACCGTTGCGCTCAACGTTTAAAGCCAGGTTTTCACCCATGACCGCCAGGCCGATTACACCAAAACTCTGTGCCATATAGCTCTCTCGGTAACTGTTCTGTATTTCTGAGTAGGGCGGCGAGTGGCCGACAGGGTGGCTCGCCTGCTAAAACCAGATCTGTCAACAGGGTAAACAACATTTTCGGAATGCCGGATCTCTCGAAAGGTTTTCTTTAGGCCATCCTTGGGTTAGCCAGGGTTTCATCACTAAAGTTGGTATTCACCAATACTTTTGGCAGTTGACGGCTTGAACTCTTTTCCTTGGGCCTGATTCCACAGCAGACGACTGGTAGCGGGATGTGCAATTTTTCCCAAAAGCTCATGTTGTCGTCATTTAATCGCCCGGTAACCGCTTTAAGCAGAACTTGTCCTACGAAAAACCAAGGGTTTCGAGTATTTAGTTGCTCATTGCGTTAGTAAGAATCGTTGGAAAAACGTTAAATTGATAAAGCGTTGTCATCAGGCCCCCAAATATGCCCAAACCAGACGCTGCTTCTAAGAAATCCACCGCGTCTAACAATGGCAAATCTAGCAACGGTCGAGCCAGGGCAGTGGCCCCCGGATTGGTTCACCATCACACCGCCATCGACGATAATGTCATTCGCATTCGGGGCGCGCGGCAGCATAACCTGAAGAATATCGACTTAGAACTGCCCCGTAACCAGCTCATTGTGTTTACCGGGGTTTCGGGGTCCGGTAAGTCTTCCCTGGCCTTTGACACCATCTTTGCCGAGGGCCAGCGACGCTATGTGGAATCCCTCAGCGCCTACGCCCGGCAGTTTTTGGGCCAGGTGGATAAGCCCGATGTAGACGCCATTGAGGGGCTGAGCCCGGCCATTTCCATTGACCAGAAATCCACTTCCCACAACCCCCGCTCTACGGTGGGCACGGTGACGGAAATCTATGACTACCTGCGTCTGTTGTACGGACGGGCCGGGGACCCCCACTGTCCCCATTGCGATCGCAGCATTTCCCCCCAATCCATTGACCAGATGATCGACCGGGTCATGGCCCTGCCGGATCGCACCCGGTTCCAGCTGCTGGCTCCGGTGGTGCGGGGCAAGAAGGGCACCCACAAAAAGCTGCTCTCCAGCCTGGCTGCCGAAGGCTTTGTGCGGGTGCGGGTGGATGGCGAGATTCGCGAACTCACCGACAACATTGAGCTGGACAAGAACTACAAGCACGATATCGAAGTGGTTGTAGATCGCCTGGTCAAGAAAGACGACCTGCAGGAACGGCTGGCGGACTCCCTCTCCACCTGTTTGAAGCGGGCCGATGGCATTGCCATTGTGGATATTTTGCCGGACCGGAAAAGCGAGCAAGGGAGCGAGGGAGCAGGGGAGCAGGGGAGCAAGGGGGGGGATAATGTCATTTCCCTGTCGGATAGATTGCCGAGGGCGGCGGAGGGGGAGGCCAGCTACGGGCAGCCGGTGAAGGAACTGAAGGAACTGAAGGAGCTGGTATTTTCCGAAAATTTTGCCTGTCCCGAACATGGGGCGGTGATGGAAGAACTCTCTCCCCGGCTGTTCTCCTTTAACTCCCCCTATGGGGCCTGTCCCCACTGCCACGGTCTGGGCAGTTTGCGCACCTTTGCGGCGGATCTGGTGGTGCCGGACCCGACGCTGCCCGTGTATGCCGCCATTGCCCCCTGGTCTGAAAAGGACAACACCTATTACTTCTCCCTGCTCTACAGCGTGGGGCAGGCCTTTGGCTTTGAGATTCAGACCCCCTGGGAAAAGCTCACCCCCGAGCAGCAGCACATCCTCCTCTACGGCAGCGAGGAGAAGATCTATATCGAGACGGACTCCCGGTATCGCGATCGCAAAGGCTATCACCGCCAGTACGAGGGGATTCTACCCATGCTGGATCGCCAGTACCGGGAAACTTCCTCCGAACTCTACAAGCAAAAGCTGGAAAAGTACCTGGTTGACCAGACCTGTGAAGTCTGCAACGGCACCCGCCTCAAGCCCGAGTCTCTGGGGGTGCGCATTGGCCCCTACGCCATCAACGACCTGACGGATGTCTCCATTCGAGAATGCCTCACCCGGATTAAAACCCTGGTAGGAGAAGAGGGGGGCGCCCCCGAGCTCTCGGCCCGTCAAATTCAAATTGGCGAACTGGTGCTGCGGGAAATTCGCGCCCGCCTGCAGTTCATGATGGATGTGGGGCTTGACTACCTGACCCTGCACCGCAAAGCCATGACCCTCTCCGGTGGAGAGGCCCAGCGCATTCGCCTGGCCACCCAGATTGGTTCCGGTCTGACCGGGGTGCTCTACGTGCTGGATGAACCCAGCATCGGTCTGCACCAGCGAGATAACGACCGCCTGCTCAACACCCTCAACCGTCTGCGGGACCTGGGCAACACTCTGATTGTGGTGGAGCACGACGAAGACACCATCCGCGCCGCCGACTACCTGGTGGATATTGGTCCGGGGGCCGGTATCCACGGTGGAGACATTGTTGCCCATGGTTCCATCAAAGCACTGATCAGCGCCAAAGACTCCCTCACGGGCGCGTATCTATCGGGACGATCTACGATTCCCACCCCGGCAGAGCGTCGGAATGGCAACGGGCGCTCCCTGGTGCTGAAGAACGCCCGCCGCAACAACCTGAAAAACCTGGATGTAGACATTCCCCTGGGTAAGCTGGTATGCGTGACGGGGGTATCCGGTTCCGGAAAGTCCACCCTGGTGAATGAACTGCTGTACCCCGCCCTACAGCACCATTTCGGCAGCAAGGTGCCCTTCCCCAAAGACCTGGACAACGTAGAGGGGCTGAAGGCGCTGGATAAGGTGATCGTTATTGACCAGTCCCCCATTGGTCGTACTCCCCGATCCAACCCCGCCACCTACACCGGGGTGTTCGACGTCATCCGCAACCTTTTCACGGAAACCATTGAGGCTAAAGCGCGGGGCTATAAAGCCGGGCGCTTTTCCTTCAACGTCAAAGGGGGACGCTGCGAAGCCTGCGGTGGCCAGGGGGTGAACGTGATCGAAATGAACTTCCTGCCGGATGTGTATGTGCAGTGCGAAGTCTGCAAGGGGGCGCGCTACAACCGGGAAACCCTGCAGGTGACCTACAAGGGCAAAAACATCTCCGACGTGCTGAATATGACGGCGGAAGAGGCCCTTAACTTCTTCGAAAACATTCCCCAGGCCGCCAGCCGCTTGCAAACCATGGTGGATGTGGGCCTGGGCTACATTCGCCTGGGCCAGACGGCCCCGACCCTCTCTGGTGGAGAGGCCCAGCGCATGAAGCTGGCCTCGGAACTGGCCCGCCGCTCCACCGGCAAAACCCTGTACCTGATCGACGAACCCACCACCGGCCTCTCTTTCTACGATGTCCACAAGCTGCTGGATGTGGTGCAGCGCCTGGTAGATAAGGGCAATTCCGTACTTATGATTGAGCACAACCTGGACGTGATTCGTTCCGCCGACTGGCTGATTGACCTGGGGCCAGAGGGCGGTGACCGGGGGGGTGAGCTGATTGCGGAGGGGACTCCGGAGGAAGTTGCCAAAAACAAAACTTCCTACACCGGCCAATACCTGGATAAAGTTTTGAAGCAGCATCCGCCGGCCCAGGTCAAGGTCTCCAGCCAAAAGACATCGGGTGCCTAAAGTGCCCCCAACCATGAGCACTTGAGCATGGGGCCGCTGGGGAATTTAGCAAAGCATCTGCGCCGGAAAACCAGGGGTAGGGATAAAGACCCAGGTGATTCTCGATTCTGCCAATGACTCATCAAACCTGCCGAACAAGCCTTCCCCCCCTGGCAGCCATCGTATTGGCTGGAGGGCAAAGCCGCCGCATGGGACAAGATAAGGCATTGCTGCAGGTCGACGGGCAACCGTTACTAGTTCGAACTTGCCAGATTGCGGCTGCAATCTGTAACCCTGTTGCGGTGGTCACCCCCTGGGTTGACCGTTATCGCCCTGTTTTGCCGAAAACAATTCACCTGATTCAGGAACCTTACCCCGATCACAGCCGATCTGCCGGACCCCTCATGGGGTTTTTGCGAGGCCTGGCCCTGCAATCATCCCCATGGGTGCTGCTCCTGGCCTGCGACTTACCGGCTTTGCACAGTACCCCTTTGCGCTCCTGGGCCGAAAACCTGACGACCCTACCCGACGAAACCCTGGCCTACGTGCCCCGATCACCCCAGGGATGGGAACCGTTGTGCGGTTTTTACCGGACCCAGAGCCTGCAGCCTCTAAAGGACTTCGTAGACAAGGGGGGTAGAAGTTTTCAGCGATGGTTGGATACCATCCCCGTCCAGGCCATCACGACTGATGGCGATACTGCTCTGTTTAATTGCAACACCCCTGAAGATTGGCAGCTTTTCAAAGACTCAATACAGCAAAACCGATATCCTCTCAAATGAAGCAGTCTGATGCAGGTAGATCCTAACGTTGCCCCCTCATCTGTCGGGGCACCAGGCTTGCATACATACTGCCCAAAAGCTCACCTTAGCCAGGGGTTGCCACCGCCAGAGCTGACTTAAGCGCCTCTAGCTTTGCTGCTACGCTCCCTTCCAAAAGCAGCTTTCGTGCGGTAGTAAAGCCCTGTTCCAGGGAATCACAAACTCCAAAGCGCCACAGGTAAAAGCCTCCATTCCAAATAGCAGACTCGGTCAGGGGATGAGGTTTCCCCGCCAGCACTTCCCCGAGCTGATCCAGGTACTCCTCTTCATCATCGAGGGGAACATCTTCATGGGGAAAGCCATAATCTTTAGGATGCAGCAGCAGACGTTCAAAGGAACCGTCCGGTTGGGCCATGCCGATGATGGCAGTGCGGCTGAGGGGCAGATCACAGCTGCCTTCCATGCCTTTAACCGTGGTAAATAGGTGAACTTGCCTGAGCTTAAAGGTTTCCTGGGCCAGGTTTTCCGTCGGTGGATGTACGAACCCGCTAACGACGTGAGCGTTGCCGCCATAGGGACACCAGAACAGCTCAATGGTAGCCAGGGGAGGGCGTTTGCCGATTTCATCCCGATATTGCACCAGAGCCTGGGCGGTGGGGAAGTGGTGGGGCAAGTAGACAAACCCGAAGTTTTCTTGCTGAAGCGAGTGTTGTACCTCGTCCAGGCTCAGCTGGTCCAGCGGTAAACCCCAATGCTGCCAGACTTTTCTCAGGGGAATGCCATATTTGGTGGGCATGCGATCTCCCCCATGCGTCAGAGTGGGAATGCCAGCAGCCGCCAGCATTAACGCAGTAATGGGGGTGACCGGGGCGGTGCGAGAGCGGCCATCGTAGGGACAGCCCAGCACTGCAACGGGCTGGTCGCTGTCGATGGGAGAAATTACCGGTCCTAACTCGGCGTAGGCATCTAATAGTCCAGCCAGTTCGGCAGGTACGGGGCGCTTAATGCGGTGGGCGATCAGAAAGGCTCCAATCTGGGCCGGGGTCGCTTCTTGGGTCAGCATCATCCGCCCTGCCCGGGCCGCTTCGTCGCGGGTCAGGGGTGTGGAGGTGTGACTCCCGCTACCGACTTTTTTTAGCAGATCACGAAATTCTTGGCTCATGGACATCCCGCATTGGCAGATAAAAGATTAGATAGGTCCGGGGGGCAGATGGCGCTGTCTCCCTGGGCTTTGACCAGATCAGCAAAGCGCCGGATAGGGGGGATGGTGATGCGATCGCGGGTTGTCGCCAGCACTACCCGCCGGGTGAGGACTGGTGACTGGGTGGGGCGCACCGCCAGAGTTGGGTCCCAACGACTTTCCATCAGCGCAGACTGGGGCAGCAGGGCAATCAGGTTACCCTGGCGCACCACTCCCCGAAAAGCATCCAGGGTGTTCAGTTCCAGGACCGCCTGAAGAGTTTGACCACAGCGATCAAACTGCTCCTGCACCAGTCTTTGCATGCCATACCCGTCTTTGAACACGACCTGGGGATAGAGGGTTAACTCATTCCAGGGGATGGTATCAAACTGGGTCAGGGGATGCCGAGCACCCATCAACACTTCCACCGGTTCCTCATAGAGCGGCTCGATGTACAACTCGCTGTTGCTGGTCAGGCGAGGGTTATCCATCACTACGGCCACATCCACCAGGCCATCCCGCAGTACTTTCAGGGCGCGATCGCTGCCCAGGGCCGTAACCCGCATTTGCACCTGGGGATAATCATCCCGAAACTGCTGCAGTACCGATGGCAACATGTAGGCACAGACCGAATGCACTGAGGCCACGCATAGCTCGGGCTGCTTACCCGCCATCAGGTCAGCAATTTCCCTGGCGGCCCTGCGCCATTCCTGGCAGATGCGCTGCACTCGGGGCAGAAGAACGTCTCCGGCAACGGTCAACTCTACCTGGGCCTGGCGAAGAAACAGCACCGCATCCAGTTCTGTCTCCAACGACTGCACCTGGCGGCTAACGGTAGATTGTGTGACCCCGCACATTTTTGCAGCCGCCTGAAAACTGCCGGTGTCGGCAACGGCCAGAAATGCTTCTAGTTGCTCCAGGCGCATGGTTCTCCTGCGTTACATAAGGAAAAATCTATGGTTTATCCTGACAGATTTAGCGGCATCAATTCGTAACAACCGTTGCCAAAGGCAGTCACATGGGCAGTTGGCGCAGGGCCGCATCCGCATAGAGGGCGATGCGCTGGTCGGCATCGGCAGACAAGCATTGCAGCAGCGGTCGGGCTGAATTTACTTTAAGATGCCCCAATGCCATCGCTAAGGAACGCTTCAGAGGTCCGGCCTGGGGTTCCTGCAGGGAAAGGCTGAGCCAGGCTTCGAGGGCTTGCCCGGCCCGCGATCGCAGTGCCTCAGATGCCCTCATGCGGCCTAAAATGCCCACAATTTCTAACTGCGCCGATGGAGAAACCTGGTCTTTGATGGATAGCAATGCCTCTAAAGTCTGCCCCTGAAGATGCCAGCCCAACGCCTGCACAATAACAATTTGCAGCACCTCTGGAGTATGGCGGGATTGACCAACCTGCGCCAGGGCATCGATCGCAGACGCCGTTCCCAGACGCCCCAGAGTACGGGCAACAGCCTGACACACCGGTAGGGAAACATCCCAAAGGTGGGGCACGAGATGGTCTACCACCTCATCTTGTGCTAATGCATCAAAGGGGTACCCTAACGCGATGGCCGCTGCCTGCCGCACCCTCGATGCCGGGTCTTTGAGAGCCTTTAACACCGTCCTCCCCGCCGCCTCGGCGCGAAAATGACCCAGAGCTGCAACGGCAACCTGTCTGACTGAAGGGTCATCCATTTGCGTAGCCTGCAACAGGGGGGCAAGTGCTTCTGCATGGTGCATCGCAGCCAGGGTCTGCACCGCCAGCAGACGGTGCTGGGGGTTCTGCATGAGTTGGACCAGGGCAGCAATACCGTCGCAGCCGAACTGTGCTAACGCCGTTGTTGCAATGGCCCGCAGTTCCTCGTCTTGAGTACTGGTCAGCAGATCTACCAGGGATTGCAGCACCACAGGTTTGGGAAACTGTCCTAAAGCCCGAGCGGCAAACCAGCGCACTTCCCAATCCATATCTTCGTTCTGCATCAGGGTCAGCAGAGGAGCAATGACGATTTCCCCCAGATCCAAAACTCCCTTCATAGCCTGCCAGCGCTGCTGAAAGTCTCCCTCTAGCAAGTCGTTCAAGATAGCATCCAGAGCCGTTGGGGCAGCCGTTGAAGGGATGGAGGAAACTGACGTCATAACTGAATGCTGGGGAGAAGGAGATCGAGACATAGGGGGTTAAAAAACCTGCAAGGTAAGTGGAGCAACTCTTCCAGCTAAGCCCAACCGCAAGCTCGACTGGGGTTCATGATGGACAAAACTTGACTAGCTATGCAGGTTTTGCATCGATATGCAACGAGTTTTGCATTACCGACCCAAACAAGAAGATTTGCCGTGCAAAGCATGACCTGATTTGCACAGCACATCAGGGCAGGCAAGATATTGAGGTATTTGAATCCTGTAGAGGTATATGTTCGCGTCAAATTCAGAAACTGCATTGAGTCAATGCAGTTTCTGCACAAAGAGAAATATTTTGTATCTGAAAAAACAAAAAGCCCCTTTCAAAATCCTTAACGTGAGAACCAAGTTAACGAAATCAGGCCGGACAGGGGCGCTCCGGTACCCCTGCACCCAAGTTTTTGAGCCACCTTTATAGGAATTTGCTGAATCAGACGCCTAGCATTTTAGAGAGGAACTGTTGTGGTTGGTACAGCCCCAGAAAAAACTGAAAAGCTCAACAAGTTTGAGCGATTCAAGGCTGAAAAAGATGGTTTAGCCGTTAAGGAAGAACTACAGCGCTTTGCCGAAATGGGCTGGGAAGCGGTGGATGAAACTGACCTGACCCAGCGGCTGAAGTGGCTCGGCATTTTCTTTCGGCCTGTTACTCCCGGTCAATTTATGCTGCGGCTGCGGATGCCCAACGGCATTCTTTCCAGTCATAAAATGCGGGTTTTAGCGGAAGTGGTGCAGCGCTACGGTGACGAAGGGAGTGCCGACATTACCACCCGACAAAATATTCAGCTGCGAGGCATTCGCTTAGAAGATATCCCCGATATTTTTGAGCGCTTCCATGCCGCCGGGCTGACCTCTATGCAGTCGGGCATGGACAATGTGCGCAACATCACTGGCTCCCCGGTGGCCGGCCTGGACGCCAGTGAGTTGATCGACACCCGTGGCCTGGTCTACAAGCTCCAGGACATGATCACCAACCATGGCGAGGGTAACGCTGCCTTCACCAACCTGCCCCGTAAGTTCAACATTGCGGTGGAAGGGGGACGGGACAATTCCGTCCATGCCGAAATTAACGACATCGCCTTTGTGCCAGCCTATCGGGAAGGAAAGTTAGGCTTCAACGTGCTGGTGGGGGGCTTCTTCTCCGCCAAGCGCTGCGAGGCGGCCATTCCCCTGGATGCCTGGGTGTCTCCCAACGACGATGTGGTGGATCTGTCCCGCGCCATTTTGGAAGTCTTTCGGGACCACGGCTCTCGGGCTAACCGCACCAAGTCTCGCCTGATGTGGCTGATTGACGAGTGGGGCATTGACCAATTTCGGACCAGGGTGGAGGAGGCCTATGGCAGACCGCTGCCAACCGCTGCCCTGGAAGACGAAATCGACTGGGACAAGCGGGACCACATCGGCCTGTATCCCCAGCAACAGCCGGGGCTGTACTACGCCGGGCTGCATGTGCCGGTGGGTCGCCTCACCGCTGAGGATATGTTTGACCTGGCCCAAATTGCTGAGGTCTACGGCAGCGGCGAAATTCGCCTGACGGTCGAACAGAACGTCATCATCCCCCATATTCCCGATTCCCGGCTGGAGCTGCTGCAGCAGGAACCTCTGCTGCAGCGGTTTTCCCTGGACCCCAATCCCCTGGAACGATTGCTGGTGTCCTGCACCGGGGCGCAGTTCTGCAACTTCGCCCTGATTGAGACAAAACAGCGAGCCGTCGCCCTGATTCGGGAACTGGAAACCGAGCTTTCCCTCACCCGCCCGGTGCGTATCCACTGGACCGGCTGCCCCAACTCCTGCGGGCAACCCCAGGTGGCCGACATTGGCCTGATGGGGACCAAAGTACGCAAGGACGGCAAAACCGTTGAAGGGGTAGATATCTATATGGGCGGCAAAGTCGGCAAAGACGCCCAGCTTGGGGAGCGGGTGATGAAGAGCATCCCCTGCGAAGACTTGAAGCCTGTTTTGCAAAGTTTACTCACGCAAAAATTTGGTGCCGGTCTTCGTACCTAAGTCTGCCCATGTAGTCCTATTGGCAGTCTGCATCTGATTCACCAAGACATGGTCAATTGCCATGGATAGTCGTGATGCAGGTTTACAGCTCAAGTGTTGCATTTGAGTAGCCCTGACCCGTTCATGTTTCTTTCTTTCTTCAACCATTGTGGAGAGTATCTAAATCTATGTCTCAGCTATCTCGTCGTAATTTTTTGCTGACCGCAGGAGCAACCACTGCCGCCACCCTACTTCTACATGGGTGCAATAATCCTACCAACACGAATTCAGCTTCGAATTCAACACCAGTTACTGACACCGTTGCAGATATTGATGATCCTGAAGTTAGTGGAGCTAAGTTAGGGTTTATCGCCCTGACCGATGCAGCCCCCCTGATTATTGCTAAAGAAAAGGGCCTATTTGCAAAGTACAAAATGCCCGATGTGCAGGTAGACAAACAAGCCTCCTGGGGGACAACGCGGGACAACCTTGTGTTGGGTTCCCAAGGCGGAGGTATTGACGGGGCACATATTCTATCCCCGATGCCCTACTTGATTTCAACCGGTGCGGTCACCGACGGCAGACCAACGCCGATGTATATCCTGGCACGGCTTAACTACAACGGTCAGTGCATCTCGATCTCTCAAGAGCATAAAGAGAAGGGAATTACAACCGATAGCTCTGGTCTTAAGGAGGCCTTTGCCCAGACCAAGGCTGCAGGAAAAGAACCTAAATCTGCTCAAACCTTTCCAGGGGGTACCCATGACCTGTGGACCCGTTACTGGCTCGCCTCGGGCGGCATTGACCCCGATCAAGATGTTTCCCTCATTGTTGTCCCCCCCGCTCAAATGGTAGCCAACATGAAGGTAGGCAACATGGATACATTCTGTGTGTGCGAACCCTGGAATAAGCAAGCTATCAACCAAGGAATTTCTGTCACAGCCCTGACCACCGGTGAGCTGTGGAATGATCACCCTGAAAAAGCCCTGGGTATGCGAGCCGATTGGGTTGATCAAAACCCGAAAGCTACCCAGGCTCTATTGATGGCAGTCATGGAAGCCCAGCAGTGGTGCGATGATCCAGCCAATGCCGAGGAGATGTGCCAGATTCTGTCAAAGCGGCAGTGGGTTAATGCTCCCTTTGAGGACATTATTGAACGGGCTCGAGGCAATTTTGATTACGGCGATGGTCGTCCCCCCGTTGAAAATCATCCTTACATGATGAAATTCTGGCGAGATAATGCCTCTTATCCCTACAAGAGCCACGATCTCTGGTTTATAACCGAGGATATTCGCTGGGGCTATTTACCCGCCGATTTAAATACTCAGGAATTGGTCGATTCAGTAAATAGGGAAGACCTCTGGAGAGAGGCCGCTCAAACCTTGGGCATTCCTCAAGATCAAATTCCCAGCAGCACATCTCGCGGCATTGAAACCTTTGTAGATGGGATTCAGTTTGATCCTGAAAACCCTCAGGATTATCTCAACAAGCTGCAAATCAAGAAGATTTAACGCTATCGGTTTTGCTCTAGGGTGTGAGTGAGTTTTTCCTTACACCCTGAATAAAACGAACTTAGTGCAGAATTAATTAGCTTATCCATCTGCCTTACTCCACCTAGTCCGATACAACGAACTCAGCACAGGTACTTAGCTATGGTCGCCCGCATTAGACAGTCATCACCTTCAGCGTATGGGATGTCTCATCTCGTCACACTATTTCAAGGTCGTTTTCGAAAAATCCTGGCACCATTAGCCGCGATTGCTATTTTTACTATCCTCTGGGAATTGTTTAGCCTCACTCCTGATGCCGGACTCCCAGGGCCAATTACCACGTTGCAGGAAACGTGGTACCTGATTGCCAATCCCTTTTTTGATAATGGCAGCATGGACAAAGGGCTTTTTTGGCAAGTTTTGGCAAGCTTGCAGCGAGTGGCCATTGGCTATGCCGCCGCCGCCATCATTGGCATTGCCCTGGGGATGCTCGTGGGCGCAAATCGGTTCATGTACGATGCCCTCGACCCCCTATTCCAGGTTCTGCGAACGATTCCGCCCCTGGCCTGGCTGCCTATTTCTCTGGCTATCTTCAGAGATAGCAATCCATCCGCTATTTTCGTCATTTTTATTACTGCAATCTGGCCCATTATTATCAACACCACCGTTGGTGTGCAACAGGTTCCTCAGGACTATAAAAATGTAGCTCGCGTCCTTCGGCTATCTCGCAAAGACTATTTTTTTGAAGTTCTTTTCCCAGCTACTGTGCCCTATATTTTTACAGGGCTACGAATTGGAATCGGCTTATCCTGGCTGGCTATTATTGCCGCAGAAATGCTTATTGGTGGCGTCGGCATTGGCTTTTTTATCTGGGATGCGTGGAATAGTTCACGCATGAGCGAAATTGTGCTTTCACTAATTTATGTCGGTGTTGTTGGCCTATTGCTGGATCGCATGATTGCATTTATTGAACACCGAATTGTGCCCAACGAGCGCACCTAATGATAGTAGGAATTGCTCTCCACAAATTCACTGACGATTCCCTGAATTTGTCTCCATCCATTTTTGACCTGTAGATATACACTCTTTGTTAGCCATGATTCCATTTGTTGATATCGATCATGTAGACAAGGTTTTTCCACTCCCCAATGGCAATCACTATATTGCTCTGGCAGGCATTGATCTGACGATTCAGAAGGGAGAGTTCGTTTCCCTGATTGGCCATTCGGGTTGTGGTAAATCGACATTACTGAATATCATTGCAGGCCTTGACCAAGCAACAAGGGGCGGCATTGTGCTCGAAGGCCGGGAAGTCGATCACCCTGGTCCCGATCGGATGGTGGTTTTTCAAAACTATTCTTTGCTGCCCTGGAAAACGGTTTACCAAAATATTGCATTAGCCGTTGACTCAACCCTGAAGCACTTGCCCAAGGGAGAGCGGCGCGGCATTGTAGAACACAACGTTGATTTAGTAGGCTTGCGCCGGGCCCGGGATCGATATCCCCATGAGCTGTCTGGCGGGATGAAACAACGTGTAGCCATTGCCCGGGCCCTGGCGATTCGTCCGAAGCTGCTTTTGCTGGACGAACCTTTTGGGGCCCTGGATGCCCTCACTCGGGGTAGTTTGCAAGAAAAGCTCATGGCCATCTGTGAGGAAAGTCATATCACCTGCATTATGGTGACCCATGATGTCGATGAAGCGCTTTTGCTCAGTGATCGGGTTGTGATGCTGACTAATGGCCCAGAAGCAAGAATTGGCGAAGTTTTGAAGGTTTCCATTTCCCATCCGCGCCATCGCTTAGAGGTTGTGAATCACCCGGACTACTACAATCTGCGCAACCAAATTATCAACTTTTTGAACCAACAGAAACGAGCCAATCGAGCTAGACTTCTCGCTCAGAAGGCAGCTTAATGGTGCGCTTAGAGCATTTGCTTTGACCCTGTCTTTGATCACACTTACCCCAAGTCTGGAACAAGCTCAGTAGTTTTCTTAAAGACAAAACTCCACGGCTAGATTTGGTCAAGACTTCTATTATTCACTCCATTTTTCTTCTTCCTATGCAAGTTCTTTCTAACACCCTAACCCCCAATCTCGCCCAGTCATCCCAAACGCTTTCCATCGCTGGCGTTGCCAAAGTTTATCCCACCCCCCAAGGACCCTACGCGGTGATGAAAGACGTCCATCTTACAATTCAGGAAGGAGAATTTGTTTGTCTGATTGGCCATTCGGGCTGCGGTAAAACGACATTACTCAATATGGTGGCCGGTTTTACACAACCTACCGAGGGCACTGTTTTCCTTGGCAATCAGCCGGTGACGCGTCCTGGTCCCGATCGGATGATGGTGTTTCAAAACTACTCTCTCCTGCCTTGGAAAACAGCGCTAGAGAACGTTTTCCTGGCCGTCCATGCGGCCTTCCCCAAACTGCCCCAGGCCCAAAAACGGGCCATTGCCAGCGAACATCTGAGCCTGGTCGGTCTCAGCGAAGCCGCCCACAAACGACCCTCTCAGCTTTCTGGTGGGATGAAGCAGCGAGTGGCAATTGCCCGTGCCCTGGCGATTCGTCCTCAGGTATTACTGCTAGATGAACCATTTGGGGCACTGGATGCCATTACCAAAGAAGAACTGCAGGAAGAATTGCTCAAGATTTTAGAAACCCACAAATCAACGGTATTAATGATTACCCACGATATCGATGAAGCCCTCTTCCTGGCCGATCGGCTTGTAATGATGACCAATGCCCCTGCCGCCACCATTGGCGAAGTGATTGAGATCCCCTTTGCGCGACCGCGCCAACGGGCCACCATACTAGAAGATCCCCGCTACTACGAGCTTCGTAACTATGTACTTGACTTCCTCTATCGGCGCTTTGCCCATGATGATGAGTAAGGCTTGGTCCAGGAACTGGTGTGGTTGGCACAGACTCAGAAAGCTCGCTATTGATGGTGCGAGACCAGGGTAATCGCACGTTGTTTGAGTGCAGTTATCACGAGTTGCAGAACCAATCGTAATTTAATCTATTCAAATCATGGTGTTGTCCCGGTGTCTGAATTCGGGACGGGGAAGCATCCTCAGGC
>Ga0081526_100047_pt1 | contig 102981 bp, 84 predicted proteins | sample HotLakmasection2_FD_70991 | JGI IMG/M metagenome (GOLD analysis project Ga0081526, IMG submission 70991) | Hypersaline microbial mat communities from Hot Lake, Washington, USA - Section #2 (SPADES assembly) (version 2) | ecosystem: Environmental > Aquatic > Non-marine Saline and Alkaline >... | reverse complement strand
TCCTCGCTCATACCATCTGCATCTGTCTCAATCGGTCCTATGGTAGACCTTGGTTGCAATTTGAGGATTTGGTCACCTCCTGATTTCGCAATTAGCCAATCAGCTTAGTTGCACATCGCGTTATTAGCCCTATTTTTCCAGAGGAAGTACAGTCAAGTATCGTATTAACCGTGAAGGGGGCTTCTGAAGCTTCGGAGAAATGCTTGATTTTACTGAGTTACGTAGTGGAATCTCGGGTATAGCGATTATTCTCTGCTAATTGCTTGTGAGAGTATGCGTATAAAGATGTAAGTATCTACGTATATAGGGGCTACTAGCGAGTTTATGTAACTGGTTCTTTTTTATCATCTCTTTAAAAAATTGTCACCGACATCAGACTATGCGCTATCACATTGCCTTGAGCCGTCCCTTTGATCTTGATGGAATTGAAAAAGAAGCATCGGAAGATAAAATACCCCGGCATATTTTATGGACTTTGCAGCAACAGCTTGGTGCTACAGTCCATCAGCCTAATATTCGTGCGGTTACGACACGAGATAAACTTTTGTCTAAGATAATTGGGCAACCGGAACATTGGGCACTGGCTCGGGAAATGGCAGCTTATTTGGGCGAGGATGACGTCGTGTTTTGTGCTGGAGAGGATGTGGGATTTCCGCTCGCACTACTCTCTAAATGGAAACAGCTGGGTACGAATTTTGCCATTGTTGTGATGGCACCTGATCGTCCCAGGGTAAGAGGGGTTCTGAAACTTTTCGATCTGCAACAGAATACTCCTATCTTTTTCGTCAATACAAAACTGAAGGCACAGTCTTTGCAGAACTGGTTATCGTTGCCGAGCGATCGCGTTTGTGTTCTACCTGAGCAAACAGATATTCGTTTCTTCAAGCCAGAGGAACCCCAAAATACACAGGGTACCCCCATCATTATGAGTGGAGGTATGGAGCAACGGGATTACGAAACCCTGGCTCAGGCAACCAAGGATATGGATGTAGATGTGCGGATTTCTGCCGTCTCTCCAAACTTTTCTGCCAATACCCGTGTGCGTTTTCCAGAGTCAGTGCCTGATAATATGAAAGTCGCTGAATATAACTGGCAGGAGCTGCGTAACTTGTATAAAGACGCCAGTATTGCAGTTGTTAGCCTTCTCCCCAATGACTATTCCGCAGGACTGACAACACTTATTGAAGCGATGGCTTGTCGCCGCCCTGTGATTATTTCCAGGACGCCAGGTTTAGCCGAAGAACTGATTGACCAGGGAGTTGTTGTTGGTGTGCCACCTTTGGACAGCCACAAGATGAAGCAAGCTATCACGCAATTGCTGGAAGACCCTGATTATGCAGAAACTCTGGCACAGCGTGGATATGAAGCGGTAATGGCAAACTACACCAGTGAAAACCACGTGAAATATCTGGCTAGTTCCATTCAGCAAATTGGCATTCGCTAGCCTGCTCTAGAAAAGAGTTTTGCCTAGAGGCGACTATTCCCCCTTGATGATAAATTGGGTCAGCTCTACGTTGTCGGACTTTGTGTTGTGGCAGCGTAGGGCTGATTGGCTTTTCTGTTAACTCCACCGTAAAGACGAGATTTTGCTTACACTACAAATGCACTGTGCTTAACGTGAAAGGCTTAAACGTAACAAGGCTTAAACGTAACAAGGCTTGAACGTAAAAGTACTTGTAGAAAAGTGGCACGATGAATTATTGGTTTAGCGATCAGGTGGGGTGATGACAACACCGCAAATTCAGTGGTATCCGGGACATATTGCGAAAGCAGAACGGCAGCTCGTCGAACAGCTCAAAAAAGTAGACCTGGTGTTGGAGGTTAGGGATGCTCGCATTCCTCTGGCGACTCGCCATCCGCAGCTAGCGCAATGGACAGCGGGCAAAGAGAAAGTGCTGGTGCTTAATCGGATGGATATGATTCCCACAAACTTGCAAAAGGATTGGGTGGGGTGGTTTCATCAGCAGGAGGAAATGCCGCTTTTTACCAATGCCAACCGGGGTGGCGGGGTAGAGGCGGTGGCGCAGGCTGCAAGGGAAGTGGGCGATCGCATCAATCAGCGCCGTCGCGATCGCGGTATGCTTCCTCGTCCGGTGCGGGCGGTGGTGCTGGGGTTTCCCAATGTGGGCAAGTCGGCGCTGATCAATCGGCTGTTGCAGCGGCGGGTGGTGGACAGTGCCCGTCGTCCTGGTGTTACCCGGCAGTTGCGCTGGGTACGGATTTCGAAGGAATTGGAGTTGCTGGATGCACCGGGGGTTTTGCCGTCGAAGTTGCAGAACCAGGAGGCAGCTTTGCGGTTGGCAATTTGTGATGATATAGGCGAAGCGGCATATGACAATCAGCGGATTGCAGCATCGTTGGTGGATTTGCTGAAGGATTTGAGCGATCGCATTTCCGCTGGGGTAGAAGGGTTGCGATCGCGCTATGGGCTTGACCCAGAGGAGATGACGGGGGAGAGCTATCTGGTTGTCCTGGCAGACAAGCGCCACAGTGGGGATGTGGAGCGTACAGCTCGCGAAATTCTTACGGATTTTCGTAAAGGGCTGTTGGGCTCGATGCCTTTGGAACTGCCTCCAGCGGAAACGGAACAGAGCTAAAGCTATTCTTCCAATCTAAATCTTCTAAGTCTGGCACCAATCAATTTGGAACCAAGGGACTTTATTAAGCCGCAGATCCCCAAGCACTTGGAACCCATTAACTTGGAACTAATCACTTGGAACCAATGAGGCATCAGAATCCTAACCTGGAACTGGTATGGTTATGCAGGCTGTAGCGGATTCAGCCATAGGGATTGGATTTCATCAGAACACCGATTGTTGACTGGTCGCTGCACCCAAAAACTGGCATGATGCAAGGTATGAAGATTCTTAAACGCCTGACTCATCTTTTTACGTTGCTGGGACTGTGTCTGGGGCTAAGCGTTGGTTTGGGGCTTGTAGTAGCTCCCCCGGCGCTGGCGGCAGAGCCGTCGGTAGCGCAGCCTGTGGATATGGAAGCGCTGGGAGCCCTGCGCCAAAAGGCATTTGCCGCTACAAATGCGGGCAATTTTGCCAAAGCAGAGGGCTACTGGACAGACATTCTGGAAATGCTGCCCGATAACGCAGCGGTGCTGAGCAACCGGGGCAACTCGCGGGTGAGCCAGAACAAGCTGGAAGCGGCGATCGCCGACTACAACGAAGCCATTCGCCTGATGCCCGAAGCCCCCGACCCCTACCTCAACCGGGGTGCCGCCTGGGAGGGCTTGCAGGAGTGGGAGCGGGCGATCGCTGACTACAACCATGTGCTGGAGCTAGACCCGAAGGATCCCGCCGCCTACAACAATCGCGGCAACGCGGAAGCAGGCAAAGGGGAATGGGAGAAGGCGATCGCGGACTACAAGAAGGCGGCGGATCTGGCTCCTGACTTTGCGATCGCCCGTGCGAATTATGCGATCGCCCTCTATCAGGTTGGCGACACGGACGAGTCTATTCGGCAAATGCGGAACCTGGTTCGCAAGTATCCGCAGTTTGCGGATATGCGGGCTGCTATTACCGCAGCCTTATGGGTGCAAGGCAACCGGGGCGAGGCAGAGAGCAACTGGGTTGCCGCCGTGGGGCTGGATTCGCGCTACAAGGATCTGGACTGGGTGGCGAATGTGCGGCGCTGGTCGCCTGCGTTGGTGGATGCGCTGGGACGCTTCCTCGCGTTGGAATCTTGAATGAATGAACCACGAAGACACCAAGGCACAAAGAAATCCCTTGGTGTCTCCGGATCGAAAATAAAATAAAACCCGGAATTTTTGATGAGAAGCGCGGCAATGCCGCGCTTCTCATCAAAAATTCCGGGTTTTATTTCGTACGTAATCCTTAGTGTCTTGGTGGTTCTAATGGCATGGAGTTTCTAAAAAAGCTGCTATAAAACCAGTGGCGTTGCGCGGGTCAAGGCAATGGTGAGATGGCGGAACTCGGTTCGACGGGGTTGGCGCAGAGGTCTGCGGCTGGCTTTGTTGGCTGTGCTGGGCATAGGGCTTGGAGCCGCGACAGGAATGATGATGTGGGTGGGGAATACAGATTCTCCCCAATTAGATCCCGCTGAACCGGAGGAAGTGGTGGCGGCGATCGCCCCCAATGGCAGACCCAATCTCTTTCCCCTGCCGGAACCGGAGGAAACCTGGGCCTGCGAAGTGGCAGTGATTGGCGGCAGTCTGGGCGGCGTGGCGGCAGCCGCCCATGCCATGCAAGCGGGAGCCACAACCTGCTTGCTCGAACTCACCCCATGGCTGGGTGGGCAAATCAGTTCGCAAGGGGTGTCAGCCATTGATGAATCCCTTGCCATGCGGCGATTAGAGAATTATTCCCCTACCTGGGCAAACTTTAAGCGACTGATTGCCGAGCAACCGATTGATTTGCCAGAATGGGTTGCCCAACCCGATCTACAGACGGTGGCGGATGTAAATAGCTGCTGGGTCGGCAAGCTCTGTTTTCCGCCGAAGGCAGGGGCGATCGCCGCTCAAAAGCTGCTGGAAACGGCTGCCCAACAAGCCCCAGAAAGTCGATGGGAAACGGCGATCGCCTTCAAAGGCGCAACCTTCGATGATACAGGGCGAGAAATCACTGCCATCCATGCCGTTCGCCGCACGCCACGCAACCCCGACTACAGGCCCACGGGGCGCTTTTCCCGCGAACTGGCGCAGTGGTACTCCTGGTCAGCGGATGACACCTTCACCAAAACCCCTGTGAGGCTGGAACCGCCTCCGGGTCTGCGAATGCTTGTCATTGATGCTACTGACACGGGGGAACTGGTGGGCTGGGCAGGGATTCCCCACCGTTTGGGGTCAGAGTCCCGCGCTACGACTCAAGAAGTCCATGCAGGCGATTTCGACAACCCCGACTGCACCCAGGCATTCACTTACCCCTTCATGGTGGCGCTGCGTGATGATGCCGGTGCAAGTCTCGCCACTCTGCGGCAGGTCGAACCAGAGTATTCGCGGGAAGAACATCGCCGCCGCTTTGACGTGTCCGGCATTCCCCTCCTGACGGGGCGCAGCTTTTTCAACTATCGCCGCATTGTCAGCACTACTCGCAACGATCCCTTCGCCGCTACGCCCGCACCGGGAGACATGACGGCAGTGAACTGGAACCCCGGCAATGACTGGAGCTGGATGAATCCACCGCTGATTTTGACGGAGGAGCAGCTAGCAGCATCGGGGCAGCGCCAGAATTGGATGGGAGGCTTATCGGCGATCGCCCTCCGCCATGCCGAAGACCACGCCCTCCTGTTTGCCGAATGGCTGCTGGAAAACCATGCCACCCCCGACTTCCCCTTCGCCTACCTGGCTGGGACAGACAGCCCAATGGGCACAGCGTCCGGGTTAAGCATCATGCCCTACATCCGCGAAAGTCGCCGCATCCTGGCACAACCCGCTTACGGACAGAGCGAATTCATGATGCTCGAACCCGACATCCGCAAAGACTTGCCCGGTGGACGGGACTTTAGCCCCACCAAAGTCACCTTCACCCATTACCCCGTAGACTTTCATGGTTGCCTCTACCGCAACGGCGAACCTACCGGAGAAGCCAGCAGCGCCCCCACCCTCGAAGCCAACATCCGCCCCATCGAAATTCCGTTAGAAAGCCTGATTCCCCAGGGCGTAGACAATGTTTTGATTGGCGGCAAAGGCTTCGCCGTTTCCCATATCGTTAACGCCGCCACCCGCATCCACTACGGCGAATGGAATGTGGGCGCGGCTGCAGGGGCGATCGCCGCCTACCTTACCCAACCCAACACTCCCAACACCCCCGCCGAAATTGTCCCCAGTGGTTCTATGCCCACCCTGCAAACCTACCTCATCGACCAGGGCTTACGCCTTGACTGGTAGGTAATAGCACTTCTCTGAAAGCTCACTTCAGATATTGGTTTGGATGTTCAGGAGAAAATTGAAGCGGAGTACACCGAGCGGCCCGTGCTGGTCGCAGACGAAGTTTATCTGGGTGCTCAGTAAGCTTGTTTTGCAGGATGGCGATCGCTGCTGGGCGATCGCTCAACTTCCAGAGCAGAGCCTCCAGATCGAAGTAGGCAGCCGTCACGGCTGTCCCATAACCCATGAAGCCGAGGGTTGAAGGATGAAGCTAATCCTCAAACGCTCGGCTTGTCCTATTCACCCTTTAACGGCTCATACCAAGTCCTCGAAAACCAAAGCCAAATATTTTTTGAAGTGGGCTTTCAAAGAGTTGGTATCAACCCTTTAACGGCAATACCGAAGCTCTACCCGAAAAGCTTTACTGAGATCTACGGTGTGGCGTAGCATTAAAGATTCTGGGATTCAGAATCTTTAATTTGCAGCCATGCTGCCACTCATTGCCGCTTGCCACTCGCCCCCCGTCTAGCCAGCAAAATGAACGGCGATGGTTGTTACATGGTTATTACACAGTCTAAATTCAGAGGTTCAAAATCATTGGGATCTGATACCGTGTAACGCAAGCATCGGGATTTTTCAAGTACGATCCTTCAACTACGATTTTCAAGCAAAAGTCGGGCGACATGGCACTCATTGTTCAAAAGTACGGTGGAACCTCCGTTGGGAGCGCAGAGCGAATTCAAGTGGTAGCGCGGCGGATTGCCAAGACCGCAGCAGCGGGGCATTCCGTTGTGGTCGTGGTATCGGCGATGGGAAAGACCACCGATACCCTGGTAAAGCTGGCAAATGAGGTGTCGAGCAATCCCAGTCGCCGGGAAATGGACATGCTGCTCTCGACGGGGGAGCAAGTTTCCATCGCGCTGCTGAGCATGGCGCTGCAAGAACTGGGGCAACCCGCCATCTCCCTGACCGGAGCGCAGGTGGGCATTGTGACCGAGGCAACCCATACCCGCGCCCGTATCCTCAGCATTGAAACCGATCGCCTCCAGCGTCACCTCAACAATGGTGAAGTGGTTGTGGTCGCAGGCTTTCAGGGCATCAGCAGCCTGACGGATCTGGAAATCACTACCCTGGGACGGGGCGGCTCGGATACCTCTGCTGTCGCCCTAGCAGCCGCTCTACAAGCCGATGCCTGCGAGATCTATACCGATGTCCCCGGCATCCTGACGGCAGATCCCCGTATCGTGCCCGATGCGCGGCTGATGACGGAGATTACAGCAGATGAAATGCTGGAGCTGGCAAGCCTGGGAGCCAAGGTGCTGCATCCCCGTGCGGTGGAAATTGCCCGAAACTATGGCGTGACGCTGGTGGTGCGATCGAGCTGGTCCGATGCGCCGGGAACCAGGGTGGTATCGCCCACACCCCAGCCGCGATCGCTCGAAGGGCTAGAAATTGCCCAACCCGTCGATGGTGTCGCTTTCGATACGGATCAGGCAAAAGTCGCCATGCTGCGCGTTCCCGACCATCCCGGCATTGCCGCCCGACTGTTCCGCGAAATTGCCCAGCAGGATTTGGATGTGGACTTGATTATCCAATCGGTTCACGATGGCAATCTGAATGACATTGCTTTCACCGTCACCAAGCCCTCGCTGAATCGGGCGGAGGCGGTGGCTTCGGCGATCGCCCCTGCCCTGCGCCACGACCCCGACCCCAACTCCGGCGAAGCCGAAGTGCTGGTGGAGCGCGACATGGCAAAGGTCAGCATCTCCGGGGCAGGCATGATTGGGCGTCCCGGTGTAGCGGCGCAGATGTTCTCTACCCTGGCAAAAGCGGGGGTGAATATTGAGATGATCTCCACCTCGGAGGTGCAGGTGAGCTGTGCTATTGCCGAGGCGGATTGCGATCGCGCGATCGCCGCCCTCTGCGACACCTTCCAGGTCACAACCTCCCCCTCCAATCTGGGGCATGTGCATTGGGTGGAGGACGACGACACGCCTCCCGTGCGCGGAGCTGCCCTCGATCGCAATCAAGCCCGTATCGCCATCCGCCATGTGCCCGATCGCCCCGGCATGGCGGCTCGTATCTTTGAACTGCTAGCCGAACACACCATCAGCGTAGACATGATCATCCAGTCCCAACGCTGCCGCTGGGTTGAAGGCACGGTCACGCGAGACATTGCCTTCACCATCGCCCGCCACGATGTGGATGTGGCTTATGAGCTGCTCAGCAAAGCCACGATCGAATGGGGGTGCGGCGATGTGATGGTAGACACGGAAATTTCCAAAGTCAGCATTGTCGGCATTGGCATGGTGCATCGCCCCGGTGTGGCGGCACAAATGTTTGAGGCGATCGCCCAGCAGGGCATCAACATCCAGATGATTGCCACATCCGAGATCAAGGTCAGTTGCCTGGTGGCTGAAGCGGATGGTGTGACCGCCCTGCAGGCGGTTCACTCCGTGTTTGGGCTAGCCGGGAGCGATCGCATCGAAATCCCCGCATAACTCTGGGATAGGGCGATCGCATCTGGCATTCCCCTATCCGGCTCAAGTCAGCTCATCCGGATTCACTCCCAATTCCCGCAACTTTGCCTCCAGTTGCTCATTGCGTCTCCGCTCCGCTTCAGCTCGGTGCGCTTCGGCTTCGGCTCGCTGAGCCTCGGCTTCGGCTCGCTGCGCTTCGGCTTCGGCTCGCTGCGCTTCGGCTTCGGCGACTTCCTCTGGGCTGGGGATAAGCTCACCCTCTGGAGTGAAGAAGCGGAGTTGGCGGTGAAGAACTCCCAGATATAGCCCTAACTGCTCGCTCCACAACCAGCCTTGTTCATTGGGTTCAAGCGATTCATAGTGCCCTTCAACTAGATGAAAGCCCTGAAATTCCAATGTGTCGGGATGGAACCAGAAATAGTCCGGTGTGCGGAAGGTATCTTGATAGAGAGTTTTCTTCAAGCCTCGATCTGTACGAGCTGTGGAGTTTGAGAGCAATTCCACAATTACATGGGGATATTTGCCGTCTTCTTCCCAGATCGCCCAACTGCGGCGGGGATAGTTGGGGACGCCCAACACCACAAAGAAGTCGGGACCTCGAAACTTATGGGTCTTGCGCTGAGAGGGGCTGTAGTAAATGGTGGTGTTGCCGGAGACGTAGTAATCCTGGCGATCGCGCCAGAACCAGCGCAACAGCCGAATCAACAAATCAATCTGATCGCGGTGCAGGTCACTTTCCAAAGGAGGTTCGTCGCTTTCGAGATTGCCCGGAGGAAACACCACACCATCCGCTGCCGCCTGCTCCAGAAAATCTTGCTCAGAGTCCTCAAACTCTGTTTTCATCAGCATCTGGGGATCTGGAGTGGGGGCAGACATCATGGCGATGAGTGAAAAATATCATAATCTAAGTTTAGTTTAATTGAGTTCTTAGAGGGCTCCAACGGTATGAGGGAAACAGTACCTTTGCCATTTTTCCTGGAGAGCACGGCGTTGTTAATCCCTCAACTTCCAATGCGGTCAATGGGGGTGATGATGGGATTGGCGCTTTCGGTTAGCAGCCGTTGGCAAGACTGCACGTATACCTGAACCACCGTATCTTGTGGGCAATGGTGCAAACAGGCTTCGAAGAGGGGGAGTGCTTCCGTAATCCGAGCCTGATTATAGAACTGGACAGCTTGCTCGAAGGGCGATCGCGTTTCTCGTTTTGCCTGCAACAGTTCTGGGGTATCGGCATCAAATACCTCAAAAATGGTTACCTGTTCTGAGCGACCCCGGGGAATCACCTGGTCAATCATTCGCAGGCAGTAGCGATCGGGGTCTTGCAGCCGCCTGTAGGTATGCCCAGTAATCAGCAGTGGAACCTGATAGCGCTTGGTCATTTTTTCAACCCGCGATGCCAGGTTCACCGGATCCCCAATGACGGTGCTATCAATTCGGTTTTCGCCGCCCACAACGCCCAGGATTAGCGCTCCAGTGTTGATGCCAATTCCCATGCGGATGGGAGGGCGATCGGGGCGTTGGCGAGTTTTGTTGTAAGTCTCAAGCACATGGAGCATTTCAATGCTGGCGGCGATCGCATCATCCGCTGTTTCCCCAAACAACGCCATAATGGCATCGCCAATGTATTTATCAATCAATCCCCGATGGCGCACAATCGAGGGTTCCATCCGCGACAAAAAGGAATTGATGAACCGGAAGTTATCCTCCGGTGTCATCCGTTCAGAGAGCCGAGTGAAATCGCGAATGTCGCAGAAGAGGATCGTCATCTCCTGGGACACCGTATCCCCCAAATGCACCTCAGCGATACTGTCATAACCCAGGAGCCGCAAAAACTGGTTAGGCACAAATCGCCCAGCCGCTTCCGTCAGCTTAGATTCCTTATCCAGCGACTCCTGGAGGCGTTCGTTCACCTCCATCATCAGTTGGTTTTGAGACTCCAGGGTGGTGAAGTAGGTTTGGAGCTGATTCGCCATGTGGTTGAAGGCAGTCGCCAGTTCTCCCAACTCATCCGCGCGATCGACTTTTACTGTTTTATTCCAGTGTCCCTGGGCAAATTCTTGAGCCGCCTGGTTGATGGTCACAATGGGTTGCCCGACCCAACGGGCGGTGACTATACCACCCACCAGGGTGATGCCTAACGCCCCCAGACACAGCAAAATTGTGATGCGCGTGTTGGCGTGAATCCGCGCCATAAATTCTGACTCTGGCACTACCACCACAATCAACCAGTTGATGCCCTGGCGATCGCTCAGGGGCGTAACCTGAATAAACTGCCGCTCACCCGCCAGCCTGGCGCTAAGCTGCTGGCTGTCCTTCAGCCGATGCAGATCCCCAAGGCTCTCCCGCAAATACTCGGTGGTTTCGCGAATCAGAGGAATTTGACTGCGATCGGCAGCCAGTCGCTCCGTCACCTGACCGTTTTCATCCAGCAAGAACGGTTCTTCCTCCAGACTGGAAGAGGCAACCATCAATCCCGATCGTTCAATGATAAAGATTTCCCCTGACTCGCTGATGTTTAGCTCGCGCAGGAATTGCTGAACATGGGTAAGCACAAAATCTACTCCCACAACCCCCTGCAATTTTCCCTGTCGGGAGAAAACGGGAATGGCATGGGTCAGCTTTAACCGTGGTTCTTTGAAATCCAGGTAAACATCGCTCCAGGCTTCTTTCCCAACCGATACAGCCCATTCATACCAGGGACGAACACGGGGATCGTAGCGATCGCCAACGCTCAAAAGTTGGGTTGGGGTGCCCTGATCGTCTACGGCGTAACTGTGGAACCGATAGCCTGTGAAAGCTTCCACTCGGCTTGCCTGCCAGGTTTCATTAGCCTGAAACCCCATTCCAAAAAACTCTCCGGCTTCACTACCAAAGTAGATCGCTGAAACCTCAATGGTGTCGAATAAAGAGGTCTGATCCCAAAAAATCTGTGCCAGTTCATCTGGATCATCCAGGCTAGTCTGCCCATCGCGGATCATCTCCACATTCATGCGGTTGATCACCTGAGGCGCTTCCAGGTAGCTAATCAGGGTTTCCTGGGTGCGAAGGCTCACCTCACTACGCAGTTGGCTCGTCACTTCATTGATGGCAGCTTGCCCATTGCGGAAAGAAACATAGCCCACGACTCCCACAACGCCCGTTAGTTGCAGTAAAAACGGAACGGTGAGCATGACTCGCAGAGAAGCTCTACGAGTAATCTGGCTAACGACAGTGTGAAACATCTGAGGCAGCCTGGGCAAATAAAACATGTTTTATGTTTATGGGAGAGCAGGAGAGGGCACCAGCAATCATCAGCGCCAGGTTGAAGCGATGGAGGACTGTGTGAGGGAAAGCGCCTGGGGAAAAGCGTTGAGCCTACTAGCATAAACAGCCACCCTAAGATGCCCCTGAGGTGACTTAATACCGTCTAACGGATATCAAAATTTTTGACGGGTAAAAAAGGATAACGAACCTAAGATAATGCTCTTTTAACCAATATGCCCAGTCAAAACGAATTATATGCAACCAGATCTTAAAGATACTGCCTTGGAAGTGGTATGGAGATAATGATTTTTGGATGGATGGATGGGCGATCGCCCCCAATCCTCTCAATCCTCTCAATGCTCATAAAACTGCTTCATCAAAAATTCCGGGTTCTATTTCATACGTGATCCTGGGCGATGCTACCATCCAAACTCACGACTTCAGTACTACTACCCAAAAGCCATCTGGGAGACTGGCAGTAGAATCACGCAGTCATAAACATGACTTATCCTTTTGCTGATTTGCCACGTTTTTCCAGCAGCGTGTGGGTTTCGCTTCTGCTAAAGGTTCCTCAGAGGAATCAGGTACATCGCCGAAAGTAGCTAGCAGCAATGGGAAGAAGGGTTTCTCCCAAGCCATGCATAGAAAAACCGCTCTATTAAGGTGGACTACTTCTTATTCCGTAGTTTCCAGTACAGACATGGAAACTCAAGTTATATTTTTATCTCTGGGAGCGATACTTCACACTAAATTTAAAATTCAATGTAGGAAATTTACAGTTTAAACACAACCTCGTATTCCTTTTACCTATAATCTACGTAGAAATACAAACAGTTATCTCAGCGATATTACACACATCGATCGCTCAGATAACAAGGATGCACCTGTAGCAATGCAATCCAGTTGTTACCAGTAGCATTCTTGAGGTTTATGGGTTGTTTACTGGCTTCGCAAGTTTTCCAAGCAGCTTTTTTCTCGTTCTATCTCTCTTGCTATGGTTTCTCGGTTCTTGTCAATATTTACATTTTAATGACCGAGGTCAGGAATCGTAGTGTTGACATTGTTCGAGCATCTTTCAGGTCTATAGAGCGAAATCTTCTCTCAGGGATCTAGGCACACCCAAAGATGGTCAGGTTTCACAAAGTCGGTTGTTGTAAATATTCTGCGTAGTTTTGAAAGGGGTTCATAGCCATGAGTCTTGTCGCAAAGTACTCCGTAAAGCAGGTACACTTCGAAATTCCCAAAATTGTCCGTAAATCTATTCTTCTACCCGTATTTGCCCTACTGGCATTGGTACATTTGGTGAAGGTTTCTTTTGCTAGAAAAGAGCATTCCTCCCATCAATTTGACTAAGGATCAAGTACGGTACAAAATCTAGAATTTTTGATGAGAAGGGTGGCAATGCCGCACTTCTCATCAAAAATTCTGGGTTTTATTTTATTTTCAATCCCAAGGGTTCCGAACACAACAATCTGTAGTTTTTTTTGAGAGGGGCAGCTATGTCACCTCTCTGGTGGTTTATAACGCTATGCGCCAAGAACCAGCGCATGGGATACCTTGGAGAGCGGTGAACTGCGCTGCTCTCCAAGGTATCCTATGTCCCGCTCCGAACTGCACAGCACTATATTTTCAAATCGGGTGCATGAAGGTGAAAGTCGTGCAGAGTGCAGCTCTTACATAAACAACTGTGGCTGGTTCCAGCGCGAGGCGTTGGAACAAAGAAAGGCAGAGCGAAGATTCCTTGCTCTGCCTTTTTGCTATGTTTATTCGTTCTCAGGGTTGACCTATTGCAATGAGGGAATTGCTTCAGGGCTGTATTCCTCAAGTTCGATGGGGACTGGAGAGATCTTCCAGAAGTCTTCGCAGTAGTCGCGGATGGCGCGATCGCTCGAAAACTTGCCCATTCGTGCCACATTCAGGATCGTCATGCGCGTCCAACGGTCTACATCTTCAAACACCTCACCAACATAGTCCTGGCAATCTATGTAGGACTGATAATCGGCAAACAGCATGTAGTCGTCCCGGTGCATCAAGGTATCTAGCAGCGGTTGGAAGAGGGTGCGATCGCCGTGGGAGAAAAAGCCAGAGGCAATGCGGTCGATCGCCAACTTTAGCTCGGGGTTGCTTTCGTAGTACTCGTAAGGGTTGTAGCCTTGCGCTTTGCGGGCATACACCTGTTCGGCGGTCATGCCAAACAGGAAGAAGTTATCAACGCCAACCTCTTCGCGGATTTCGATGTTGGCTCCATCCAGGGTGCCGATGGTGAGCGCCCCGTTCATGGCAAACTTCATGTTGCCGGTGCCGGAGGCTTCTTTCCCTGCGGTCGAGATTTGCTCTGACAGGTCGGCGGCGGGATAGATCCGCTGGGCAAACTTCACGCTGTAGTCCTTCAGGAAAAGGACTTTGAGGCGATCGCGCACATCTGGGTCCCGATTCACCACATCCCCAATCGAGTTGATCAGCTTAATAATCAGCTTGGCGATGTAGTAGCCCGGAGCCGCTTTCCCGCCAAACAGGAACGTGCGAGGCGTAATCTCAATGTCGGGATTTGCCTTGATCCGGTTGTAGAGGGTCACGATGTAGAGCGCATTCAAGTGTTGCCGCTTGTATTCGTGAATTCGCTTTGCCTGGATGTCGAACAGGGAGCTGGGATTAATTGCCAGTCCATAGTTTTCTTGAATGTAAGCTGCCAGGTCTTGCTTGATGGAGTATTTGATCTGGCGAAACTCCTGGCGGAAGTTGGGATCATCCACAAACCCTTCTAGCTTTTTCAGCTCGTCCAGGTGCTTCACCCAGGTGGGTCCGATGCGATCGCTAATGGCGCGGCTCAAGCGGGGATTGCTCAACACCATGAACCGTCGGGGCGTAACCCCATTGGTTTTGTTGTTGAACTTCTGGGGATACATGTCGTAGAAGTCGTGCAGCACATCTTGCTTCAGCAACTCGGTATGCAGGGCAGCCACACCGTTAATGGCAAGGGAGCCAACACAGGCGAGGTGCGCCATCCGCACATAGCGCTCGCCCGACTCATCGATGATCGACATGCGCGACAGCATTTCTGGCTGATCGGGATAGCGGATACGCACATCATCCAGGAAGCGCTGGTTAATTTCGTAGATAAGCTCCAGGTGTCGGGGCAAAAGCTTCTTGAAGAGAGCAATGGGCCAGCGTTCCAGGGCTTCGGGCAGAAGGGTATGGTTGGTGTAGGCAAAGGTGCGGGTGACAATGCCCCAGGCTTGATCCCAGGTCATGCAGTGGTCATCAATCAACAGCCGCATCAGTTCTGCAATGGCGATCGCCGGGTGCGTATCATTCAACTGCACCACAAACTTTTCGTGGAACCGCTCCAGGGGAATGTTTTGCCCTTCCATGATGCGGATCATGTCCTGCAACGAACAGGAGACGAAGAAGATTTGCTGCACCAGGCGCAATTCTTTGCCCTGGGAAATGTTGTCGTTGGGATACAGCACCTTGGAGATGTTCTCGGAAACCATCTTCTGCTGCACAGCACCCACATAGTCCCCGGAGTTGAAGGCATCAAAGTCAAAGGACTCCGCTGCCTCTGCTCGCCAGAGCCGCAGGGTGTTAGCGGTATTCACCTGGTAGCCCAAAATGGGCGTGTCGTGGGGTACACCCAGCACCACTTGATGGGGCACCCAGCGCACCCGGAAGCGCCCCTTTTCGTCGGTATACTGCTCGGTATGTCCACCAATCTTTACGGGAACCGACCATTCGGGACGGGGAATTTCCCAGGGATAGCCTGCCCGCAGCCACTTATCGCTGCGCTCGATCTGCCAGCCATCGCGGATATCTTGCTCAAAAATGCCGTATTCGTAGCGGATGCCATAGCCAATGGAGGGGATTTCCAGGGAAGCCATCGAGTCGAGGTAACAGGCTGCCAGTCGCCCCAGACCCCCATTGCCCAGACCGGGTTCATCCTCCTGCTCCAGCAAGGTGTTCAGATCTAACCCCAGTTCTTCCATCGCCTGCTTCACATCCTCGTAGATGTCGAGGTTGATCAAGTTTTTACCCAGGTGCGGACCCAGCAAAAATTCGGCGGAAAGATAGCAGGCAGTGCGAACGCCGCGCTCGGTGTAGGTTTGTGCGGTCTTGAGCCAGCGCTTCAGGAGGCGATCGCGCACCGTGTATGCCAGCGCCATGTAGTAGTCATTTTGCGTAGCAATGTCGGGAAACTTGCCCTGAATGTAAAACAGGTTGTCAAGAAACGCCCGTTTCAGGGTCTCGACATTTAGCCCGGTACGGTCGTCTTCGACGCGTACTGGAGGGCAGACCAGTCTGGGATCAGGTACGGTTTGCATAAATTAACTATCCTTGTGTGGTTTCGATAGGGTTTCCAGATGCAGGAAATCTTGCTGGAAAGTGATTCTGGAATTGGGTTTTGCGGTCAATCTTTGGTGATCTTGGTGATCTTCCAGGGTCAAAAACGGTCAAACTTTTGGGATGGGGTGCGGTGAAGGAAAGCTAAACGCTGAACATTGGTAAATAGCGATCGCTTTCTGCACAGAGGGCGTGGCGACTCGTCCCAGGATGCTGAAACAGCATCAAGCTGTAGAGGAGCCACCAGACAGCATTTCAGGAAGAAGTCGTATGATTTGCAACGTTTGTAATTTGCAACATTTGATTTGTAACATTGTTGGAGTCATCGTTGGAGTCATCGTTGAAGTCATTGTCAAGGATTACTGTTTCCCCTGCTCCTATTCTTTTGACTCGATACTTCGCTAACGAGAGCGCCGCTTAACTCGGTAAAACCTCAGCTTCAACTTCCCGCCCTGGGTTGGCAAATAAACATCTTGCCGACCGTCTGACCTTTTGCTGGAGACATGGCTGAGCCATAAATTTTTGATTAAAACTTGCTAGCAACAACGTTTGGCAACTTCGTTTACGGATATGTCGTAGGACAATTCCATCGAAAGGACGGAGCAGGTCTGGAGAAACAAATTCTGGTTTTCCACCAATTAGACAGACTGACTCTCTCAGTATTCTGACCGACATTTCTCAAATGTCCAGAGTTCTCGGAGAAATTTAAGACTTGCTTTAGGGTCTGTAGGAAAGCAACCCTCCAAAGGTATAAGTCTAAGGTCGCGATCGCCCGACAAACCTGCCATTTCAAGCAGGGAACGGCTGTGTGAAAACCGCAGATAGTATCCGCCCTGCAAAGGTTTGGGGGTTTCGGAAAAATACTTTGGAAAGACAAAGGGAAGACAAAGAGAAGACAAACGGTGCAACCGAATACCTTAACCAAAATTCTTGCAACAATTTTGAAAGCCAGTGTGAAAAAGATTTCTGAAACTCTTCCTTAAGAAGCTGTTGCTTCTTCGGGATCTGTCTCTGTGACTCCATTTTCGACTTCCATTCGCTTTTGTAGGCGGCGAATGATGGAAGCTTTTTCGACCAATCCCAGCAATCGATCATCCTGACCGATGACAGCTAGTTCCGAAGTATCTTCATCCAGCTGATTGATCACTTCCAAAAGCGGCATTGTTTCGCTGACGGTTTGCACTGACGTCGGTTCGACCAGGCTTTCGACCTTGATATTCCACCATTCACTCGTAGGTACTTTGTTCATCGCAGTGATAGAAACTTCCCCTGCCAGCTTGCCTTCAGCATCTGTCACCAGGTACTTCTTCCACTGAATTGGATTGCCGATGATATGGTTGTTTGCCAACTCCCGCAGAGACTCTGTAGCCGCCACTACTGGGCTATTGGGAATGATGGCATCGGCAGCAGTAAGGTCGCTCATCAACCGCTGCACATTAGCCGCCTGTGCCGATTGTCCTGCATTTTGCAACAAGAACCAGCCCACCAGCAATGTCCATACACTGCCGATATTGCTGATCCCCAGCAAGGAAGCTAGCCCCAGTCCAATGCCAACCCAACCAAAGAACTGTCCCACTCTACTGGCAAAGGCAACGCCGCTGTAGGGCTTCCCGGTAATCTTCCAGACCAGCGCTTTGAGGACATTGCCACCATCCAGGGGCAAGCCGGGGATCAAATTGAACACCCCCAGCGCCAGGTTCACCGATGCAAGCAGTGCCACGACTGCCGCTACGGGTCCGGTGAGCTGGCTAAAGTACCCAACCGCATTCAATGCCCCAAACAGGCTGAAGCTTACCAGTGGTCCGGCGATCGCCACCCGGAAGGATTCCCCCGGAGTAGCCGCCTCTTTATCCAGACTGGCTAAACCACCAAAGATGAACAGCGTGATGGAATTGACCTGAACCCCCTGCCGTCGGGCAATCAGGCTGTGCCCCAACTCATGAGCCAATACCGAGGCGAACAGCAGCAGCGCCGTCACCAGCCCCAATACCCATGACAGCACTCCCAACTGGGGGAACTGATAGACCAGCCACTCGGCGTCGCTCCATGTCACCAGAGCCAGCACCAGAAACCACGACGGGTTAATGTAGATAGGAATATTGAACAGAGTTCCAACGCGTAAATTTTCAAACATAACTTTATTCCTATGCTTTAGTCTCCCTATGCTCTAGTCTCAAAGCTGTGGTCTGATACCAGATAAGTGGGCTTTCTTGGGCGATCGCACCGCCTTCATCCTAGCGAATCTTTGGGCGCAAATGCCCCTGAAATGCAGATTTGACGAATGTTGACCGAATGTAACGGAACACCGATAAGGGAATGATCACGTTGTGATAGCTTTGCGATCGCAGCCTTAAATGAGTATCAGATAAGTGCCAGATATACCGACTTTATCCAGCAGATTCAGCCATATCCTACTTCTGTCTCCCTAAATAAAAACATTTCTTAAAAACCTTTCTAAATATATGTTTCTAAGTGCCAATACCTCCGCCATTTTTCTGAAACCCTTGATTTTGCGTGCGCTTTGCGCACGCAAAATCAAGGGTTTCAGAAAAATGGCGATCATGTTGAAGTACAGGGTCATAAAGCAAGCCAGTGGGGTACGCCCCTCGCTGGGGGCGCACCCCACCCCAGCTTCGTTCATTTATGACTACCCACTGAGGATCACGTACGAAATAAAACCTGGAATTTTTGAAGAGAAGCGCGGCATTGCCGCGCTTCTCTTCAAAAATTCCAGGTTTTATCTTATTTTCGATCCTTACGACCCACTTACCTATTTCTAATTTTTAATTTTCGTCCGAATTTTGTAGCTATTACCCGTGAACACGATTATCTTTGACTTTGATGGAACCATTGCTGATTCATTCGACACTATTTTGGCAGTGACTAATCGATTGGCGGTTGAGTTTGGGTATGATCCTGCCAGTCCTGAGGAAATAAAAAATCTTCAAAATCTCAGTTCCAGAGAAATTTTGAAACAATCTCGTATCCCAATGTATAAATTGCCCCATCTCTTACGTCGTTTGAAACGGGAAATGGAGCAGGAGATCGACCATATTCAGCCCTTTCCGGGAATTCTAGAAGCATTGAGGGAACTTCAGAGGCAAGACTACACTTTGGGAATTTTGACGTCCAACACAGAAGAAAATGTGTCGTTTTTTCTGGAGCGGTATCAAGCATTGAATCTATTTTTATTTGTGCAATCTAGTGTTACTTTGTTTGGCAAATCTAGATGCATTAACCAACTTCTTCGAAGCTATTCGCTTGCTCAACAGTCCGTCATTTATGTGGGCGATGAAACACGGGATATTGAAGCAGCACGTCGGAGCAAAATCAAAGTGCTTTCGGTGGGGTGGGGGTTCAATTCTGTTCAGGCGTTAACGGAAGCACAACCAGATTATTTGATTCGAGAGCCAGGGGAATTGCTGGGGGCGATCGCCCAACTCAGCCGCACGTCCTGATCCCCGCCATTCTTGCTCTGACACCCTCTAGATAGCTGCTGAATTTGGGGTAGCCGTGCCAAGATTGAAGCGAACGCAATGCTGCAAAGGAATGGGTTATGAATTCGCCAGCTTCGTTATCCACCCCTGCTACCCAGAAATCGCCGTGGGAGCAGGAGGGCGATCGCCTGCTCGCGCAAGGCGAGTTTGAGCAGGCCACCAGGGTGTTTGAGCAATGGGCGGAGGCAGAACCCGAAAACCTACGTTCTCGCTGGTTTCTTGGGATGGCGTATCTCTTGCTGGCACAGGAAGAGGTAGCACAACTCACCTGGTCGATGGCGATCGCCGAAGCAACCGAAGCCGATGAAGCCGATGAAGCTGTCATGGAGGCGGCACTGGCAGAGCTGGCAAGTATCCTCCAGCGGGAAGCTGAACGGCAGTCCAACGGGCAGCAGTGGGAATATGTCTGGTTGTTGCGACGACATCTCCATGAACTGATCCCTGATGATTGGCAGAACACGCTGCTAGGGATTCAGGCGGCGATGCAATCTGACAGCCTCACCCCGGACGCATTCCCCGATTGGGGCTTGACCGAAGAATGGGCGGATTGGGAGATTCCTGACGATGAGTTGCCCCTGCTCGAAGAAACCGTACGGCAGGTGATTCAGTGGGATGGGGCGACACCCGAACCGCTGGTATGGCTGGAAGCTGTTTTGCCCAAACTGCCCGATCCCAACGCGGTTGCCCAGTGGCTTTACGATCGCTGCGTCCAACTCCAGGTAAAACTGGGCGCGCCAAAACCTGCTACGCGCTACGCGGAACTCTGCCTCCGCCATTTTCCCGGCTATGCACCCATCAAAGAGCGATTGGTCTGGTTGTATCAGGATAATGAGCGTTACGAAGACGCTTTGGTGCTGGCACAGGAGCTACTGGCAGACTGCAAAACTGCCTATCAGCGCTTGATGCAAAACTCCCTACTGCTGCGCGGCATGATGCTGATGAGCGATCGCTGGCAAGATTCCCTTCGCGTCCTTGCCGAAAATACTGCACTCATCGAGCAAGAAGTGGCAGAGTTTCAGCCCGATCCCAATCTGGTGATCGAAGCCAAGCTGATTTGTCTGCCCACCTTTTTCTATCCCTATGTCAGCGATACCCCAGAACAGACGCGATCGCTGCAAAACCGCCTCTCTCGGCTCTATGTTGAAAACACCCACTGCATGGTTGCCGAGCATTTCCCCGACTATCGCCCCTTCCAGCCAAACGATCCTATTCCCTGGAGCCATGACAAGCTGCGGATTGGCTTCCTGTCGCGCTGCTTGCGGCAACATTCCGTAGGTTGGCTGAGCCGCTGGATTTTTCAACACTTTGACCGCGATCGCTTTGAGTTTTACGTCTACTTCAACCAGATCACCCAACTGCCCGACTTTAGCCAGCGCTGGTTTGCTGCCCCCGCCACCCTTGCCCAATCCATCGAAGGCGGTTTTCTCGATATTGCCCAAAAAATTCGCCAGGACGAGATCGACATCCTCATGGATCTCGATAGCATCACCTCCGACAATGGCTGCTCCATCCTTGCCCTCAAACCCGCCCCGATCCAGGTCACCTGGCTGGGCATGGATGCGACGGGACTGCCCACTGTGGACTACTTCCTGGTCGATTCCCATGTGGTGTCCGATGCTGCCGATGCCTATTACGCCGAAACCCTCTGGCGGTTGCCGCAAACCTACCTTGCCGTCGATGGCTTTGAAATCGGCGTGCCGACCGTGCGCCGAGATGATTTGGGCATTCCCGCCGATGCCGTCATCTATTTCAGTGCCCAAACCGCTATCAAGCGCCACCCAGAAACCACTCGCCTGCAAATGCAAATTCTCAAGCAGGTTCCCAACAGCTACTTTTTGCTGAAAGGACCGGGAGATGCCAGGGGAATGCAGGAATTTTTCCGACGCATTGCAGAGGAAGAAGGCGTGGCGAGCGATCGCCTCCGGTTCCTGGAACGCGACAAAGACGAACCTACCCATCGCGCCAACCTGGGCATCGCTGATGTCGTTCTCGACACCTTCCCCTACAACGGCGCAACCACAACGATGGAAACCCTCTGGTTGGGCATTCCCCTCGTTACACAAGTGGGCAAACAATTCGCCAGCCGCAACAGCTACACCATGCTCCGCAACGCAGGCATCCACACCGAGGGCATTGCCCACACCCCTGAAGCGTATGTGGAATGGGGCGTTCGCTATGGAAAGGATGCCACTCTCCGCGAAGCCATCCGCGATCGCCTCCGCCAATCCCGCCAAACCGCTCCTTTGTGGAATGCCCAGCAGTTCACCCGCGACATGGAAGCCGCCTTCACCCAAATGTGGCAACGCCGGAAAGGCTAAAGCAAAGCAAGCAACAAAAACCCATTTTTGGGAAAGCCGCCTCGGCTTTCCCAAAAATGGGTTTTTATTGCTTTTACAGTTGAAGCGATGCAGGATCGATGCGGCGGACAAGTCCGGTGCTGCCATCCAGTTCTACCCAGTCGCCATCCTGAAGCCACTGAGTCAAATGGGGGATGGAGACGATCGCCGGAATCCCCATTTCGCGCGAGACGATCGCTGAGTGAGACAGCAGGCTACCCCGTTCCACCAACAAGCCTGAAGCCGCAGGAAATAGCAGAATCCAGCCGGGATCAGTGCGTTCAGCCACCAGGATGCGACCGGGTTGCAGCACGGCATTCTTGGGATCGGTGATGACCTGGACGGGAGCGCGGACAATGCCGGGGCAGCAACCGATCCCCTGGCGGCTTTCGGGCGAATCCTCTGGTGAGAGGTCTGCGCCTTCTCCCTGGGCGGATTTGGGAGAGCACTGCGGGATGAGGGGGTGGACGGAACCGGAAGTGGAAAAGCGATCGCCCGCCGATTCTATCTGGTGATAGCGCTCAAACTCAGCTTGCCGTAGCACTACCAATCCCTTCAAATCCGTGCAGGTGGTCGTGCCATCCACATAACCCAGGATTTCCTCCAGGTTGAGGTAGAAGACATCGCGGGGATCGCTCAGGGCATCGAGGGCAACCAGGCGGTGTCCTACTTCCAGGAAGATGCGGCGGACTCTCCCGAAAACACGCGTGCGTTCAAAGCGGAGATTTTCGCGATCGCGCACCCGATCCCGCGCATTTCTCAGCACCCAGTTGAAGATCCGGCGGCGCAGGGGATGGTGGCGGAGGGCTTGATGGACTTGTTGTTCGGCTTTTTGGCGGAGGGATGGGGTGGGGGATGAGTGGGTAGGTGCGTGTTTGAACGGGTGAGTAGCGAGGTTGCCGATGGAGCGCAGTAGCATCAGCGGGTCGTCGTGGAGGGTGGCGCTTTCGAGTTTGAGTTCTTCGAGGCAGCGATCGCCAAATTTCTCCAGATATTCAGTAAGAGCTTGCTCAAAGTCTGGGAAGTTGGGCAGTTCTTGCTGGATTTGAGGGAGGGTGGCAGTTTGGAGGGTTTTAGCAAAGGTGGGGCGATCGGCGGCAAGGGTGGCGAGGTGGCGGACGCGCTGGGCAGGTTCGGCGCTAATCATGCCGCCTTCGCCGCTAATCAGGTCGTTTTGCAACGTGCCAGCGGTGTCGCCGCACCAGGCAGCGGTAAGCTTTCGCAGCACCCCGTAAAAAATCATGGCAAAAAAGTCATTAACCAGGGGGGCATCCCAGCGGGTCAGGAGTTGCCGCTCCAGGTCGTGGTAGTAAGCGGTGAGTTCCTCGAGGCGATAGTCTGCCAGGGCTTCGGGGGGGAGGCTCAGAGCGGTGTCGAGGCGCTGGTAGAAGCGGCGGATTTGCTGGGGCAGGCTGCGGTAGTTGCCAATCAATCCCAGGACTGTGTTGCCCAGGCGCAGGCTGTCGCGCAGCTTATCGCGGAAGGTGGCGGCGTTGAGGGTGTGCTGCACATCTTCCGGAAGTTCCTCCTGCACACCCATCATCTGTTCCATGAAGCGACGGTTCACCTGGAAGCCGGGGAGCAGTGCCAGCACTCGATACCAGTTCAGCAGGTTGTAATAAATCCGCCCCCGCACCAGTCCCAACATGCAGCGAAAGGTGGCGTCGTGGTCGGCGATCGCCCCCTCCGGCACGCGCATCAGCCGACAAAACTCGCGATACACCGCTTCATAGGCGCGGCGGGCAAAGGAAAAGGTAAGCGGCGTGGTAATGCCACCATAGCTTTCGGCAATGTTGCTGTTGTCCCACAGGGTCAGCACCCCATCGGGATCGGCGAGGTTTGCCAGGGTCGTGATAGGCCGCGATTGCAAAAGCCATAGCTTACCTGCGCCATCGATCGCCCACTCAATATCCTGGGGACGACCGAAGTAGCGAGCGGCATTTCGGGCGAGTTGGGCGATCGCGATCGCCTGCTCCTCCGTCAGCACTGGTTCTGCACCAGGTAGGGGCTGATGCTGCACCACCTTTCCCTGGCGATTGACCTGCCAGGTTTCCGCATCTGCTTCCCCAGATACCAGCGCTTCCCCCAAGCCCCGCACCGCCGAAACGACGGCAATTCCTCGCCGCCCGCTCACCGGGTCAGCACTGAAGGCAACCCCTGCCATTCTTGCGGGGATCATCCGCTGCACCAGCACCGCTGGCGGTTGGGGCATCTCCGCTAAGCCCTGCTCGCGACGATAGGCGCGGATGCGATCGCTAAACCCCGATCGCCACACCGCTACCACTGTCTCCGCCACATCACTGGGCGCGACCTGCAAGTAGCTCTCCAACTGCCCCGCAAAGGAATGCGCCATACCATCTTCATCCAGCGCCGAAGACCGCACCGCCAGGCGTTCCTCTCCGATCTCCAGTGCTGCCAATTCCTCTTGCAACGCCTCTGTTTGTGCGGCTGACAACTGCACCGCCGCCAACACGGGATCAATATTTCCTGACTCCCACAGTTGCCGCTGTTCTGTTGAGAGACTGGCAAAAAATGCTTCCGGTGAGATGACAAACCAATCGGGAATGGGAAAACCTGCCTGGGTCAGCAGGGCGAGCGATCGCGCTTTGCCTCCCAGTCGATCGAGATGCTGAGGGGCGATCGGAGCCGGAATACAGCAAAGTTTGCCTGAAGCAGCAACAGAAGAACTCATGGGAATTGCAACAACTATAAGGATGCGCGGTCACGCTAGAGATAGACTGGACGACTAGAAACAAAGCCTTTCTGCACCCATGCCAAAACGCTAACATCTGACTCTACAAAGTCGCCTCCAATAGTTACAGAGCTTTCACTGCCATAATTCATTTCCTCCTTGGGGTTAAAAATGAGATATAGCGTTTTGCAAGCGCTTTAAGTACAGCACATGGGAGGGGCGGCGCGCCGCGCCGCCCCTCCCATGTGCTGAAGCAACTTGCGCACCGCTATAAAACGCAGAATTATTGATGAGAAGCGCGGCATTGCCGCGCTTCTCATCAATAATTCTGCGTTTTACTTCGTAGGTGATCCTTAGGAAACACGAAATGCTGCCATCTTTTCTTCCACAGCTTGCTGCTCAGCGGCGGAAAGAGTTGCTGGGTGCAGCGTAATGCCAAAGGTTTCCTCGGCGGCAGCACTGAGTTCCTGGATAACCGTAGCGATTTGCTCCTCTCGGCTGCCGGAGAGCGGTAAGGGACTGTGCTGGAGGGGCGTTTCAAATACGGTAGCGAAGAGTTTGGGATCCGGATGCAGGCGCATGGAGCCATGTTGCAGAAGCGCTATATGGTGGCGAAGTTGGGCACTGCCGATAAGTTTTGTGCCATCTGGGCGCACCAGGTCAGCTGCGGTAGCGGAGCCAAAGCAGTTGGGGTTGTGGATATAGCCCCGCCCCTGATCCCCAAAGTGAAGATCGACGGAGAGCGATCGCCATCCCCGCACCAAAAATTCGCACAATTCGCGGTAAACCTGCATCCGCGTTCCGGCAAAGCCCGACACCACCAGGGCATAGGTGAGGTCGCCCTGATGCAGCACTGCCCGCCCACCGCTGGGTCTTCGCACCAGGGCAAGGGGCTGCCCCTGCCAGGTGAGGCAATGCCAGTGGTCAGGGATCTGCCGCTGATGGTAACCGAGGGAAAGGGCGATCGGGTTCCAGGTGTAAAACCGGAGGGTTGGCGGCAAATTGCCAGCAGCATGTTGCTCCACCAACCACCGATCCAGCGCCATGTGAAATTCTCCCGACGCTGCCAGGTAGGGGATGAGCCGCCAGGTTGAGGGAAGATCGGGGTTAAGCTTGCCCAAAGTCTGCTTGTAGGGATTCGTCGTAGTTGTCGGCGATCGTGGCTACCACGGTGATATTGCGCGATACTTCACCGGGGGAGAGTTCGGCAACGGTGCGCTGAGCCGCAACAACGATCTGGTTATCCATAATGCAGAAGTGCGATTCGAAGGTCGCTGACCCGTTCAACTCCAGGAGCTTCCGCATGAGCTTGGCGTCGTCTTTAGAAGGGAGGGACAGGACAGGCGACCACACCACCAGCATGTCGTCTTCCGATTCACCCGTCAGTTGCACAAACACTTCGACACTGCCGTACTTAAACTTCCAGAACCGCCCAGCCTCCGTTTGACTGACCATCGCGCTCTGGTCTTCTTCCAGGCTAGAGATGACGGTCTCAATCACTTCTGCGTGGCTGGTATACATATATTCTTCCGTTGTCAAAACTTCTGATCCAGTATCCATGAGCCTTTCCACATTGTCAGAACATCATGAGTTTGGGCAACTCGTCTCTAACTTTAGCCTTTCACTCCCCATTCGTCCTCATTCTCTCAATTTTTTTAGGTTTTATAGCTATAGCGTTTTGCAAGCGCTTTAAGTCCAGCACATGGGAGGGGCGGCGCGGCGCGCCGCCCCTCCCATGTGCTGAAGCAACTTGCGCACCGCATGATCGCCATTTTTTTAAACCCTTAATTTTGCGTGCGCGGAGCGCACGCAAAATCAAGGGTTTAAAAAAATGGCGAAGGTATCGTTAATCCGTAGATCCCTTACGGTTATCCCTTCATTCTTCCTGTTGCATGGTGTCGGCGATCGCTTTCCGGGTACAGATTTGGCGTTCTTGGGAAGGCAGATTCCTATTGTTAGCCAGGTAATCGCTGAGCCAATTACACCCAAGGTCAATCAAGTGATCCAGTTCATTGATGCGTTCCATGTCCCAAATTAAGGCATTGGCATCGCTACCGCCCATCACTAGCTGGTTGCCGTCAGGGCTGAAGTGGAGGGAATGGATCCGTCCATTGGGGCTTTGCAAGCGGGTAACAGCTGTACCAACTTCACTGTTCCAGATGCGGAAGGTGCCATCCAGACTGCCCGTTGCCAAATAAGCTCCATCGGGCGTGAAGTCCACCGAAAGAATTCTATCCTGGTGTCCATCGAGGGTGGCGATCGCCTTTCCATACTGATCCCACAGAATGGCATTGGTATCGCTGCCTCCTGTGGCAATTCGTGACCCATCCGGGCTAAAGCGAATGCTGTGAACCTTCCCGTGATGCCCCGTCAAGGTTGCCTGCTGGCTTCCCGCCTCAATGTTCCAGAGAATAGCTGTTTTGTCGGCACTGGCAGAGGCAAGGGTTTTGCCATCGGGGCTAAACGCAACATCCAGAACATCACGAGTATGCCCGCTTAATACTTGCAGGGGCTTGCCGTCAGGGTCCCAAAGGTGGACGGTACCATCGGCATGGGCGGTGGCAAAGCGCTGGTTATCGGGGCTGATGCTAACGGCATGGATGGGCGCTTCGGTGCCCACTGCCCAAACCACAGCGCCATTTGTGTTGTAACGAACGATCTGGCGATCTGCGCCGCCCGAAATGATAAATGAGCCATCCGGGCTAAACGCAACGGCGGTGACAGGAGCCGAGTGAATATCGATAGAACGAACTAAGGTGCCATTTGTCAGCCAAAGTTTCAGCGTTTGATCTTCACTGGCAGTGATCAGGCTTTTTCCATCGGGGGAGAACTGGGTCACATTGATGGCATTGGCGTGGGGTGGGAAGAAGGTGAAGAGAGAGGGGCGCACCTGCCAGAGCCGCACACTGCGATCGCCCCCTGCCGATACCAGGGTTTCGCCATCGGGGCTAAACTCAATCTGGTCAATGCGGGATTGGTGGGCCGGTAATGTTCGCACGGGCGTGCCGTCACGCTTCCAAATGCGAATGGTTTTATCCCACCCGGTAGTTGCTAGATGTGTTCCATCGGGGCTGACGGCAATGCTGAAGATGGGAGCATCGGACTCATGGGCATCAATGGTGCGCCAGAGGGTACCACGCTGGGTCCAGACCCGCAGCTTGCCGTCGTTCCCGCCAGTTAGTAGATTTAGCCCGTCATGGCTAAAGCGAACAGCATTGAGCGGAACATCGCCATGGGGCAAGTTGCGGAAGGGAACGCCATCAATCAGCCAGACACGGGCAGAGCCGTCGCTGCTAGCGGAGGCAATCTGCCGACCATCTGGGCTAAACTGCACATCGTTGACGATGCTGCGATGTCCGGTCAGAGTCCGCACCAGGGTTCCATTGGGTTGCCACAGCCGCACAGAGGTGTCGGCACCAGCAGAGGCGAGATACTGTCCATTGGGAGAATAGGTAACCTGGCGCACCGCCCCGGTGTGTCCTTCCAGCACAGCCGTTTGGTTGCCCTCGGTATCCCAGAGATAAATTCGCCCATCATCCCCAGCGGTTGCTAAACTCTCACCATCGGGGGCGATCGCCACACTGAGAAGCTCTACCCCTTCCACTTCCAAGGTTCTGCGGTGATGACCGTTACGATCCCAAATGTAGACCGTGTTATCAGCACTGGCGGATGCTAGCCAGGTTCCATCTGGGCTAAAGGTGGCATCCCAAACGCCTCCCTGGTGGGCATCCAGGCGGTTGCGTTCCTGAATCCCAAACAACGATTGCTGGAGTGCCGTGATAACGCTCGATCGCAGTTGAGGATTTGTGGAGCCAGAGATCTGAAACTCGACTCCCGCTTGCACCGCATCAAACAGGGCATCAAAGTATTGTTCTGAGCCATAGAGGGCGGTCGATGCCTGGGTCAGGGCAAGTAGCCGTTGATCTTTGGCGCTAGCCTCCAACTCCTCCGCTATTTTGCGGCTATTTTCTGCCGTTTGCCGATTCGCTTCGGCTTGCCGATAAAGATTGAAGGAGCCAACCCCAAAGGAAACCCCGAGTACAGCGGCGATCGCCACTAAGACCGTCACCGCTTTTTGTAGCTTCTCCAGGCGTTTCTTGCGCTCCAGATCATCGTACTGTCGCCCCAGTTCAACATTGTTGGAAGCCCAGATATATTCCTTCTGCACAATCAAACAGGGTGGGTCTTTCTTGTCACTTTGGCTCAACCACCGACGAGCATCTTCCAGTTCACTTCCCCGCAGCAGCAAACTCTCATCTCGCCCCGCATTGTTCCACTGGTTAGCTCGCACCAGCAGGCGCGTGTGGGTGCGAACATAGGGCAGGTCTGTATCGAGCGCATTGACTAAGTTACGAAACCCGCGATCGAAGTCATCATCCGGTCGTAGAAAGATCCAGTTAATTTTTGCCAGTTCTGGATGCACATCCTTCGGATTGACCTCTTCGCAAACCACGGGAACCAGCCGTTTGCTGTGCTGGATGGCGTGCTCCAATTCTTTTTTGCAAACATCGGAGGAAACCGAATCTGGGCTGAGAACGAAGATGAAGGTATCGGCAACTTCAATGCCCACCTGAATTTCTTCCCACCACTCCGAGCCAAATGGAATGCTCTCCCAATCGACCCACACCTCGCGCCCCCGCTTTTTGAGCGTTTGTGCCAGGGTCTTTACAAAGCTTTTGTTGCGTCGGGAGTAGGAGATAAAAACATTGGCGGAATTAGATTCCTGATCCAGCACCTTCCAGATATCTTTGGGCATCTGGCGGTGGGAGGAATGAGCCATGCGAACGGTGTAGCGGGCAACGCCATCTTCCTCCGTGCGACGTACAAGCCGCTTTTTTGCCAGATCATCCAGAACTACCTGCAACTCTGCGGGATCGCGTTCGAGTGCTGTAGCTGCCTCTTCGAGGGCAAACCCCCGGTTCCGCATCGCCCAAGACAAAAGCGCCTGCACATCGTCGGGCATCATCAGCATATCTGCCATGCGCAGCCCGGTGACATTGCCTGTTTCTAGGAATTTTTTCCCAGGCTTGGTTTCCATGTGAGCACCCCTTTGAGGTAGATGAGGTAGATAACGATTCGGGATAAAAACAGAAGAATGCAGGTGCGAAGAGCCAGTGCAAAGAAGATAGTACAAAGAAGATTAAAGAGAAGATAAAGAGAAGAATGACTACCGAGTTAAGTGGGAAACGCTATTGGCTTAGAAAGCCATCGGCTTTATTGGAAATACATTCCTGCATTGCCCCCATACCCCTCCAGGCAAACCGTTGCGGCAAGCAAACCGTCGCGGCAAACTGAAAAGCTTTGCCTGTTTTGGCTATGCTTTGTATGTAATCCCTTGCTCCAAACGGTAACGGCGTTGGGTGTAGGAGCAAACCTACAGTTGTCAGCACAGTTGTCAGCATGTTGGGCTGAACTTGGTTATGTGACTTACTGAAAGTAGACCCCAAGAATACGCTACTCATCGGCAAGAGAAGAACCAGAATTGCAAAACTCAAAATCTTGCTTGAAATCCTTAGTGTAATAGGTCTGCCTTGCGAAGGTGAAGGATTAACCAAAAATTTTTATTCTGGAAAGTAACAACAGGTTCGCCATTTTTCTAAACCCCTTGACTTTGTGTGCGCGACGCAACCAAAACATCACTCAACTGCGTAATAACCAAGGCGATCGCCAAGAAAGAATCTCCCGATTCTTTGAAGGAGGGCGCAGCTTAGCCGCGCCCTCCTTCAAAGAATCGGGAGATTCTTTTTCAGAAATGTCCCAAGTCCTCGAAAAGCAAAACCAGATATTTTTTGAAATGCCCACTGCGCGGGCGTTTCAAGAAATATCTAAAGCGGGCTTTCAGAGAGTTGGTAAAAGTCCTGAATGAGTCTCAACGGTTTTGGGTCTTGGCAGCCAAAGGCGATCGCCACGCCTTATGCTGAAAGAGCAGCCGAACAAGCAGAGCTATGCAGATTTACCTGGATCACAGCGCAACTACCCCTCCCTGCCCAGAGGCGATCGCCCGAATGCAGCAGGTGATGACGGAGCAATGGGGCAACCCCTCCAGCCTGCATGGCTGGGGAGAGCGATCGGCGTTGGTCGTAGAACAGGCACGGATGCAGGTGGCAAGTCTAATTAATGCCTCCCCAGAGTCCATTTTCTTTACCGCAGGCGGCACCGAGTCCGATAATCTCGCCGTTTATGGCGTGACCCAACACTATGCCCGTCCGCGCCATCTCATTATTTCCAGCGTTGAGCATTCCGCTATCTCGGAGCCTGCCCGCAAGCTCGAAGCCCAGGGCTGGCAGGTAACGCGCCTCCCGGTCGATGCCCAGGGGCGGGTTCATCCGGCTGACCTGCAAGCGGCACTGCAACCGGACACTGTGCTGGTATCGGTGATCTATGGGCAAAGCGAGGTGGGCACCCTGCAACCGATTGAGGAATTGGGGCAGTTGGTGCGATCGCACGGCGCACTCTTCCACACCGATGCGGTACAGGTGGCAGGGCGTTTGCCCCTGGATATGGCGAAGCTGCCTGTGGATCTCCTTTCCCTTTCCAGCCACAAGCTCTATGGTCCCCAGGGAGCTGGAGCGTTGTACGTTCGCCCTGGGGTTGAGTTGCTGCCCCTGTTTGGGGGGGGTGGACAGGAGTTTGGCTTGCGCTCAGGCACTCAGGCGGTGCCGGCGATCGCTGGCTTCGGCACCGCCGCCGCCCTCGCTGCCGAGCACATGCCCACCGAAACGCCCCGCCTGATCCAACTGCGCGATCGCCTCTTCGACCAGCTTGCCGACGAACCCCTGTTGCTCCCCACGGGCGATCGCCACGGTCGTTTGCCGCACCATGTCAGCTTTTGCCTGCGCGACCCCGACGACCACCAGCTCAACGGTCGGGCACTGGTTCGTCAGATGCACCTGGCAGGGATCGGCATCAGCGCAGGTTCTGCCTGCCACAGTGGCAAATCTGTTCCCAGCCCTATCCTGCTGGCGATGGGATTGGGCGATCGCCGTGCCCAGAGCGGCATCCGCCTCACCCTGGGGCACTCGACCACCACCGCCGACATCGACTGGACAGCAATGGTACTCAAACAAATCCTGGCACGCTCCCGCAATAACACCGGAAGTTCCCCAACCCTACTCACCTCTGCCCGGTAAGGGACTTGCAAAAAAATAAAATAAAACCAAAAATTTTTGAAGAGAAGCGCGGCATTGCCGCGCTTCTCTTCAAAAATTTTGGGTGTGATCCTAAAGGAGCGATTTTGGTGCAAGCAGGTGCGGCGTCGCCGCACCTGCTTGCCGATTATTTCTGGGAGGACTCTCAAGAAAAAAGTTCAAATCCGCTCCAGCACATACCGCCGCAAGTCGTAGTCTCGATTTAGCCATTCCCGCAAAAACGCCTTCTGAGCGGGATCTCGCTTCACCCGACGGTGGCGATATTCAACTCGAAAGTCGGTATAGCGACGGGCAAGTTCCCCCTGATTTGCCCGCTGCAATGCCTGTTGGGTCGTGGCTCCAAACTCCCCATCCACCGGAACGTCCAGCAATTGCTGGAGAAACAGGATAGCTCCCTTCACCCCAAAACTAACGGCTGTGTCGAACTGGGCGATCGCCAAAGCCCGCTTCAGTTGCTCACAATGGGCGGCTTGCCAGTAGAAAGTTCGATAGAGATCCGCAACCTCTGCATCGGTGATGAAGCGTACGCTGCGGGGTGGCAATCCCTGACGGTGGCGATAGTCCTGATACATGGCAGTGGTAATGCCCCTGTTGGTTTCGCCTCCCTGCTCAGCGGGATGCTGCACATACTCCCCTTCCCAGCCCAGGGTGAAGCTCAGGGCTTCCTCAAAAGCACTGGCAGGGGCTTTGTTGGGAATGGCTTTGAGAAGCAAATCGGCGGCACGGGGCGAAAGCTCATCTGGGCGGACTCCAAACCGCTTTGCAAAGGCGAAGTACGCCGCTGCCGTCATCGGTCCCCAAATGCCATCGGCACTGCCCAGCAAAAATCCCAAACGCCGCAGCGCTGTCTGGATGGGTTGCACCAGAGCTGGATCATGCCGCAGGTTGACGATGGAATAGGTGGTCGTGCCCTGGGCGATCGCCCGCAAGGTCAATCCTGTCATTTGCGCATCCTGCCCGGTTCACCCATGCTTGTTTCTGTACTCAGGTGGTGTATTCCGCGTTGATCTTCACATAGTCGTAGCTCAGGTCGCAGCCCCAGGCGGTTCCCTGTCCGCTGCCAGGACCCAGGGTAATCGCAATGCGTACGGTGTCGCTTTGCAGATACACCCCTTCTGCCGCTTGTTTGAGGTACTGACTGGCTGCGGGGCGATCGAACGGTAGCGGTTGCCCCCGCTCCATCAGCAAAAAGTCGCCCAGTTGAATCCGCAGATCCGTTTGCTCGAAGGGCATCCCTGCCCGTCCTGCTGCCGCTGCGATGCGCCCCCAGTTGGGATCACGCCCATACACTGCCGCCTTCAGCAATGAAGACCCGGCAACCGTGCGTGCTACCTGCCGTGCCGAGGCATCATCCGGCGCACCCTCCACCACAATCTCCAAAAGGCAGGTTGCTCCTTCACCATCGCGGGCGATCGCCTTTGCCAGGTGAATGCACACCTCCGTCAGCATGGCTTCCAGCTTCTCTGCCGCCGGACTCATTTCGGTAATCGCTGCCGTGCGAGACTCCCCATTTGCCAGCGCCAGCAGGGTATCGTTGGTGCTGGTGTCGCCATCTACGGTGATCTGGTTGAAGCTGCGATCGGCAGCGCGGCTCACCATCTCCTGCCAGAGCGGCGGCGAAATTGCCGCATCGCAAGTGACGAAGCCCAGCATCGTTGCCATGTTCGGGTGAATCATCCCCGATCCCTTCGAGATCCCGCCAATCCGTACCGGACGCCCCTCCAGCATGGTTTCCAGGGCAATGGATTTGGTTACCAAATCCGTCGTAATGATGGCTCTGGCGGCATCTTCCCCAGCATTCTCCGAAGCGGCTTCCACCAACTTGGGAATCCCCGCCCGCAACTGATCCATTTTGATGCGCTGCCCAATGACTCCCGTTGAAGCCACCAGTACCGACTCGGCAGGAACTCCGATCGCCGCTGCCAGCAATTCGGCACTTTCGATCGCATCTCGCCAGCCCTGCTCTCCGGTTGCGGCGTTTGCCTGCCCAGCATTGCACAGGATGGCATGAGCCGTGGGTTTGCGGCTCAACCGCTGACGGCAATAGTCTACACAAGCTGCCCGCACCTGACTGGTGGTGAAGACCCCAGCAGCGATCGCCTCCCGCTCTGACCAGATCAGCGCCAGATCCGGCGCACCCGACGGCTTCAGCCCCGCCGCGATCCCCGCTGCCTTAAATCCTTTAGGGGCTGTCACCCCGCCCTCAATCTGCTGCCAGTCGCTCATAGCTCCCCTACCCCAGACGCACGCTCATATCCAAATGTGAAGCCTAGTGTAGCCAATCTTGCGGACACTATCCGATTTTTTTGGGTGGGTGGGTGGTGCCTACCCGCCCACCCAAAATCATTTTCCTTTGAGCAATACCTTTGTCATTTTTCTCAACCCCTTGATTTTGCCTAGGCGTCGCCCATGCAAAATCAAGGGGTTGAGAAAAATGACAAGCCTGTTGTTTGAGAACGACCCAAATAAATAGCTCCCAACTCTCTGCTAGAGAATTGGGAGCTACCACAGTCAACTCAGATGAACACAGATGCGGAGAAGAACCGAGGTGGAACGTGGAAAGCAAAGGCAGGAAAAGCTTCGGGCTTTACTGATCACGCTTCACATGCCCTTCTGCATGCGCCATCTTCTAGCTCATCGTGGAGTTGCTGCGATCGTAGTTCTTGGTGAACGTAGGATGGGGCTTGCCCTGAATGTTGTTCCAGTAGTCGTGGGTATCGTCGATGCCGATTTCGTGGGCAACGCGTCCGAGCATAGACTGCTGGCGGTTCTTAATGGCGTGGTGATGACGAGACATCAAAGCACGAGCTTGATCATGAGTAGACATAGGACAATGACCTCTTGATTACTGATAGGTTCTGGCGGACTGAATAGAATTGAGGAAGCGAACTAAATCTGCTCCACAATTTAACTATAGCAGTTAATTCTGTATAAGTAGCTACAGAATTTATAATTATTCCCATTGGCTTGGGAAATTTTAAGATTTCAAATTTTAAGATTTCAATGCGCCTTCAATGCGCCCCAAGTTCTGCGGCTTTAGCGCTAAGCAAAAAATCCTTTTGGGAAAGAGGGCGTGGCAATGCTGCACCTTCTTTCTCAAAAGGGCTGGGTAGTGGTATTGAGGTCATGATTTTTGGGTGTGTGGGCAGCACCTAAACACCCAAAAATCATGACTCTTTGAGAACTACCAGGGGTTTTTCTTGTTTGGAGCGCTTTTGCCCACATGTCTATTCATCTCTGCCCCTTGCTTTGGGTTTCGGCAACAGAGTAAGCTCAGCGACAACCCAATTTTAGATTTTGGATGTTCAATTTTCGATTTTTTGGCGATCGCATTTTTCGGGGAGGGACTGAGGTGGCAGTACAAGAGAAGACGGTGACCATTGGTAAGCTGACCTGGTTTTACCGGGAGGCAGAGCCGCTGAATTCCCGCGAGAAGCCCCCGGTGCTGTTGCTGCATGGGTTACCTGCCCAGAGCTATAGTTGGCGCAATGTAATGGAGACGCTAGCCGGGGATGGGTTTCGGGCGATCGCCCCCGACTGGTTAGGCTTTGGCTTTTCCGACAAGCCCGACCGCCGCGACTTTGCCTACACTGCCGAGGCTTATATCACTGCCCTGGGCGAGTTTTTGGATGCCCTGGAACTGCCGACTGTCTCCCTGGTGGCGCAGGGTTTTGTGGGATCGGCTGGGGTGCAATATGCCCTGCGCCATCCCGATCGGGTCGATCGCCTCGCTATCATCAATGCCCCGGTCAGCAAAGCGGCTAAGCTCCCCTGGAAGATGAAGCAACTGGGAATGCCGCTGATGGGGCAGATGATGACCCAGGATCCGTTGCTGGTGGATCGCACCCTGGAGGGAGGCGGCGGCTATCGCGTTGAGGATGCCGATCTGGATGTCTATCGCCGCCCTTTCCTCAAAAGCTCCGATGCCGGGCGATCGCTCTTTACCATTGTGCAAAACCTCAAAGTTCCCGCCATTGCGGCTGAAATTGAGGCAGGGCTGGCGCAGTGGGATCACCCGCTGATGCTGGCGTGGGGCGATCGCGACCCGTGGCTTCCCATCGCCGACGCCGAAGCTGTGGCGAACACCCTTTCTGGAGCCGAACTCATTCCCTTAGAAGAAGCTGGACATTATCCCCAGGAAGATTGGCATGAAAAGGTGAGTGAAGCGCTGAATCGGTTTTTGCGCCGCCAGGTCTAGCCCATCTACAGGAACAACATATTTTTGCCATTTTTCTAAAGCCCTTGATTTTGCGTGTGCTCAGCGTAACGCAAAATCAAGGGCTTTAAAGAATGCCGATATTCAGCAACGCCCGCTTGCAGGGATTTTGCAAGGCGAGGGATCTTTCAGAAGAGGGAGTTTGGCGATCGCCTATTCAACTCTGTTCCCTGACCCTATACCCTGATAAATAGAGAGAACCAATTAAAACGATTAACAAATTAAGGACTATGAAAGGCTTTCGGTCAATTGTGATGCTCCTGGTGATGGCGATCGCTGTCTTCACCGTAGGGTGTAGTGGTGCGCCCAAGGTAGAAGGTCCGCTCTATTCGGCGGAAGAATTGACACAAATTGAAACCGCAACGGCGGCGGTTGAAGAGATGAAAGAGCGGATGCTTGGCATTCCTCCCCTGGTGCAACAACGGGACTGGGACAACGTTTCCACCTACATCCACGGTCCGTTGGGCGAAATGCGCCAGCGGATGATCCGTCTGGCACTTCAGCTCAAGCCCGATCGCTTGAAGCGAGAGGCGCAGCAGGTCGCACGGGATGTTTTTGGACACCTTGAGGAAATTGACCTGGCAACCCGAGAACAGGACAGCACCAGAGCGTTGAAAAACTACAACGAAGCACAACGGGACTTCAACGCCTTCCTGGAGTTGATTCCTGGCTAAGTAAACGAGTCAAGCATGACACACCGCTTTGCGCTTGAACCAGCCACAGTTGTTTTTGTGAGAGCCGCGCTCCGCGAGGCTCTCACAAAAACAGTTTGGTTTTGAGCGCTGGAACACCGCTGTAAGTGGTGGGTTAGAGCGTGGAAGTTGCGCGATCGCTTCTCCGCTCTTGCCGCTGCCACTTTTGCAGTACCTGATGTAGGGCTGGGGGCAGAGAACCCGGCGGGTAATTTTGGGGAAAGTCGTGCGGTGCGCTGCTTTCCCCAAAATTACCCGTTCTAAACTGACATTTTACGACGAAGAATCGAATGGCAAAGATGCGTGTGGTGATTGTGGGATGTGGTGTCGTAGGAGCGGCGATCGCCTACGAACTCTCTGGCATTCCCTCTTTGCAAGTCACCGTGCTCGATCGCCAGCCCCCTGCCCAGGATTCCACCGGGTCAGCCCTGGGAATTTTGGTGGGCATCATCAGCCAGAAAACCAAGGGGCGTGCCTGGGAAATGCGGCAAATCAGCATGAGCCGCTACGAAACCCTCATTCCCGAACTGGAAGCGGCGACGGGCGAAACAATCCCTTACAACCGCCAGGGAATTTTGCTGCTGCGTCTCGATGCGAACGAGGAGGAAGGGGAAAAGTGGCGATCGCTCATCCACAAGCGACAGGCAGAGGGCTGGCACCTGGAGGCGTGGGATGCCGCAACGGTACAAAACCGCTGTCCTCACATTGCCCCCGTCGTTCCTGCCATCTATTCGCCCCAGGATCGACAACTGGACCCAAAAGCACTCACCCTGGCGCTGGTCAAAGCCGCCCAGCAAAATGGCGTTGTCTTTCATTTCGATGCTCCGGTGGATTCCCTGGACTGGGAGACGGAGGGCGATCGCTCCCGCTGCACGACCGTCCACGCTCGGCAAGAACGGTGGGATGCTGATTGGGTCATCCTGTCGGCAGGACTGGGAACCCTGCCGCTCGTCAACCCCCAACCCGAGCCACTCAAACTGGCTCCCGTCCTGGGGCAGGCGCTGCATCTGCGATCGCCACACACCCTGGGAGATCCGGCTTTTCAGCCCGTGATCACCGGGGATGACCTCCACATCGCTCCCCTGGGCAATGGCGAGTATTGGGTAGGGGCAACGGTAGAGTTTCCGCCCGATGTTGGCGAACCAATCGCAGATGAAGCTGCACTGGAAACTGTTTTGCAGGGGGCGATCGCCCTCTGCCCTGCCCTGAAAGACGCCACCATCCTCCGCACCTGGTCGGGTCGCCGCCCCCGCCCCACCAACCGCCCCGCCCCCGTCATCGACTACCTCACCGGGGCAACTAATGTCATTCTCGCCACCGGGCACTACCGCAATGGCGTGTTACTTGCCCCCGCCACTGCCGAAAAAGTCAAAGCTCTCCTCTCCCTCCCGTAGGGGACTTGCAAGAAAATAAAATCCCAATTTTTGAGAGAGAAGGCTGGCTCTGCCAGCCTTCTCTCTCAAAAATTGGGATTTTATTAATCCACAGATCCCCAGGCTGGATAACGACTTGGACGGCTAAGCGCATCACTCAACTGCGTAAGTCCTAAAAAAAACGATAACTTTTTGAGCGCGTGCAGCTCAGCCGCACGCGCTCAAAAAGTTATCGTTTTTATTTGGGAAATTACAGGACGCCTTTGGAACTGGGGATGGCGTGGGCGCGGCGGGGATCAATTTCGAGAGCCATGCGGAGCGATCGCGCAAACGCCTTAAACGTTGCCTCAATGATGTGGTGGGAGTTGATCCCATCTAACTGGCGAATGTGTAGGGTGATCTGGGCATGGTTCACAATCGCTACAAAGAACTCGCGCACCAGTTGAGTATCGTAGGTGCCAACTCGCTGAGTGGGAATCTCCAGCCCATAGCTGAGGTGAGGACGCCCGGAAAAATCCAGCGCCACCTGCACCAGGGATTCATCCAGCGGCGCAACAAAATGCCCGAAGCGAGTAATGCCTTTGCGATCGCCCACCGCCTTCGCCAGCGCCATGCCCAACGTGATCCCCACATCCTCATTGGTGTGGTGATCGTCGATATGCACATCGCCCACCGCCCGCACATCCAGATCCAGCAAACCGTGGGACGCAATCTGATCCAACATGTGATCCAGAAATGGTACGCCCGTCTCCGCATGGCAGTTTCCCTGCCCATCCAGATTGACGGTCACCTGTACATCGGTTTCCTTCGTTTTGCGCGAAACCGAGGCAGTGCGCTGGGGAAATTGCAAGTCAGACGGGGTGGATTGGCGATCGCGCGTTTGCATAGTGCTCAGGAGTAAAATCAGCGACAACTTATCAGCAACAACTTATCAGCAACAACTTAAAAGCTTCGGGCTTATCCTCACCCCAAAGCATTGCCAGCAAGGAAAACAGCTTTGAACTTAACTCCCCTTCTCCCCACGGGAGAAGGGGCTGGGGGATGAGGGCAAACCCACGCTCGTAACAAAAGACTTGAGAACCGCAGGGTAGGCACAGCCTCCCTACAAGGATTCAGCATGATCCGATTCTAAAGGATTTAACCCAGGAGCCAAAAACTTCAGCCCCCTCGCCTACATTCCCATGATTTCGTAACCCGCATCCACGTACAGCACCTGCCCCGTTACCCCACTCGACAGGTCGCTACACAGGAACGCCGCCGCATTGCCCACCTCTTCCTGGGTCACCGTGCGGCGCAGAGGGGCAACCTCTTCCACATGGCGAATCATGTCGAGGATGCCCCCCACCGCCGAAGACGCCAGCGTGCGAATGGGACCCGCCGAGATGGCATTAACCCGAACCTGCTGGGAACCCATTTCGGATGCCAGGTAACGCACATTCATTTCCAGCGCAGCTTTCGCTATCCCCATCACGTTGTAGTTGGGAACCACCCGCACACCGCCCAGATAGGTCAGGGTCACAATAGAACCCCCTTCGCTCATCAGCGGCTTGGCGGCACGGCACAGTTGCACCAGGGAGTAGGCGCTCACTTCCATTGCCAGGTTGTAGCCTTCCCGCGACACATTGCTGAAGTCGCCACCCAAATCATCCTTATTGGCAAAGGCAAGGCAATGGATCAAAATATCGAGCCGTCCCCAATTTTCGCGCACGGTGTCGAAGGCAGCAGTGACCTGTTCCTCGTCCTGCACGTTGCAGGGTACGAAGATAGACGGATTGAGGGGTTCGACCAGCTCCGCCACTTTTTTCTCGAAGCGTCCCTTATCGTCGGGGAGATAGGTCACACCCAGGTTGGCTCCAGCTTTGTGGAGTTGCTGGGCGATCCCCCAGGCAATGGAGCGGTTGTTGGCAATCCCCGTCACCAGGGCATTTTTTCCGGTGAGATCCAGCATAGAAACAAATGGGAAATGGATGAGCAAGCGCACTCAAGAATACAGGAAAGCGGGCAACAGGAATAGTACTGCCCTGGAGAATCCCCAACATGCCAGGTCGGTGAAACGGCAGTAGAGATGTGGCGATCGCCCCTTTCCAGTCTGCCTTCAACAAAAAATATTCATACATTCGTTAAAAGTGTGCATCATTATCAAAAGGAAAGATCAAAAGGAAAGATCAAAAGGAAAGTATCAAAAGGAAAGTCAAAAGGGAAATCACAAAAGAATAATTAAAAAGGAATGACAAGGGAACGCTATAGCTTCCGCAGTTGGGTTGAGTAACAATCCGGCAAATAGTAGGAGTGACAGATGACAAAATTCATCAGGTCAAACCGGAGAGAGGGACGGAATGTGATTTCCGATACAAAAACTCACTCTAAAGTTAGTTTAAGTGAACTAAAGCTAATAGCTTGTAGGGGTTTCGCTCCCATAAGCTATTGGATGGATTGGCAAGCGGATAGGCGAAAGCGGGACGAGGGGAATGGTAGTGTCACAGGATAAGCCTCTGGCAGATGTGTTCCGTCAACTCAGTGGTGGGGTTTTCCCGCCAATGGTTGAATCATTTGACCGGGGGAAAACAATTTTCTTCCCAGGGGACCCAGCCGAGCGGGTCTACTTTCTTTTGAAGGGCGCGGTGAAGCTTTCGCGAGTTTATGAAGCGGGAGAAGAGATTACCGTTGCTCTGCTGCGAGAAAACAGCGTTTTCGGTGTTTTGTCACTAATTACCGGGCAGCGGGCGGATCGCTTCTACCATGCTGTTGCTTTTACTCCAGCGGATTTGCTTTCGGTTCCCATTGAGCAGGTGGAAAAAGCACTTCAGGAACACCCGGAACTGTCGATGTTGATGCTGAAGGGGTTGTCGTCTCGAATTCTGCAAACAGAGATGATGATTGAAACCCTGGCACACCGAGACATGGGGTCGCGGCTGGTGAGTTTTCTGCTGATTCTTTGCCGAGATTTTGGCGTACCGACGCCAGAGGGCATCATGATTGACCTGAAGCTGTCACATCAGGCGATCGCCGAAGCCATTGGCTCTACTCGCGTCACCGTTACACGCTTGCTGGGGGAATTGCGCTCCGACAAGATGATTTCGATCCACAAAAAGAAGATCACCGTTTACAATCCGGTCGCTCTCAGTCAGCAATTTACCTAGAGTGCCCGACCGAACCAAACCACCATTTTGGGGAAAGCAGGTGCAGCACTGCCGCACCTGCTTTCCCAATTTCTTTTAAATTTGCCTGGGATTGAAAATACAATAAAACCCGGAATTTTTGACGAGAAGCGCGACAATGCCGCGTTTCTCGTCAAAAATTCCGGGTTTTATTGTGTACGAATCCTTCGCTTTTTGGCTTTTGGTAGGTGTTTGGGATGGATATGCAGGGTGTGGAGAAACGGGGAAATGGATTATTTGCCATTCCCCGTTTCAGTTTTAGTGATTCAACGGCAAACTCAGTGCGGAATGCAGTAGTCTGTAGCTGTATTGGGCGTTGCCGAAGATGACCACAGGACTGGTTTTGATTGCGGCGATTTTGGTGTTGGGAGGGGTGATTGCCACAGTGGGCGATCGCCTCGGTATGCGCGTGGGAAAAGCTCGCCTCAGCCTCTTCAATCTCCGCCCCCGCCAAACTGCGACGTTGATCACCATCATGACGGGCATTGTGATCTCTGCCGTCACCTTTGGGATTTTGTTTGCCATCAGCGACCAGTTGCGAACCGGGGTGTTTGAGCTAGAGCAGATTCAAGACGACCTGGCGGAAGCCCGCAGTGGTTTGCAGTCGGCGCAAACAGAACAGCGGGAAGTGCAGCAGGAGCGCGATCGGGCGTTGCGGCAGCGGCAGGCGGCGCGGCGGCAGTTGCAGGACATTAATGAAGAATTGCAGGGGGCGATCGCCCAAAACGAGGCCCGCGAAGAGCAACTGCGCGAAACCAATGCCCAGTTAGAAACGACCCAAAGTGAACTGCGCCAGATCGAATCTAATTTTCAACAAGCCCAGTCTCGTCTGGGCGCTGTGACCCGTCAGGCAAACCAGTTGCGTTCAGAAATTGCCCAGTTGCAGCGCGATCGCGAAACCCAAATTGCCGCACGGGAGCAAGAGATTGCTGCGCGGGATCGGGAGATTGCCCGCCGCGAAGCTCAGTTGCAGGCGTTGGAGGCACAGCAGCGATCGCTCGAACAAGCGGTTGCTGAGTTGGAGCAGGAGTTTCAGGGATTGCGTCAGGGCAACGTTGCCCTGTTCCGCAATCGCCCCCTTGCCTCTAACCTCGTCCGCGTGACCAATCCCGAACTTGCGCCACAACTCGTGCTGGAACTGTTTCAGGATGCCAACCAGTTTGCGCTGGAGCAGCTTTTGCCCGGCAGCTCTGTGGCAACGCAGCAGGTGTTGAATGTATCAAGTAACCAATTGGAACAACTGGCACGGCAATTGGTGGATGGACAGGAGTATGTGGTGCAAATTCTATCGGGGGGCAACTATGTGGTCGGGGAACCCTGTGTTTTGGCTGGAGAACGGTGCATTGATGTTTTTGTTGCCGTAACTCCCAACGAGGTTCTGGTTCCGTCCAATACCGTCCTTGCCAGCGCGACCATCAATCCCAGTCAAATTGATGTTGCTGACCTGACCGAGCAATATTACCTTTTGGTGCGCACTGCCCAGTTTCGCCTGCGCCAGGCAGGCGTTGTGACCGAAACTCAACTCCAGGTCGCCGATGGACAGGCAGAAACTGTGGGCAACTTCCTGCAAGCCCTCCAGACTTACAACCGTCCGGTTGAGGTGCAACTGCGATCGACCGCACCTATTTTTGCTGCCAGTCGCGTGCCCGTGGTGTTGCAGTTAGTCGCGATACAGAACGGACAAGAACTATTCCGCACGTAAGGATTTTGCATTAGAGCTGAGCAAGCAATTAAAAAATCAATTTGGGCAAGCCGATGCGGCGATGCCGCATCGGCTTGCCCAAATTGATTGTCTTGCTTAGCTCTTAAAAAAAACTCCGACTTCCCTGGCTACGCTCACAACATTTGCAAGCAAGCGAAAGAAGTCGGAGAAGTATGTTTAAAGGAGAAGTATGTCTAACGGAGAAACACGTCTAACGGAGAAACATGTTTAACGGAGAAACACACTTAACGTTGGGTGTTTCTGGCAACGCTAACGGTTAGCCCAAAGCACCGAGGAAAGATGTTAAACGAAAACATCGGGGGTGAGTTCCAGAACGTTAACATCGTTGAGCAACAGCAGATTTTCACCATTGGCAGAAATGACGGCACCGGCAATCTGTTGGGAGAAGGTTAGCTCGCCAAAGCCAATACCCAACAGGTCAATCTTGTCCTGATCCACGTCGAAGTCTTGCACCCGGTCGAAGCCCTGACCAATGCCGATCGCAATGCGATCGCTACCACCCTCGCTCAAGATCAAGTCATCGCCCAGTCCGCCAATGATGCGATCATCGCCAGCGCCGCCACGCAGCACATCATTGCCATCGCCGCCACGCAGCACATCATTGCCGCCTTGAGCATTGATGGTGTCGTTGCCCGCACCACCAAAGATGTTATCGTTGCCTGCGCCACCATTCAGGAGGTCGTCGCCATCGTTGCCCCGGAGGGTATCATCACCACCCCCACCGATGAGGCGATCGCTATCGGCTCCACCGATGGCTGTATCGTTACCCGAACCACCGAGGAGGGTGTCTACCCCCGCCCCACCAACGAGGCGATCGTTTCCGATGTTACCCGTGATGCGATCGTTGTCATCCCCACCGAGAAGGGCATCGTCGCCCTCACCACCGACCAGTCTGTCGTCGCCTGCATTACCAAGGAGGCGATCGCGTCCATCGTTACCAGCCAGGCGATCGTTACCCTCGCCGCCAGCGATGCGATCATTTCCGCCCCGTCCGCTGATACTATCGTTTCCGCCCAAAGCATCAACCGTGTCGCGCTTGTTCAAGCCCCGCAGCACGTCCCGCTCTTCGGTGGCAAAGTCTTCCAGGTTATAGTCAATGGCAAAGAAATCAGTGCTGCCGCTCACTTCATTCGAAACAACGAGCAGCGGATCGCCCGTAGGACTTTCTACCCCCGAAATGAAGGCTAAACCTTCGGGTCCAAGCGGTCCAGCGGTTCCTGCTTCCGCATCGCCGCTAAAGTCGCGGGGGTTGATGTACTGCACAAATTCGGCATTCGCAGGATCGGTGATGTCATACACCATGACACCGCCAATCCGTTCTAGACCGATGAAGGCAAAGTTGCGACCGTTGATTTCACCCAATATAATGCCTTCGGGTTCGGGTCCTTTTGCATCACTGCGGCTATCGAAGGAGCCATTTTCATCGTTAGTGGAGTTGAACTCAGAGGGGAGGATATCTGCGGTAATGTCTTCGAACTGCCGCCCACTATCAAAGATGATGTTGCCTGCGGTGTCCCAAATTGTGAAGGAACGTGCGCCAAAGGCATACAGCGCATCGAAGTCCCCGTCATCATCGGTATCGCCTAAAGTATCTGTAACCGTAAGGCGACCTAAACGCGTTTCATTTTGTAGTACATCAGCATTGGGAAACACCACGGGATCGAGCGTGATGTCTTCGATGCGTGTCTCTTCGGCAAAAATGACAATTTCGTTGCCAAAATCGTCTTCAACAATATATTCGCGGGCATCGCCTTCGTTGGCAGTGACAAGGTAAGTTATGCCGCCAGTGCTGTAGGCTGCGATCGCATCTGGCATATACATCCCCAACACGGGCCAGGGGCGGATGTTAACAGCATTGTCGCGATCGCTCGCATCCAACCCATTGATGTTCAAGTTGTGGTTTTTGAAGCCCAAGGGAACAACCGCTGTGACTTCGCCAGATTCGAGGTCAATTACCGCTAGCGAGTTGTTTTCCTGTAGCGCTGCATAGGCAGTGGCAGAATCGGGAGAAACCGCAATGTATTCGGGTTCCAAGTCCTGAGAAACCGTTGCCCCAGGACCAAAGATGCGAACCCCTGCCGTTCTTAGTGCATCAATCTGAGTATCAAATTCGTTGAAGTCTGCCGTGGTGACATCTGACTGCTCCAGATTCTCAACCCCACCGGAGATGTCGATAATGCTAATGGAGCCTTCAGGATCAACTGTGTAATCGGCGTTAGGTTCTCCCTCGTTGGCTGTTAGCACCTTTGTCCCATCGGGAGTGAAGGTCACCATATCGGGCAGTGCGCCCACTTCCACTTCACTCAGCAACTCGATATTGTCTTCAGCGACATCGGTGGCAAAGAACACCACCCGACCATTCTCCTGGGCGTTATCGTTTTCGAGGGCGACTGCCAAAATCCCATCTTTTATAGCAACACTATTGGGCAATCCGCCACCCAAATCGGCAAATTCGATATCGAACAGCTTGGTGGGGTTGCTGGGGTTGCTGGCATCGAGCACTTCGACGATACCGTTATTGGCATTAACGACAAATAACCGCTGAGTTATCGGGTCATAGGCAGGAATTTCCGCTGCCGACTCATCGAAAACCCCTGTCTCGTAAGTGCCAATTCTTGTAAGCGTAATTGCCATGAAGACCTCTTTATCAAACTATTCGTCAAGAACTATCTACTGGTTCTGTCACGCACAATGGACTTAAAAAATCAACTGATTTCCGTAGGTACAGTCAATTCCTGTGCGTTTTCTGGGGGCTTGCTGATAAATTGCCAAGCCAGTCCGCTGCCATCGCTCTGTTGCAATGGCAGCACTCAGTAGTTCTACTTAAGTCAGAACTTGCAATCAAAACCGCAGAAATCATCTCACACAGAGATAAAGCTCAGGTAAAGAAATCGTTAAGAGCAAAAGTGAAAAAATGTCACATCCAATGCATTACCGGGCTTAGAACCGTTTCTATGGCAACAGTTATCCTTTATTATTTCACTAAAGTAATATGAAATATAAATTTGGAGGCAGGGGCGGTGACATCACACCTGTTTCCGCAGAAATGATTTCTATTGGTTCAATGCCTTCGCCAATTCTTCTCAATCCTTGATTTTGTGCGAGGAGAGTCCAAAATCAGGGTTTGAGAAGAATTGGCAAGTATATTCCTTCTTGGAGACCGCCTAAGGATCGAAAATAAAATAAACCCCGGAATTTTTGATGAGAAGCGCGGCATTGCCGCGCTTCTCATCAAAAATTCCGGGGTTTATTTCGTACGTAATCCTAAGCCCATAATGAGAACTGCTGGCAGGCAGTGGAGAACATGCTCGAAGGGGAGGGAAGGTGATAGCCTTGAGTGTTGGAGGGGGAAAATATCGGCTCTGCTCCAACAAGATAGAGATGATTTAGCGAACAGGTAGTGACGGAGGACTTGGGGAAATGGCTGATGATCCAGTAAAGGTAATGAAGCAGCAGGTGGGCAAGGCGGCGGCAGACCTGGTGCAGTCGGGCGATGTTGTGGGGCTGGGAACCGGGTCTACAGCAGCATTTATGATTCAGTATTTAGGTGAACGGTTACAGGCCGGAACGTTGTCGGACATTAAGGGCATTCCCACCTCGTTTCAGGCATCGGTGCTGGCGCAGAAGTATGGCATTCCCCTCACCACTCTGGATGAAGCTGATTGTATTGACATCGCCATTGATGGGGCAGACGAGGTTGATCCGCAAAAGAACCTGATCAAAGGCGGCGGTGCGGCTCACACCCGCGAAAAAATCGTGGATGGATTGGCGGAGCAGTTTGTGGTTGTGGTTGACAGTTCCAAGCTGGTGGATGCCCTGGGCGCGTTTCCGCTGCCTGTAGAAGTGGTGCCGATGGCGATCGCCCCGGTCTTGCGTACGATGATAGCCCTGGATGGCAAACCCGAAATTCGCATGGGGGTGAAAAAGGACGGTCCCGTCATTACCGACCAGGGGAACATGATTTTGGATGTGAAGTTTGATTCGATCGACGATCCCGGTGAACTGGAAAGGACCATTAACAACATCCCTGGGGTGTTGGACAATGGTCTATTCGTCGGACTGGCAAGCAAAATTTTGATCGGCGAAATCAAGGACGGGCAACCGATTGTCCGGGAAATGTAGGCGATCGCTCTGGGTTGGCTGCCGGGGCGGGTTTGGTTTGGGGTTACTCCTTCGGTGAGAGAGTAGTGCGAAACCCGCCCCTACGTTGGGTTGAATGCGGAAATACCCACCCGAATTTTGGGTTAAACGCGGAAGCCTTTCTCCTTGAGGTATTTGATGAAATTGCGCTTGCGTTTGTAGACAGTGCTGAGGGTGTTAAGGCGCTGCTTAAAGTCGTCTTCACAGCCGATTTTTATCATCAAATCTTTGACCCTGACCAGTAACTCGACGGCTTGGCGATAGCCATCGTTGTTGCCCTGGTTGATCAGCGGTTCGATCGCCGGAAGATAGATCGCGAGTGAATCTTCGGGATGGTTGGCAGCGCGTTGGTCGGCGAGTTGCATCCAGAGTCTTTGGCTGCATCCACCGTTTTGCGCTTCGATCCAGGCTTGCTCTACGTCGCCTTCCCAGAGGAGAACCTCGACCAAGGGGGAGTAATCGTTGATAGACATTCGGTAGGAGCCGGGTGGAGAGGTAGCTTCCTTTCCAAGGATTTCGCGCAGGTGGGCGATCGCGCGATCGCGCCACTGGTCCCAATTCCCTGCCCTGCTGGCGTGAAGTTTTAGATCCTGGTAATGCTTCAAGGTGGAATGGCGGGTGAAGTCCTGCCATACAATCTCGACGGCATCTTCCTGCCGCCCCGTCTGTTCGTAAGCGGAGACGAGAAATTCGCCCAAGCGCCCGGAGAGGTAGTGGGGTTTGAAGGTTTCGAAGCCCTGTTCTGCCCAGGCGATCGCCGCATCCATTTGCCCTGCTTTCTGATAGTAGTTGGCAATTTTCAGAAACCTGGAAGGGTCGGAAAGGTCGGATGCCAGCACGCCTACAACATCGTCCAAACTACCCCTGGCGGCTACCAGTTGTTCTTTCATCCTCAGCAATCGAGAACGCAGGTATTTGTTGTGATAGTCTTCGTCCGGGCTGGGTTTTGGCAGCTTATCCAGTTCCAAGTCCACAAACTGCTCATAGGTTCTATAGCCCCGTTCTCCCAGGATCTCGGCATACTCTTCCAGGGCACCGTCAAAGGAGCCATAGCCCGAATTCAGTTCCAAGTAAAACAGTCGCTCTGCCAGGGCATCGGGGTTGGGTTGCGCCTGCTCGCAAGCCTCGAAATGCAACTCATGTACCTGATCGCAGATCAGCCCGAGATCGCCGCTGGAATCATCGACGGACTCATAGGCTTCTTCGATGAGTTGGATGGTTTCTTCACATAGCTCTATCACATCCAGGACATATCCTGCTTTTAGCAAATCCTGCAGCCCATTCACCGCTGACTGAACTTCATCCGCATAAGACTGCATTTCGTAGTAATCAACAAAGCCACCGGGAACAATCGCGTTACGTAGAGTGCGCCGGAAGGTCTGGATGTCTGGGCCGCCGGGTTTATGGGAAGCCGCTTTCATCAGCAGCATTTCGCGCCAGCGGGTGTCCTCCATTGCCTGGTTGAGCATCATTTCCACCAGGGCTTCGGGGGATTGGCGCATCAAGTAGTCGCGCACATCGTCCATCGTGGTGCCCGCCTGGCGGGGGGCATCCTTTTCGGGTAAGTAGGGAGGCGGTTCGGCGATCCACTCCAGTCCTACGGCAACGCAGTGTTTGCAGAAGAGGTCGTCAACCCCCAGGGGGCAGGAGCAGCGGGACATTAACTCGCCATTTTGCAGCCAGAGTTGTACCTGGTAGGTTTCGGTGCCGTAGACTTGGGCGACAACGCGATCGCCATACTGCGCCAGCGAAGCTACGCGCCCCTGGCTGAAGTAGCGCACGCCTCGCTGGTAGTAGCTGTCGCCCGCCATCTTCAGCAACAAGTCTTTATCCAGCACCTCGCTCAGCGTTTTCATGGCTTGCCCCCGATCGTTGCCGATAGATCTACAGGTTAGCGATTTCTACGGGTTCGATCGCATCAGCGATCGCGAAACCAAAAACCTTTGCGTAGAAATATAGCTCACCATCCAGGGTGCGTTTGATGTTCTCGGACTTACGGAAGCCGTGCTGTTCTCCTTCAAACAGCAGATAGGCGACGGGTAAGCCCTTGGCTTTGAGGGCATTTACCATCAGTTCTGCCTGGTTGGGGGGCACGATCTCGTCTTCGTCGCCCTGGAAGAAAATCATCGGGCAGTTGAGCTGGTCGATGGCGTGGATGGGCGATCGCTGCTTATAAATCTCCTCCGCTTCGGGATAGGGACCAACCAGACCATCCAGATAGCGGGACTCGAACTTGTGGGTTTCCTGCGCCAGTGCTGCCAGGTCGCTGACTCCGTAGTAGCTGGCTCCCGCCTTGAACACATCCCGATATGCCAGCGCCGCCAGGGTGGTGTAGCCCCCGGCACTGCCCCCGTCGATACAGAGGCGATCGCCATCCACCCGTCCTTTGTCAGCCAGAAACTTGGCTCCGTTGGCGCAGTCATCCACATCCACAATGCCCCAGTTCCCCCGCAGGCGGTTGCGATACTCGCGCCCATAGCCCGTGCTGCCGCCATAGTTCACATCCAGTACCGCAATGCCGCGACTCGTCCAGTACTGAATCTTGGGGCTGAAGGTGGCGGAGGTGGCAGCGGTGGGTCCCCCGTGGCTTTTGACCAGCAGCGGCGGCCGTTCGCCTTCGGGGGCAACGAAATCGGGATTTTTGGGGGGATAGAAGAAGCCAAAGGCGGTTTTCCCATCTTCTGTGGGAAATTCGATGGGTTCCGCGACAGAGATGTATTCGTCGGCGATCGCCATATCCGAGGAGCGGCGTAGTTCCTTGCACTCGCCCGTGGAGAGGTTGAGGTGGGCGATCGCCCCCGGCACCGTCGGCGTACCGCCCCCAAACACCACAAAGCCCTTGCCCACACGCACCCCGCCAATGCTGGTGTAGGGGGTTTCGATTTCCTGCAACGCCAGGGTTTTGAGGTTGAGCCGTGCCAGATGATCCAACCCATTTTCGCTGTAGCTGCAAATTAGCGATTCTGCCGACTCAAAGCCGTAGGTCGCCATGCCAAACACCCACAGGGGCAAGCCAAACTCCGCCGACTTGGGGCACAACGGCTCAATCAGTTCCGGATATTCCCAACGATACAGGTTCCACCATCCGGTGCGATCGCTCACAAAATGCAGCACCCCATCCGGCGACCAACTGGGCTGGAAGATCGACTCCCCTTCGCCGCCCGCTACTCGAAACGGCATTCCCAGACTGCCATCCTCCTGCACATCCGCCACCCACAGATCCGTCCCATCCCAGGGCATGTTGGGGTGGTTCCAGGAGATCCAGCACAACTGCTTCCCATCCGGGCTGAGGCGAGGGTAGGCGTAGAAGTCGCTGCCGGAGATCAACACGGTTCCCGCATTTTGGGCGGGGTCGTCGGGGTGAGTGGCGATCGCCACAACTGCATTCACGGGTTCTCTGCCTTCTCCCGTATGGTCTTCGCGCACCGCAATTAAGCGCTGCCGGGAGCGATCGGGGTCGGAATCTGCATAGCGATAGCCGCCCTCTGGAGTGATGGGCTGGGGGTCTTCCCCTTCCCTATGCCGATACACGCGCTGGTCGGCAAAGTTGGAAAAGTACATGACGCCATCCACGACGCAGTAGGAACCGCCGCCATACTCATGCACCCGCGTCCGCACATTGAAGGGAGCCGGAGTCAGGTCAGTGCGCTGTCCATCGGGGGTTTGCCGCACCAGCAGGTTGCGCCCACCCTCGGTGGGTCGCCCTTCCCCCCAGTAAATCGTGTCGCCATCCAGATACACCTCCCCCAGCCGCACAGAGCCTGCCACGATCAGGTCAGAGGTGATGGGCGATTTCCAGGAGCCATAGGGGGCGGTTTGCGATGCGGTCATGGTTTCGAGGGATTGGACAACTTTCTCATCTTAAAAAGATTTGTGGGAAAACAGAAGGAATTCCTGCCAATCGGCAGAGCAAAACGTAGGGGCGGGTTTCGCGCAACCTTCCATCATCGACAACCCCTCCGCCCCGACAATCATCGCCGAGCCACACAAATACCGCGATCGCCCATCCGTAGGGGCGGGTTTCGCCGCAACCTCTCGTCATTGGCACCAACCTCCAAACCAAACCCGCCCCGGCAACCATCGCACCCACCGATGGCAACCCATCCATCCCAACCCGCCCCGGCAACCATCGCCGATCAAATCCGCGATCGCCCATCGCCCATCCGTAGGGGCGGGTTTCGCCGCAACCTCTCGTCATCGGCACCAACCTCCAAACCAAACCCGCCCCGGCAACCATCGCACCCTCCGAGGGCAAAATTATCTATTCCAACCCGCCCCGGCAACCATCGCCCCCGGAAATCCTTTCCTTAGGATCACGTACGAAATAAAACCCGGAATTTTTGATGAGAAGCGCGGCATTGCCGCGCTTCTCATCAAAAATTCCGGGTTTTATTTTATTTTCAATCCTTACCGTTCCACAGGATGTTGTCCATAGTAGGGAACGACACTCGACCAATCCGAACGCTCCCCCTGCTGCCAACGGATGTGGGCTAACTGGAGAAGGTCGATCGCCATCTCACCCAAAGCATTATTCGCCTCAACGGTTTCGTAAGGCGTCTCATAGGTGGTGAGAATTTTCGCCCACTCTTCGGGGTTGCGTACCTGATCCGGCAGAATCGCTTCGAGGTGGGGTGGGGTGAGGCGGTAGATAGCGGTATGGAGTTGTCCCCGCTGGGCAGGGAGGGCGATCGCAATATCGGGCAGGGGATGAGCCTGAATGGGATATTGGCGGTAAGTGTGCTGGGCGATCGCCGCCAGGGTCGAAACGCCATATAGCGGAATCTCTAGCTGCTGTGCCAGGGTTCTCGCCGTCACCACACCAATGCGTGTGCCTGTAAAGCCACCGGGACCGATGGCAACCGCGAGAAACTGCAAGTCCTCCCACCGCTGCGGTCGCAGAAATTCTTGCAGGAACATGTGGAGATACGTGCCCAGGTCGCGCCCCAGTTCCCACACCTGCTGCCGCTCATCGCCAGCAAAGTTGCTCAACGCCAAGCCCAGGTCGATGCCGCTAGTGTGCAGGGCAAGGGCATAGACTGGCTCATAGACTGGCTCATGGGCTGACTCATAGGCTGACTCGGATGGTTTGGCTGAATCCATTGCGGTGTTCTGCTCTGCCCCTACTCGCGCGGTTGATCGGACATGGGTTGATTGGAATGAGTGGCATCTCGCCCTGCCGCCCCATGGAGAGAAGCTGCGCCCAGGTACAACTCGCCCACTTTGGGGTCATCCAGCAGAGCAGGTCCCGGTCCCTCAAAGCGATCGCGCCCTGAGTCCAGCACATAACCCCGATGCGCCATTGCCAAAGCCTTCCGCGCATTCTGCTCCACCAGCATGATCGCCATCCCCATCCCGTTAATCTGCCGCACCCGCTCAAATACTTCGTTTACCAAAATCGGGGAGAGGGCGGCTGAAGGTTCATCCAAAATCAGCAACTCGGGATCGAGCATCAGCGCCCGTCCCATCGCTAACTGTTGCCGTTCGCCGCCCGACAGCGTTCCCGCCCGCTGCTTACGCCGCTCTGCCAGCACCGGAAAGGCGTCATAAATCCGCTGTTTCAACGGTTGCAGGCTACTCCGTCGGGTAAAGGCTCCCATTTCCAGGTTTTCTTCCACCGACAGAGAGGGGAAGACATTGGAGATCTGCGGCACGTAGCACATGCCATGCTTCACAATCTCGTTGGATTTGAGTCCGGCGATCGCCTTTCCCTGAAAGGTAATGCTGCCCCGATTCGGTGTCAGCAAGCCAAAAATTGTCTTCGCCAGGGTCGATTTTCCAGCCCCATTGGGACCAATCACCGCCACCAGTTCTCCTGGATAGATCTTGAAATTAATGCCCTGCAAAATGTCCAGGTCTTTGATATACCCGGCATAGACATCAGTAACGGTCAGAATGGGTTCGGTGGCGGTCATGGATGTGGCAATTCAAGAAATTTGAGAACCATCATACCGAAATGGGCGATCGGGCGTTGGTTAAAAGCATTGAACCGTGAGAATTTAGGAGTCAATCTTGGAGAAAGTCCAATCTTGATGAGGCGTTTCCTGCAAAAGAACACACCCCCGTCATTCCCACGTATGCGGGAATCCAGGAAGGCTGAATGGCTGACCACTAAGGCGTTTTCTGGGAAAGAACATACCCCCGTCATTCCCGCGTATGCGGGAATCCAGGAAGGCTGAATGCCTATAACCGATAAGCTTGTAATGGATGCCCATTTTCATGGGCATGACCGAGCGCTCTTGTGAGGGGGATATTCTTTTGTTGAAATCACCTTATTCGGGGGTGTTTTGCAACTCAGGGCGCTCTTCAGGCACGATCGCCCCTTCCACCGGGCACACTTGCAGGCAAATGCCGCAGTCAATGCAGGTAGAGAAGTCGATCCAGTACCAGTCGGTGCCCTTGGTATTTTTTTCAGGACCGGGGTGGATGCAGGCAACGGGGCAGGCATCAACGCAATCGGCAACGCCTTCGCAGGTGTTGGTCACAATGGTGTGTGGCATGAATTTAAGGGTTCTCCGCTCGTCAGCTCTACAGGTCGGTGTCTCAAGGATTGCTCTGGTCTTTTCCCTGGTTCATTTGACCAGTTCATTACACCAGTTTGTTACAAATGTTTATTTTACGTGCCGCTTTACCTTTCAGCACGCTTATCTAGCCTAACAAGATTGCAGGTAAGTACCTGGATCTAATTAAACCTAAAACCCAAAATGCTGTGTCGCCCACTAAGTGGGCGACACAGCATTTTGGGTTTTAGGTTTAATTGTGATTACCTACTTAGAAGAGGTTTGGGTGTGATTCAGGCGATCGCCTCTATCTCCACCGCACCATCGGCACTGACCCAGGCAAGCTGGCGGATATGGCGATCGCGTGCAAACTGCCGCACCGCGTCGGCATCCTGGCGCATCTCCAACTCCATTTCCACCACCACCGGATGGTCTACCTGGCGCAACCGCTGGGCATGGGCAAAGGCAGCGGCGATCGCTCCTCCGTCCTTGGGAACCACCAGCCAGTCGATCGCCTTCGGTTCGCGGGGCAGTTGCCCGGTCGGCGTTAGCGCCTGCTGCAAATCTTCGAGATTAAACACAAAGCCAATCCCCGGTGTGCTGGCATGTTGGGGATGGTAAAGGCTGAGGAGTTGGTCATACCGTCCGCCCTGACCCACAACTTTTCTGCCCGTGGCGCGTCCGCTAACCACCTCAAATACGATCCCGGTGTAGTAGTCGAAGGTCTGGATCAAGCTCAAATCCAGTACCAGGGAGGGGAAAGATGCCGATTTTACTGCCGACTGGTCACTGACCAGATCCACCAGGGACTTCAGCCGCTCCACAACCTGCCGCTGTTCAGGGTTCAGATCCAGTGACGAAACCCGTTGCAGCACATCCTGAGGACGCCCCCGCAGATCCAACATCAATAACGCCCGCTCCCGCAATTCATCGGAAAGGGGCAACTCTTCCAGGCAGATGCGGTCGAGGTTGGCGATCGCCTCCCGCACATCCAGCCGCACCATTTCAGGAAACGCCGAGAGGAGCGATCGCGTCAGCCCCGCTTCCCCTAACACCAGGTAGCAATCTGTCAAGTTCAGACTGGTCAGGCAGTCGCTCAGCAACCACAAAACTTCGGCATCGGCATTCACGCCACCCGCACCCAGAAGTTCTACCCCTGCCTGGAAGGATTCTTGCTGGCGATTGAAGTGCGCCTGGGGCGATCGCCGGAATACATTAGCGGAGTAGTAGAACCGCAGAGGATGGCTGGCTTGTGCCATGCGGGTGGCAGCGGCACGGGCGATCGAGGCGGTCAGCTCTGGGCGCAACCCCAGTTCTTCCTGCTCCTGAGTTTGTAGCTGAATCACGGTCGATCGCTGGATCGCGCCGCCTGCCATCAACGTATCCATCCGCTCCAGCATTGAGGTGATGATGCGCTGATAGCCCCAGCGGTGAAACACCTGCTGCAACCGTTCTTCAATCCAGCGTTTTTGAGCCACATCCACGGGAAACAGATCCCGTGTGCCCGTCGGCGGTTGATACACCATTACTTCTTCTTCCCACCAAACAAACCAAACAAACCGCCGCCCTCAGACTTGCCATTTTTCGACGAGCCAGATTTTCCGGGCTTACTTCCCGGCTTTTGTGAGGCAGCTTTCTGTGCAGAGCTATCGGCCACGGCACTGGGATCAACCCGCTTCAAGCCCTGTTGCGCTCGCTGATCCTGAGGGTTAATTTCTAGCGCCTTACGGAAATGAATCTTTGCCATTGTGCCCTGGTTCGTTCGCAGATAGATAACCCCCAGGCGGCAGTGAATATCGGCATTCTGCGGTTCTAACTTGAGGGCATCTCGGAGTTCAGCGATCGCCCCCGGAAAGTTTTGCTTCTTTTCCAATTCCTGTGCCCGCCAGAGATAGGAGCTAACGACGCTGCGCTGTTCCTGCGCGGCTTTTTGCTGTGGGGTGCTGGGAGACGGTTGGGGTTTTCCCGCTGCCGCCGCCGCTCGAGCCGGTTGCGCACCCGCAGAGGGCACTTTAGGTCGCGCCGGAAGAGCCGCTGTTCCCTCGCCCTGCCCTGCCTTGTGCATCAAGTAAACCAAATTTAGTTCACTGATCTGCCCAGTCACACTTGCCACCTCTTCGAGCCGGGTGTATTGCTGGCTTGCCAGGCTTTTAAGGGCGTTGTAATAAGCCGTATCTAACCCTGCTCCCCGTTCACCCGCTAGCTTGCGGGCAGGCTCGCTAGACAGGACTACCGTATCCTGTTGCCGCAAGGTTTGCTGTCCTTTCAGTTTGAGTAGTAGTTGATACTCGGCATAATCTTTCTCGTCGGACAATTTTTCGTATGCCGGGTTGACCAGCTTCGACAAATACTCAGCCGCCCGATCCCGGTCTTCCTTGCTTTCGGTTGCACAACTATCGGGATGAAGGCGACGTGCTAACTTCAAATATTGCTTTCGAATGTCCTTTGGGTCCGCATCAACAGGCACCCCAAGAATGGCGTGATGGTCCATAAAATCTGCTGTAAACAGCCCTTGCTCAATCTTGATCACCATGCCCTGGAAGCTCTTCTTGAAAGTTTTTTACAGAGAAAATTATTTGGGTACTGAATCTCACGCCTGGATAAACTTACCCAATCTGACACTGTCCTACCCATATTGCCCAATATTGCAAAGTTCCGTGCCAATTTCCGTGCAACTGACTAGGGTCGTGTGCAGAATATTATGTATCAGTTTCTAACAGTTTACTCTGCTCCTCTGGCATTCTAAGAGCCAAGCAAGAATAAAAAGACCATTTTTGGGGAAGAAGGTGCAGCATTGCCGCGCTTCTCATCAAAAATTCCGGGTTTTATCTCGTCCGTGCTCCTAAGTGTCTGTCCGGACAAATTCTGGCAGTGGGTTGATTTTCATTAAGGTTTCACTCAGTTCTCGGTGAATCAACCCATTTGTTGCCAAGATTCGCCCCGATGCCAGGTTCATGGGGGATTCATCATAGGCTGTGACTTTGCCCCCCGCCTCTTCGACCAACACTATTCCTGCTGTCAAATCCCAGGGAGACAAGCCTCGCTCCCAGTAGCCGTCCAGTCGCCCGCTAGCAACATACGCCAGGTCGATCGCCGCCGATCCGCCCCGCCGAACACCGTGGGTCAGATCCGTGAGATGGCAAAACTCTGCATAGTTGTTGTCTGACATTTGGCGGCGATCGTAAGCAAAGCCGGTGACCAGCAAACTTTCCTGCAAAGAATCGGTCCTGGAAACCCGGAGGGGTTGGCGCTCAATCTTGCCGTTCCACTGAGAATCGCACCATGCCCCCATGCCCTTAGCCGCCTGAAACAACTCTTGCCGCATCGGGTCGTAGACCACCCCAATTTGCGGAACATCGTTGATGATTAATCCAATGGAGACGGCAAAAACCGGATAGCTGTGGGCGTAATTTGTGGTTCCATCCAGTGGATCGATCGCCCAAAGATGGTTACTTTCGGGGTTGCCCAGTTTTCCGCCTTCCTCCGTCAAGATGGCATGGTCAGGAAAGTTGCGTTGCAGAAATTCCAAAACCTTGGCTTCGGCGGCGTGGTCAGCATCCGTTACCAGGTTGCCCGATCCGCCCTTTTTTTCGATGGATGTCAGTTTTCCATAGTGCGATCGCACGATGGCACCCGCTGCCATAGCGGCTTCGGCGGCAATATCCAAAAAATGTTGCACGTTGGTGACTGAAGTCATAGGTAAAAAGGGATAAGGAATCTGGCGTTATTCTAGTTCTCGGCGAAAGTCGCGGGGGAGTTGGCGCAGGGGTTGGGCGGGGTTCCAGATGCCCCGGTGCAGCAGACGGGCGGCTTCCTGGGCATCGGCAAGGCGGAGGGCATAGCGGGTATTAGCAGAGTGGTCAGCGGGCGATCGCCCACTTGCCAGCACAAACCCTTCTGCCACCATCGCCTCATTGACCAGCGTATCGCCCAGCCAGACATAGGCAAGTGTCCGTCCATACGCATCCTCTCGCTCCTGGTCAAATTCGAGGCGTACTGTTTGCCCAGCAAGCCTGGCTTGGAGTGCCTGGGTTGCCGCCTCACCCCAGGGCAGTTGGCGTGTATCGGGAGCATCAATCCCCAGCAATCGCACCCCCTTCCCCATCGTCGATCCAGCTTCCAGCACTTCGATTGTCTGACCCGTGCTGATGCTTGCCACTCGGACGATCGGCTCCATGTCCTCATTCGCTGCACCGAGCCGCAGGAAAGGCACCTGGATGAGCAGCAGGCTGGCGAACAGCCCAATCAAGAGAATCCATCTGAACCGAAATTGGAGCCGGGATTGGAGTAGACGCATGGCACACCTGGGGAATCTGATGCCCCCATTGTTCCCAGGCTCCAAACCCAGCCAACAGTCCTGGACTGTTTATTCTTCGTCTAACGGCAAAGCTCGACGAACTTTACCTTTGCCAAAGTAGCGACCAAACTGCTGCTCATAAACCTCGTCTTCGTCCTGGGTTTCAACTTCCAGGGGAGAACAGGGATAGCTGACACAGAGCAGAGCATAGCCTTTTGCCCGTAGTTCGGGCGATAAACCCATTGCTTCGGGCTGGTACAAGTCTCCAGAAATGACGCGCACGGCACAGGCTGTGCAGGCTCCGTTGCGGCAGGAGAAGGGCAACTCGACCCCCTGTTCTTCTGCACTTTGAAGGATGTAGCGATCGCCTGGAACTTCCACATCATGGTGGGTTCCTTCCTGGCGATAGTGGATATGAACGGGATAAGACTTAGACATTTTTTATGGAGGATTTTCCGCCTCAATTGCCGTAAACACCAGTTGGGGACTGCCCTTTTGGGAGCCGCCCCTTGGTGATCATAGGACGTTCCTGGCGAAACCGCAGGCAAATGCCCATAGAAAATCGGGAGAACTAACCAACCTTCCCACCATTTTTCCAGGAGGACGCAAAGAAGGTGCGGCATCGCTGCGCCTTGTTTCCTCCAACATGATCGCCATTTTTCTAGAACCCTTGATTCGCGTGCGCGGAGCGCACGCAAAATCAAGGGTTCTAGAAAATGACGAAGGTACTCGCGACAAGAAAACGCTAAAAGAAGGGCGATCGCCTCTTCTATCGGTGCTCATTGTTTGCTACGATAGCAATTCTGCGACGGAATACCAGCAACGGAATTGCCGCGTAGAAAGCTCCATAATCCGCTATTGTGGAATATGGCAAATAAATCCCCCTGGAGAGATGGCCGAGCGGTTGAAGGCGCAGCACTGGAAATGCTGTTTAGGGGCAACTCTAACGAGGGTTCGAATCCCTCTCTCTCCGTTCTTCAGCATAAGCAAAGAGCTTTCAGTGATTTTGGTGAGGGGCAGCAGAGCTGCCCCTCACCAAAATCACTGATTTTACGTGCGCACCGCGCACACAAAATCAGGGTTTTGAAAAAAATGGCGAAGGGAATTGACTACTCTGCCGATACTTCTTCTGCTTGTCCGCCGCTGGAGGCTTTAGACGTGCTGGAGAAGGTCAAAGCTGCGTCATTGCTTTCGGCTGAAGAATCTGCCAGGTTCTTGGGGAGGACGGCTTCTTCGTTGCGCTTGGAAAAACCCCAGATGAACAGGGCAGCGATCGCCCCCACCATCAACCACTCAGGTGGCACCAGTTCGGGACGGGCAACCCGAACCAGCAAACGCAGCCCCACTAAGGCAACCGTGACATAACCTGCATCTTCCAGGTGAGTGTACTCATCCAACCAGCGGATGAATAGCCCTGCCAGCAGCCGCAGGGAAAGCACCCCAATAAAGCCGCCTGCCAACACGATCAGCACTTCTTTGGAGATGGCGATCGCCGTGGTCACGCTATCCAAAGAGAAGGCAAGATCAGTCACAGCAATCATGGGAATCGCTTGCCAGAGGGACTGGAAACGGGGACCGTGGTGCTGAGCTTCACCATTTTTCTTGTCTTCGTCGGAGGTGAAGTACTGAAACACCAGCCAGAGCAAATATAGTGCCCCCAGCAGCTCAAATTGCCAGAACCGAACCACCCAGGTTGCCGAAAGGATTAACAAGACCCGCAGCACGAATGCCACGAGCAGCCCCAGGTTGAGGGCTTGCCGCTGGAGTTTTGGAGTCGCCAGCCCCTGCGCGATCGCCGCCAGGGCGATCGCATTATCCGCAGATAGCACGACCTCCAGCGCAATCAACACAGGCAACAGCAACAGGGTATCGACCCCAAAGTTGTCGGAAAACTTGAGCAGAAAATCCAGCATGGATGGCAGTCACTCTCGGAGATGGGCAACAGTTTGCAAAAGAGGTAAGCAGAGGTAAAAAGAGCAGTGGCTAGGGAAATCGTCTTTTTCCCAGTAACCAAATTCTCAGTAATCAAATTCCCAGTAACCAAAGGGAAACAGCGGAACGTCAGGAAGTGGGGCAAAATAAACCAGGGAGATATACCTGCTCGCCCCAGGCCGTACTCCGCAGACGCTTGCTTGCGCCAAGCTTGCTTGCGCCGGAAAGAGAAGGGACGGATGGCTTGAGCCTGCCTCGTCCAGTCTCCTTGCAAATTCCTTTCAATCAGCTTAACGTGGAAACCCTGCGGAATGCTGAGTGGAATCGAGAACTTCCCCTCCCAAGAGTATTCCCCGCTTTTATCCTAATTTGTCCCTGTCTCACTCCTATGTCGTCTCTGTTGTCGTCTCTGTCTTCTCAGCTTGCCCATTTGCGAAATGCCCTGCCGATGGCAACTCTGGTGACGGAGTTGGTCAGCCATCAGGAAGGACAGTTTGCTGTGCGCGCCGCCATTTTGGTTGGCAACCAACCGCTGGTGACGGGCATGGCAGCGCATCCCAACATTGAAGTGGCGGAAGATCGGGCACGGGAACGGGTGCTTCAGCTTTTTGCCGATTGGCTTCCCCAGGCTCATGGGCAGGGGATGACCAGCACCCCAGTTAGCAGCCCAACCACTCCGCCTGCGTCCTCTTTTACCCCACTGGCTTCCACGACTCAGCCCACCGCCAAGCCTCCAGGGTTGGATGCGGACTTTCCCACCAGCAGCTTTTCCTCAAGCGCTCCCTTTATTGGGGGCACAGCGCCCTCTGCTGCGCCATCCACCGACACGGCATCGGGGGCGATCGCCGACCTCTACAGCCACATCAACCTATCGGAACCCCCCAGCAACGGTTCGCCCCACGAAGAACCCCCTTTCGAAGATGGTCCACCCCTTGAGGACAATCCGCCCTATAAGGACAATCCGCCGTTTGAGGACGACCCACCGTTTGAGGACGACCCACCGTTTGAGGAGAGCCCGCCGCCCGATACCTCATCCAAAACGGCTCCAACGCCCAAAAAATCGGCTTCGTCCCGTGGTCCTGTGAAGAAAGGGTCGCGCAAATCCGCAGAACCGCCCCCTGCAACTGTGCAGGAATCGGTTGATTTGTCGGATGTGATTGCCCATACAGATATTGAGTTGCGTCGCCTCAACTGGACGAATGTTCAGGGACGGGAATATTTGGAAAAGACCTATGGCAAGCGATCGCGCCAGGAACTGAGCGAACTGGAGCTTTACGAATTCCTCAGCTATTTAGAAGAGTTGCCAACGCCCGAATCGTAAGGGATTGAAATACAACCACCAGGCACCGGGGTGATGAATTTGCCGGGGCGGGTTGGGTTGGAGGTTGTTGCCATTGGCGAGAGGATGCGGCGAAACCCGCCCCTACGGGTGGGCGATCGTCCGATTTGTGTTCACCCGGGTTTATTGGTGTTGGATGTCCTGGTTGTGCCTATTGCCCAGCTAGTTCCTGGATGAGTTCGATGTGTTTGGGCAGCAAGTCCTTTTGGGAATAGCGATCGACGATGGTTTGGCGGGCGTTGTCGCGGATGTGCTGCAGTTCTGTCTGGTGGGTCAGGGCATATTCGATGCGATCGCAAATTCCCTCAATATCGAAGAAATCGACCAGGAGCGCATTCACCCCGTCCTCTGCCAGCTCGCGCACCGGGGGGGTGTCCGAAGCCACGACGATGCAGCCCGAAGCCAGCGCTTCCATGAACGACCAGGACAGCACGAAGGGGCGAGTCAGATACACATGCACCGACGACGCCCGCAAAATCAGCTTGTAGTAGCCGTAGGGCAACGTGCCGACAAAATGCACCCGGTTAAGATCGACGGCAAACTTCTCCAGCATCACATCTTTGAAGCTGTTGTAGCCCTGGGGGGCGTTGGTGCCATAGGCAACGCGATCGCCCGCCACAATCACCACATGGCAGTTGGGACGCCGTTTGGTAAGTTGGGCGATCGCCTCAAAAAACTGTGGGAAGCCCCGATACAGGTCCATCCCCCGTGACACGTAGGTGACGATCTCATCCACCCCGCTCAAATCCAGGTTGAGTTCGGGGAAGTTGATTTTTTGGTTGGGGTCGGGAAAAAAGTAGTCGGTGTCTACGCCATCGTGCAGCACCGTCACCTTGGGCTGAAACTCTGGGGGCAGTTGGGAATGCTGCCAGTGCGTGGGGCTAAGACCGCGATCGCAGCTATACAGGTCAACCAGCAGCGTTGCATTGCCCGCCCGAATGCGAAGATAGTCATCCACATCCAGGGGATAAGCCGGGTCAAAATCCGCATCCGTTCCGGCAGCATGACCAAACCACTCGAAGTAGGACAGCAGCTTGGTTTCGGGAAACGCATCCTTGACAAAAATGCCATTTCCCCAACCCGCATGGCTGCACACCACATCGGGCACAAACCCCGCTGTCCGCAGCTTTTCTGCCAATCGATACACCGCCTGCCCATGCAGCACCGAATTTTCGTAAGACCGGACATAGTGATGGATGTTGGGGCGCGGATCGCGGGCGGGCATGTAGTTGACCTTCTTTACCCCTGCCAGTTGCACACTGTCATCCGTATGCTTGGTACCATAAACCACGGTGTTGTTGGGGTCTGCCGCCAGCACCTTTGCCAACTCGCGGTACTGCGCCGGGAAGTTATTGTGTAAAAACAGAATATTCATGGACTACCGCCGACCTGAAACCAACCTGAATTTTGTTAACCTGCCTGCTCCAATCCTGGAATTCACTCAAGTTCAGAACTTTCCTGCTTTGTTTCCAGTAAACGGATGCGTTTGCGAAACGCGCCCCGCTCCTCTCGCCGCCACATCTGCTTCGATCGCACATCCTCTGGGGAGATTTTGTAAGCGGCCATCAACGCCGTGACCACCTCATACAGGTCTGCCAGTTCCGTCATCATGGTTTCCCCGTCCTCCGCTGAGGCGGCTTCCTTGGCTTCCTCTACCAGCTTCTCTCGCAGCGCTATCCGGTATTCCTCATCTGACAGCACCTCGGCTTTGCAGTCGTTGCCAGCGGCGCGGATAATTTCGGGAATGCGATCGCGAACAAGCTTATTGGGATACTGGTGCATGGCAAGGAAGACAGTAGGTGATGGATGGGTAGATGGCAAGGGTAAGGCGTCCTGAGAGGTGCTGCAAATTCAGGTTACTCGCTTTCTTGAAAAAAATTGCGGTTTCTCCCATTGCGGAGAATCCCATGTTTGAAACGTTACCGGAAAACCTGGAAGCAAACAGGAATCTTAAGGAAAACAAAGGCTTGTAGCCGCCTCTATTGGACACAACGATCCGTATCACCAATATTTTTCCGGCACCATCTAATTCACCCACTCCAAGTTTGGGCTGAATTACTCCGGAAATAAAGCCATCTTCAGGAAAACTTGACCGGCGACCCGGCAGGCGCTTTGTCTAAGCTTCATAGAGTCTAAGCTTCATAGAGTCTAAGGCGTTTTCTGGGAAAGAACATACCCCCGTCATTCCCGCGTATGCGGGAATCCAGGAAGGCTGAATGCCTATAACCGATAAGCTTGTAATGGATGCCCATTTTCATGGGCATGACGGAGCGCTCCTGTTGGCAGGATTCTATTTTGCAGAAATCACCTAAGCTTCATAGAGAAAGCATTTTAGCCTGGAAAATTCTAGTTTTGCGGGTTCCGGGGGACAGCGCAACACCGTAACATTCTCGCCATCATTCTCGCCATTATTTTAAAGCCCCTGATTTTGCTCGCGAGAAACGTGTACAAAATCAAGGGCTTTGGAGGACTCTCCGGGATTGGTGCGGTCAGGCGATCGCCCGTTGTCGCCAGCGCATCAGCCACAGCGTTGCTCCCAGCACCATGACCAGGGGAGCGATCGCCACCAAATTCATCCCCATCCACCCAATCCGATTCAACAGTTCTCCAGATAGATAGGTGCAGAGGGCAACGAACGCAAACATTAAAAAGTCGTGAGCTGCCTGGGTTTTCGCCTTCTCGGCGGAGGTGTAAGCCTCTGTCAGCAGTGCCGTTGCGCTGACAAACATAAAGTTCCAGCCAACGCCCAACAGGGTGAGGGCAATGTGGAAGTGGATCAGGCTGTCTCCCAGCAAGGTTGTACCGATGCAGCACAGGTTTAACACCGTGCCCATCAGCAAAATGGTGAGCACCCCAAAGCGGGCAATCAAAAATCCGGTGAAGAAGGAGGGCGCAAACATGCCCAGCACATGCCACTGGATAACGGAGGCGGCTGACTCAAAGGGATGGGCGATCGCCATCATTGCCAGGGGGGTTGCTGTCATCAAAAATGCCATGATGCCATAGCCCACCATGCTGCCCGCAACGGCTACCCCAAACACAGGCTGCTGCATGATTTCTGCCAGAGGGCGTCCGCTGAATTGGCGATCGGCAATGGGCATAGGCGGGATGTGAACCCCCAGCAGCAGGAAGATGGTGGGAATTTGCAACGCGACCACCACCAGAAAGGTTCCTGCATAAACCGTAGACAGCCATTCCTTCGACTGAATTGCCAGGGTAGGTCCGATCAGCGCTGCCAGCACACCACCCGCAATGACCAGGGAAATTGCCTGGGGACGAAACGCTTCCTCTGCTGCATCCGCTGCCGCAAACCGATAGAAGCCCGAAAAGCCGTTGAAGATTCCCACACAACCCAGACTCACACAAAACAATAGAAAACTGTTGGAAAGGATGGCGATCGCCCCCAAACCGCCCCCCACCATCGCAATGCTCGTCCCCACCAGAAAGCCCAGGCGTCGCCCAAACCGCCGCATCAGCATCGAAGCCGGAATGGTCGCCACCATCACCGCAATCTGCATCACCGCCAGGGGCAGGGTCGCCAGAGCGCTATTCTCCGTCAGGTTGCTACCTGCCAGCGCCGACACCGTGATCAACACAGTCATCGTGGTCATCGCCAACGCCTGACACAACACCAGCAACGCCACATTCTTCTTCGCCTGATTCACCCCATTTCCTCCCAGCAGCAATTTCACGGACTGTAAAGGTAGGGGTGTTGATCTGTCTTCATCCAATTGGGTGGATGGGTAAATGGGTCGATGGGTGGGGGGACACAATGCAAACAATCGCCCGTAGGGGCGGGTTTCGCATCCTCCTCCGCCAATGACAACACCCTCCAACCAAACCCGCCCCGGCAAACGCAACGCCGATAAACCCCACCGCGACAAACCCGCCCCGGCAAACGCAACGCCGATAAACCCTACCCCGACAAACCCGCCCCGGCAAACGCAACGCCGATAAACCCCACCGCGACAAACCCGCCCCGGCAAACGCAACGCCGATAAACTCCACTCCGACAAACCCGCCCCGGCAAACGCAACGCCGATAAACCCCACCCCGATAAACCCCGTCCCGGCAAACGCAACGCCGATAAACCCCACCCCGGCAAACACAACGAACGGAACACGGGCACACACAAATGAAAACCAACGACAGATTGCCCCCTCACCAGGGATCTACCAGATCTCCTAAAATAGAGAATTGGCAGAAAAATCGGCGGCACAGAGCAGCAAGGGTAGCGTGATGCAATTTATCGACCAGGCAGAAATTGAAGTGTGGGCTGGGGATGGCGGCGATGGCATCGTTGCCTTCCGACGGGAGAAATTTGTTCCGGCGGGTGGTCCTGCTGGCGGCAATGGCGGCCATGGGGGTTCCGTCTACCTCAAAGCCGTAGACAACCTGCAAACCCTGCTCGACTTTAAGTATGCCCACCGCTTTCAGGCAGAGCATGGCAAGCGGGGTGGTCCCAAAAACATGACCGGGGCAACGGGGAGCGATCGCATCATCGAAGTTCCCTGCGGCACGATGGTGTACGATGCCGAAACCGATGAAATTGTGGGCGACCTGACCCAGAAGGGCGAAATGCTGCGGGTTGCCCAGGGTGGCAAAGGAGGCTTGGGCAATCGCCACTTCCTCAGCAACAACAACCGCGCCCCCGAAAAAGCCCTCCCTGGCTTGCCGGGAGAGCAACGCATTTTGCGCTTGGAACTGAAGTTGTTGGCAGAGGTCGGTATTATCGGCTTGCCCAATGCCGGAAAATCTACGCTCATTGCCACCCTCTCCGCCGCCCGTCCCAAGATTGCCGATTATCCCTTCACCACCCTGATCCCAAATCTTGGCGTGGTGCGTCGTCCCACCGGGGATGGTACGGTATTTGCCGACATCCCTGGGCTGATTGAGGGAGCGCACCAGGGGCAGGGCTTGGGGCACGACTTCCTGCGCCATGTGGAACGGACACGGGTGTTACTCCACCTGATCGATGTCACCCAGGACGATCCCGTTGCGGCTTACCACACCATTCAGCATGAACTTAGCGCCTATGGTCGGGGCTTAAGCGATCGCCCCCAAATCCTCGCCCTCAACAAAATCGACGCCCTGGCAGCAGAACCCGAGCGGCTGGAGGCGATCGCCCAGCAGTTCCGCGAACTCACCGATGCCCCCGTCTTCACCCTCTCTGCCGTCACCCGCACGGGGATCGATCCGCTCCTCCAGCATCTCTGGGATACCCTCGATGCCCTCGCAGAGGCAGATGCAGCCGCATTAGAAGACCCCGTTGCTAGCGGGGTTGAAGCAAACTGAGGGACTTAAGCTGGGGAAGGAGGTGCGGCTCAGCCGCGCCTCCTTTCCTACAAATGGGTAGCCTACCTGGCTCAGTTCCGATAAATCACATACATCCCAATGAGATAGAGGGCGATCAACGATATCACGTCCCAGGTGAAGTAGAGGCGCGATCGCCGACTGGCACGGTAAATCAGCCCCACCATTGCGATCGCTGTCATCACAATGGCAACGATCGCAGAAAACAGGTAGACGAAGGGGTTAATGGCGCGAAACAGGCTGCCGCGAATATAGGCAATGTCATACACCCCAAGAATTGCCATATTGAACAGGTTGGACCCAAATACATTCGACACCGCCAGATCTACCGCATTGAGCCGAATAGCGGTTATGGAAGCCACGACCTCTGGAAGCGAGGTAGCGAATGAGAGCAACAGCGCCCCGACAAAGCTTTCGCCCAACCCTGTAACTTCGGCAACGCGATCGCCAATCGACGCCAGCCAAATGCCCAATCCCACGATCGCCAGGGCTAACAACCCAAATACGATATAGGCCCGACGAGGCGTGATGTGGTCATACTGAAACATCTCTGATTCCTGCTCCAGCACCTCCGTCCGTCGGCGCAGCTCAAACTGAGCCAGCAGATAAGCACTCAACCCATACAGCACTAGCAGCAATGCACTGGGCAACCCAAACCAGCCAATCAGCAACGGTTCCCCATAATCCGACGACAACATGCCCAGGGCTGCCACCCCAATCATCACACAACCCAATCCGGCAGAAATCCCGTGGCTAATCTGTGCCTGGGTGAGCAACGGCTCTGGTCCCGTAAAAATGTCGAGGATAGCGAGAATCAGCAGGTTGAACAGGCAACTCCCAAAAATTCCGCCCACTGCCAGATCTGGCGCATTAAACAGCAGGATTGCCCCCAGCCCGGTCGCGAGTTCTGGCAGGGAGGTTGCCCCCGAAAGCAACACGGCTCCAACCCAGGTGCGCCCCAAGCCCGTTTTTTCTGCCAGTACATCTGCCGTGCGTGACAACCAACCGCCCGTCAGCACCACCAGTGCGATGCAGACTAACGTTTCAATGACCAAACCCATGTTGTGCTGTCCGTGCTCTCCGTGCCTCTGTGGTTCACTTCCTCCTAGCTCCCTGCTTCCTCCAGGAACCGAATTTCTACTCGATCGCCCTCCGCAAGTCCCAACTCTGCGGCTCGTCCGCCCCGCAGCTCAATCACGCTGTCAGACTGGCGATCGCGCGGTCCATAGGTAGGGCAGGGATCTGCCTCACAGGGAGGAGCCGTCACGATTGCCTGCACCTCGCCGTCCCGCAAAAACACCATGTCCAGCGGGATCAGCACATTTTTCATCCAAAACTGCAACGGACGGGGGCGACCGAACACAAACAGCATTCCCCGGTTGTCTTCAAGCGAAGGGCGGAACATCAGCCCCATCGACTGCTCCGATCGCGTCCGTGCCACTTCCAGTTGAATGACCTCGCCGTTAATCTCGGTTTCAGCGGTAATGGGGAGCATTTGCCCCTGGTTCTCAGACGCAACAATAGCTGGGGAGGGAGACGGGGCGGGGGAGTCGGAGGAAACTGCGGCGGGATCGCTACAGCCCAGCAAAACGACCACAGACAGGCTGAGGGCGATCGCTCCAGGCACAGCCAATCTCATTCGATTCATCATTCGATTCATCAAAGGCATTTGACGCATAAAAGAAAGTTGCATGAGGGGATTCATCAGGTTTCTCGCAGAACATAACCAACGCCCCGCACCGTCTGAATCAGGCGCTTTTCGCCCTCATCTTCGATTTTGAGGCGGAGGTAGCGGATATACACTTCAATGACGTTGGACTCGCCCATAAAGTCGTATCCCCACACATTTTCCAGAATTTGCTCGCGGGTCATGACCTCGCGGGGGTGCTCCATCAGGTACTTGAGCAACTCAAATTCCTTCATGGTGAGTTCGATGGGGCGATCGCCCCGAAAGGCGCGTCGGGTTGACAAATCCAGCATCAGATCCCCAAACCGCAGTTGCTCGTTAGTCGTCGTGTCGGGTTGCAGATAGAACTGCACGAGCTTGAGAAATTCTTCGCTGCGATAGGGCTTGAGGAGGTAGTCGTCGGCTCCCGCTTCCAGGCAGGCGATGCGGTCTTCCACCGTGTCGCGGGTCATCATCAGCAAGATGGGAGCGTGGAAGCCGTGGGCACGCAACTTCTTCGTCAACTCGGTGCCCGATTCCTCCGGCAGCATCCGATCCACCATCATCAGGGCAGGCTGCTGTTCCTTCGCCTGGTGGAAGCCGCCCTCCGCCGAGGGGGCGATCGCCACCTGATAGCCCCATTCCTGCAAATCCGCTGCTATCCGCTGGGCGATCGCCCCATCCGGACAGACGAGCAACACACAAAGCCTCGATTCACTTGCTGTAGTGTTCATAAATTAATGTCAGAAATAAGGAACCCTGATTCGTAGTGAGGCGTGTTTACGACGTTGGGGACAAGATGCTTACGACCCTACCCACGACCCCTCGCAGGTTGTGCAGGCAGAAATTAGCAGTATATACCTCAGGACTTAAAATCGACCGTTTCCCATCCTCGTCCGTTCTATCACGACGACTCGCAAAACGACCGGGATTTCCTGGAATTCCTTCTCTATTCTCCCAAACCATCCTGCTCAGGGCATTTCTGAGAAAGAATTTCCCTATTTTTTTGAGAGAGAGTGCGGTTTCGCCGCACTCTCTCTCAAAAAAATGGAGAAATTCTTTCCTGGAGATCGCTTAAGACGCCAAGCCTCCGTCATGCCCATGAAAATGGGCATCCATAAAAGCCTATCTACCGAGGTATTTAGGATTGAAAATAAAATAAAACCCGGAATTTTTGATGAGAAGTGCGGCAATGCCGCGCTTCTCATCAAAAATTCCGGGTTTTATTTCGTACGTGATCCTTAGCCTTGTGGATTTCCGCATTCGCGGGAATGACGGGTGCCGCAGGGATCCTGATCAGCCGGGTAGAACCATCAAGGTCAGAAGAAAATGAACAGCGCAATGGGTTAATTTGCCTATTTTGCCGATCATTTAATTTTGCCGATCAACCAATGAGGAATGACGCGGGAAAGCCTATGGGAGTTCCACGGAGGTTGGCTTGGCGACATGGGGTAAGCCCCACCCCAGCTTTTCGCGGAGGACATGGAAGAATTCCGGATCTTTGAGGCGAATGAAGCGGGCATCGTAGGGCGATCGCTGCACCCGCACCCGATCCTCTGGCAACACATAGCAGCCCGCATTGCCATCCACCACCATTACCAGCCGATTGGTATCTGCCGGGAAAATGGTCACGGGTTCCTGGTCGGAGAACACCAGCGCCCGCGAAGCCAGGGAGTGGGGGCAGATGGGCACCAGTTGCAGCACCGGAACCCCCGGCGCAATCACCGGACCGCCAGCGGAGAGGGCGTAGGCGGTCGATCCCGTTGGCGTGGAGACAATCACCCCATCCGCCGCAATATCGACGGGGGCATGGCGACCAATCTCCACCTCAAAGTGACACATGCTGGTGAGCGGCTCCCGGTGCAACACCATCTCGTTGAGGCACAGCGCCTCCCAACACTGGATGTCGTCGCGGTAGACCTGCACCGACATCATCACCCGTGCTTCCAGCTTGTAGTCCCCACTGAGCAACTGGTCGAGTACCTCTGGAACATGGCTGAGGTAGGTTTCTGTGAGGAAGCCCATATGCCCGGTGTTGATGGTGAGCAGAGGGATGCCACAGGGCGCAACCTGGCGAAACGCCGCCAGCACCGTCCCATCGCCGCCCAGCACAATGGCAAAGCGCATCTCATCATCAAAGCCTGCGGGGACGAGGCTAGTGATGGGAGTGTGGCACATGGGGCGATCGGGCTGGGAGTAGCCCAAAATGCCTCCCATACCTGTTGCCATCTGAATGTCCCAGCCTCGAGCAGTGAGCTTGACTTGCAAGTCTTCTGCCATACGACAGGCAATGGGCTTTACATCGTTGTAGATAATGCCAGCTTTGGGCACACGCAGCGTCCGATCCGAAACGGGGGTAGTAGTGAACAGCGATCGCCCTCTATAAAACAAATTTTTTGAATAGGCAGGGACGGAACCCTTTCCATCCTTTGTACCCAATTTGCTTATAGATGGGGATCAAACAGGCATAGACTGTTAGAGGGGAAGTCAAACTCCCTACAGATATTGCCTTTATTAAGATTAGAGCTTTGCTTGCTCTCTTGCAAAAACTCCCCATGAATTCGCCACTAATCAGATCGACCTGAGGAGCTATTAGTTATTCATAAGAATACCTGATAGCTTGCTAAGTAGATAAAAAATGGGTGATCCTCCCTTTCTTTAGGCGGAAAGGTACAAAATAGGTTGCAAGAGACATGAAGAATTTGTTACAACTAGGTCGTTACAAAAAGTAACATCGAGGTTCTCCCCACGCATGTTCAGCTTGTTTACTAGTTCTAAGTCCAACACCGGAACTGATTTCGGGGAACAACTCATCAACAAAGTTGCCACCCAGTCTATCCGCCATCTTTTTTCGGAAAGCGAAGCGGTAGATGTTCAGATTCGTTGCCACCCGCCCAGCAAGCTTTTGCAGGGCAGCATCGATTCCTTCCAGATGTCTGGACGCAATTTAATGATTCGTCGCGAATTTCACGTCGAGGATATGTCCTTCGTCGCTGATGCCGTCGCGATTGATCCAGGTTCTATCCTCTCTGGCAAGGTGCGCCTGAAGCAGCCTACCCAGGCAGTGGCGCAGGTTGTTCTCACGGAGGAGGGCATCAACCGGGCTTTCAAAGCTGAATTGGTGCAGAAGCGCCTGGTCAATGTGGAATCAGAGACACTGATGAACTTTTCGGGTGGAGAGCCCATCACATTTCGTGATGTGGAAGTGGTGATACTCCCCGAAAACAAAATCCGTATCAATGCGCTGACGGATCTGCCCAACCGTGAGAATGTCCCCATTCGCATGACGGCAACCATCGTCGTTGAGCGGCGTCGCCGGATTCGCTTCGACAGCCCAACCTTTGAGCCCGAAGGTATCGCGGATGATATGCAGGGCATATCAGAAATCTTTACCAATGCCTTTGCCGAGGTGCTCAACGAGATGGTGGATCTGGATCGGTTTGATCTGGACGGGGTAACGCTGCGGCTAAACCGATTGGAAACTAGCGGCAAAAATCTCATCTTCAGCGGTTATGCTCAAATAGATCATTTCCCCGGAAGCTGATGGATTCTCGATGAATTTGAGCAATTTCTTTGTTGCAGGTGGGATCGTCATGATCCCCCTGCTTGCCCTTTCTATCCTGGCGTTGGCGCTGGTGATGGAGCGTATGGTGTTCTGGTTCCAGGTCACCCAGAAGCAGGATCAGGTGATTCAGGAAGCCATGAGCCTCTATCAGCGCAGCACCCGTGCTGCGTTCCAAAAGCTAGAGCAGAACGGCAATTTGCCCATGGCACGAATCTTTCTGGCGGCGCTAGAGTTGGATCAGCCAACCCCGGAAGAATTTCGGCTGGCGCTAGAGAGTGCGGCTCAGGCAGAGATACCCTTGCTAAAGCGATTCAGCACGGTGTTTGACACGGTGATCAGTGTGTCACCCCTATTGGGGCTGTTAGGGACGGTGCTGGGGCTGATCCGGTCGTTTGCGTCGCTGCGGCTGGGGGATTTGGCGAGTACGGAAACGGCAGCGGTGACTTCGGGGATCGGGGAAGCCCTGGTTTCGACGGCAGCGGGGCTGGTGGTGGCGATCGCCACTCTCCTATTCGCTAATATGTTTCGTGGACTCTACCAGCGGCAAATTGCCCTAATTCAGGAATATGGCGGACAGATGGAACTGCTCTATCGCCGCCGCTTTGAGCGAGGAGGACAGCCCTATGCGCCTACCCAACGAACCTGACATCCCACCCCAGATCAACATCGTGCCGATGATTGATGTGATCTTTGCGGTGCTGACGTTTTTCATTATGTCGTCGCTGTTTCTCACCCGCTCTGAGGGTTTACCCGTGGACTTGCCGGGAGCCGAGTCCTCGGAGGTTCAGGAGCAACAGCAACTCGTCGTTACTATCAGTGCCGACGGACAACTGGCGCTGAACCAGGAAGCGATGGATCTGAGCACTATTGCGACCCGTGTGGAGGAGGCGATCGCCACCACAAATCCCGCCCCGCTCGTCGTCCTCAATGCCGATGAGAATGTGAATCACGGGTCAGTGGTCACAGTGATGGATCGCCTGCGGCAAATTCCAGGAGCGCGATTGGCGATCGCCACCCAGCAGCCCTGAGACGATTTTGGATTTTGGATTTTTGATGAACCCCGAAGGCACAAAGACACGAAGGGGTTGTTTTTTGCCGTTCGTGGTCGTCGCACAACCACCGTAGGGGCGGGTTTCGCGGCAACCATTGAACGCGACGACACCATGCGCCAAACCCGCCCCGGCAAATCGTTACCCATCGCATTCGCAACCACCGTAGGGGCGGGTTTCGTAGTAACCATTGGTCGTGACGATACCGTTCGCCAAACCCGCCCCGGCAAATCGTTACCCATCACATTCATAACCACCGTAGGGGCGGGTTTCGTGGCAACCATTGATCGCGACGATACCGTTCGCCAAATCCGCCCCGGCAAATCGTTACCCATCACATTCATAACCACCGTAGGGGCGGGTTTCGCGGCAACCATTGATCGCGACGACACCATGCGCCAAACCCGCCCCGGCAAATCGTTATTCACCCCATTTCCATTCCACACCCATCGCATTCGCAACCACCGTAGGGGCGGGTTTCGCGGCAACCATTGATCGCGACGACACCATGCACCAAACCCACCCCGGCAAATCGTTACCCATCACATTCATAACCACCGTAGGGGCGGGTTTCGTGGCAACCATTGGTCGTGACGATACCGTTCGCCAAACCCGCCCCGGCAAATCGTTACCCATCACATTCATAACCACCGTAGGGGCGGGTTTCGTGGCAACCATTGGTCGTGACGACACCATGCGCCAAACCCGCCCCGGCAAATCGTCATTCCCCCATTCCCATCGCCATTCCACAACCAAAATTGGTGGGTGGGCGTTGTGTGCCGGGGCGGGTTTACATTGACCAACATGAGCGGTTATTGTGCGCCGGGGCGGGTTTACATTGCGGGTTACCGGATAGGGCGAATGTTGCCGCGAAACCCGCCCCTACGTTTGGGCGATCGCATCCCCCACCTACTCGTCCTTCTTCTCGACGGTGGAGGCGATCGCCAACTCCTTGAGCTGACGGGCATCCACCTCGTTGGGGGCGTTGGTGAGGAGGCAGCGGGCTTGTTGGGTTTTGGGGAAGGCGATCGCATCGCGGATCGATTCTTCGCCTGCCAGGAGCATGACCCAGCGGTCAATACCGTAGGCGATGCCGCCGTGGGGTGGGGTGCCGTACTCGAAGGCTTCGAGCAGGAAGCCGAATTTGTTCTGCGCTTCTTCTTCGGAAATGCCGATGAGTTCAAAGACCTCTTGCTGGAGGTCGGGTTGGTAGATCCGCATACTGCCGCCTGCCGCCTCGAAGCCGTTGTAGACGAGGTCGTGGGAGAGGGTGCGGGCAGTTTTCAGGTCGGCTACATCGTCCGGGTGGGGGGCGGTGAAGGGGTGATGTAGGGGATCGAGGCGCTTTTCGTCGGCATTCCACTCGAACATGGGGAAGTCTACGACCCAGAGCAAGTTGAGCTTATCGGGATCAATCAGCCCCAGTTCTCGCGCCATAACCTGACGCAGGCGATCGAGGGTTTTGTTCACCGTGTCGGAGTCGCCCGCCCCAAACAGCAGCAGGTGCCCCGGCTGTGCGCCCGTGCGAGTGAGGATTTCCTGCTTTTGCTCGTCGCTGAGGTTGTCTTTGATGGCTCCGATGGTGTCGATGCCGCCATCGTCGCGCACCCGAATGTAGGCGAGTCCCTTCGCGCCTGCTTCCGCCGCTTCCTTGAAGATGTCGCCACCGGGTTTGATGCGGACGTTAGAAATCTTGTCATTGCCACCGGGGATGGGCAGGATTTTCACGATGCCGCCCTTCTTCACCGCATCGGCGAACACCTTGAAGCCGCAGCCCTCAACAACATCGGACACATCCACCAGTTCCAGGTCGTAGCGGGTGTCGGGCTTGTCGGTGCCGTAGCGGTTCATGGCGTCGGCATAGGTGAGGCGGGGCAGGGGCAGGGGAATGTCGATGCCCTTCAGGGTTTTGAAGATGTGGGCGACCAGGCGCTCGTTCAGGTCGAGGAGTTCGTCCTGGGTCATGAAGCTCATCTCCAGGTCGAGTTGGGTGAACTCGGGCTGGCGATCGGCACGCAGGTCTTCGTCCCGGAAGCAGCGGGCGATCTGGTAGTAGCGATCGCACCCGGCAACCATCAAGATTTGCTTGAACAACTGCGGCGACTGGGGCAGCGCAAAGAACTCACCCGGATTTACCCGGCTGGGCACGAGGTAGTCCCGTGCGCCTTCGGGGGTGGAGCGGGTCAGCACCGGGGTTTCCACTTCCATGAAGGCTTCTTGGTCTTCGAGGAAACGCCGGATGGCTTTGATCAGGTCGTGGCGCAACCGCATGTTGCTTGCCATCCGCTCCCGCCGCAGGTCGAGGTAGCGATACTTCAGCCGCAGGTCTTCCCGCACGGTTTCGGTATCGGCAGTAGAAACCTGGAAAGGGAGTGGTTTGCGCACCGCATTCAGCAGTTCGATCTTTTCGGCGTAGACTTCAACTTCCCCCGTGGGCAGCTTGGGGTTGAGGGAATCCTCGGGGCGCTTACTCACTCGTCCTGTAATCCGCACTACATACTCGTTCCGCATCTTTTCGGCGAGTTCGTAGGAGTCGGGGGTGCGTTCCGGGTCGCTGACAATCTGAGCAATGCCTGTGCGATCGCGGATATCCAGAAAAATCACTCCGCCATGATCGCGCCGCCGATCGACCCAGCCGCACAGCGACACGGTTTCGCCAATTTGTTCGGCTCGAAGGGTTCCGCAGTAGTGGGTTCGCATAGTCACGTTGAAGTCTTTCCGTTGAAGAAATTAAAGGTTGTCAGAGAAACGGCAGGAATGAAGATAATCTAACAAAACCCTTCCATTATCCAGGATGTCGGGGCGTTTTAATTGTGGATTTTGTGGGGACGTTGGTGCGTTGATGCGTTGGGTGCGTTGATGCGTTGGATGCGTTGGTGCGTTGGCGCGTTGGTGCGTTGGGTGGGTTGGTGGGTGAATGAGAGAGGGATGAGGTGGCGATCGCCCAAACGTAGGGGCGGGTTTCGCAACATCCTTCGCCGTTTTCCGCATCCTTTCAATTAAACCCGCCCCGGCAACCGAAAACAGAGGTGAACGCGGATGGTTACCAGGGCGATCGCCCAAACGTAGGGGCGGGTTTTGCAACATCCTTCGCCGTTTTCCGCATCCTTTCAATTAAACCCGCCCCGGCAACCGAAAACAGAGGTGAACGCGGATTGGTGCCGGGGCGGGTTTGGTTGGGGCGATCGATTGTAGGAAAAATTGTCGCGAAACCCGCCCCTACGGGTGGCATGGTGTTGTCGGGATAGGTTTAGATCGAGGCAGGTGTTGTTTATGGGTCACGAAGAAAGATTGCGCTGGGCGATCGCCCCGAATGCAGCGAATAGAATGGTTTAGCGTTTCATGGTAGAGCGTTTTAGATGATTCTCACCACTCTTGAAGGTGTACCGGGGCGAACCATTGTGCGGCACTATGGCATCGTTCAGGGCAGTACGGTTCGGGCGAAGAATATTGGCAAAGATTTTCTGGCGGGTTTGAAGAATATTGTGGGCGGTGAGTTGAAGGGCTATACGGAGCTGCTCCAGGAAGCCCGGCAAGAGGCACTGAACCGCATGGTGAAGGAGGCGTCACAGACGGGGGCGAATGCAGTGGTGAATATTCGGTTTGCGACTTCGGCGATCGCCGCTGGAGCCGCTGAAATCTTCGCCTATGGCACCGCTGTTTATGTGGAATAACCCTCCGCCTGTCCTTTCAAACGAATGTTGGACTCATGGAAATGATCGAACTATTGATTTTCGGTGGGTTGCTGTTGCTGGGGCTGGTGGCAGGAACGATCGCCGAGAACAAGCACCTGAATGATTTGCGGGTACGAGAGAAAAAGGTGAAAACCCTCAACGTTGTTAACTTTGGGGCACATGAACCCTTGCCAGAAGCCAGGGAGGCGGTGCTGGTAATGGGCAATGTGGTGATTGCCAGTGATTTTTTTCGCATCTATCTGGCTGGGTTGCTGAGTATTTTGGGTGGCAATATCGGTGTGTATGAAACGCTGATGGAGCGGGGACGACGAGAAGCAATTTTGCGGCTAAAGGAGCAGGCGATCGCCCTCGGTGCGCGGCAGGTGCTCAACCTGCGTCTGGAAACCAGCAACATTAACGGCGAGCAGGGCAAAGGCACTGTGCAGGTAGAAGTGATTGCTTACGGTACGGCTATCCGCTAAGGATTACGTACGAACTAAAACCCGGAATTTTTGATGAGAAGCGCGGCAACGCCGCGCTTCTCATCAAAAATTCCGGGTTTTATTTTATTTTCGATCCTAAGGCTGATGCTGTGTTGATTTCGCCAATAAAAAAGAGAAGCGGCGATCGCCGCTTCTCTTTTTGAAATGCAATCCGGGTTGGAATTACTTACCCATGCCGAGCTGTTGAGCTTTCTGGTAAACCTTTCCTTCCGTCAACAGCGAAGGCGCGATGACCACTTCGACCTGCTGCATATCGCGGATGGTTTTGGCTCCCAGGGTGCCCATGCTGGACTTGAGGGCACCGACCAGGTTGTGAGTACCGTCATCCAGGCGGGCGGGACCCAGCAGAATCTCTTCCAGGGTTCCGGTGGTGCCGACGCGGATGCGGGTTCCCCGTGGCAGGACGGGGCTGGGCGTTGCCATGCCCCAGTGGTAGCCCAGCCCTGGCGCTTCGGCGGCGCGGGCAAAGGGAGAGCCAATCATCACCGCATCGGCTCCGCAGGCGATGCACTTACAGATGTCGCCCCCAGTCACCAAGCCCCCATCCGCAATGATGGGAACATAGCGCCCAGTTTCCTTGAAGTAGTCTTCGCGGGCGGCAGCACAATCAGCAACCGCTGTTGCCTGGGGAAGACCCACGCCCAGTACGCCGCGAGAGGTGCAAGCGGCACCAGGACCAATCCCCACCAGAACCGCTGCTGTACCTGCCTTCATGAGTTGCATCGCCACATCGTAGGTGACGCAGTTCCCCAGAATCACAGGTACGGGCATCGACTGGCAAAACTCCGCCAAGTCCAAAGGCTGAACGCTGTCGGGCGACAGGTGCGTCGTCGAAACGACCGTTGCCTGCACAAAGAACAGATCCACTCCTGCTTCTGCGGCGATCGCCCCAAATCGGCTGGCACCCACGGGTGTTGCACTAACCGCTGCAATCCCTCCCGCTTGCTTGATTTCTTGAATCCGCTGCTTCACCAATTCAGGCTTGATGGGTTCGGAATAGAGGTGCTGCATCAGCGGCACAAACTCATGCTTATCAACGGCAGCAATCTTTTCCAGGATGGGCTTGGGATCGTCGTAGCGCGTCTGGATGCCTTCCAGATTCAGCACGCCCAAAGCGCCCAATTTGGAGAGGTTGACTGCCACATCCACATCAACAACGCCATCCATCGCACTGGCGATAATGGGAATATCACGCTCAATGTTGCCGATACTCCAATGGGTTTCGGCGAGTGCCGGATCCAGGGTTTGTTGCCCTGGAACGAGGGCAATTTCATCAATACCGTAAGCTCGACGGGCAGATTTTCCCCGACCAATTTGAATATCCACGCTTCTGAATTCCACCTGCTTGATGCTTAATATGGCTAGAGTACCAAATCCAGGATCCTTTTGACTGGGATTTGCAGGCGATCGCTTCCATCCACTTTTACGGCGAAAGCAAGAAATTTGCCCCGATCACTCAGGTTGCCGCCAGCCCATCACTCGCTTTCGGCAGCATGGTAGGAACTGCGAACGAGTGGACCCGATCGCACATGGGAAAAGCCCAGCTCACGGGCGATCACCCCCAATCGGTCAAACTCCTCCGGTGTCCAGTATTTCTGCACGGGGAGGTGATCGAGCGACGGGCGCATGTATTGACCCAGGGTGAGGCGATCGCATCCCACGGCTCGCAAGTCCTGCATGGCGTCGAGCAGTTCCGCTTCGGTTTCGCCATGCCCCAGCATCATCCCAGACTTGGTGGGAATGGCGGGGTTCAGTTCTTTTACCCGTTGGAGGACACGGAGAGAGCGATCGTACTTTGCCCCACGCCGCACCGTATCTTGCAGCCGCCGCACCGTTTCGATGTTGTGGTTGAAGCAGGTGGGCTGTGCTGCCACCACCGTCGCAATCCGCTCAAACTGTCCGGCTTCCCCTAGCTTGCCGCTCCAGAAGTCCGGCGTCAGCACCTCGATCTGGGTTTCGGGGTTCATAGCCCGCACCGCTTCCATCACATGCACGAACCAGCCCGCACCGCCATCCGCCAGGTCATCCCGCGCCACGGAGGTCAGCACCACGTAGCGCAACCCCAGCAGTTGCACCGCCTCGGCTACTTTGCGGGGTTCCTCTTCGTCCAGCGGCATCGGGGCATGGCCCTTATCCACTTGGCAAAAGGCACAGGAGCGGGTGCAGGTTGGTCCCATCAGCAAAAACGTCGCCGTCCCACTGGCGTAGCACTCGCCCCGATTCGGACAACGCCCCTCTTCGCAAATGGTGTGAATCTGCCGCTGTTTGATTACCCGCTGCACCGTTGAAATGTCGCTGACATTCCCGATGGGGCGACGCAACCAGTCCGGCATCTGAACGAGGGGTGGGCGATCGCGATTCTTCAATTTCTGTGTGGGCTGAGCCGTCGCGGTGGGAGTGTCAGACGGGGAGGGAACAACAACGGAAGGGTCTGAGGGAGTCATGAATGCGTTCGTATGAGTCCAAGAGGTTAGGGAAGCGCTTGGTGTAAGTCTGCGCACTTCTCCCATTCTAAAAGGGTTTTCTAAGGCTTTGGGGCTGAGTGTTCTAGGGACTGTCTGGTCGTTGTTGCAGGTAATCGCCCACTTGAGCCGCGATCGCCTCTTCATCCAGCAAGGTCGAGTTATCCAGTTTCAGATCCCAGGGCAAGTTCACCCACTGCGCCACGGTATTACTCTCGCGCAGGCATGGAAATTAATCCTTCCGAAGGTTTTAGTTTTAGTTTTTCAACACTCGATTATGCAAAGAAAGCATCTTGTTCCCAAACTTTTGGGTTCTGGGTGATGTAAGCTCGAACCTTCTGTAAGCCCGCATCATCGCGGATGATGCGATCGTAGAAATTGCGTTGCCATACGGGAATACCTGGAGTTTGGCGAATCTCATTAATTCGTTTGGCAGAAAATGTTTTGAAGCCACGCACAATTTCAGAAATGGCGTGGCACTTGCGAAGCTTGGATGAATTGGAAGATTGGGGGTTTGTTATTTGGTTAGTTTCTGGCGCGATCGCCCCTCCCCATCCATTTTCCAGAATCAGAATTCCATGCAAATGGTTTGGCATTACGATGAACGCATCTAAACGTAAATGTGCATGGTGTTTTGGTAATTTTGACCAATGCCCCTGCACAATTTCTCCAAATTGACTCAATTGCATCTCGCCCTTTTCTACCCGACCAAAAATACATGCGCGTTGGTGAGTACAAAGGGTAAGAAAATAAGCGCCGGGTGTGGCGTAATCATGTCCAGGTAGGCGCAGCGATCGCCTGTGATGTCTGTTCGGGTCGTATTTCATGTTTCGTTGTTCTGAATGCACCGCGCCCTCAGAATTCCCAAACACAAATTTTTCCGAACATCCATTGTTATGGAATACCCACTATGGCTTGTTGGGGTGGGTTTGCCGGAATGGGTTTGCCGGGGCGGGTTTGCCGGGGCGGGTTTAGCGAATGGTGTCTCGCAATCAACGGTTGCCGCGAAACCCGCCCCTACGTTGGGGGCAATGCGATGGGTGTAGGGATGCGGGCGATCGCCCCAAAACATACGGGCGATCGCAACGTAGGGGCGGGTTTCGCGGCAACATTCGCCCGACCCGATAACCCAAAATGCAAACCCGCCCCGGCGCACAACGCCCGCCCACCCATATTGGTTGTGAAATGGTAATGCAATTGAAGTGGGGATAGGGATGGGGTGAATGGCGGTTGCCGGGGCGGGTTGGGCAAATGGTGTCGTTGCAATCAACGGTTGCCGCGAAACCCGCCCCTACAGTGGGTGCAATGCGATGGGTGTAGGGATGTGGGCGATCGCCCCCAAAACATACGGGCGATCACAACGTAGGGGCGGGTTTCGCGGCAACATTCGCCCCATCCGATAACCCTGCATGCAAACCCGCCCCGGCGCACAACGCCCGCCCACCCATATTGGTTGTGAAATGGTAATGGCAATTGAAATGGGGATGGGGATGGGGGAATGGTGATTTGCCGGGGCGGGTTGGGCAAATGGTGTCGTTGCAATCAACGGTTGCCGCGAAACCCGCCCCTACGGTGTGGGCAATGCGATGGGTGTGGGGATGCGGGCGATCGCCCCCAAAACATGCGGGCGATCGCAACGTAGGGGTGGGTTTCGCGGCAACATTCGCCCCATCCGATAACCAAAAATGTAAACCCGCCCCGGCACCCCATCAACTCCCAGTTAACAAATTAAGGAAACCCGGTGTTCCAGCCGAACGGTGGGAATCTTGAGATACACTTTCTGAGCTATGTTCTGAACGATTCTTCTATGCATTCGTTCGGAACAACCGGACCATTTCCGCAAAATTTGAGCAACTGAAGAGAGAGCCTTTGAGATGAGTGAAGCTTACAAACTTGGGACGCAGTGCCTCCATGCTGGGCAGGAGCCTGATCCCACCACCCTGTCCCGTGCGGTGCCTATCTACCGCACCAGCTCCTACACCTTCCGCGACACGGAGCACGCCGCCAACCTGTTTGCCCTGAAAGAACTGGGCAACATCTACACCCGTTTGATGAACCCCACCCAGGATGTGCTGGAGAAGCGGGTCGCAGCCCTGGAGGGCGGTGCGGCGGCGCTGGCGCTGGCATCGGGAACCAGTGCGGTGTTCTACAGCATCATCAACATTTGCCAGGTGGGCGATGAAGTGGTGTCGGCAAATACGCTGTATGGCGGCACCTACACCATGTTTAAGGATATCCTGCCGCAGTTTGGCATTACCGTTCGCATGGTCGATCCGCGCAATCCGGAGAACTTCCGCACAGCGATTACGGACAAGACCAAGCTGCTGTTCTGCGAGACGGTGAGCAATCCGGGGTTGGAGGTGTCGGATCTGGAGGCGATCGCCGCGATCGCCCACGAAAACGGCTTGCCCCTGGTCGTCGATAGCACCTTTACCACCCCCTACCTGCTGCGCCCCCTGGAGCATGGCGCTGATATTGTGGTGCATTCCCTCACCAAGTGGCTGGGTGGGCATGGCACAGGCATCGGCGGTATTATGGTGGATTCGGGCAAGTTCGACTGGACTTCCGGCAAATTCCCGCTGATGAGCGAACCCGATTCTAGCTACCACGGCATGCGCTTTGCCCATGATCTGGGTCCCCTTGCGCCGATCGCCTACACCCTGCGGATGCGGCTGGTGCCCCTGCGCAACCTGGGAGCCTGCATCTCCCCCGACAACGCCTGGATGTTCCTGCAAGGGATCGAAACCCTGCACCTGCGGATGCAGCGCCACTGCGAAAACGCCATGAAGGTCGCCGAGTTCCTGGTGCAGCATGGCTCGGTGGAATGGGTGCGCTATCCCGGTCTGGAAACGGACAAAGCCTACCCTGTTGCCCAGCGCTATCTGAAGAATGGCTTTGGCGCGATGGTGGTGTTTGGCATTCAGGGCGGAGCCGAGGTAGGCAAGCGCTTTATCGAGCGGCTGAAGTTGTTCTCCCATCTGGCAAATGTGGGCGACGCCAAGAGTCTGGCGATTCACCCCGCCTCGACGACCCACTCCCAGTTGTCGGAAGGGGATCTGGAACTGTCGGGCATTTCGCCGGGGCTGGTGCGGTTGGCGATCGGCATCGAAGACGCCGAAGACATCATCAACGACCTGAAGCAAGCCCTGGACTAGCGCCCCGTTTCGTCCATCCATCTCCCTAGCCTGATGAGTATCGACCCGGTAAAGACCCAGTTTCTCTCCCTGACCACAGACGCACCCTTTGAGTTGGAATCGGGGGAGGTGCTTGAGGAAGCCGTTTTGGCTTATGAAACCTATGGCATCCTGAACGCCAATGCCAGCAACGCCATTCTGGTGTTCCATGCCCTCACGGGTAGCCATCATGCCGCTGGCTTCAACCCCAGTGTGCCCGGTGTAGAAGACCTGTGGACGGAGGAGTGCGTCACGGGGTGGTGGGATAACTTTATCGGGTCGGGTCGGGCGCTGGATAGCGATCGCTACTTCATCATCTGCGCCAACTACCTGGGCAGTTGCTACGGTTCTACGGGACCGCGTTCCATCGATCCCAAAACCGGGAAACCCTATGGCAGCCGTTTCCCCCAAATCAGCGCCTGGGATGTCATCCGCAGTCAGCTAAGGTTGCTGGATGCGCTGGGGATTGAGTGCTTGCATGGGGCGATCGGTGGCTCGCTGGGGGGCATGATGGCGCTGCTCCTGTCCGTGCGCTGCCCCGATCGCGTCCGTAACGTGATCCCCATTGCCACAGGGATGGAAACCACGATTTTGCAGCGGGTTCACAACTTTGAGCAAGTCCTCGCCATCCGCAACGACCCCAACTTCAACAATGGCGACTACTACGATCGCCAACCCCCAAAGGAAGGTGTCATCCTCGCCCGGATGATTGCCCACAAAACCTTCGTTTCCCTGGGGGTGATGGAAAATCGTGCCCGCCAGGAAATTGTGTACCAGGAGGCGATCGGGCAGGTCTACGCATTGTCGCATCCGATCGAATCCTACATGTATCACCAGGGCACTAAATTTGCGGAGCGGTTCGATGCCAACAGCTATCTCCGCATTATGGATATCTGGCAACGGTTTCAACTCAGAAATGGAAGCACCGGGCTTTTCGCCGCCTGCACCCACCAAAACTACTTAGTCTTCAGCGTCGATTCCGATGTTTGTTTCTACCCCGAAGAACAGCTCAATATTGTCAAAGCGCTTAAGGAAAATGGCGTGAATGTCGCTTATATCACTGTCCATTCCGACAAAGGACATGACTCGTTTTTGTTAGAACCAGAGCTATTTTCACCGTACATCCAATTCCTGCTCGATTGAGCGTTGATGAGGGATGAACGACCCATGAATCCAGATTCACTGGAGCGGTTAGGGACTTGAGTTTGCTACGCGATCGCCCACGCCATCCACACAGGGCGAAACATCGCTACACTTCAATAGCGACACTTCAATAACGGTTTTATTCAAAGGCAGAGTTATGGCTGAGGAAAACTCCATGATGTATCGGGTTCCGACGAAGTGGCAGGAACCGTTGCAGGCGATCGCCCAGACCAGCGGGCAACCCGTTGAGGCGGTGATTGACCGGGCGATCGCCCTCTTCCTCAGCCGAGAAAACGTGGCAGCACCTTCTATGTCCGCTGGCTTGACCTACGAAGACATCGAGAGCGAACCCGACGAAATTCTCTGGGATTTTGCGGACGCACCACGCCAAACTTCCTACTCCCCTCCCAGCACTGATCCCGACGATATTGATGACGAGCCGGATGAGATTTTACCTGGCTTTTTGTAATTTATAGCGTTTTGCAAGCGCGTTAAGTACAGCACATGGGAGGGGCGGCGCGCCGCGCCGCCCCTCCCATGTGCTGAAGCAACTTGCGCACCGCTCTAAAGCCCATGATTTTGCGTGCGCGAAGCGCACGCAAAATCATGGGCTTTAGAAAAACGACAACGATCTTGCTATGGGCGAATGTGAGGCGATCGCACGGGGATTCCAGTCGCCTGCTGGAGGCGATCGCCCATCGCTTGCAACGCTTCCTGGCTCAGGGGTTTGAGCGATCGCGTGGGGTAGCTGCTGCGTTCTTCGGGCGAGTGATTGCCCCGTGCCTCCAGTTCATGTTTTAGCGGCTTGGGGCGGGTGGGCGTGTTGAGTTGGATTTCGTGGGGGTGGAGCGATCGCACAATCTCGGCATAGGCTGATTCTTCCGCTGCTGTCCAGGGTTTGAGGATCATGGTCTGGATGTCTACGCGGTTGGGGAAGCGATCGCGGAACTGCTGCATTCCCTCCAGCAGCGACTCCAGGGTGACGCCTGCAACGGGGCGGTTCACCCGGCGCAACTGATCGGGGGTGACGGCATCCAGCTTCATGGAGACGCAATCGGCTTGCATCAGTGCCTCCTGGACGGGGCGATCGCCCAGCAGCGTGCCGTTCGTCAAGACGACGCTGGGTCGCTGGGTCATCTCCCGAATCAGCGTGAGGATTTCGCCCAGGTTCAGTGCCATCGTGGGTTCGCCGCTGCCGCTGAGGGTGACGACATCCACCTCCCAGGGAGCCGCCTCCGCCAGATCTGCCCGAATCCGCTCGGTGGGGATGAAGGTGTGGCGAGAGCCGATATGCTGCTCGATCGCCCCCAACTGGCAATACACGCAGTCAAAGGAGCAGGTGGAGACGGAGCCGATGGGGTCGATGCCGAGGGAGGTACCGTAGCGCCAGGAGGTGACGGGACCATAGACGGTTTTGAAGGAGGCGTTGGGCTGAGAGAGGGTGAGTGATGGCATGGCGTTTTTGCAGGGAAACCACGAAGGCACAGGGGGCACGGAGGGAGTGCCCACCTGTACCTTAACTCTAGCGTGGGAGGGGGGATCGATCGCCCCCTACGCCTGGGTGAAAATTAGCGGACTCCAAAACCTGTTTTGGCTTTTGGCTTAGCTTTTTTCTTGCCCTTTCCCTTCGTTTGGTTCACCTCTGCCAGAGCTTCCTGGAACAAGTCATTCAAGTGCATGGGCACGCTGGCGGTTTCTGGAAGTTCCGGTTCCTGCGGTTTTCCATACTTTTGCAAGGTCGGTTGAAGATCAGTTTTGACGTTGAAATCGGGGTTACCCAGAACACGTTGTAATGCGGCTTCTAGGGACTCAGGATATTGTTCAGCCAGCTTTTGCCAAACATAAGGAGTAATGGATGGATCTTCCAGATACCGTTTGATCTGTTTGTTGAGTTGTTCTAGCTCTACATCATCAGAAGACTTGGAGGCTTGGAGGCGATCGCACAACACCTGGTAGTCGTCTAGAAAGCTGTTACCCCAGCGCGGATGCACAATAGCCGTCAGCTTTTCAGCCCGTTGCAGGGGCTTTGGCAAATCAGCCTTTGGCATTACCATTTTGATTGATTTACCACTATTCAATAGCTGTTTAACAACCATTGAGTTTTCATCCAAATCAGCGGTCATTTCCTCCATTTCTTCCTGGGAAAGTCCTGATTCTTCTGCTAACTCTTTGATAGATTTGGAGCTATCAATTCCGACTTTTTCTAGCTGTTTCTCAGAAACAATATCCTGAAATTCTTGAAGACATTTATTGAACTCAGAACCCGATAAGGTTATCTCTGACTCCCCAAAAAAGTCTACAAATTCCTGATGATAGATTTCGACTGACTTCCAGGATTCTTCCAACAAATCGGGCGCATCGCCATACAAATGTCCCTTAAATCGATCCTTGAAATTGCCGATTGCCACTGCCAGTTTAGGCTTACCTAACTTACCCAGCAACTCCATCGGACCGGAGAAAATCCATTGCTTATCCGTTAAGGGAGAAATGCGAGTCAGTAGCATCTCTCCAGGCTTCAGGCGTGCCAGTTTTGCCTCATCCTGCAACCCATTAGACTGCACCCGATAGATTTTTGTCGTCAGCCAGTTCATCAAGACATAGCCTGCGTCTGTGACCTGAATAACTTCAAATAATCCATTAAAAGTGCGATTCCAGGATTTTAAGAGCTGGCGATCGCTCTCACTTAAACCTTTCTGTTCGGCAATAAAGTAATCAATAGGTGTTTTTCCATTCACTGTGCCATCGCTCAGGAACATATCAATTGCCATAGCACTATGGTTTTGGTTCTGAGTTTGAACCTTGCCCCATTTCTCTAGCTGATCTTTACTAAAGCTTTCCAAAGCGGTGGCAAGCTCACCTTCTGCATCGTAAACAAAGTCCACTAGCTCCTGTTTCAATTCCTTCGATCGTTCCAGAAGATCATTCATAGTCAATGTATTCGCTTGGGCGTGAATTTATCTTTGCAGTTTGTGTTTTAGTCGCATCCCAAATCAGGGTTCAACCCTTGCATTGGGATGTGTGGAGTATAAGCGTAACGAACCCTTTGAGAGATGGGCATCGATCGTCCATACATGCGTTTGAGCATCTGCCGACATAGCAGATGCTCAACATTGAGTTATTGCGGTGCAGAATCTGTTGTTTCAAGATTTGCTTCAAGATTCAACCAATTCAACCATCTAACAGCGGTGCTACAAATTATGTGGTAGATGAGTTGCGGGTCACAGCGTAGTAGATGAAGAGTGCAATAATTGCACCGATGATTGCGACGACGATACCACCAATGGAAAGACCTGCGGCGGTTAGCGATAAGCTACCCGTCGTCAAGAGGGAATACAGACTGCCACCAACAAATGCACCAATGATACCCAGAATCAGCGTGCCCAGAAGACCGCCACCCTGGTGACCAGGATAGATCGCTTTGGCGATCGCACCCGCAATAAGTCCTAATACGATCCAGGCTAAAATATTCATAAGTTCCCTGCCTTTTTTGCTAAATGCTGCCTGGTCATTAACAACGTCTTGCTAAAACGTCTTGCTAATATGTTTTGCTACTAATTGAATGCATACCAGGCATGAACAATCTCAAGATATCAATCACACACTCAAAAATCGTCTGTCGGAAGGGCTAACTTTTTGCGTTAGAAGCCTCAGCTATAGGTATAGAAACAGGTATAGAAACGTTATGAGCTTTGTTATTTTGCGGCTCAAGGTTAAACCTTTATTGTTGTTCATAATACAAACAACGTCCTCGTTGCTGCTTACCCATACTTCTTACAAAGCCGACTAAAACGCCATAAGGGTTCTGCGGATTAATAAAATCCCGATTTTTGAGAGAGAAGGCTGGCTCTACCAGCCTTCTCTCTCAAAAATCGGGATTTTAAGTTCTTGCAAGTCCCTAAGTATTTCTACAGCAAGCCGCATTAAATTAGCCGCATTGCCTTGTAACGTTGCCTCATCAACCCTCCCACCATCTTCACAGGCGGCGCTCGACTCGGAGCATTCGTTGATAGGAAAGCCAGCCGAGAATCACCATGCTTCCCGCGAAGATGGCGAGAAACCAGAAGTGGGGGGCGATCGCCTCAAAGCTATCGCCATTGGCGGCAATGCCCAGGAGCACTTCGTTCATATGAAAGACGGGGTTGAACTCGGCGATGCGCAGCAAACTGTCGGGAAAGAGGGAGGCGGGGAGAAAGGCACCGCCGAGGATGAGCAGGGGCACGCCGAAGGCGGCAACCAGGGCGTTCACATCTTCGGTGCGGCGGGCGAGTTGGGTGCCCAGGATGAAGCCGACACCGACATAGGAGAGGATGCTGAGCAGAATGATCAGCAGGTGAAACCAGGGGTTTCCGGTGAACTCGGCCCGTTGGGCGAGGGCGATCGCCCCCACCAGAGCCGACTGCCCCAGCCCAATGACGCTGTGCGCCAGGAAGATGCCCAAAAAGTAGGAAAACCCGCTGAGGGGCGAGAGAAACAGCCGTTTGAGGGTGTGGTTTTCCCGTTCAGAAACCACCGTGGCGACGCTGCCCCCCAGGCAACTGAAGAACAGGGCAGCACCCACCAAGCTGGGTGGGGCGGCGGCGGCAAAGGCTTCGGCGGTGGTGATCTGCGCCCGTTCCTCCAGGATCAGTGCATTCAGCACCAGCACGACCGTGGGGAAGATTGCCCAGAAGATCAGGCTGCGACGACGGTGGAGCAGTTCCAGCAAAATTCGGCGGGCGACCGCATAGGACTCGCGCCCGGTCTTCTGAAGCCAGTTGCCGGGGCGATCGCGCGTCGGCTGTTCCCTTGTTTGCATGATCCCCTGTTCCCCCTGTAATTTTCCTCAAACGCCCGGAACCTTGCCGTCCTTTCCTTCGACTCCTGCTGTAGCCGTTTCGGGAACTGTCCGGGTCTCTCTTCCCTTTGATTGTGAGAAATGTAAAGCTGTCCTAATATTACAGAGAATCACACTCCCACACGGATTGGACAGAGTTGTAGCGCCTGAGCGATCGCCCTCTCGCCACTGTCAGGTGATGGTGTCGGGAACCTGACGTCCTGATTCCTGACCCATCGACAAGGCAAGACGCGTTCACGCAAAGGCTAGTTTGCCTTGTTTACTATCTCCCTGTCTGTCTACCTTTGCATCCAACTTTGCATCCAAGCTAAACCGCATCCTCATGTTGAAAGCCACAAATTTGCCCTCATCTTAAATCCCTCTCCCAATGGGAGAGGGACTTTGAATCCGGCTCCCCTTCTACCCTTTGGGAGAAGGGGTTGGGGGATGAGGGGACAGATTCGCTGTCTACGCAACCGTCTTTCTGCAAACCGGATCGGCTTTAGTGCTTGACCGCTAAACCTAAGACCAGGCGTGATTTCACTTGCTAAAAGTCGGCATTCTATTTGCGCTTTGCGTCCCTTCGCTAAACTATCCGAGCGTCACAATTCATGGATCAAAAGTCTGATTCCCTCTGGCTCCAGGCGTTTTCCCGTCGCGCCGTCCTGAAGCTTTTTGGTGTGGGAGCGATCGCGGGAGCCGTGGGCTACTCTCGCTTAGAAAAACCTCAACCCTCTGTTTATCATCGGGATACGCTGGACTTGCCCCGGCAGGTCGGACGCCAGGCTTCGGCGGTGGTCGTCGGTGGTGGCTTGGCAGGGCTGGCGGCGGCTTACGAGCTGAGCCAGCGGGGCGTGGCGGTGACGCTGGTGGAGCGATCGCCCCAGCTCGGCGGCAAAATCGCCAGTTGGGACATCGAGGTCGGTGGTGAGCCGCTGCGGATGGAGCATGGGTTCCACGGCTTTTTTCCGCAGTATTACAACCTGTTCAATCTGGTGGAAGAACTCAACATCCGCCAGAATTTCAAATCCCTCAATTTCTACTCGGTCGTTTACCGCGATGGCTACAAGCCAGAGGTATTTCGCCCCAGCCACTCGGCGTTTCCCTGGAATGTGGTGGATCTGGCGGTTTCTTCGCCCAACCGCCTCAAGTGGGGCATTAATTTGGCAAAGCTGAAGCATTTGGAAGTGTTTCGCGAAATTACCGGATTCAGCAACCCCGCCACCTTCGAGCGATTGGACCAGCTTTCCGTAGCGGAATGGGTTGAGCGCGACTTTCCCCGTGGGCTGTATGACCTCTACTTCCTGCCCTTCGCCAAATCCAGCCTGAACGCGCCGGATGTGATGAGTGCGGGCGAGTTGATGCAGTTTTTCCACTTCTACTTTTTCGGCAACCCCGAAGGGCTGGCGTTTAACGGCACCTGTCAGGATATGGGGCGCAGTCTGGTAGACCCGATCGCCCAGTCCATCACTGCCAACGGGGGACGCATCCTCACCCAGTCCACGGTCAGCGGGTTGCACTGGCAGGAGGGCAAGGTGGCGGGCATCACCGTGCAGCAGGGCAGTGCTTCTGCCGATGGCAATGTGCCGTTCTGGGTGGATCAGAATCCGCTATTGAGCACCGGGGAACTGGAATACTTTGGGGCGGGCGATCGCCTCTTTACCCTGCTGCCAGGGGGCGATCGCGCCCTCTCCCTCACCTGCACCCACCAGGGCTGTAGCGTCCACCGGGAGGTGGTCGCCAGTGGCGAGGGCTTCCAGTGCCCCTGCCACGGAGCCGCCTACGATGCCCAGGGCACTGTCCTCCAGGGACCCGCCGAGAAGAACCTGGGGCAATATCGGGTGCTGCAGCGGGAGGGCGATCGCGTGCAGTTGGTGGCAATGGAGCGATCGCCATCCATCGCCGAGGAAACCCTGGAGGCAGATTACTACGTCCTCGCAGCGGATATTCCCGGCATCCAACACCTCTTCTCCCTCTCCAATGGGGAACCCCACGCCACGGTTGCGACCCAGGTGAGCCAGTTACAGACCGCCGATCCGTTTGCCGTCGCCCGCTTCTGGTTCGATCGCGACTTCGACTGGGAGCATAGCTGGTTCACCTCCCTCTCTGGCTATCGCCTCACCGACAGCATCACCCTCTACCACCGCATCCAGGACGACTACATTGCCTGGGGCGAAAAGACCGGGGGCAGCGTCGTTGAACTCCATGCCTACTGCTACAAGGAGCGGGAATTCCCCACCCAGCAAGCCCTCCTCGACACCTTTGAGGCGGAGCTGTACGAAATCGTCCCCACGCTCCAATCCGCCCAAATGCTGCATCGGCAACTGGTGAACCAGAAAAACTTTGCCGGATTCCCACCGGGGAGTTTCCGCGATCGCCCGGAGCCTGCCACCCCTGTCCCCAACCTCCTGTTTGCGGGCGACTGGGTGAAAATGCCCTTCCCCTGCGGCTTGATGGAACGCGCCGTCAGCAGCGGCTTCCTTGCCGCCAACGAAATCCTCCACCGCGAGGGCTGTCAGCGGCGCACTATCTATACCGTGCAACCTGCCGGAGTCCTGTCCATACTAAGTTAGGAGCCAAACGTTAGAATCCCAAACGTTAAAACCAAAAACGGCAGGATGACAGGTTATGACAACAGCAGGAACGGACAGATTTGCTCAGACGGATTTTTCCCCCCGTCCGCCCCTGGATGGGCCCAAAGCCAGGGGGTTGCGGCGGACGCTGCGCATCCTGCGGCTGATTTTGCGCCCGACTGATTACATGGAGGACAATGTCCGGCGGTATGGGTACATGTTCAAGATTGGGGGAGAGACCTCGCCACCGCTGATTTATGTGGGCGACCCGGATGTGGTGCGCGAGGTCTTTTTGCTGGATGCGTCTCAGGCGACAACGGGGCAGGGCAATGGCATCCTGCGGACGATGGTAGGCGATCGCTCGATCCTCTTGCTGGATGGCACACCCCACCAGCGCCAGCGCAAACTGCTGATGCCGCCGTTTCATGGCGATCGCCTGCGCACCTATGCCCAACTCATTTGTGATGTGACCCGTGAGGTCAGCGCCTCCTGGCAAGCGGGGCAAACCTTTGTGGCGCGTCCACCCATGCAAGACATCACCCTGGGCATTATCTTGCAGGCGGTGTTTGGCTTGCGCGAAGGGGAAAGATTCCAGCAACTCCAGCGCCTCCTGAGCCAGATGCTAGATGCCTTCTCCTATCCCATCACTGCCAGCTTCTTGTTTTTCCCCATCTTGCAGCAAGACTGGGGAGCCTGGAGTCCCTGGGGGCGGTTTGTGCGAACGCGGGAAAAGATTCGGGAGTTGATTTACGCCGAAATTCGCGATCGCCGTCACTACCTGGCACAGCCAGACACCCATCCCCAGGAAAAGACCGACATCCTGACGCTGCTGCTCCAGAGCCGCGACGAAAACGGGGAAGGCATGAGTGATGGTGAGCTGCATGATGAGCTCATCACATTGCTGGTGGCAGGGCATGAAACCACCGCCTCGGCAATGGTCTGGCTGCTCTACTGGATTCACTACTTGCCGGAGGTGCAGCAGAAATTGCGGGCAGAGTTGGACACCCTTGGGGACAGTCCAGACCCAATGGCGATCGCCCAACTCCCCTACCTCACTGCGGTTTGCCAGGAAGCCCTGCGTATCTACCCCATCACCCCCACCACCTTTGTGCGCGTTTTGTCGGAACCCATGACCCTGGCAGGCTACACCTTTGAAGCTGGAACTGCCCTCATGCCCGCAACCTACATCATCCACCAGCGCCCCGATTTGTACCCCGAACCCCAGCAGTTCCGCCCCGAGCGCTTCCTCGAATCCCAGTTTGCCCCCCACGAGTACCTGCCCTTCGGCGGCGGCTCCCGTCGCTGCATCGGCTCTGCCCTCGCCATGATGGAGCTAAAGCTAGGCATTGCCACCCTCCTGCGCGACTTTGACCTGGCACTCCTCCATCACCGTCCCCTCCGCCCCGCCCGCCGAGGCTTGACGATGGCTCCCCCCGCTGCCATGAAGCTGCGCGTAGTCGCCAAGCGCGTCAAGGAGTAATCGAGCGAATCAAGATTAGGAGGTGGAGGGCGATCGCTCTTGAGGGTTGAAATACGCTAGAACTAACCCCACACAAAGGAGGTGAAGGTCATGACGAATCGTGAGCAACTAATTCAGGAGATTGAGCAAGCCCTGAATGAACTGATCCAAGCCATGCTCAGTTTCTTGCATCATGTAAAAGCTGCCCGTCGAAACCACCCATTAGCAAAATTTGCTGGAATCTTAAATGATGAGGAAGCAGAGGAGCTACAACGAGCGATTTATAAAGATTGTCGGCAGGTTGATGTGAATGAATGGTGAAATTGCTCTAGATATCTCGATCGCGATTTTCCGAAACTTTTATGGCAAGTGATGATGAACTTCCGTATTTGCCCATCCAAAATCTGGCAGAGCGCCATCCGGCACTTACACCCTTTCTGGCAGGTAGTTTTCTGGAAGCAGCCAGTGTATGCCTTGATCAGCACTATCAACCCCCTACAGTTTTTGTGTTGGAGGATGACAATGTAGAAGTGATCGCTAATACCTTATGGGATATTCCCGATGAGCGAACTAAAGCGGCTTGGGCGAACCAGGATGATGCTACCCGAGACGGAGCCTATGCCCTCGCTATTGCCACAGTCGAGCTGACGAGGAATTTATATGCGGTGCGTCGTGCAGAAACTCGAACAGGAGCGGACTACTACATTGCACCTGCTGATCAACCCCTGGACGATCTTGAAAACTTTTTTCGTCTAGAAGTCTCAGGAACACATTTGGACAAATCTGAGGTTAAACGTCGTTTGCGGATAAAAGCCCGCCAAGCTCAACAAGGCAATAGCAATTTGCCAGCGTTAGCCGCTGTCGTAGGCTTTGGAGTAAAGTTAGTGGTAATTCAAACGGTAGATAGTGCCTTATGAGTTGGTTAGAGCATCATACTCGCAGTGAAGCCTATGCCAGTGAGGCGGAAGCATTGAGTCAGCAGCAAGCGGGCGATCGCGCTGCTGAACTTTACCATCTGGCTGCGGAAGCAGAAGTGGCTGCTCTCAATGCCCTCGGGTCTGACAAAACCAGAACAATAGGAATTACAGCCGTAAGCGCTGTGTCTCTCTACTTCAAAGCAAAAGAATTTGCCGCCGCCAGATTAGTGGCAGAAAAGTGGCTGTCTACCCAAAAGCTTCCCCCGTTTGCCATTTATGAATTAAAAGAACTCCTGCAAGTGATTCATGATGGCGAAACCCATGCTCAGGAGACATCTAACGTATAAACTCCTAAATTTTACGAGTAATTTTCCTTACAAGAATTCTTATAGTTTTTAGAGAGAGTAAGACAGCCTGTATGGATGTAATGCGATCGCCCCAACCAACCGAAGTTCCCGATTCCCTTGATGTTGCCCCTGCCACTGGTCGGGGGGATGTGCGCCAGGCGGGGATTAACCCCAACCACTGGTATGCCGTCGCCCGTAGTAGCGAAGTGACGGATCAACCGCACGGGGTGACGCTGTGGAACGAGCCGATTGTGCTGTTCCGCACCCGCGACCAGACGCTTCATGCACTGGCAGATCGCTGTCCCCATCGGTATGTCAAGCTCAGCCGGGGTGTGGTGGTGAACGACACCCTGGAATGTGCCTACCACGGGTGGCGGGTGGATGCGGACGGGCAGATTGCCGACATTCCCTACCTGGAAGCCCAGCAGAAGGTGCCCAATTGTGGGGTGCGATCGTTCCCGGTGCGGGAGCAGGACGGCTTTATCTGGGTGTTTCCGGGGGATGGGGCGCTAGCGGCGACGCGGGAACCCCTGTCGATTCCGGAGTGGGACCACCTCAACTACATTGCCACGGTGTCGGTAATCGACTGCGAAGCCCACTTCTCCTTCCTGATTGAAAACCTGATGGATATGTACCACGGGCATTTGCACCAGGACTATCAGGCATGGGCAGACCCGAAACTGGAGGTGCTGGAAGCAGATGGCGATCGCGTCGAAGCCCGCTATCAGGCACAGAGCTACTACCGCATCGACAAAATCTGGTCGATCTCCCAACTTTTCTTCCCCAGCCTGCGCCGACTCCACCCAGAACTGCTGACCGTCAGCTATCCTTACCCCAACTGGACCTCAACCCTGGGCGAAGACTTCAAGATCTACTGCCTCTTCAGCCCCACAAACGCCACCCACACCCGCGCCTACCTGATTCACTTCACCTCTCTCAACGCCTTCCATCGGCTGCACAAGCTCCCCGATGGGTTCCGCCGCTTTGTGAAAAACAGCCTCTTCGGCTCAGCCCAAAAGTTACTGGATGGGCTGGTGGAGCAGGATGTTGCCATGCTGGAGGATGAGCAGGTGGCTTACCTGAAGCAACCCACTCCTCCCCGCGAACTCAACCGCGCCCTCATCAGCGTCCAAAAACTGATTCAGCAACAGGCGGCAAACGCCTAAGGATCGCGGACGAAATAGAATCCAGAATTTTTGATGAGAAGCGCGGTGTTGTCGCACTTCTCATCAAAAATTCTGGGTTCTATTTCGCCATTCTTCCAAAACCCTTGATTCAGCGTGCGCCCCACGCACGCTAAATCAAAGGTTTTGGAAGAATGGCAATCATGTTGTTTCGTGCGCGATGCTAAGACGACTCCTGTTGAACCTGCTTTCTTTAAAGATCTTTGAAGGAAGAATACCGGAACTACAAATTTCTTAAAGAAAAGACGCTGCTTTCGGTACATGAATTCTATCGACCGACTGGTATCCAATGGGAATATCGCGGGCGATCGCCCAAGCCAAGAGCTACATCCACATTGGCTTGGCATTTTGCGATCGCTTCATCGCTTTATAAACCTGTTTGATATTTAGTAAAGAACTGGGAGAAACGAATGTCTCAGAGTGTTGTGGAGGCTCCCACAGCAGCGAGGACTATTTTGGTCGCGCCGCTGTCAGGCACCCTATTACCCATTGAGGAGGTTCCCGATCCGGTATTTGCAGAAAAAATGGTGGGGGATGGTGTCTCCATTGACCCGGTAAGCCAAATTTTGCTGGCTCCCTGTGCGGGAGAGGTGATTCAGCTTCATCCTTCGCACCATGCGGTGACGGTGAGAACCGCTGAAGGGCTGGAAGTGCTGATGCACATTGGTTTAGATACAGTCACACTGCGGGGTGAGGGCTTTACGCCGAAGGTAAAGGAGGGCGATCGCGTTCGCACGGGCGACCCCCTCATTGCCTTTGATGCGGACTATATCGCCCTCCATGCGGTGAGTTTGCTGACGCAGATTGTAATTACCAATGGCGATCGCGTATCCGGCTACTTCCCGAAAACCGGAGCGGTGTCAGCGGTGCGAGATGTGGTGCTGGAACTGGAACTGCGGGGTGGCACGCCCGCTGCTGCACCGGAGGCAGAGGGCGAAATCCTGACCTCTGGCGATATTATTGTTCCCAACCCCACAGGACTCCATGCCCGTCCAGCGGCAGTGCTGGCGAACCTGGCGAAAAAGTATCAGTCAAAAATCTACCTTCGACGGGGTTCTGAACGTGCCAACGCCAAGAGTGTAGTAGCGCTGATGGGGATGCAGGTGAACCGGGGAGATACCGTTTGCCTGGAAGCGATGGGCGAGGATGCAGAGGTGGCGATCGCCAACCTCACCACTGCCATTCGTGAGGGGTTGGGCGAAGAAGGCGCGACCCCGATCGCCGTTCCGCCCAGCCTGTCGCAGCCCGAGGCGGCAAAGCCTGCCCCCCGTCCCCGCTCAGAAGACCCGAACATTCTCCTGGGAGTAGCGGCGTCGCCGGGTGTGGCAGTGGGCTATCTCCATCAGGTGAAGACTCAGGAAATGGAGGTGGAGGAAGCAGGTAGCGAACCCCACGCGGAGCGGCGACGGCTGGAAGCGGCGATCGCCCAGGCGCAGTTAGAGGTCGAGTCCCTGCGGGCGAAGGTGCATGGGCAGGGCGACCCGCAGAAGGCGGCGATTTTTGCCGCCCACCAGGAAATTCTGGATGATCCGGAGCTATTCGACATGGCAGGCAGCGCCATCGACAAGGGCAAGAGTGCCGCCTTTGCCTGGAAGCAGACCTACACCACCCAGGCAGCGCAACTGGCGCGGCTGGACAATCCCCTACTGGCGGAACGGGCAAATGATGTGCGGGATGTGGGCGATCGCGTCCTCCGCATTCTCGCTGGGGTGACGGCGGAAACCGTGGCGTATCCCGAAAACACTATCCTCGCCGCCGAAGACCTGACCCCCTCGGACATGGCGAACCTGGATCGGACGCGCATTGTCGGCTTTGCCACCGTGGCGGGTGGGGCAACCTCCCATGTCGCCATTCTGGCGCGGTCGATGGATATTCCGGCGATCGCTGGCACCGAGGAGCGGGTGCTGGATCTGGAGAATGGCACCCCCGTCATCCTTGATGGCAGTAAGGGGCGCTTGCGGCTGCATCCTTCCCAGGAGGAGATGGAGCGGACGCGCGATCGCCTCCAGCGCCTTGCCACGAAGCGCGAAGCCGACTTTGCCGCGAAAGACGAACCCGCCATCACCACCGATGGCTATCGCATTGAAGTAGCGGCAAACATTGGCAACCTGGAAGAAGCCCAAAAGACCGTTGCCCTCGGTGGCGAAGGGGTAGGGCTACTGCGGACGGAGCTAATTTTCATGGAACGCCCCAGTGCTCCTGATCAGGACACCCAGGCTCGCATCTACAGCGACATCGCCGCTGCCCTGGAGGGGCGATCGCTGATCATCCGCACTCTGGATGTGGGCGGCGACAAGCCCCTGCCCTATCTGCCCATGCCCCGCGAAGAAAACCCCTTCCTGGGCGAACGGGGGATTCGGCTGGGGTTCGATCGCCCGGAACTGCTCCGCACCCAACTGCGGGCGGTGCTGCAAGCCTCCCAACATGGCAAGATTCGGGTCATGTTTCCGATGATTGCGCGATTGGAGGAACTGCGGATGGCAAAGGCGGTGCTGGAGGAGGAACGTCAGAACCTCGGTCTGCCACCGATCGAAGTCGGCATCATGATCGAGATTCCCTCGGCGGCAGTGATGGCGGATCTGTTTGCCCGCGAAGTGGACTTCTTCTCCATCGGCACCAACGACCTCACCCAATACACCCTGGCGATGGATCGGGGGCATCCCAAACTCGCCCCCCTGATTGATGGACTCGACCCCGGTGTGCTCCGTTTGATTGACCTGACAGTACGGGGCGCAAGCCGCCACGGCAAGTGGGTAGGCGTCTGTGGCGGCATGGGCAGCGACCCGCAAGCGGTCCCCATCCTCCTCGGATTGGGCATTACCGAACTCAGCGTCAGCATTCCCAGCATCCCCAGCATCAAAGCCCAGATTCGGCGCATAAGCATGGCGGAGTGCCAGGAGTTGGCACAACGGGCGATCGCCGCCGAAACCGCCGCCCAGGTTCGCGACCTCAGCCCCCTCCCCGAAGAATAGCGACATTCCTTGTTAAACACTCATTACACGTTAAACACTCATCACCCGTTAAACACTCATCACACCAGCGTTATGTGGAAAAAAGTTTTTGCGCTCTTGCAGCAGATGGGAAAAGCCCTGATGCTGCCCGTATCCGTGCTACCCATCGCCGGACTGTTGCTAGGCTTGGGTAGCGCCCGCCTGATCGAACTGCAAAACCTCGAAAGCGGCATCATCGACACCGCCACCTTTGGCTGGTTGCCCGAAAGTTTGGCGACCATTATGAAAGCCTCTGGGGATGCCATCTTTGGCGCACTGCCGCTAATTTTTGCGATCGCCGTTGCGATCGCCTACACCGGAAACGACGGGGTTTCTGCCCTGGCGGCGACCGTCGGCTTCATGGTGTTCCTTGCCTCCCTCGGTGCGGTCGGAGCCTTTCGCGGCTTCCCCACCGAGACTCAGGTGCTGGATTTGATTCAGCAGGGACAGGACACCCCCAATATATGGATGAAACCGGTGCTGGGCATCCTCACCCTGGATACCGGGGTGTTTGGGGGCTTGATCATCGGTTGTATCGCCGCCTACCTGTTCAACAAGTTCTTTCGCATTCAACTGCCCCAATACCTCGGCTTCTTTGCCGGAAAGCGGTTTGTGCCGATTATTACGGGGTTGACGGCGATCGCTGTCGGTGTCCTCATGAGCGTCATCTGGCCCCCCATCGGTGGAGCCATCAACATCTTTGCGAACACCGCCGCCAGTGGGGAAAGCGTCCCCATTGCCGCAGGTATCTACGCCGTCATCGAACGGGCACTCCTTCCCTTCGGTCTACACCATGTCTGGAACGTCCCCTTCTTCTTCCAGATCGGCTCCTACGAGGACCCCGTGACTGGGCAACTGGTGCGGGGAGACATCAACCGCTTCTTTGCGGGCGACCCCACCGCTGGCATCCTCGGCGGGAGCTACTGGTTCAAAATGTTTGGGTTACCAGCAGCGGCTATGGCAATTTGGCGTGCCGCGAAACCGAGCCAGCGAGCGATCACCGGAAGTTTGATGGTGTCTGCTGCCCTCACCTCCTTCCTCACGGGCATCACCGAACCCCTGGAGTTCTCCTTCCTCTTCGTCGCGCCCCTGCTCTATGTCATCCACGCTCTGATGGCGGGTATTTGCGACTTTACCTTTGCCCTGCTCGGCGGACGCATGGGCTTCACCTTTTCCCAGGGCTTCATCGACTTTGCCCTGTTTAATCAACTGGGCAACTGGAACGGTGATCCGGGCGTGTGGAAGCTGATTGTTAGCGGCGGCATCATCATCGCTGCGGTCTACTACTTTGTCTTCCGCTTTGCCATCCGCGCCTTCGACCTCAAAACCCCTGGTCGTGAAGCCGAAACCATGACTCCCGAAGGCATCCAGGAGGTTTCCACCGGAGCCAGCGGCGGCATGGCACTGGAGCTGGTGCGCGCTTTTGGCGGACGCAATAACCTCGCCGCCTTCGATGCCTGCATCACCCGCCTGCGCATTACCGTGCAAGACAAGAGCAAGGTGAACAAAGCCAAGCTCAAAGCCCTGGGCGCATCCGGCGTGCTGGAGGTGGGCAACAGCATTCAGGCGATCTTCGGTCCCCGCTCCGAAAACCTGAAAACGGATATGATCGAGTATCTGAAGAATGCTGGTTCCGAAGCCGATCTGGTGGAAGCACCCGCCCCTGGCACAACCACCGCAGAACCCGCTCCTGCCCCCGTTCCCAACACCACCCTAACCCGCGACCCCCATGCCCCCGACAAAGCGAAACGCTTGATCAGTGCCCTCGGTGGCATCGACAACATCCGTCGGGTTGACCCCGTCGCCCTTACCCGTCTCCGCGTCGAGGTCGCCGACCCCAACGCCGTCAACGAAACTGCCCTCCGCGAAGGCGGTGCCAACGGCATCCTCCGCCTCGAAGGGGGCATCCTCCACCTGCTTATGGGCTTGGGTGCCGACCAGTACGCCGAGGAAGTCAACAAACAACGACAAGCGATCGCATAGTCGTTATTTGGTCATAAAGAAGGGCATCCTTGAGTTTCGGGGATGTCCTTTTGCTACACTACCTTCGCCGTTTTTCTAACGACCCCAATCACCCACCGCAGATAACCTTGAACTCCAAACCAACAACCTCTTGGCGGTCGGTGTGCATGGGTTTGTCAGCTTATGTTTATTACCTGCAAGTAGCGATCGATTAGTGCTGCCTAAAGCCTGTAAATGTTGGATTTCATACCTCAACTCAACCTATGAGATCAGCGATCGCACTAGTAGGTTGAGCGGTATCTCACCAACAACGTCAACCTTTAATGGCACTTCTCCGTGCAAACATAGGTTAAGGAGATGAGCTTATCTTCCCGCAATCACGGTTTGGGTCAAGCTCTATACCTTCAGGGAGAATTGTATGGCAAAGCAGTGCTTGTGCGAGTTGCTTTTCTGTTAATTCAACTACATCTTGAAATCTTGTATTTTCTAGATTTGCTCCTGACAACGTTGCTCCACCGAAATGTACATCTACAATATCTGCTCCACTTAAATCTGCCCCTGTTAGATCAGCTTTTCGTAAATCTACCTGCTTGAGGTGAGTATTCGTCAAGAATGCTCCTAACAACTTTGCTCCATTAAAATTTGTCTGGTATATGAATGCCTCACGCAGGTCTGCATCTTGCAGGTTTGCTTTAACAAAGCGTGTCTTGTGCAATTGCGCTGCCCGAAGATCTATTTCCTTAAGGTTTGCCTGTGATAGATCAGCTTGAGTTAAGTTTACCTCACGCAAGTCTGCTCCCACCAAATTGGCTTTCATTAACTCTGCTTGTTGTAGATATAGTCCTGACAAATTTGTATTTTGAAAGTCTATTCCTATAAGGTTAGCCCCTTCAAAGCTAATAACAGGACTGCTGGAAATATCATGAGCTTCTAACATTCCTGATGCTTTAAGAAAGGCTATTAGCTGTCTTTTTCTTTTAATGTCAAATTCTTGAAGAGCTGCAACTGTTCTGCCTCGTGCAATAACAATCGCCCCATCATTAGGACTGTCACTTAATAGCTTTTGTTCAAATGTAAGTTTTTCAAGTTGGTCTAAATATTTATTTAGAGCAGAGATTTGGTTGGACTCTTGCTGAATTTGAGAGGAAATGATACTTCCAGCAATAGCCAGTATGAGTGGTGCCGCGACAAGTTTCGTCCACTCATACTGGGGAAGAGCGAAAATAAAACATTGGGAAACATCCCAAATAGCCTTTTTTAGTTTAATTAGTGGTTGGCTACTAAAAAAAAGTAACTTCCTTAAAGGTTGGGTAGCAATTTTCTCAGCCGTCTCCCAATCTGCTTGTTCATCTCCGTTCTTATCGAGATCCTTTCGGTTTAGATACACTCTATGGGCAATCCTTTCAACTTCGTTTTTTCGGTCTAATGAAAATTGATTTTCCTTCTTCTTCTCCGTCATAAATTGTAGTTTTTCCAGCCATAGTTAATAGTAATACGCTCGGGAAAATAGGCTAACGGTGAAGTTGTGCGGCGGCAGACAACCTTGAACTCCCACCGATAACCTCTGTTCCGTCCGCACCAACGCAGTGTTAGACCGCGACATGTACCACTTTCGCGGCTTTTCCTCTAGAATAGAGCTACATCAAAGTCTATGCGATAACTACTCCCTATGCTTGAGGTTATTGAGATTCCCATCGAACTTGCTCAATTTCAGCTACCCCAAGCTGTTCAGGAACGTTTGCAATACCTCTTAGACCTTCAAGATGAAGGTAACACTCTCTCACAGGTAGAACGGCAAGAGGCGGAAGGACTTGTTGAACTAGCAGATTTTTTATCTCTTTTACGCCTACGCTCAACGCGGGTCACAAAGCAAGCATAAATGACAGCAATCCCAGCGTCGCTTCGTCGATTAGTTATTGAGAGATCCGAAAACCGATGTGAGTACTGTAAAATATCGCAAATTGGTCAAGTCGCAACTTTTCATATCGACCATGTTGTTCCTGTCGCGGCGGGTGGGCAAACCACACCTGATAATCTGGCTCTTGCGTGCGTTTCATGCTCACTCCGTAAAGGTGCTAGACAAATCCTAAAAGATCCGGAAACCAGAGAAATGGTTTCCATCTTTAACCCTCGTCAACAGAAATGGAAAGAGCATTTCACGTGGAATGATGTTCAACTTTTTGGGCTAAGTGCTACTGGTCGGGCTACAGTGGAGGCTCTCAATTTGAATAGACCGATAATGTTAGCAATTCGGTCTGAAGAAAAGTTATTAGGTCGTCATCCCGCATAAATTAACCAAACCAAATTTTTAATTGTTCCTTAGCTTTTTCTTTATGCTCCGGCTTAATATGTACAGCAACCATTGCCAGAGCAGATGCTAAGGCTCCGAGGTCGTCGCTATAACCTGCGACAGGCATTACATCAGGAATTGCGTCTGTCGGAACAATAAAGTAGCCAAGTGCGCCGACGATTACAGCTTTTGCCCAAGCAGGAGTATCACGATCAATCAAGCAGTAGTACAGAATGAGAGCCTTTTCAATTACATCCTTACCTGCACTGACAGCATAAGCTTTAAGCTTTTTCCAAAATGAGGGTTCATTATACTCTTTGCCGAACTCATTAGATTCATCACTCATTAGCGCCTAGCTCCTCTGCTTACTTCACTTCAAGTATTCCCGCTATGTTGAGCAAAACTTCAAAAAAACTGCCTGTTGAGGAAGCATAGGATTAAGTTGCGAACTCGAAAAGCTAGGGGTGAATGAACTGTCCTGAGAAAACTCAGCGGTCTAACTATATATTCAGCGTCAGATCCGCTTGATAATGCCTGACTATTCGTGATTATGCAGTAGTTCTGACGGATAATACCTATTTCTTCAGCTTTTATACAGCAACCTTGCTGGATAACTCCATAGTTTCGGGGTGTTATCCAGCAGATTTGATGGTTAATTCTGGAAATTGGGGGTGTTATCCAGCACTTATGACGGATAACACCCCTATTCCCGGTATTATCCAGCATCTACTTCCCATGACAGAATCTCAAAACCCTCGATTACCTGACAGGGAGACAGCGGTGGTCAAAAGCGTTATGTAGCGGTTGATGCAGACTGCTCCGACAAAAAAAGATAGGTCGAAGTTAGGGCGTGTCATCAATTAAGCCAGATGACAACAGCGGCCATGTGAATTGCAGAGAGAAATGTCTCTGCTAGCTTGTCATAGCGGGTCGCAATCGCCCGAACATGCTTGCGCTGGCA
>Ga0081526_100046_pt1 | contig 105049 bp, 81 predicted proteins | sample HotLakmasection2_FD_70991 | JGI IMG/M metagenome (GOLD analysis project Ga0081526, IMG submission 70991) | Hypersaline microbial mat communities from Hot Lake, Washington, USA - Section #2 (SPADES assembly) (version 2) | ecosystem: Environmental > Aquatic > Non-marine Saline and Alkaline >... | reverse complement strand
AATCTGGGCAATGGTATTAACGCTCTGTTGCAGTTGTGCTTGATCTTCTGGAGTCATCATACGGGTGAATTGATAGGCTTTCCTCCTAGCCTAATTTTTCTCCCAAGAAGGTGACACGCACCCCGTAGTAGCCCTCTGGTTGTCCCTGATTATTGAATGGCATGAAAACGATTTTGTAGCCCGTAGCCGGGTCGCGATTCCAGGAACCGCGAGTCGCATGGGCACTATTCGCACGGGCAACACACGGGCAATACACGGGCAATAACGGAAACGGCAGCAACCCCTCCCGTCCCCATGATGAAACAGATAAAAAATTGTGGGGACCATGAAACCCTTCATTCCTGCATCCGTTCCAGTCAGAAGGTTAAAGTAGTTAAAAGATTTAATTAAAAAATGAGGCTACCCCACTTTGACCTCTCGTTTTGAGTTATTAAATCTCGCTCAAAATTGACTCGCTCAAAACTGACTCTCTCAAAACTCAAAACTCAAAACTCAAAACTTCCATCCCAAACTCCAACCCCAAACCCTCCTTATTTCATTTATCCCTATGGTCGCAACAACCCTCAAACCCCTCCCCATCGAGGCATCTCGCATTCGCCTGGAGATTCGTACCCTGCAAGTGCAGTTGGTGGAATGGCGGCGCAACCTGCACCAACAACCGGAGTTGGCTTTCCAGGAACAGCAAACCGCTACGTTTATTCACCAACAGCTGACGGAGTGGGGCATTCCCCATGATATGGGAGTCGCAAAAACCGGGATTGTGGCGCTGATTCAGGGCGAACAGCCCGGTCCTGTGCTGGGCATCCGGGCAGACATGGATGCACTACCAATCCAGGAAGCCAACAATGTGCCCTACCGTTCGCAGATCGACGGCAAGATGCACGCCTGTGGTCACGATGGGCATGTGGCGATCGCCCTTGGCACCGCCCACTACTTGATGCAGCACCGCTCCCAACTGGCGGGCACCGTCAAGTTCATCTTCCAGCCAGCGGAAGAAGGACCGGGTGGAGCTAAACCAATGATCGAAGCCGGAGCACTGGAGAATCCCAGGCTGGATGCCATCATCGGGCTGCACCTGTGGAACAACCTGCCCCTGGGCATGGTGGGCGTTCGTACCGGGGCGCTGATGGCAGCGGTGGAACTGTTTGACCTGACGATTCAGGGGCGGGGTGGACATGGTGCCATGCCGCATCAGACCGTGGATGCGATCGTCACCGGATCTCAAGTGGTGAACGCCCTGCAAACCATCGTCGCCCGCAACCTCGACCCCATCCAGTCTGGGGTTGTCACCGTCGGCTCCTTCCATGCGGGGAAAGCCAACAACGTGATTGCCGACTCTGCCCACCTCTCCGGCACCGTGCGCTACTTTGATCCCAACCTCACAGATTTCTTTGAAACCCGCCTCCGGGATGTGGTGGCGGGGGTCTGCCAGAGCAACGGTGCTACCTTCTCCCTCGACTACCGCAAGCTCTATCCCCCCGTGGTGAATGATGGGGCGATCGCCGATCTGGTGCGCTCCGTCGCCGAAGCCGTCATCGAGCCGCCCGCTGGCATCGTCCCCAACTGCCAGACGATGGGCGGCGAAGATATGTCCTTCTTCCTGCAAGAAGTCCCCGGCTGCTACTTCTTCCTGGGTTCCGCCAATGTAGACAGAGGGCTGGCGTACCCGCACCACCACCCCCGCTTCGACTTCGACGAAACCGCCCTGGGCATCGGGGTTGAGATGTTTGTGCGCTGTGTGGAGAAGTTCATGCACTGCACCCTCTAAAAAGCGTTAGGACATTTCTGAGAAAGCATATCCCGATTTTTTGAAAGAGGGCGCGGCTTAAGAACGAGGATTTTATAACATCCAAGTTTTGTAGAGCAGGCATCTTGCCTGCATTGGGACAGCCGAGACGGCTATCCTACATGATTCAATTCCCGACCCTTAGGATCGAAAACAAAATAGAACCCGGAATTTTTGATGAGAAGCGCGGCAATGCCGCGCTTCTCATCAAAAATTCCGGGGTTTATTTCGTACGTAATCCTTAGCCGCGCCCTCGTCCAAGAAATCGGGGTATTCCTTCTTGAAGATCGCCTTAGAGGATGCCTGGAAATAAACCACAGGGGCAGGGAGAGTACAGAGAGCACGGAAAGCACAGAGAGCACGGAGAGAGCAAGCCTGAGAAAAGCTCTGTGCCCTCTGTGTCCTCTGTGCCTCTGTGGTGAATCCGATTTCTGGCTATTCCCTGTAGACTTGAGGATGTAAATCGCCGCCTCCAGATTCCACTGGCGACCAGGGAACACCACCATGAACCCCGACATCGAAATCGCCCGCCTGATCGACATCATGCCCGCCTCCGGACGGATGTATTGCCGCCTGATCAATCAGCCGAACCAGACACGCATCATCTCCTTCGCGGCACCTCGCCCCTGGGCAAAAACGCGCCCCGTCTACATCAACTTTGAACTATGGGATGAGTTACCCCGTCCCCAACGGGATATTTTGCTGATTCGCACCATCAACTGGATGAATACAACCCGGTGGTTCAAGGTTGACTGGCAGCGTGGGGCGGCGATCGCCGGGGTGCTGGGCGGCTTGGTGGAACTGTCCCAGGGCGATGCGATCGGCGTGGTGGTTGCTGGTGGGCTGACGGGCTGGGCAGGCTGGCAAATCTGGAAGGAAAACCGCAGCTCCCAACGCGAAATTGAAGCGGATGATTCGGCAATACGCTTTGCCCTGCGCCGGGGCTACTCTGAGCAGGAAGCCGCACGGCATTTGATTGGGGCGATCGAAAATACCGCCAAAATTGAGAATCGCTTCTCCCTCGATTTTGTCGAACTGCTACGTTGTCAGAATTTAAGGGCGATCGCCGGACTCTCCAACGTCCCCGTCCCCGACGACTTGCGTTAGGGTTTAGCAAAAAAATAGAATTCCAGAGAGAGGGGGTACGGACTTTGCCCGCACCCCCTCTCTGGAATTTTATTTTTAAGCAAGTCCCTAATGTTACAGATTGTTCTTAACATCGTTATCGCCCCACCACTACCATGGTACGAGAGTGATGAGAGCTGTCTGATTTATTGGAGAAGATTGTGAGCATAGCCTCTTACGCAGATCCCGTTGCAAAGCTGCTAACCTACGGACGAGGGTCTGTCAACAGAAAAGACCCGTGGCTGGATTATGTTGCAGATGCGGGCTTGACGTCTGACGATGTGCCTGAGCTAATTCGCATGATGCTTGATCCCGCTTTTAATGAACTGGACTCCGAGAGTTCAGAAGTTTGGGCACCCATTCATGCAATACGGGCATTGGGGCAGTTGCGGGCAAAAGAGGCGATCGCTCCCCTGATTGAGGTTGTGGCATGGGAAGACGATTTTATCGACAGTGACCTGACTAGATCGCTTAGCTTGATTGGGGCAGAAGCCATTGCTCCGTTGATGGATCTTCTCCATGACCCAGAAAAGGGGGAATGGGCAAAGAGTACGGCAGTAAGGGCGATCGCCGCCATACCCAAGCATCATCCAGAAGCCCGGGAAGAATGCGTCGCCCTGCTGAGAACTGAACTGCGTGATCTCGACCATCTTGATGATGTATTGATGAGTTCTTTAGTTGACCAACTGGTGCGGCTGAAAGCGCCAGAGGCAGCGCCAGAGATTGAGCAGGCGTTTGCGACCAGGAAGGTGGATGAATTTTTGACGGGTAGCTGGGCACAAGTTCAGGTGGATTTGGGATTGAAACAGGAGTCAGACTTTACTGCCGCAGAGTTGCGCCCCGAACCTCCGGAATCTATCAAGCAGATTCGGCAAATGCTCAACTTTCTGGACAATCAATCCCAATCCAATCCGCAGGGATTTGGAAAAGCGCCTTCCAGTTCGTCCACAAAGAAAAAGAAAAAGAAAAAGAAGAAAAAGTAGGCGTCCTATCAAAATGTTTTGTACGCGGCACTCAGCACTACGCACAGAATGTTTGTAGACTCTTTCACTACTGCCTAGGCGATCTGCAAGAAAGAAGATCCCGATTTTTTGAAAGAGGGCGCGGCTAAGCCGCGCCCACCCATCCTTCTCTGCAAGGGCGATCGCTCACGCCACAAGCTTGGTTACCTGGAGGGCGATCGCTGGAAAGCTCACGGGATAGACCAATCCATCAGTCATGACCTGCCGCGACTGATACCCATCCTCTACAGGTTCCCGAAAAATGACTAACTCACGAGTTCTCAGATTGACGACCCAATATTCTGGAATTTTGGCGTTGCCATAAATCCGGGTTTTAAGCTGCAAGTCCTTTTCCAGGCTGGTGTTAGCATACTCAATCACCCAGAAGATGTCTGCCACATTTGGATGCCGCTCGGTTTTGTAGCGATCGCCCAACGGCTTCACAATGGCAATATCTGGCTCTGGCTCGGAGTCATTGGGCAGCGTAATCGGCTTGCCTTCGCGAACTTTGGCGCGATCGCTCAACTGTTCTCGCAAGTAATCTGCCCCATCACTACTCAATCCCGCATGGGGAATACCTTCGGGAGCCATCTCAATCAGTTGTCCATCCAATAATTCCAAGGGTTGCCCGTCAAAAATGCCTGCTGCCACCGCCTGGTGATAGCGATCGAGGCTCCAGCGATAGAGAGGGGCGATCGAGCCTTGTTGGAGGTTGGTTGGGAGGGCGATCGGATCGCGGGTCATGGCGATGGAGTGAAGCGTTGCTGTAATTCTATCTTGGGATTACACAGCCCAGAAGTTGGACTTCTTAAAGAAGTCCAACTTCTAAACCCCACAGATAACCCAGAAGTTGGACTTCTTAAAGAAGTCCAACTTCTAATCCCTACCGATGAGTTTGTGGCAAGACTGGGAAATTCCGTTTGGGGAGATCCAGGAAGTTTCGAAGAAGTTTGTGCTGGCAAACTGTTTTGACCCCGTGAGAGCCGTAGAGCAGTTTCCCGATAGCCCAGGTAGCTCAGATAGCTTAGGTAGCCCAGAAGTTCGACTTCTTAAAGAAGTCGAACTTCTCAGCCCCGCCGATAACCCGGATACCTCTTGACCACGGGTGCCAGGTACCGGATCTTCGAAACACCTAAAAACCCGTGTGGAGGGGAGCCAAAATAATTTTCTTTGATCGGACTGAAGCGCTTATCTGCTACAGTTTACAAGTCTCTGTGCGAGAGAAGAGAAACACAAACCAACCCCCCAGACCCCCCACCCCCCACCCACCTGCGGGGAATTCTCCCGCTGGAGAAATTGAAAAGTCAAAGGTGAGTTGGTCATAATCCTGCCAATTGCCGTCTTTGCGCCAGCCGACGCGATCGCCAAACTTTTCCCAATCAGCATTGTAGTCCATCGGCTTGCCGCACTCTTCCCAGATGCGCGTTTGCACGCTTAAACCCCATTTGCCCCCGCTGTGATGTACCCAGAGGCGATCAATCGTCTTCAGATCCTTACAGGGGAAATTTAGCAGGTCGTCACCTCTAACCTCTGACCACCTGCTTTTTTCCATAGCTTCCAGCATTCGGCGTGCAGTTTCCTTATCGGCATCTTTCCACTTGCTCGCTTCCAGCAAGTCCCGCAGGCACGTGTAGTCCACCCCCTTCTCCGACTCTAGCGAAATTCCAGGCGGTGGTAGAATCACGGGGGGTTCCAAAAGCAAGCTTTCATCAGGTTGCTCTACAAGCTCAGGCTCGTCAAACAAGCTTTCCAAAGACGACTCATCATCCTCTGCCTCTGCTAATGCCTCTGCTAAAAGTTCCGCCAAGCTTTCCAAAGGCGGCTCATCATCCTCTCCTAAAAGTTCCGCTTCAATGGGGTGTACATTTTCATCCAGCAATCCCAAAACCTTTTGCAGTTGCTTCAAGCGTTTCCGCTCTCGCGTACCCAGTGGATTACTGATTTGCAAAGCAAGAGATAACGCCTCTCGGTATTCTCGGAGCTTAGCTTGACGTTGGCGAATCGGCTCCAGGATTTCGGTTTCAATTGCTGTTGCCTCCTCTGCGCTTAATCCCAACCGATTTTGCCATGCCTTCAAAACTCGGCGGCTGAGTTCGTCAATGGTGTCGCCATCTTCCTGGACGATCGCCTCTACTTCCTTGCGATATTTCACTTTGGGGTCGCCCAGTGGGGCTTTGGCAATGCGGATTTGGTAGCCCTCATCTTTTAGCACAATAATTTTGGGTGTCATCGCTGGAGACTCTTCCTGCACCTTGCGGCTGGCATACTGATGCAATTCCTGTACTGAAATTGCACCATCGCTATCGGTATCAGCGGCTCCGGTACGAATGCCCTCCACTAGATAGCGAGTATAGACGGACAAACCCCCTTCCCGTTGCTCAAAGGAATATTGGATGGAACTGGAGGAGGTCAACACGACGCGCCCCTCGACTCCCAAATCATCCGCTGGCATCAAAGCTTCTACCTGGATGCTGCCATCGTCTTTCGCTAACAAATCTCCGAATGCTCCGCTAAAGCAACAGTCGAGAATGATGACCTGCCGCTTGGCTTTGCTCTCCCGAATGCAATCCCTTACAAAACTGGCGGGAATTGCCGTTGATTTGACTAATTCCTCTTTTTCTTTGCGCGTGTTGCGGGCGGCAAAATACAAGTCGAGTTGACGATCTTTCACACCATGTCCAGAAAGATACAGCACTGCCAAATCATCCTTCTGCCTTTCCCTAAACCAAGTTTCAATGGTTTCAGCAATTCGGTCACGCGCTTGATCAACGAGAGTATCCACCTGATCAAAGTCGCCCATCTCCGGATCTCGCAGGATGTTGGCGATCGCCTCAACATCCCTGAGAGCAGCGGTCAAAGGCTTAAATCCCTTCTCATATTCTCCTGTCCCAATGACTAGCGCGACTCTTGCCATTACTTTTTTATTCGTTGTGCGATCGCCACAAATACTTTCCCAGGCTGACACCTTTGCTCAGCCTTTCCCTGATCAATCTTTCACTACTCTAACCGTCAGGTGAGAAATTTTCTCTAGCGCCTGTAGCTGTTGTTCGAGTTGCGCCTCAGTTCGGTATTCCAGGGTAACATCGCCATACTCAATCTTCAGCGTTGCCCCGGCAATGCGATCCCTCAGCCAGCCCATCACCGCCAGAATGTTCTTCACATTCACCTCGGCTTTGAGGATGCCCAGGTCAAATCCGGCTTCTCCGGCTTTGCTGCCCTCGGGCACATCGGCTGCCCGCGCCAGCGTGGCGTCGTCTGCCAGCCCATCCCGTAGCTCCGTGGCGAGTCGTTGGGAGTAGGCTTCCATCTCGTCGGGTTCCAGATCCAGTCCAGCGGCGTTCAGGTCAATGAAGAGGTCGAGGGTGTCTGACATGGGAGGTTCGTGGGGTGAAGATCTCCCAAATTTTATCCTCCTCTCTTTGCAAAATGAGTGGGAGCTTGGCATCAGCACTGATACCTTTTGTTTGGCATCAAATACCCGTCCTCACCAGTTGCGCCACAAACAAAACCTCATTGAAAAAAGCGGGTGCGGCGTCGCCGTACCCGCTTTTTTCAATCTTGCTTAGCTCTAAAACGGAATGTCGTCGTAGTCGATGGGTTCATCGGCGGGGGCGGCAGCGGCTTTGGCACTGGCTTTGGCGGCGGGGGCGGCGGCGGGGGTGGGTGCGGGTTGGGGAGTGGCGGGGGTGCGGGGTGCAGATTCGGGGGTGCTGCTCATTAGCGTGCCGTCGCCCGTGACGCGGTGTAGCCGGGAGACGGTCATCTCTGCCCGCTTTTCTTTGAAGCCTTCGGGGCGATCGACCGTTAGCATGGTGAGGCGACCTTCGAGGATAACGCGATCGCCCGTGTGGTATTTCTCTTGCACTTCCTGAGCCAGGTCGCGCCAGGCGACAACCTTGAGCTTGCTCGGTGGGTCGCTGTCGCGCGTCCCTTCAAACTGCACCATCATTTCCGTAACGGGAATTTGTGTGTCAGAGGTGTACCGCAGTTGGGGTTCCTGCACAATTTCCGCCATCACAATAAAGTTATTCATACCCAATCTCCTGTCCCTTCGCGGGATGTACCCTGATCTGCACAAGGCTGCCGATTGTTCTGGTAAAACCAGTACAGCTTTTCACTAATCTAAACCAAAAGCAGACGCGAGGGAACCGGGGAAAAACGGAGTATTCGGGGCACCGATTGTTTTTGCTACATAGTCTTTTGCTACATAGTCTAAGGATCACGTACGAAACAAAGCCCGGAATTTTTGATGAGAAGCGTGGCAATGCCGCGCTTCTCATCAAAAATTCCAGGCTTTATTTTCAATACCTAAGGAGATTTCTGAGCAAGAATATCCCCATGTTTTGAGAGAGGGCGCGGCTAAGCCGCCCTCTCTCAAAACATGGGGATATTCTTTTCTGGCGATCGCCTAAGGACAAAGAATTGATTCAACTTTATTGCAACCATCTTGATTTGTCTTTGGTATAGAAGAAACTTATACCAGAGTTTTGAAACTCACGCTTTACAGTTGCGGCACAGTAAAACAGTATAGATAAACAGGAAGTGAAACCCAAACATTCATAGACTTTCTTCTGGGTTTTTAATGTGATTTCAGAACTATGAACTGCAATTGCATGGGGGTGTCTCTTCTTCTCGAAGAGCATCCGTTAGCCAGAAGAAACTGTGCAGTGTGTGTTGCCATTTGATTTGCTACAGGTCGGTTTAGACAACGAGACTTCGAGAACACAAGTTAGCTGATACTGATGTTTGGTGTTGTTTGATTGAGGTACTACCCTCACCATGTGGTCAGGTTGTGGCGATCGCCCTTCCAGGACTGGTTGAAACGAACACACCAAACTAGTTGGGCAAACGGTTCATCTTTGCGTCTACGTCATCCAACCCCTCTCGTTTAACAGTACGTTTTCGAACAGCACGGCATTCCAATGGTTGTTGTTGCTCCGATGATTGTCTTTCGGTAGGAGTTTGATTATGCAAAATCTCGAACAAAAGCCCAAACTTGAATTTAACGAAGGGTGGGTTGTGCATTTTTATGGGAGAGATCGTCGCCTTTTATTTGCGATGGAACCCTCCCACGGATGGATGTTTTTGGCAGGCTGCATTGCCGGGTTGCTAATTGGGATTGTGGGATACAACGTTTCCCAAACAACTGAAGCCTCAACCCGTCAGGTGGATACAACCATCACAGCTCCTTTGTCTATTGATTAAGTACATGGTCATAAATAACGCCAGTGGGGTGCATCCCCAGTCGGGGGCGCACTCCACCATAGCTTGCTGATTTATGGTTATCCACTGAGTTGTATTGACGGATTAGTTGTATTAACGAATTAATCGCATTAACAACAGTCGAGGCAAAGCCATAAAGCCGCCAATCCTGAGTTTGGGAAAGTTGCCCTTTGAGTCGTCAAACGGGAGTCGCTTCGCTACTTCCGATGACATTGAGTTGCATAGTGTTTTCAAAGTTGCACTTTCCCTTTTCCTCTTCATAGCTGGACAGTTCCCTTTTGGGTCGGTCCTTCTCGCCAAGAACGATTGGTGTAGCGCTATGGATCACATGCGAAATAAAACGCAGAATTGTTGATAAGAAGCGCGGCAATGCTGCGCTTCTTATCAACAATTCTGCGTTTTATTTTCAATGCCTTCACCTCAGAAAATTTCTGGGTTTTCTGGGGCTTCAGCCGCTTGCGATCGCCGTTCCTCCAACCGCAGCATCACTTCTGCATGAACCTCCCGCGTGACGGGGTAAAAGTAAGCCAGCACCAACCCAATCACCAGCACAATTGCTGGGATGGGTCCGACGAGGAGGCGAATCGCCAGGAGGGCAGAAGCGGGCTGTTCGGGGGCGGTTTGTCCGGCGGCGGTGGTCATAAATCCTGACCACTGCAACACCTGCCCCACCAGGAACAAGCCCAGAGCAAGCGCCAGCTTTTGTAGCAGCACCATGAAACTATAGAAAACCCCTTCGCGCCGTTGCCCCGTCTCCCATTCGTCCAGTTCAATCACATCGGGCAGCATGGACCAGGGGATGAGATAAGCCGTCGAAACTCCCAGTCCTGCCATCACCGCCAAGCCATACATCAGCCCCACCTGTCCGGGTTGCAGGAAAAACAAGCCAAACTGCGCCACAATCCACAATCCCGTTCCCATAAAGTAGACAATGCGCTTGCCAATGCGGCGGCTAATGGCGCTCCAGACAAACAGCATGGACAGGCTAGTGACTTGCACGGTAATGACGACCAGGGTAAAGTCCTGCTGCGATCGCCCCATCCAGTCCTGCACAAAGTAGGGAATCACCGTCACGGTATTCTGTACGGCAAGCCAGGAGCACAGGTAAATCCCAATGACATAAAGAAATGCACGATTGCGAAACGCAATGCTAATCTGCTCCCGAAAGCCAAGGGGAGGAGCCTGGGGTTTAGAAAGGCGATCGCGCTCCATTTCTACAACTCGCCGCTTGGTTCCCCACACGCACAGGAACAGGGGAACGACAGAAACGATGGCGCACAACAAGCCAATGGTGAAATACTGCGACTCAACGCCTTCGGGTCCAAACTGGAAAACCAACAGGGCAATGATTAGGGAAAGAATGCTGCCACCAATGGAAAAGGCAAAGCGAAAGCTGTTAAGGGTGGTGCGTTCGTCGTAATCATGGGTAATTTCTGCCGTCAGTGCCGTGTAGGGCAAGTTGACGATGGTGTAGAAAGTGTTGAAGATAACGGCGATCGCCAGATAATACGCCACCAGCGACCACTGGTTTATCGTAGAATTTGCGCTAAAATCTGGCACCACCCATTGCAGACAAAAGAAAATACCAAAGGGCACCGCTCCCCACAGCATCCAGGGCAATCGCCGCCCCAGCTTGCTTTTGGTGCGATCGCTCACCCAGCCCACCATCGGGTCGTTAAAGGCATCCCAAATCTTCCCCAACATCAGCAAACTGCCTGCAATTCCTGGACTCAACCCCGCCACATTCGTGAAAAAGATGAGGAGGAACACACTCAAAATATTGGCAGTAATGGCAGGCCCTAAGTCCCCTGCACCATAGGCTAGCTTCGTCAAAAAATTCAGCTTTTCCGACGGATGCTCGGTCATATCGTGGGGCGGGTTCATGTTTGTCATGGTGGCGACTCATGCAGAGGGGACGAATGGGTGGAGAGCAAGAAATCTTTTGCCCAATAAGTGTTCACAGTTTTACCATGCTCCTCCTCTCCAGGGAGAGTACCAGGTTCAGTAGTTAAGAGTAGTCCACGAAATAAAAATCCCCTTTTTCCCAACCAACATACTCGCGCTTTTCCTCAAACCCTTGATTCTGCTTATGCTGAGCGCACACAAATCAAGGGCTTGAGAAGAAGCGCGAAGGCATGGTCGAAAAATGTTTTTTAATTTCCTGCCAAGCTCTAAGGATCACGTACGAAATAAAACCCGGAATTTTTGATGAGAAGCGCGGCAATGGTATTTGTTTAGCGTTTATTGTTAGCAGCCGATGTTTTACCCCCCTCAATCCCCCCTTGGTAAGGGGGGAAGCCTGGTTCTCCCCCTTACCAAGGGGGAGTTAGAGGGGGTGTCTTAGTGGACGCTAAACAAGTACAATGCCGCGCTTCTCATCAAAAATTCCGGGTTTTATTTTATTTTCAATCCTGTAGCGGTGCGCAAGTTGCTTCAGCATATGGGAGGGGCGGCGCGCCGCGCCGCCCCTCCCATGTGCTGTACTTGAAGCGCTTGCAAAACGCTATAAGCGATGGATTTTGAACCCGCCGAGTAGAGAAATACCCCTCTCATAACCATCCCATCGCTTCAGGTCATCAACCCATCACGAATGCAACGGAGAACGGCTATCCCCTGTATTTCCCCTGTATCATTGTTGTTTAATTGGTTGTTGTATTGCCTGTGATCCGTTGCTGAGATCATCGATTGCCAGTTCTGCGATCGCCCTGAGTTTTGCGTCATTTTGTTCTGTTTTGTTCTGTTTCGTTCTACCTGATAGGAGGCGATCGCCCTCCGCTTCCCGCCAACCCTTTGATAGCCATTCGATAGCCATAGCCTCCCATGTCCGATCTCTACGTCAGTTGGTCTGATTACCACCAAAAAATCGAAACCCTTGCCCTCAAGATCTACGAGTCGAACTGGCAGTTCAACCAGATTGTTTGCCTGGCGAAAGGCGGCTTGCGAGTGGGCGACATCCTGGCACGGCTCTACGAACAACCCCTGGCAGTTCTTTCCACCTCCTCCTATGGTGGTCCCAACAATCAGGTACGCGGCTCCGTCACCTTCTCCCAGGATTTGTCAAAAACCACAGCCAACCTGGGCAGCCATGTATTGCTGGTGGATGATCTCGTCGATTCCGGCGTCACCCTCAAGCGCAGCATTGAATGGTTACAGCTTCGCTATGGCTTCTACATCGACGAAATCCGCACCGCCGTCCTGTGGTATAAGAATTGCTCGGTCATTGAGCCAGATTACTACGTAGATTACTTGCCAGATGATCCCTGGATTCATCAGCCCTTCGAGAAATATGAACAGATGACCGCCCAAGAGTTGGCAGAATCCCTCAAAGCACCATCAGGACAGTAAAGCAATTTGGGATTTTAGATTTTGGATGAACCACCAAGACACAAAGACACCAAGCCATCCAAACCCTTTACCCTTTACCCTTCACCCTTCACCCCTCACCCTTCACCCTTCACCCCCCTCACTGCCAATAACCGCTCTCGCAGTTGAGGAGACGGTCGATGGTGGCGATCGCCCCCGCATCCCCACTCTCCCGAATGCGGGCTTCCATGCCAACATTCAGCAACTCCAGACGAATCCGCTCCAGGTAGGTGAGCGGAACTTCGCCCAATGCCCGCTGGCTTGGCAAAGACTGCTGACTGTCGATGTAGGGTTGCGCCAAATCTAGCCCCAGTTCTCTGGCTAGCCCTTCGACCACATGCCGCTGCTCTGGGCGGGCTGTGGTCAGGAGCGTTTGCATTGGCTGGCTCAAAATTTCCTCTTGCAGCGGCAGGGTCGCCCGTTCCTGCAACCACACCTCCAGGGTAGAAACGGGTAAATCGGTGGTTTCTCCGTCTACTTTGGCGTAGGCGTGGGCTTCGGCATAGGCAACGCGCCCGTCCTGGTTGTAGTCGGCGGAGGCAACGGGGTTGCCAATGCGATCGATACCGCTCAGTCCCGCAAAGAAGCTGGAACTGTAGTCGCGATAGTCTGCTTCGTTCACCTCTGGGGTGCAGCCGACCGAGGGGAGGGTGCGGAGGGTGGCGAAGAAGCCGCAGCGGTCTTGGTCTGCCAAGCCCTGAGACGGTTGCCCATCAGCATAGATCAGGTTGGCGAAGGAGCCAGAATAGCACTGCGCCATCATGCTGACGATGGGGGTGTCAGAGGGAAACTGGTCAAAGGTTTGCGCCAGGTCTTGCACCGAGACACGCTGGTCACCCCACAACATCATGTAATTGTTGTTGAGGTTGCGCTCGTTGCGAGTGCCATGCCCGGTGAAGTAGAAGAACAAAGGGCGAGTCGATGCGGGGCTGGCAGTGACGGTTTCGCGCACCCAGGTTTGCAGATTGGCAAAAGTGGACGCTCCGAGTAAGTGAGGAATTTCGGGGACTTTGAAGCGAATTTGCCCTTGCGGATCGAGGTAACGAATCGTCGCTTCGCCGCTATTGCCATTGGCAAAAAAGACATTGGCGGCGGCGGGGTCATAACCCATTGCCTGCAAGGTGCGCTGGAAGTAGAGGACGTTTTTCTCCAAGGCAATTTCGTTGTAGCTGGGCGCACCGCCCCCTGCCACGACCAGGAAGTTGGTGGAGTTGGCCGCTTGACAGGGCGTAGGAAGCGTTTCAGGAATTTCAGTTATCTCCTCCTGGGCAGAGGAGGAAATGCCCAGGCTCATGACGATGCTGCTGGCGAGTCCTAGAAATACACGAATTCCGTTGAGGGGTACTACCATGCGGGTTGCCCTAAATCACATTGTCCCAATCATAACGGGGAAAAGGCTGTCAAGAACCGGGTAGGCTGAATGCAGGCGGTATTTGAATCGATTGGATAAGATGAGCTAGAAGCGTTGATTGGAGTAAGACGCCGTGCAATTAGAAGATTACTTCGATTTTCTTGCTCCGGATGACATTCGGCTGAAGGGGCATCGGATAGGGATTGATCACATCCTGGAATCCTTCCTGGGAGGGCACAGTCCAGAGGATATCGCAGCGATTTATCCAGAACTGAGCCTTGAGCAGATTTATGCCACGATTACCTACTACTTGCATCGGCGATCGCACCTGGATGCCTACCTGTTGCGTCTAAGACAACGGCAAGAAGCCAATTACCAAACATGGGCAGCTCATCCTTCTCCATTAATTCAGCGGTTGAAAGCCGTTCAGTCCCACAAACAGCAAGGAGCGATCGCGCGTGAATGAAGGTTCGTTTCTTGATCGATGAAAATCTTTCGCCTCGTTTGAAGCTAGCGGTTGCACGGCTGAACCCTGAAATTGATATTCTGCGGATTGGTGAGTCCGGTAGTCCTCCCTTTGGCACATCTGACCCGGATATTTTGAGCTATCTGGAGGTTGCCCGGAGAATGTTGGTGACGGACAACCGGGCGAGTATGCCAGGTCATCTGACTAATCATTGGGCTTCGGAAGGACAAATCTGGGGCTTGGTGTGGGTGCGTCCCAATACTCCAATCCAGGATATAGCCCAGGCACTGCTAATTATTTGGGAAGCCAGCGAGGCAGAGGAATGGATTAATCGTCTGGAGTGGATTCCGTTTTAAGGAGATTTCTGAGCAAGAATATCCCCATTTTTTGAGAGAGGGCGCGGCTAAGCCGCGCCCTCTCTCAAAAAATGGGATTTTATTTTCTTGCAAGTCCGTTATCGGGTTTCACATCGAAGATGAGGTGAATGCGCCAGTCGTCGGACTCGTTGTAGGCTTCGTGGGGTGCTTTGTTGTTGAACCACCAGCATTCGCCAGGGTACAGGCGTACCCATTCGTCCCCGGCGGCGAGGACGCTGCCCGTGGGGCTGTGGAGGACGAGGTGGTAGCGATCGCGCACTCGATAGTACTCCCCATGATCGATGTGGGGATACACCCGCCCCTTGGGTGCAAGGCGCACCAGCGTGACGCGCCCCAACTCACCGGAGCGGGCCGCGGCGAATTGCTCCGCCCATGCCAGCACTGCCGGGAATTTGTCTGCCATGCGCGTGCAGCGACTTTCGTGAACATCGTTTCCACTGGTGACACCGGGGGGGAAGGGTTTGACGGCACTGCGGAGGTAGACGGTATTCGTTTCGCGTTGCACCTGCACTTTGTCCTGACGGCTGGTGTCGTGGAGCCAGAGTTCTTCGTTAGCCACAATTTCAGCCAGCAGCGATTGGATGTCTACAGCAGGGTCGATCAGGCGAAAGTACTTCAGGGTGTGGCGGGTATCGCCATCGGCGATCGCCTTACCAGCCAGCGAAAAGGGATCAGGGGATGCGGGGCGATCGCCCTCCGGTTGCGCCCCATTTCGCACAGGGGTGGGTGGGAGTGATGGATTGGGGGAGAAGGGAGGGGCGATCGCCTCGGCAAACTCCGGCAGTTTCTCCAGCTTGAGCAACGCCATCAGGCAGTGCTGCACGTTGTCTACCCGGATCACATTGTCGTAAACCGTAGTGCGGATGCCGCCATGCACTGGAGCCGTTTTGGAGATGTAGAACAAGTCCACTTCATCGCGGAACTGCAACTGACGCACACTGCGGATACCGCGCCAGATGGCTTGTTGATATGCCTGGGCACGGGGCGTATCTTCCACCTGTACCGCCAGTTGGTAGGAATCCGCCAAGCCTTCCAGGTACACGCCTGTGGAAGAGGCGTGGGGCGGACCATAGGGCTTTTCGGGGTCGTAGAAGCGCCCCTGCACATCGGCGTAGCGCACACCGTCCCACTGTTGCATCGGCAGCAGCCAGTCGTTCATCTCGAAAATGAAGTCGAGGAACTGGCGATCGCCCGTTTCCTGATACAGCAGGGCATACGCCTGGGTATGCCAGGGGATGAACGCGGGATTACGGTGCTTCAAATGCCACGCTTTGTAATAGCGGAAGCTGGCGGAGCATTTTTCCAGCAACGTCTCGTCGTGGGTATGGCGGTAGAGGGACGCCCAAAAGAGAAGGGCTTCACCGGGATAAAAGTTTTGATTGTCGTTGCGATCGCTGGGCTTATAAAACGTCTGGAAGGAACCGTCTTCATGCCAGAGAGAGTCGATGGTGGCGCAGAGGCGATCGAAGAGGTCGGTGTAGGGTGGGGCGATCGCGGGAGAATCGCAATATTCAAGCAACGCCAGCGCCGCCAGGGCAACGGCTCCCAACTTCACCTTGCCGTCATATTCTACAAAACCCAGCCCGTTTTCTTCCTTGTAAAACTGCTTGAAGTTGTAGGCAAGGTTGTGGCTAGCCAGGGTGCGGTGTTCGGCTTTGCCTGTGGCTTTGGCATAGCGGATGAGGCAGAGGGTCGCCATGAATTGCCGAATCAGGTTGTTGGCATTGGACTCTTCGCCACGACTGGGGAAGTATTTGTAGACCATGCGCCCATCGAGTTGCACCTGCCGCAACATCCACTGCCCCATGCAGCAAGTCATGTCGCGCAAGACATCCCCCGACAGCTTTTCGTAGGGGACGATGCGGTTGCCCCGATGCAGGGTGATGGCGGTAACTTGCGGAGCCAGGCGAATCAATACCTGCCGCGCCTCAAAGGATTGGATCGTGCCGCCATTGCGCAGGAAGGCTTCGGGGGATAGGGAAAGCTGGGTGAGGAACCGCTCAAAGGCGCTTTGGAAGCTGAGATTGCTAGCAATCATGCGGGTAGGGCTGTAGCGCACCATCTGGTCTTTGGACTGCAACTCGATACCCCGAATGCCGCGATGCACATTGGCAAGCTGGCGATCGAACTGCACCGGATCGACCAGCCGATAGCTATGGGTGAAGCACAGCTCAATGGTGTCAATGCCGCGACGATTGGCATTAGTTGGCATGGAAAGATAAGCGATCGCATCCTCCACCACCCCGCTCAGCAGTTGCCCCAACTCCAGGTCATAGCGCCAGTAGGAACGACGCAGTTGCCCGCCCTCGCGCAACGCCACATAGGTCGCCCCCAGGCAGGGCACAGGCGTCTGGGGAGAGGCATCACCTGCGATCGCCCGATACGCCATTTGGGTTAGATGCCGATCGTCCAGGGTCAGGCAGGTTTCGGGTGAACCTACGGATGCTGAAACGGTTACAGATGAAGGAATGCGATCGCCAATCATGTTCTCTCTTTGTGTTATCTGCTATTTGTTCAAGTCGCGGCTACATTACCAATCCCAATCACCATCACCGTCGCCGTCACCATCGCCATCACCGTCACCATCGCCATCACCGTCACCATCACCATCACCGTCGCCGTCACCATCGCCATCACCGTCACCGTCACCGTCACCATCACCATCACCGTCGCCGTCGCCATCACCGTCACCAGCAATAGTTGGAGTCAAATTCTGTGAAGTAACTTCCGAAGTCGTAATGGAGGAAGCATCAAATTCTCTGCCTGAAAATTCGCCAGTTACACTCAGTTCTTGCCCAACCACGATGTTCTGCTGAGTATTGTCGCCAAACACATCCCAGGCATCTACGGTTATCGTGCGATCGCCCACATTCAGCCGGAAGCCATCTTCCCAAACCCGCTCAACGGTACCCGCCAAGGTTTGGCTACCACGAATCTGATGTACATCTGCCACAATCAGCGACTCTACTGGAGTCAACTGCTCTGAAGTAACCTCCGAAGTCGTAATGGAGGAAGCATCAAATTCTCTGCCTGAAAATTCGCCAGTTACACTCAGTTCTTGACCAACCACGATGTTCTGCTGAGTATTGTCGCCAAACACATCCCAGGCATCTACGGTGATCGTGCGATCGCCCACATTCAGCCGGAAGCCATCTTCCCAAACTCGCTCGACAGTGCCAGTTACCGTTTGTTTACCACGAATCTGATGCGCATCTGCCACCATCAGCGACTCTGGAGTAGATGTGGCGTTTTCTGGAACGGGGGCGTGGGCGATCGCCCGTGCTGCTGCGACGCCAAACAAAGAAGCCAATGCCAAAAGAAGAAGGAATTTTGATTTCATAGGTTCTCTCACAGAAAACGGTTTGAGGAAAATTCTTGTGCAAAGCTTTATGCCAGCTTTTGGGACTCAGCAAGAAGGCTGCTCTTTCAGCCATCTATCTACTTGCTAGAAACAGCGTAGGTAAGAAAGTTGACAACAATATGACAAGAGAAACCTGAATGAATGGTTAAAAAAAAGGCAGCTCCACAGAGCTACCCCATAGTCATTCACAAACTTACTTTGAATGAACCAGTGCGAATGAGGTCAGCAGACGGCTGCCTTAGTCGTCAAAGTCGGCAGCGGAAATAGAGCGGGCATTGACTCCGACCAATAGGGCAATACGGACGCCAAAGGCACGAATCAGGGTGTTGTTCCCCTGTTGCGAGATGAGCAAATCGTTGAAGCTCAAACCACCCGAAGTTCCAAGGTCGTCAATGCCATCTTCAAAGTCGCGGATGATGTCTTTGCCGCGCACTTGCAGAATGAAGTTGTCTTCGCCTGCGCCGCCAATCATGATGTCAACTCCAGCACCGCCGATGAAGTCGTCATCGCCGCCACCGCCTCTCATGTGATCGCGCCCACCGCCGCCGTTCAGGTCATCGCTACCAGGACCGCCGAAGAGTAGGTCATCGCCCGATCGACCAAAGCAGTCATCGTCGCCACCACCACCTCGGAGGCGATCGCGCCCACCACCACCAATCATGTCATCCCCACCGGGTCCTCCAACGAGGATGTCGTCTCCGGCATCGCCAAACAGGTCATCATCGCCTGCTTGACCGAAGAGGCGATCGCGTCCAGCCCGACCACGGATGCGGTTGCCGTTCCCATCTCCACGGATTCGATTGTTGCGATTGTCACCAAAGTAATCATCGCCGTCGTCATTATCGTCGTTGTCGTCGTCGTTGTCGTCGCCTATGCCATCATCATCATCATCGTCGTCATCATCGCCGTCGTCACTATCGTCGTCGCCTATGCCGTCATCATCATCGTTGTCATCATCATCGTTGTCATCATCATCATCGTCGTCATCGTCGTCAAAGTCGTCGTTGTCATCATCATCATCGTCGTCGTCGCCTATGCCGTCATCATCATCGTCGTCGTCATCATCATCGTCGCCTATGCCGTCATCATCATCGTCGTCGTCATCATCGTCATCGTCATCGTCATCATCGTCATCGTCATCGTCATCGTCATCGTCGTCGTCGTCGTCATCATCATCGAAGTCATTGTCATCGAAGGGCGTGGCGAAGAAATCTTGCTGAAACGTCAGCATTGAATCATCAGAAGCATCTGCCGAGAAAAGCGTGTCTTTCATAGTTCTGGAACCATTCAAAATAAAAAGCATGGGAAATAACTACGGACATATGACCATGTCCGCTGCCTGGGAAAACGTCGTGTTATCAAATGCGCGACTTTAGGAAACAACGGTACAAAATTCGTTTGCGAACTTAGCCCAAAGTCGAAACTGCCAACAAAGCTTGATTTGGACTCGTAATTTTGACCCATCCTCTTATTAAGTTGAATAAGCAATTTACGAGAAGGGCAAATTGAGCTGAAATCACTTGATTCAAAATGAACAGCGACCCAAAGAATGAGTAGAATCTAGGATTCGCTGAACTTGTTTTTATCCTAATGGATTTATGTCTCTCGATTTAAATTATGAGAAGTCTCTAATTATCCTCTTAATCTTTTTATGGGAGGGAGTTTACATAGATGGGCAGGAGTTCTGGGAACATACCTTTTATGCCCCAGGGCTACTCAAAAGCAAGGATGAGCCATGCCTTCAGTCTTTTTCCAAAACCTATGATTTGCGTTTGCAGAGCACACGCAAATCATGGATTTTAGAGGAATAACAAACATGTTAATAAGTCAGATCAAAATATTTTTCTTAAGCTGGGAACTTTTTAGGAATAATCTCGTCTTTAGGACTTTAAACATCTCGTTTCAGCATGATGAAATAGTTAGTTATAAAATCGATAGAGCAACTTGAAAATGAGGAAGTTTGATCCTTGATTTTGCGTGCGCGGAGCACATGCAAAATCAAGAGTTTTTGAAAAATGACGAGCATGTTGTTATTTGCTTAGTTCTCATAAAATTTCAAATTCGGAGGCGGTAGCCTCGCCCACGAACCGTTTCAATTAAATCGTTGCCCAGCTTTTTTCGCAGGTAGCCGACATAGACATCCACAATGTTTGTCCCTGGATCGTGGTCGTAGCCCCAGACGCGATCGAGGAGTTGTTGGCGGCTGAGGACTTCGCCGGGGTGGCGCAGGAAGGTTTCTGCCAGGGTGAATTCGCGGGCGGGAAGATCGACCGTGCGATCGCCCACTTTTGCCTTATGGGTTTTGAGATTGAGCGAAATCCTGCCAACCTTCAACACCTGCATATCCTGAGCGGGAGCAGTAGACAGGTTGCGGAGGCGCACGCGTACTCGTGCCAGCAATTCCTCAAAGCGGAAGGGCTTGGTCATGTAGTCGTCGGCTCCGCCTTCCAGCCCAGCGACCTTGTCGCGGATGCTGTCTCGCGCCGTCAGAATTAGCACGGGCAGGGTTTCGCCCTGTCCCCGCAGTTCTTCCAGTACGGTCAGTCCATCCCGCCCTGGCAGTCCCAAATCTAGTATGAGCAGGTCTATCTGGGTGTCTTGAATGATGGGGTGAATCTGGTCAGCATTTTCGACGACCAGCGTTGTGAAGCCATGCGCCTGCAAACCCTTTTGGATAAAGGCAGCAATTCGGGGTTCGTCTTCAGCAATCAAGATTCGCGGCATGGGAACAGGCTGTTTCGCATCATAAACAAAATACCTTGTAATTCAGCTGGGGAGGATGGGCGGCTCCGCCGCTCCTCCTCCCCAAACAAGTAATCCTTAGGATTGAAAATAAAATAAAACCCGGAATTTTTGATGAGAAGCGCGGCAATGCCGCGCTTCTCATCAAAAATTCCGGGTTTTATTTCGTACGTGATCCTTAATATTCGAGGGGCAGGATGATGGTGAAGGTTGCGCCTTTGCCGGGGGTGCTGGTGAGATGGACGCTGCCACCGTGGGCTTCGGCGATCGCCCGCACAATCGATAGCCCCAGCCCAGCCCCCTCCGAGCGACGCGGCTGGTGGGCGGCACGGGCAAAGCGCTCAAAAATGCGCAACTGGTCAGCGATCGCCACCCCTTCTCCGGTATCGCGCACCCAAAAGCGCACCGTGTCTGGGGCGATCGCCGAACCGAAGGCAATGGTATCCCCCGGTTGGGTATGCTGGGTGGCGTTTTGTGCCAGGTTCATCATCGCCTGGGTAATGCGCTGGCGATCGCCCACAATCTTGCCCCGCGCCACCTGATCAAGCACCCAATTCCGCTTTGCCAGCGCTTTCCCTTTGAATAGCAGTTCCTCTGTCAGCACTGCCACATCAATGGTTTCCTGGTATAAAAAATCCGGTTGTTCCGCTTTTGCCAGCAGAATCAAATCTTCGACAAAGCGGCTCATGCGATCGAGTTCATCGAGTAGGAGCGATCGCGTTTCCTGCTGTTCTTCAGACTCGGCACTCAGCAACTCCAGATGTCCGCGAATGATGGTGATGGGCGTTCGCAGTTCATGTCCGGCGTCGTCAATAAAACTGCGCTGGCTGCCGAAAGCGGCTTGCAGCCGATCCATCATTTCGTTGAAGGTGGTTGCCAGTTCTGCCAGGTCGCCATTGCCGCGCACGGGAATCCGCTGTGCCAGATCCGACTCGCTAATGGAACGGGCAGTGCTGGTCAGCAGCTTCAGGGGAGCCAGCACCCGCCCCGCCGCAAACCATGCCAGAGCAACGGATAGCAGAAAAACCGTCAGCATCACCTGGATGACAACCAGTGTGACTTCATTCAACTCCTCCCGTTCCCCAACGGTGATATGCGCCACCGCAAACACCCCCAACCACTGCCCATCCACAATGAGCGGCTCGACCCGATAAAGAATGGGTCCAGCGGCGGTGTTGACCTGTCCCTGGGACGCTTCTTGGGCAACGGCCCAGGTTTGAATCAGTGTCGAGTTTGCCTGAAGGGGCATGGGTAAGGCTCTGGGGCTGTATTCATACAGTTCGCCATCGAGCAGGGCAAGCAAAAATTCATCATCACCGGGAATATTGCGGGAAAGGAAAACATCAAAAATGGCGGCAGCATCAGTGCCAAAGGGTTCACCAGTGCTGGGGTTTTGCCCGCTTACCAAGCGACGAAATTCTTCTATTTCCTGGTCGAGCGATCGCTCAATCCGTTCTTGAACCCGCGCAAACAACACCTGCCGAATGGCTGGAATAGAAACCCCAGTAAAGAACAGGATCAAAATAATGTAGGAAGCCGAGATACGGGTTCGAGCTTCCCCAAAAAAACGCTTCCACCGATGCAAATAAGCTTTGCCGTAACTGTTTGTCATCCCAACAATAAGTTCCCAAAAATAAGTTTTGAGTTTCGAATTTTGAATTAAGCCGCTCACTCAAAACTTAAAACTTAAAACTCAAAACTTAAAACTCAAAACTCAAAACTTAAAACTCTCCCGTTCCTAAGGATCACGTACGAAATAAAACCCGGAATTTTTGATGCGAAGCGCGGCAATGCCGCGCTTCGCATCAAAAATTCCGGGTTTTATTTTATTTTCAATCCTAAACACCTCTCAGGGTAGGCAAAAGAAAAAGGGGATAGCGACCCAGATTGCTATCCCCTCTAGTTGGCATGAGTAAAGCCGATTGGGCGATCGCCCATCACGTCATAGACGCAGCGATGCCCTTACGCATCAAAGTCAGAGCGTGTGATGGAAGTAGCATCGACCCCCCGCAGGAGGGCAACCCGTGCGCCAAAGGCACGAATCAGGGTGTTGTTTCCTTGTTGGGTAATCGTCAGGTCGTTAAATTCCAGGCGACCTGACAGCCCCAGATCGTCGATGCCATTCTGGAAGTCCCGGATAATGTCGCGTCCTCGCTCTTGCAGGATGAAGTCGTCATCCCCTGCGCCACCAATCAGAAGGTCGCGTCCGGCTCCGCCGATGAAGTCATCGCCACCGCCGCCACCGCGCAGGCGATCGTTGCCGCCACCCCCATTCAGGTCATCAGAACCCGCGCCGCCAACGAGGACATCGTTTCCAGCATCGCCGAAGAGGTCGTCGTCACCGCCCAAGCCAAAGAGGCGATCGTTTCCACCCCGTCCTCGAATCGTGTTGCCCCGACTGTTACCCCGAATGACGTTGTTGCCGTTGTCACCAATCAAGCCACCGTCACCATCGCCATCGCCGTCACCATCACCATCGCCGTCACCGTCACCATCACCGCCGATGATACTGTCGCCATCGCCATCGCCGTCACCATCGCCATCGCCGTCGCCATCGCCATCGCCATCGCCATCGCCATCGCCGCCGATGATACCATCGCCATCGCCGTCGCCATCGCCATCGCCATCACCGCCGATGATACCGTCGCCATCACCGTCACCGTCGCCATCGCCGTCGCCATCACCGTCACCGTCGCCATCGCCGTCGCCGTCACCGTCGCCATCGCCATCGCCATCGCCGTCGCCATCGCCATCGCCATCGCCATCGCCGTCGCCGTCGCCATCGCCATCGCCGTCGCCGTCGCCGTCGCCGTCACCATCGCCGTCGCCGTCACCATCACCGGGGGCAACAAAGAGGGGTGAAGGGAATGCCAACAGAAGATCGTCCGATGCATTTTGTGCCGAGAAAGTGTTTTTCATAGTTTGAGTTGTTTTGAGGATAAACGACTAAAAGGTTCCAAATTTGCCCACGCAACTCTGTCAACAGGAGACAAAAATCCCGATGGTGAAGAGTGAAGGCAGAAATTACTTGAATTGCTACACCTGGGATGGCTCACAACGGGCATACGCGATCGCGCCACACCACAGGGGTGAGCCGTAGGAATGAGAGGCAACATGCAAGCCTCTTTTCTTGTCATGCTCTAGAAATTAAATGAGGAAGATGACAGAAAGATGACGAATCTACAGCGCTTTTCAATCGCGTAAAATCAGGCTGTTTTTGTGAGAGAGGTGATCCGCGCGGCTCTCACAAAAACAACTGTGGCTGGTTCAAGCGCGAAGCGCTGTAACTTCTGGGATTTGATGTTGTTTGGCAGTGATGAGTCGGCTATTCGTCAATCCATCCGCAGGGTTCGCCAGGGAAGAAGCGATCGCTCAGCACCTCATCCAGTCCATATTCACAAGTCGTAGGAAAGGTCGCAGATGGCAAATCCGTCTCTCCCATCGCCAGGTTGCGCCCCTGCTGGAAAGCAAACGCCATCATGTCCTCCAGGTAAGGCTTGAGACTTGGGTTATCTTCCAAAAGCTGCTGAATTTCGATGCGCTGAATGCGAATTGTTGCCAGCCAACTGCGGCTCCGGCACTGGGGCTGGAATTCCCACTTCAGCAAATGTCCGATTAAAACGCTCAACCGATTGCGCAACTCCTGACGCTGTTGTTTGCCCAATGATTCAACTTCCTCAATCAGATTGGGTAAGTCCAGGTGGTGAAAATGGCGATCGCGCAACAACTTTGCCTGCTGCTGTGTCCAGGCATAGAAGTCGCGATCGTAAAGACTGAGACGATTGGCAGGGGTCGGCTCATTGGACGAAGATAGGGACATAAATTTTGTTTTCCAGCTTGTTTTTATTGTAGAAAGTTCTGCGTAGGGGAACCACAGAAGCACAGAGCGCACGAAGCAAGGCCTCCATGTCCGCTGTGTCTCTGTGGTGAAATCGTGCGAAAGCCCTGGGAAACCTTCGCAAACCCCCGTGCCATCTGGCATACTGGGCTGCATTGTGTTGTGAACGCACCCTATTCAGGATTTATCAGGATTTATCAGGATTTATAGGATTTAACGGACGCATCGCCATGTCTGACCCGACGGAACTTCAGTCGTCCTCCGCTGCCGAGCTTTCGCCGACCAAACGCGCCCTGCTTGCCCTGAAGGAACTGCAAGCCAAGCTAGACGCGATGGAGCAGGCGAAAACCGAGCCGATCGCCATTGTGGGCATGGGCTGTCGCTTCCCTGGCGATGCCGATACCCCCGATCGCTTTTGGGACTTGTTGCAGCATGGGAAAGACGCGATTACCTCGGTGCCGGGCGATCGCTGGCAACCCGATGCCCTTGCCCAAGCCGACCCCAGCCTGGACGCCGCCACTCTCAACAGCCTCCGGCGGGGGGGCTTTGTGCCGCACCTGTGGGAGTTTGACGCGCCCTTCTTCCGCATGGCTCCCCGTGAAGCGATGACCCTCGACCCACAGCAGCGGTTGCTGCTGGAGGTGGGCTGGGAGGCGCTGGAGCATGGGGCGATCGCCCCCGATTCCCTCAACGGCTCCAACATAGGGGTCTTCGTCGGCATTTGCAGCATCGACTACTGGCAGGAACTTCTGCGTCAGGATGCCGCGCAGATTGATGCGTACCTGACCACAGGCAACACCCACAGCGTTGCTGCGGGTCGCCTCTCTTATTTATTAGGACTGACGGGACCGAGTATGGCGGTAGATACCGCTTGCTCCTCTTCCCTGGTGGCAGTGCATCTGGCGTGCCAGAGTTTGCGGAATGGGGAGTGCGATCGGGCGCTGGCGGGTGGCGTGAATCGGTTGTTGTCACCAGAGCCGACCCTGAACTTTGCACGGGCGCGGATGCTGTCGCCAGATGGGTTGTGTCGCAGTTTCGATGCAGCGGCGAATGGCTTTGTGCGGGCGGAGGGTTGCGGCATAGTGGTATTGAAGCGGTTGCAGGATGCCCAACGGGATGGCGATCGCATCTGGGCGGTCATCCTCGGTTCTGCCACTAACCATGACGGGCGCACCAGCGGCTTGACCGTCCCCAATGGACCTGCTCAGCAAGCGCTGATTCGGCAAGCGCTGAAGAACAGCCGCATCCAACCCAGTCAGGTGAGCTACCTGGAAGCCCACGGCACGGGCACAGCATTAGGTGATCCCATTGAGGTAAATGCGCTGGGTGAGGTGTTTGGGGGCGATCGCCCACCCACCCATCCCCTCCTCCTCGGCTCCGTCAAGTCCAACATCGGACACATGGAAGCGGCATCGGGCATCGCAGGCATGATCAAAACCGTACTGGCACTCAACCATCAGGAAATTCCCGCCAATCTCCACTTCAACACCCCCAACCCCCACATTGCCTGGGCAGATCTCCCCTTCACAGTGCCGACCCAGCCGCAGCCCTGGCACACAACCGATCGGCGCATCGCCGGAGTAAGTGCCTTTGGGTTCAACGGAACCAACGCCCATGTGGTGCTGGCAGAAGCCGAGCCTGCCAAACTATCCTCAACACCTGCCGGGTGGTTTGTCCTGCCCCTTTCCGCCCGCAACGACACCGCCCTGCGACAACTGGCAGAGCGCTATGCCGATGCCTTCCGCCGCCATCCTGAGCTGAGTTGGGGCGATGTGTGCTTCACAGCGGCAGTAGGGCGATCGCACTTCCCCCAACGCCTCGCCATCCTCGCCCAATCCATCGAAGACGCCAGAGAACAGCTCGCCGCCTTCCTCCAAAACCAGCCCACGGATCAGGTTCTCCAGGGACGCGCCGCGAATGATGCCCCATCCATCACCGCCAACCCTTCTGGTGCGACGGTGGAGGCGTGGCGGGCGATCGCCCAAGCCTACATCACCGGGCAACTTTCCGACTGGGCACCCTACTATCCCCGCCAAACCCATCGCCCCGTAACCCTGCCCACCTACCCTTTCCAACGCCAAACCTACCGCATCGAACGGCAATCCTAGCCAATCCTCAAAACCAGATATTCTTGGCAACACCCGCTGCGCGGGTGTTGCCAAGAATATCTGGTTTTGAGGATTGGTTCTACTTCACCCACTCATAAGCTGTCTGCGTAATCTGCCCGCGCCAGTAGGTAAGGGAACCCGTCGGCAACTCCCATTCCACCCAGCCCGCCCTCGGAATCGTCATGCCATACTGCGGCTCGTAGTGGCTGAAGTGCCCGCGCCAGGGCGTTAGCTGCTGCTCCCCATCTACCCACCGATAGCGACCGGGGGTAAACACTTCAGACACATACCCCTCCTCATCGAAACAGAAGGTGAGGGAAACCTGGCGATCGCCATCCACCAAAATCGCCTGCGCCGAGCGGTCATCAATCGGCTCCCACCGCACCCTCTGGCTGGGCAACAACGCCGTGGGAAACCAGACTGCTTCCGCCAGATAACGCAGCAGTTCGCCCTGCGCCAACTCTTCGCTCCCCTCCTGATGCGCCACGGTGAACAGCCCGAACAGTGCCGCATGGAGGGTTGCCTTGCCATCAACATAAGCATCATGGACATAGGCAAGGACACCAGGAGCCATTGCCACACGGGCATCCCAGTCAAACCCCGGAAGCGCTGGGACGACAAGCTGTTGAGCGGTAAAGGGGCGATCGCTCGCTTCGGTCTCGCCCATGCGAAGCTGCCCCTGCTGCCAGATTTCGGCTTTGGCTATCAGCGGTTGCCCGTCTGTCAACACATTGCGGAAGTAACGCTGCACAGGTAGCGGAAGATCGGTCAGATCGCTTGCTTCGTAAATTCCTAGCGACACCGTATTTGACGACAGTAGAGGGACAGCCGCTTCCAGAGGTTCTCGGAGTGCCTGAGTTTGGCGCTGCCACTGCCACGCCCCTCCCACGAAGACCAGCAGCAGAATGAGGGCGATCGCCCCCAAAACCCAAAGCACGATTTTTAGAGCCATTATTATCCTTTCCGGGTTCTTTCCAGGCTTCCTGCTCTACTATCTCGTACAGGGTTTGCAATCTGTGGGATCTTCCTTGCGCCAGAAATCGAGGCAGAGTTTGGGCAGGTGGGGGCGATCGCCTTGTCCCTTCAATTTCAGCCATCAGGCACGCCCAATAGGACTTACGCACTTCGTGCGAAAACCCATGCAGTTGAGTTGAGCGATCTTGGGGGCGCGTCGCACCCCAAAAATCGCTCAACTCAACTGCATAAGCCCTGCCCAAAAGACTTGAAAGTTAAGAATGATAACAAGCTGGATAAAGCCGAAAATTGCCCAAAGACCGTCCTAAAACGCGGAACGGTGGGTAGAGGTCATGATTTCGGGAGGTATGGGCGGTGCTCACATCCCTCAAAATCATGACCCTTTGAGGACGACCACCGCCCGCAGTTAAATTTTGCAAAAAAATACCCACCCGACTCTTCCATTCATGAGTCAGAATAGGGGAGATCAATCCATCTCACTAGAGCTATGATCCGCCGACGCCAAACTCCCTGGATTCAACGCTGGTCACGTCCCATCATCGGAGGGATCGCCGTACTGGGAGCAATCAACACAGGCTATCTCACCCTGACCAAGCTCCTGGGTGGCGAAGCTGCCTGCCCCACCAGCGGTTGCGAACAAGTACTGTCCAGTCGCTATGCCGAAGTTTTCGGACTGCCCCTGGCACTCTTTGGTTTTCTTGCCTACGTCGCCGTGGCGGCGTTTGCGTTAGGTCCTCTCCTGGTCAACCCCGACACCAACAAAAAGCTGCGGGCTGACCTGGAAAATATCACCTGGCTGTTTCTCTTCATCAGCTCCACTGCCATGCTGGTGTTTAGCGGCTACTTGATGTACATCATGTTCACCGAGTTTGTCGGTCCCTATGGTGCCGCAGGGATTTGTTACTACTGCCTTGCGTCTGCCATTTTTGCAGCCACTTTGTTTGGGCTGACGATTCTGGGAAATACCTGGGAAGATATAGGTCAACTCTTCTTCACCGGGGCGCTGGTCAGTGTTGTTGTGCTGGTTGGAACCCTGGGGGTTTACTATGGCGGCAACACTCAGAATGGACAGGTGGCTGTTGATGGGGCTGTGGGTCCGCCCGTTCAAACCACATCAGGATCTGCCGAATTGGCTCTGGCAGATCATTTAGCTTCACAAGGGGCGAAGATGTATGGAGCCTACTGGTGTCCGCATTGCCACGACCAGAAGGTTTTGTTTGGGCAGGAAGCCTTTAACAAGATTACCTATGTGGAGTGTGCTCCCGATGGAGCTAATTCCCAAGCCCAGTTGTGTGGCTCCGTTGCCGAAATTCAGGGCTATCCCACCTGGGAAATTAACGGTCAGTTCTACGGCGGTCGTCAAACCCTGGAACAGCTAGCTCAGATTTCTGGCTACGAGGGTCCGCGCAATTTCCAGAACACCCTATAAGGATCACGTACAAAATAAAACCCGGAATGTTTGATGAGAAGCGCGGCAATGCCGCGCTTCTCATCAAACATTCCGGGTTTTATTTCATTTTCAATCCTGAGGCGATCTCCAGAAAAGAATATCCCCATTTTTTGAGAGAGGGCGCGGCTCAGCCGCGCCCTCTCTCAAAAAATGGGGATATTCTTTCTCAGAAATCTCCTAAGATTGCTCCAATGCAAAAGTGCCCGGATTTTGACGATGAGAAATCCGGGCACTTTTCGTAAATGTTTTCTGTTGTTCTGCTGAAGATTTCGCCTATCATCAAACCATCAAAATTTTGCAAGCAGGGAAGGCTCTGGGGTTTCGCACCTTTGAGAGCTTTCCTTGCTTTTGTTGCGTGATGTATTTCCTGATGCATCAGAAAAGCCACGGAATAAACGAATAAAGCAATTCCGATCCGGCGTTGAACTGGACTCCGACCAGCACCAATATTGGCTGAACGCCTGGATAGAAGGGTTTATTCCAAACTGAGCACTGTTTTGGTGACTCAGGCGCACTCTCATCTGGGGTCTATCACCTTGAAAAAGACGCAACACTGGCTAGACATCGCAGAATACGCTACCCTCGTTGGCTTGGGCGTGGGTTCGATTACCTCATTTGTTTCCTCCCAGTTCTTCTACGCCTCTGCTCCCCTCTCGTTGTTGGTGTTGCTCAACCTGGCAAGCCGCAACCGATTGGAACAAGAGATGCAGCGGAGAACCCAGCAGGCGATCGCCCAAATCGACCACAAAGTATCCCAAAACCTGGATCGCCTTCATCAACAGATCCAGACCCTGCCGACAACAGAAGCAATGGGTGGGTTACGAAAATCTATGCTGGTCAAAAACCGGGAACTGGCAGAGCGGTTGGCAGCAGAAATTCGCACCTTGCAGGATGGGGTGCAGGCTGTTTTGGTGATGATCGAACAACTCAAGCTGGGCACGGTGCGAGAGGATCTCGATGTGGTGCGCAGCCAGTATGACAGCCTCAACGAAGGGGTGGTTGCTCTGGCAAACCAGGTGCAGCAGATGGTCACCTCTGGGCGGTTTGACCAGATGGAGCAGGCGATCGCCCAGTTGCGCGAAAACGCCAAAAAACTGGAAGCCAATATCCAGTCGCTCTCTGACCAGACCAAGCCAACCCTCACTTCCCTGCAAGATCAGATTAGCCATCTCAACCGTCAGTTCCAGAAACTGCCGCCGCCTTTCGACTCCAGCGCCCTCAAGCAGGAGGTTGCCGAGTTGATGCGGATGGTTTCTGACCTGGTGCCCAAGCGCGATTTGAATGCTTTATCAACCGAACTGCATCGCTTGCAGGCGCAACAGGAATCGCAACTGGAGGCAGAGGAAACCTTGCGGCGCAAACTTCAGGAGATTGGACTGCAACTGCAAAGCCGCCCCACCAAGTCCAGCCTGACCTCGCTACAAAATCAGATCAACCACCTCCATCGGCAATTCCAGAAGTTGCCGCCGCCCTATGACCCCACCTCCCTGCGGCAGGAAGTCGCGAAGCTGCTCCAGATTGTGTCGGGCATGGTGCCCCGCCGCGACTTTAGCGGGCTGATTGCCCAGGTTAAGGCATTGCAGCAACAGCAGGAGTTTCAATTAAAAATTGAGCGCACCCTCCAGAAGGAGTTGCAGTCTCTCAGCCAGCAGTTGCAGGAATTGATGGAAAATCCTCCGGTTGCAGCGGGAGCTTCCCCAGCAGCCGCCAATCAGGACCCGCAAACCTTCCAGGAACGACTGGAGGCAACGTTGCGGCAGGAATTGGCACAGATCGGTCAGCAGTTACAGGAATTGCCCACGGGGTCGGAGTTTGAAGCCAACAGGGCGATCGCCTTCCAGCAAGAATTAGCAGAAATTAACCGCCAGTTGCAGCGCCATCCCGAAGGTCCGCAGTATGAGTTTGTGCTGGATTTCAAATCCAATACCCTGGATGCCAGCAGCCCGGCTTTGCCCAACAGCCGCCGCATCCTGGAAGCAGCCCTGGAGCGATCGCAGGAACGGCTCATTGTCATTCTGCCCTGGTCGAGCCAGGTCAACCTGGACGACCGATTGCTGGGGCAAATGGAAGCCTTCTTGCGCCAAAAGCACCACCTGCATGTGGGTTGGTGTCACCAAACCCGGCGCACCCAACACCGCTTCCTCAAAGCCATCCAGCAACGCTGGCAGGTGCAACCCGAACGGCAAAGCAGCTTGCAGGAAACCTTGCAGCGGTTGTTGCAACTGAAGCGCATCGACCCACAACGATTCCAGTTCAAAATCATGGGCACGCGGGAAAATTTCCTGGTGTCGGATCAGCAGTATGCCGTGCTGGGAATGGATGATGCCCTGGTGGGAACATCCCTGCCTGATGTGGAGCTGAAGCTACGGACAACGGATGAGGAGGTGGTGCAGCAGTTGAGCCAGCGCTTCAGCCTGCCTGCCCCAAAACCCAGCGACCTCGCTGCCCACTGGAATCTCGCGGTAACGCGCTTTGACCTGGGCGATCGCCAGGGTGCATTGGAAGGCTGCAACCAGATCCTTGCCCTCACCCCCAATGATGCCAATGCCTACAACTTTCGGGGCATCGTTTACTACGAAATGGGCGATCGCACCGCTGCCCTGGCAGACTTCGATCAAGCCATCAAGTGCGATCCCCACAACCTTGCGCCCTACTGCAACCGGGGCTACATCCGGGCAGAGCAGGAAGACCAACTGGGGGCGATCGCCGACTACAGCGCCGCCCTGCGGGTAGATGCCGAATCGGGCATCCCCTACTTCTTGCGCGGCATGTCCTGCCAAAAGTTTGGTGAAATTGAAGGCGCGCTTGCCGACTACGATGAAGCCCTGCGGCGCGTCCCCGATTCCCCCGTGCTGTTCTACTATCGGGGGCTGACCCGCCCGAAACTGGGGGACTTTGGCGGGGCGATCGCCGACCTCCAGCAAGCCCTCGAAGGGTTTACCCGCCAGGGCAACGAAGTCAACGCCCACAAGGTTCAGAGTTACCTGGAGCAGCTGCGTCAGGCACATCCCAATGCGATCGTGCCGCCCCCCAACATGCCCGCTGCTCCCCGCACCACTGCTGCCGTATCGGGTGCGAGCGATCGCGAAAGCTCCAGCGAAGCACAGTCAGAATGGCCTGCGGATGATTCTGAGGAAGCGGCTCATGCGGAATCCCCAATCACCAACAGTTCTGAACAGCCGGACAGTAACTCTCGCTTTCGTATCGATGAGGGACTGGAATTTTCTGAGTTGCCTCTCCCAGATCCAGAGGATGCAAGGACTGAAACCTTTTCAGAGGCAGAGCCAGTATCTCAGCCAGAGGAAACAATCGAAGGTTTTGTTGAACCCGCATCCGAGCAAGCTTCTGTCGGCGCATCTGAGGCAGAAGCCAAAGACATAGCCAAAGACACAGCCAAAGACACAGCCAAAGACATAACCGACGAGAGCGTTGAAGACTCTACCGAGAATACGATCGCCCTACCCCCCATCTCCCCTGAACCCCCTCTGCCTTCCTTTGAATTGGTGGAATCCCCTGATGCTGGAGTGACAGCAGCGATCGCCTTACCCCCCGTGTCCCCAGAAGCGGAAACCCCTTCCCCTGCATGGACAGAGTCCTTTGACGATGGCGCAAGCGAAGCAGTAACGGAAGGACCTATCGAGGCAGTCACCGAGGAAATCACCGAGGAAATCACCGAGGCAGTCACCGAAACAGCCGCCAAGGCGATCGTCCTTCCCATTGCCGCTATCGACGAACCCCCTCCAGCAGTTCCGCCAGCCGATACCGTTATCCTCCTTCCCCCTATCTCTGAACCAATTCCAGACCCAGAACCAGAAGCAGAGCCAGAAGTTCCATCCATCGATCTGAACGATCCCGTAAATGAACGGCTGGCAGATCTGGACGATCCCTTTGCAGAGGAGGACGTGGAGAACGAGGAAACAGCCGACGACGACATCGATCTCACTGCCGTCAACCGGGCAACCAACCCACCAACCGATGAGGCATCTGCATCCCCGCAAGGGGCGATCGCCGATACCCCATTCCACCCAACGCTCGAAGAATCGACCTTCATTCAGTTCGACGACTCTTTCGAGCAACCTGACGACCAGATGGATCAAGATAACCAGATGGATCAAGAGGAAGCTGCTCTCAATGGAGTAGACAACTTAGCCACGGCGTTTGCGGATGAGGAATCTGACAGGAACCAGGAAGCTGTTGAGGAACAGTCAGATTTTGATCTCTTTGACGCCATCCAAACAGAGGACGAACCGGCTACTGTAGCCGAAGACATTCCCAATCCCTTCAGCTTGCCAGCAGATCAACCGATTCTGCTTAATCCCGCAGAACAGGACAGCGCAACAACGCCCGAAGCAGCATCTTCTGACTCAGAAGACACAGCAGAAGAAGACACAGCAGAGGCTCCGGCGATCGCCCTCGGACCCGTTCCCGAAGAGGCAACAGACACCGAAGCCGATGATGCATTCGCTACCGCCGCAACCATGTCATCCGACGAACCTCCTCCAGAAACCCCCGAAGCACCAGAAAACACAACAGACACCTTATTTGACTTTTTTGGGATGGATGAGGACGAAGACCCAACCGAAGTGCTGACCCAGGAACCCCAGGCAACCCCTGTAACAGGGGTTGCGGATGAAGCTGAAACCTCAGCATCGCCAGAAACTGTGGAGGAAGATGCGATCGCCCCTTCACCCTCCATCGAGCCAAGCACCTTAGGTGAAACCCTTGCCGGATTCTTTGGCGAAGATGACTTTGATGTAGATGATGCGGAGCTTGCTGCAGATCATCCTGACGCCGAACGCCTTGCCGATGCAGCCATCAGCGAACCCCCACAAGCGGCTTCTTCGCCAACCACCGCTGCCGCTTCAGAACTCGAACCAACTACGGAAACCCTCTTCAGCTTCTTTGAAGCAGAAGATGAGGACACAGAACAAAATACTGCCGCTCAGTCAGAGGCAGCCGCCGCAGAATTTACGCCTGCCCCCCTGTCTCCTGCAACCATTGGTGACTTTGACAATCCCTTTGGTCATTTCGACCTGTCAGAACCTGAAGAAACATCTGAAGAGGTATCTGAGGAGGCATCTGAGGAGGTATCTGAGGACACAGAGTCGTCAGGCACAAACTCCGCCAGCGAGTCCACCCAGTTATCTATCCCATCCGGTAACGGTCGGCACGGTGCCGATCCCGCAACTTTGACGCTTTCCAACTTTCTGGACGATTTGAACCAGGCAGGAGAACTAGATCCCGCCATCTACGCGCCAACAAAACCGGAGGAGGAGGAAACCGATTCTCCCAATCCAGCCACAGCCAGTGATCCAGAATCCTCCGACGAGCCTCCCCCTGCTAACCCCGGTACCTCAGACACAGAAACCCTGTCGGATTTCTGCAACCTGTTTTAGGCGATTTCTGAGAAAAACAATACCTTCGCCATTTTTCAAAAAGCCTTGATTTTGCGCGGAGCGCACGCGAAATCAAGGCTTTTTGAAAAATGGCGAAGAGTTGATTGAATCAGGCGTAAAGCTCAATAGCCCTAACAGCTAAGGATCACGTACGAAATAAAACCTGGAATTTTTGATGAGAAGCGCAGCAATGCCGCGCTTCTCATCAAAAATTCCAGGTTTTATTTTATTTTCAATCCTAACCCGACTATTAGCCCACCCAACTCACGTCATTGTCAGAATTATTGATAGGGGGAAGGGGCTTTGAGATGGGCGCATCTCGACGCTTAAACTCGGTGGTCGAAGTATTTGATGCAGCTGCCTTTTGAGACTCAGCAGAGGGCTTAGCTTGAGCAGGTTGACTGTCGGGCTTCTTATTAATCCCTTGGCGGGCAATAACATGGGGCTGCCGGAGTGTCCGCTCTTGTGTCAGGGTTGCTTGTTCTTTTTCCCAACGAGCATAGGCTTGGCGCTCTGGCTTGGCAATACGATTGACAATCCACTCAACCGTTTGCTCCTTCAACCAGCCCCGCGCCACTAGCACTTCTCCAAAGCGCATCCCTGTTGCTTGCTGGTCATTTAGAGCCACATCTACCTGATCTGTCGTGAGCAAGCCTGCTTCAATCAGGTAGCCACCCAGCCGCTTAGGACGACGGGGACCCATCTGGGTCGTGACTTGGTAGCGATCGCTCTTATCTCGCATAGCACTCCATACTCTCGGTATCAGCAGTTCTACAGTCAGCCCTTCAGGCTGAGTCAAGAACATATCTGAGGCAAAAAACAAAGTCGTTTAGGCTTGACTGAAGGAACCCTGAGTCTAACGTTGCTTTTGACCTTCTTGGTATCTAGCCGTCTCGGTATCTACAAGGCAAATCGAACAGCTTACGCAAATTTTGGGAGACTTTATTGCGCTAAAGATTCCTTTTAGTATAACAGGCTCAATATTTTTCACCAGGTCTTCACCTTTCCTTCATCACTTCTTGAAGGAATTCATCCGGTTTTTGGGAATTTCTGGAAATTTCTCCGTAGATTCGCGGAGCAGGCTCGTTTAACCTTTGACCCCACTCCCCGTATCCGTCGGCACAATGTAGCGCTGAACCAGGGTAAACAAAATCAGGACTGGGGCTATGGAAATGACGGAACCCGCTGCAATTAACCGCCAATCATCCCCGGACAAAGACCCGGCAAGTTTTGCTACACCTAATGGAAGGGTGTAGCGTTCTGGCTGATCCAAAATAATCAGGGGCCACAAAAAATCACTCCAGGACCCAATGAACACAAAGATTGCCAGCGTGATCAGCGCCGGACGCACGGCAGGCAACATCACATGCCACCAAATTTCCAGCTCCGAGCAGCCATCCATCCGTCCGGCTTCTTCCAGTTCTTTGGGAACGCCCTGAAACGCCTGACGCAGCAAAAAGATGCCAAAGGCAGAAGCGATCGCCGGAAAAATCACTCCCAGGTAAGAATTGCGTAACCCCAGCTGCACCGTCAAAATGTAGAGGGGAATCATGACGATTTGAAATGGAATCAAAATCGTCGCAACAATCAGCGTAAAAACGGCTTCCCGCCCCCGAAATTGCAACCGCGCCAGGGGGTAGGCAGCAAGAGAACAAAACAGCAAATTTAAACCCACCGTCAACACCGCCACCAGGGTGCTATTAAACAGATATTGTCCAAAGGGGTTGCTCTGCCACACCCGAACAAAGTTGTCGAAGGTGGGCGATCGCGGAATAAACTGCGGCGGAAATTGAAAAATATCTTCGGTAGGCGACTTAAATGCCGTGCTTACCAGCCAGAGCAGCGGTAGCAACATGGCAAGGGCGATCGCCCCCAGCACCAGATAGATCAGGAGCATTTGGAGAGGCGATCGCCCTGCTCGTTGGCGTAAATCGACCTCAGGCGTTTTGGAGCGATCGGCGGGGAGAGGCGGCATCGTTTTAACAGACCACTAACTAACCGTTTGCACACCCGTATCATGCTGAGGATGCAGCACCTTACCATTTTGCATAGCCGCATTCAGACGGTTCAGCGCATTCATGTAAGCCTGCGCCGACGCCACAATGATATCTGTGCTGGCACCATGCCCAGAGAAGATGCGACCTTCATAACGCAAACGAATGGTCACTTCCCCAATCGCATCAATACCCGCCGTCACCGACTGCACCGAGTACTCAATCAACTGGTTCGGAATATTCACCACCCGATTAATGGCTTCATAAATCGCATCCACCGGACCCGTCCCAATCGCCGCATCCGTCAGCTCTTCCCCATTGGGCATCCGCACCGTCACCGTTGCCGTTGCCCGCGCATGGTCGCCACAAGATACCTGCACATGCTCCAGCTTGAACTGCTCTGGCACTTGCTGGATCTCGTCGTTGACGATCGCCTCCAGATCCCAATCAGAAACTTCCTTCTTCTTGTCGGCTAGCTCCTTAAACCGCAGAAAAGCTTTGTTGAGTTCCTGATCACCCAACTCATAACCCAGTTCCCGCAGGCGTGTGCGGAAGGCATTGCGTCCGGAGTGCTTGCCCAACACAATCTGGTTATCGTTCAAGCCAATGGACTGCGCATCCATAATTTCGTAGGTGAGGCGATGCTTCAACACCCCATCCTGGTGGATGCCCGACTCATGGGCAAAGGCATTGGCTCCTACGATCGCCTTATTCGGCTGTACCAGCATGCCCGTCAGGTTCGACACCATCCGCGAGGTCTTGTAGATCTGGCGCGTGTCGATGTTGGTCAACGGCTCTTCCGACTCAGGGGGGCGACCCAGGTAAGGGTTGTAGAAACTCCGGCGCACATGCAGCGCCATCACCAATTCTTCTAGAGCGGCATTGCCCGCTCGTTCGCCAATGCCGTTGATGGTGCATTCCAACTGGCGTGCGCCATTTTTCACCGCTTCCAGGAAGTTGGCAACCGCCAAGCCCAGGTCATTGTGCCCATGCACCGAAATCACTGCCTGGTCAATGTTCGACACATTTTCCTTAATGCCCCGAATCAACTCGCCAAACTCATGGGGCGTCAAGTAGCCTACAGTGTCAGGGATGTTGATGGTGGTGGCTCCAGCGGCGATCGCCCGCTCCAACAAGGGATAGAGAAATTCAGGGTCCGATCGCCCCGCATCCTCTGGAGAAAATTCCACATCATCCACAAAGGAACGAGCGAATGCCACCATCTCTGGTGCAATCTCCAGCACTTCTTCACGCGTCTTCCGCAACTTGTGCTTCAGGTGAATATCAGAAGTGGCGATGAAGGTGTGGATGCGAGGCTTGGCTGCCGGACGCAGTGCCCGTGCTGCCGCTTCAATATCTTGCCGGGTTGCCCGTGCCAACCCACAGATAACCGGACCGTCCTCTGTGCCCACCTGGTCTGCAATCTTTTGCACCGCTTCCGCATCGCCAGGGCTGGCAAAGGGAAACCCTGCCTCAATCACATCAACGCCTAGTCGCGCTAGTTGACGGGCGATCGCCAGTTTTTCGTCCACATTTAGAGTTGCCCCAGGGGATTGCTCCCCATCCCGCAACGTCGTATCGAAAATAATAATTCGTTCTGGCTGAGACGGAGTATTCATGGCAAATCAACCGTATTGCGCGAGTGACAGCAAAAGTTAAACAAAAAACGTGAAACGAAAAGACAGCATCCAGGGAGCGAGACAATCAACCCAAATTTTTCGGCATCATAGCGTGATCCTACGTGAACTTTCTTCGCCTATTCGGGCGAATGGAAAGAAAAATCAGCGCAACCCAATAAACCCTTAGGGCAACGATAATGCGGAGCAAACGAACGTGCCAGGGAAAGGCTTCTCACCACTCTCCCTATTCCAATCACTATATATGAAACCCACTCCAAACCAGTCGAAGTTGAGAAGCTGTTTAAGTAACACTCAAAACATTGATTTTTCATACCCACCAGGCGAAAAACCAACTACCCCAAAATTGCCCCAAAAATTGCTCAAATCGACTTTGTCGCCATGTTTCCATAGCCCTTGATTTTGCGTGCCCCTGGCGCACACAAAATCAAGGGCTATGGAAACATGGCGAAGATACTGTCAACTAACCTATTAATTAGGTTTTGTTGAGGATTACGAGGCGACGACGTTCCAGCCTACTGCCCATCCACCTTCTCAATCTTTGGACGAATATCATTGAGATCGATATATCGGTCAGTAGCATTGCGCAACTCCCGCGCAATCATCCCTTCCGTAGACACAACGGTGATGTGAGTGTTCTTGGAGCGCAGCAGTTCGATCGCCCGCTCAAAGTCGCCATCCCCACTAAACAGCACCACCTGGTCGTACTGTTCCACTGTGTTGAACATGTCAACGACAATTTCAATGTCTAGATTTGCTTTTTGGGAATACTTACCCGAGTTATCATCGTAATATTCCTTAAGAATTTTGGTGCGCACGGTATAACCCAGGCTAATCAAAGCATCACGAAAACCCCGCTGATCTTGTGGATCTTTTAGTCCCGTGTACCAGAAGGCATTAATCAGAGTCGTATTAGGCTGAACCGTTTGAAAATAGGTGAGAACCCTACGGGGGTCAAAAAACCAACCATTTTTCTGTTGGGCATAAAACATATTATTGCCATCCACAAAAATGGAAAGGCGATTCATCGATGTCATATTCTAGAACCAATAAAAATAGTATGCGATGAGAAGTTGAGGAAGTTGACAGGTATAGATATTGAGCGATAGAGAGTCCTTATTGAAATTTTTCCTCAGCGCAAGCTGGGCAAATACTCCAAATTGCCATTATCGCATATTTGGTTATGTTAGCTCAGGTTATGGATTTCTGGCATTTAGAGGGTTCTCTTTTACAACTGTTCCTCTGATCTATCTCTTTCAGAAGACGTTTTGTCGTAAAATCCCTACTCAACCGAACCACTCCTTGATGAGACGTCCATTCTTTGACTTCTATTGTTGGGGCACACCAAATTACTGGGTCAGTGAAAATAGGTAAGTGGAATCTCTAATAGTCCTCCACTGAACATAGGACTCTTCACCCTTGAAATAATGCTTATCTGCGTCAGTAGATGCTGACTGTTTTCTATACTCATGCCAGTAGAAGCGGGAGACAAAAATGCAAAGGTCTAGCATCAAACGTTTGATCTGCAACCATTTAGCCTGTAATTCTACTGAGTATTTCTTGACTTACTGGAGTACTTCTAAAGGAGATATCAGAAATAGATTCAGCAGGATTGAGGCACAGATTGCGCTCGTTTTATAGGTATGCTGTAACCCTATCCATCATTAATCAATCATTGCTTTTTATTTTGCCAAGTAGGTGATCACAACTGGAGATAAAGTCAAAAGTGCTGTGCTGCCTGCAATGTGGGCGGCACAGCACCTTGGACTTTAGCTTTAATTAGATCGGGTTAGTTAGTGGGCTTTCACTATTATTTTTATGGGACAAATTTTGGTCAGCGGAGAGACCTATTAACGAGGTTTTGAATAGGCTCTCTTGACGATTGATTAGTACCATACCTCCGTACTTCATTAGTAAGAATGCTACATAAGGCATACCTTTCAATTGTTCCAAAACATGGCGGAGTGTAGAGAAAACGCGTTAATTTCGCGAGGATTCGATATCGTTCAAAATCACTGTTGGCATGGACTTGCTAGAAGTATGCCAGGTTCCTGCAGATATAGCCGTAATCATCTTGGTTAGGACAAGAGAGGTGGTGGGGGCAGTGCCCCCACGCAGGAGTTTCCCTCCTGCACCCCGCCCTAATCCCCATGAATATGGCTGTAGGAGGCAGAATCAACCAGAATCAACAATGAGGCTAAACGGCTAGGCGGATTGCCAGATCTCGCGAACTTTTCCTTCGGGTAACCACTCAGCAACAGCCTGAATGCGATCCTCAGACAATTCATCCTTTGTTGCCGAAAAGACAGCCGTGATAACATGCTCTGCGTTTACGGTTTTCGGCACGCTGGCTTCATTGTCCACCCGTATCAAAAATAGCTTGGAGTCGATACCCAATGGTGCTGGACCCTTGAGGGGAGGACGAATGCGGCTCAGCAAGCCCACAATCGGATTAGTATCGCGCCAGAGATCAGCTACTTCCATTTGCAGCGCCTTCTCATCGGTAGGAATGGCAGCATCATGGAGTTCTGCCTGGACGCGGTCTGCCTCAGCGGTTGTCATCACATCTCGCATTACCCGAAACACTACTTCGGTAATATCCCGCGCATCATAGATATCTGACAATCCACCCTTAATTTTCACCTTTTCCAGGAATGGGGTGTGCTGGGTAGGTAGGGGTACTTTCTCCCCTTGATCCATCCCTTCCGGCGGCTTTCTCTTCATTTCTGCCAACATTTGCTGTCCCTTTTCGGTTAGGGTAGCTCGTTCGCAGGTAATCAGATGTGGCAGGGGACCGTCGTCAGCACCCAAGGTATTAGCCACGCGGAAATTGACTTCTTCTGGGTTCACCACGCTGGGTACATCTTCCTGGTTAGCGTAAGCATTACCACTGAATTCAGCGTCGATGTACTGCTTCTGGTTCAAATAATCCAGATGCCCCAACAGGTCAGATATTGTTAGACCCAGACCTGTGAAGTCAGTGCGGACAAAACGAAGTTCTCCGGACTGGTTATTCTGGTTAGCCTGGTCAATTTTTTTGAGGATGATGAACACCGCATCGTCACGAATAGTAATTGGCATATAGCCTCCTTTTATAATTTGTAGTCTTTTGCTGGCAGCAAGCGATTAGTCAGTGTTGCTGCCCAAGCCAACCCCAACCGTAGTTACTCTTCGACATACATGGGAGGCTCAACAGCAAAGTTGTCGATGTTGCCCGACTCGTCAATGACATAGCCGTGGGAAGTGGGGAGTTTGCCTTCCTCTTGCTCGGCGTATTCTTCCAACTGCTCCTTGTTTTTCTCCACGTCCACATTGGAGGGAATCTTTTCGTCGTCGGGGTTGACGTTGGTTTGCTGTGCGGTCTGCACTGCCCACTGCTTACCGGGAGCACCACGACCGGGTTCTGCTTCTCTGGGATCGCCAACCTTTTCGGGGCGCACACTTTTGTGGCGAATATTCTCGTCTGTCATAACTGTTAGTCACCATTAGTCACGGCTACCGCACTCGGAGTGGGCGATCGCCCTTGGGATCACCTGGCTTGAATCAACTGCGGCATTATGATGAACCGTATCTTGAACGACTCACAGTGCGGCACTATCGTTGGTAGCAGTTTGTACCAATTCGCCTTCTGTCTTCCGTTAGATTTTGCGCCATGAGCGATCGCCCAAATCCTTCAGGAACTACCGAATGACCTTGATCCAGACGGTCGAGTCCACCATCAAACGAATCAAAGAATCCAGAATTTTAACCACGCGTTCCAAGAAGTAAAAGAATTGCCCAAAGTTTTAACTAAGGACATTTCTGAGAAAGAATATCCCGATTTTTTGAAAGAGGGCGCGGCAATGCCGCGCCCTCTTTCAAAAAATCGGGATATTCTTTCTTGGAGATCGCCTAAAGTTTCAACCACAGAGGGAGGTTTCTGAATCAAAGATTGCGCTAAACCAGGAGCAATCAAATTGATGAGGAAAAAGAATGCGCCTTAATCTGATGTTGTTCTGGATAACGCTGTCATTTGTGGTTGTAGGAATCGTCATGCTGCTGCTCCAGCCACAAATTTCAAACTTCCGATGGACAGCAGGAGCATAGGGCGATCGCCCTTCTCACAGATGGGCGTCTCACAGATGAGCGTCTCGTAGATGAGCGACTAGATGGGCGATTATTAGATGAGCGATCGCCCTATGGCATAGCGACAGGAATCAGCTTGTTTTCTGGCAGATAGCCTTTGTAGCGTCCTTCTTCTGCAAGGACGACGAGGATTTCGAGTTGCCAGTCGGGTTCTACCTCGTGCAAGTCAGACCAGGGGACGGCGACCTCCAGGCAAGTATCCAGAGCGATTTGGGCGCGGGTGGGGCAGGCGTGCCAGTGAGAGTATTCGGCGGCTTCCTGGAGCCAGCGATCGCCCGTCACCAAGTTCATCCCCAGGTGGTGGTGGAAGTGGTAGGTTAGCGGCGACTCTTCGGGGAGGTCTGCCAGGGGCACGGGGCTGTTGTGCATGGTGCGGTTGGGGTAGAACCAGAACAGGTGCATTTCGGGGGGGAAGTCGAAGCCCGGTCGTGCGCCGCTGGCAAAGTCAACCCGCAGATAAAAACTGCGGTGATCGACGCCATACCACAGGCGGGGGATGGGACCGCTGCGGTGCATGGTGCCCCGTGCGCCGCCCACTTCGATGCGTCCGGCTTTGTCCCAATCCTGCTCGTCGGGGCGTCCGTCGATGTGGGGGTGGATGAAGGTTTCGGGACGGCGATCGCCCTGCTTCAGGTGCTCCTCCACCTCCTGTCGCACTTCCATTGGGATCGGTTCATTCAGTGCCGCATACAGGGTGCTGAGGTGTTCCCGGAACAACTGGTCGAACATGGCATCCTGGTTGGAGCTGTGCCCTTCTCCAAACCACCAGAACCAGTCAGACCCTTCGGCAGCATAGAGCGCTTCCCAGGCTTCGGGGTTGTTCTCTTCGGTCACTTCGGGATGGTTTGCCAGGGTTTGGCGGGCGTGGGTGAGCAAGTCCCAGGCGCGGTTCTTCGCCGGGTCGCCAATCCAGGTGGTGAAGCTGCCATCCACCCAGGAACCGCTGTGGAGCTTCTCCGCAGGCAAGGTTGCCGTAGGCGGAAACTGATCGAGGAATTCCGCTACCGTAACCAGTTGAATTTCGTCGTGGTGGCTGAGTTGGGAATACAGGTTTTCCAGGAAAGGTTTGCCATCTTTGGGATAGAACTCCCAGCAGTTTTCGCCATCCAGGGCAATGGTGACAAGCCAGGGTTCTTCCAGGGCAGTGCCGCCTTCAGACTGGCGTTTCTTGAGTTGGTGGGCGATCGCCTCCAGTTGCCCAATCAGATCCGCCGCCGCCTCTTCCGTGGGCATAGAGCTGTAGGTGAAGCCAATCAGGTCAGACAGGCGATGGTCGCGGAACAGAATCGCCAGATCGCCCTGGGGTGTTTCCATGCGGTAGGGGCGATACAACACCTCTGGCGCTTCCACCGTGCCGTGGGGGTCGCGGTGGAAGAAGTGCTGGAGTGTCCAGCCCAACACCGCTTCATCGGACACCAGCCACTCAAAGCCATGGGCTGCCACATCTGGTAACATCGCCGGACTGACCGATTGCTCCGAGGGCCACAGCCCACGGGGGTCGCGCCCGAAGCGATCGCGATACATCTGCTTTGCCCGTGCCAAGTGCCGGGGAATATCCTCTGCCCACTGGAACCGCTGCTCTGGCAGCACCATATGCGGCACGGCGACGCGCCCAGAATCCGTATCTGCCAGCAACGGCAAGATGGGGTGGGTGTAGGGCGTCGTCGTCACTTCGATCTGCCCCGCATCCTGCATCTTGCGGTGTTGCGGAATGATCCGCGCCATGATCTCCTTTTGCTTGGAGTAGATGCGCTGGCGATCGCTCAGGGTGAAATGGCGATCGCGCTTCAGCCACTCCGCAATTTCTGGATCATCCCAGAACACCGGATCAATCCACGACAGGTTATGCCACGCCAGCAAATCGCTGAATGCCTGATCATCCCAATGATCAACGCACCAATCCCAACCCTTTTCATGGCGTTGCTCAAATAGCTCGGCATAGCGGGGATGTGGGTCAATCAGCGTGTAGTGATTCCCATCAAAAAAGTGTTCGACGATGAAGTGCTTTTGCTCCATCGTCAGCGTGTTGACTTCTGACAGCGCCAGGGTGAGGTAGGGGTCAAACGCTGTCCCCGCTACATAATCCTCAATCTGCATGATCAGCGAGGGCACCAGGTTCACCGTTTGATGGAGCTTGGGGAACTGCTCCAGAATCAGCATCAAATCCAGATAATCCTTCGTGCCGTGCAACCGCACCCAGGGCAGGCGATAACCACCCGACTGGCTTTTGTAAAGGGGTTGGTGCTGGTGCCAGATGAACGCAACATAGAGGGGATGGGTCATGACGAATGCAACGAAGACGGTTACACACGATCAATACCAGATTCTTCCAGTCCTGTGTTAGCGATTCTTACTCTAGAACGCGCCTAAAATAAAACCCAAAACTTGTTTTTTGCAAGCGCGGCTGTGCCGCGCTTGCAAAAAACAAGTTTTGGGTTTTATTTAATCCATCGCCCATCAGGTCGTGCTGGCGTTGGGGAGATGGCGATCGAGCAGGGTGTTGCCGTTATCGTAGACCTCGATAGGCAGTTGGAAACGAGCGGCTAGCCCTTGCAGCGTGCGGCGCAGTTCCAGTTGGTGTTCGGTGACGACCGCTTGCAGTTCCCGGTTGCCAGAGTTGCGAGCAGCGGCGATCGCATCCATATAGTCCGCCGAAAGTTGCACCCGAATTTCGTCACTGACCACCAGCAAACGGCATTTACGAAACTCTCCATTGCAGGCGCGGTCAATTTCCAGAGAAACGGCGAGGTGGTTGTCCAGGTTTTTCTGAGCGTCATCAATGGCATTTTGGTAGCGCCGCGCCAGGTCTTCACCTGCACTGGCATGGGTGCTTCCAGGCGGAATTTGCTCTGCTTCGCGGATGGCATTAGTCCAGGCGGCGATCGCCCCCTGCCAGTTGAATTGATTGGCTGACACCTCTGCCTGTTGGGCATATTGCGTTGCCTGAATCAGCCGCTCGGAAGCGGTGGCTTCCTGCTGCATCTGGGCGATCGCCGCTTCTAGGCGGGGTTCATAGTTCTGGAGCAGCCGTCCCGCTTCAATCGCCGCATAGGTTCCCGCTGGCACTTCGTTCAACCGATTCACCACCACCTGCCAGGTAATGCGAACCATTTGCCATTGTTCCTTTGACTGGGCAAGTTGCTGCCGTGCCTCCGCCATTTCGATGCCCTGGCGTGCCATGTTCAGCACTTCCTGCGCCTCCTGTTCCATCGCCTGCTGGCGCATGTACCGGGTTAGCTGTGCCTCATACAACTGCTGTTGCTGCTGGGCAGCGGCATAAAACGGATTGGCAGGCGACACCCCATCCAGCCGATTGATCACTGTTTTGAGCGGGGTGATGATGTTATCCCAGTTCTCTACGCTGAGGGGCGCATCTTGACTGCGATCGCGGGCTGTTTTGGCTACCCGTGCTGCTTCCGTCAGCGTTCCCAAGGTCATGGCATGGGTTTCGTAGGTTTTCTGCTGCTCCCGCGCCCGACCCACACGACTCGACCATCCGGGAATGGTTTCCAGGGTGGCGATCGCCTGCTGCAAGGATGCCTGTGCCTCCGCCAAGCCCTCCACATCCCTGGCGGCTTCTGCCTGCTGCACTGCCGCCTGCTCCAAATCCTGCGCCGTCTGCAATTCCGGGCAACTGCCCACCACACAGGGACGACTCACGCCATAGACCCCGCTGACAAACCCAAGGGCGATCGCCCCTCCCATCCACACCCTGCGAGATATACCACCCACCTTTTCCGTCTCCCCGCCTTCGGGATGCGGAGGCGCAACCAGCGGCGGCAACAAAGTTCCGGTCATCTCTGGGGTGAGCGATGGATCCGCCAACGCATCCGGCTCTCCGTCCCACGGAATCAAGCTCAAAGCCTGAGAGGAAGCCACCTTTTCCTCCTCCGTCTCGGCAGGAACCAGGGCAAACGGATCGGCAATCTCTGTATCTGCGATCGGAGCATCCGTTTGGAACGGATGGAACGCAGATCCATCCGTCACGACTGGCTCCGTTAGCGGTGCATGAGTCACCAGCGGATCGACCACCAACAACGGACTTTCTGCCGCTGGACTCAATACCGATGGATTGGACATCAGTGAATCCGTTGCGCAGACACTAAAATCGAGAGCAGGAGAGTCGCTGGCAGAAGCGTCCAACAAAGCCGCCGCTGGGGAATCTGCGATGAGCGCATCGGGCAGGGTGTTAGCTGGCTCCACCAAATTGAGCGCAACCACATCCCCTTCTGCATCCCACTCCTCCGTCACCAAAGCCAGCGGTTCCGGTGGTTTCGTCTGCTCGGTCACCGGGAGGGGCTGAAACGACATCGCCTGGAGATCGCCCACCAGTTCATTCACCAGGTCATCCAATTCTTCATCGGATACCACCCAAAATTCTTCCTCAGATAATTGCTGGGTGGTGGTTTCAGCAAAAGTGGAAGGTTGGAAAGTGGCTTTCGAAGATGTCGCCGCAGGCAAGGGCGGCGGCGGTGGCTGGATTAAAAAAAAACGTTGAGCGTAGGGGCGCGATTCCCCCGTCACTCGGAGATAAAGGCGAGCTTGCTGCACAAAGCGCAGTTGCAGCGATTGGATCCGGCGCTCCAGTCGCCGCAACAAGTCGCTGGCTTCCAGTCGCAATTCGGCAGAATGCTGTCCCAATATCATCAACGCCCCTTCCTGGGATGTGCAGTGAAAATCGAGGGGCATTCCCTCCAACCAATCTTGCAAAATGGCTTGGAGGCTCTGGAGGTCTTCGGTATAAACTGCCGCGTTCATAGGGTCTTCGCTCAGACGATCGAATAATCGAACCCATAGCCGCGTAGTGCTTTGGCGAAAAGCGCTCAAAGCTACAGCTAGAGTCCGTTTGCCAGGGACAATTAGCGTTTGTCGCTACACCTTTCTAGCTCCTACCATCCGATTCCGGAAAAACAAAACACCCCTTCAAAAATTTTCTACGAAGAGTACTTCAAGAAAATAAAAACTCCATTTGGGGAAAGCGGGAGCGGCGTTGCCGCTCCCGCTTTCCCCAAATGGAGTTTTTATTTTCTTGCTTAGGATTAAAAATAAAATAAAACCCGGAATTTTTGATGAGAAGCGCGGCATTGCCGCGCTTCTCATCAAAAATTCCGGGTTTTATTTCGTACGTGATCCCTAGTGCTCAAAGATGTTGGAGGAATATTGCATAAGATCCAGGTCAACAAAAGTAGCGAGGCAGTCGAAACAGCGGTATGCCAGTTCTAGCCGCTCTTCTCGTTCCAGCATTTCAATGAGCTTTTGGCGAACGCCCAGCAGATAGCGCACATCATTAGCGGCATAGCGCAGTTGCTCATCGGAGAGATTAGCGGCATTGCCCCAGTCGGAGCATTGCGAGCTTTTATCCAGTTCGATGCGCTCTAGCTCCATCACCAGATCTTTCAGCCCATGCCGGGGGGTGTAGGTGCGTGCTAGCTTGCTGGCGATTTTGGTGCAGAAGGTCGGTTGGGTGTCGATGCCCAGGTGCAATTTTAGGGTTGCCAGGTCAAAGCGGGCAAAGTGAAAGACTTTGGTAATATCGGGGGCTTCCATCAGCTTTTTGAGATTGGGGGCTTCGGTTTGCCCCCGTTCCACGCGCACCACCACCAGATTTCCCGTGGGGTCGCAAAGCTGCACCAGACACAGGCGATCGCGGCGGGGTAACAACCCCATCGTTTCGGTATCAACGGCGATCGCCTCTGCTTCCAAAAACTCCGCCAGCACCGCATCGGTGAGATCGCGATCGCATACCTGGAAATCTGCTACAGCCATGATGTTTTCTGAATCTCCCTGAATTTGCCCCTAGCGGGTTTGGATAAAAATTTGGGTGAGGTAATAGGTACCATCGCCGGCTTGCGCAATGCCAATGCCTGTTACATCAAAGTTACCTTCGATGTTTTGCCGATGCCCCGGACTGTTGAGCCACCCCTGCACCGCCTGGGCTGCTGGGTCTGCAAACCCCTGGTTGCTGGCGACATTTTCCCCCGCACTGCGATAGCTGAGGGTGGCGGCGATCGCCTCCACCCGCGACTCAAACCCATCATGGCTGAGCGTGCCCACAGCCGCCATTTGCTGGCTGTGCTCCCGCGACTGGGCAACGATCGCCGGATTGGACACCAGCGGTTCCAGCCCGATGGACTGGCGATGGGCGTTGATTTGCTCAAACACCGACTGCTCCAGGGCATTCATCCCTGCATCAGCCTGCACCTGCTCCGGAGATTCTGCGGCAGGAGTGGGAGCGGGGGCGATCGCCGAATTCACCTCACATGCCTGCATCGAACCCAGCGCACCACCGAGCAGGGCAACCATTCCCCACTGGCTCAGCAAAAGTCCACTCATCACAGCTTGTCCTCCGTTAAATGCTTGCGTTCAACGACGCATCAGAGGTCAAGATGTTTCGCTGCCGTTTGCACATCCTTATCGCCCCGACCGGAGCAGTTGATGACGATGCGGGGGCTACCTTCCAGTTGAGGACAAAGGGTTTCGAGATAGGCGATCGCATGGGCGGTTTCCAGGGCTGGAATAATGCCCTCCAGCTTCGAGAGCCGCTGAAACGCCTCCAGGGCTTCCTGATCCGTCACGCTGTAGTATTCTGCCCGTGCCTGGTCTTTGAGGAAGCTATGCTCCGGTCCCACACCGGGATAATCCAGACCCGCACTGATGGAATGCGGCTCAACCACCTGCCCATCCCGGTCTTGCAGCAGATAACTCATCGCACCATGCAGCACTCCTACCCGTCCACGGGTCAGCGTCGCTGCATGTTTTTCTGATTGCAGCCCTTCGCCCCCAGCTTCTACCCCAATCAGCCGCACCGAAGGCTCATCCACAAACTCATGGAACAGCCCCATCGCATTGGAACCACCCCCAACACAAGCCAGCAAAATATCGGGTAAGCCTCCCCACTTCTCCTGGCACTGGGCACGGGTTTCGACCCCAATCACCGTATGAAAATCGCGCACCAGCATGGGGTAGGGATGCGGACCTGCCACAGAACCCAGAATATAGTGGGTATTCTCCACATTGGTCACCCAGTCCCGAATGGCTTCCGAGGTGGCATCTTTGAGCGTGCCCGTACCCGACTCCACCGGGCGCACCTCCGCTCCCATCAGCCGCATCCGAAACACGTTCAGCGACTGCCGTTCCATGTCATGGACGCCCATGTAGATCACACACTCCAACCCAAAGCGGGCGCAGACCGTTGCCGTTGCTACGCCATGCTGTCCGGCTCCGGTTTCAGCGATAATCCGCTTTTTGCCCATGCGGGTTGCCAGCAATACCTGACCGATGGCGTTGTTAATTTTGTGCGCCCCAGTATGATTCAGGTCTTCGCGCTTCAGATAAATCTGTGCTCCGGTTCCATCCGGCTTGGCATAGTGCTGGGTCAGCCGTTCCGCAAAGTACAGCGGACTGGGACGACCCACATAGTCCCGCAGCAACTCTTGATATTCCGCCTGAAATTCTGCTTGCTTTTGGTAATGGTGAAATGCCGTTTCTAACTCTGCCAGGGCAGGCATCAGGGTTTCGGGAACATACTTGCCGCCAAACTGCCCAAATCTTCCCTGGGCATCCGGGCGCTGAAGCATAGTGGGCTGGGAGTTCGACGGAGAAATCGGTGTCAGAGTCACGGTAGCCAGGTGGGGTAGTGTTTTCAGCCCTCATTATAGATGGAGTTCGGGATGCACAGGAATGGTAGCCAAGGGTAATAATTTTTGGGTGTGTGGGCGGTGCCCACACACCCAAAAATTATTACCTCCATCCCACTACCACCTGTCTTTTAGACATTGCTGATTGGGGGGATGAATTTTTTGTTTGAAGCCGCGCACCGCGCGGCTTCAAACAAAAAATTCATCCCTGGATTAAGCAACGCCGTCTTTTATAGCGTTTTGCAAGCGCGTTAAGTACAGCGCATGGGAGGGGCGGCGCGGTGCGCCGCCCCTCCCATGCGCTGAAGCAACTTGCACACCGCTATAGAATGAACGGTGGCAGTTGCATTGTGGAAGGGTTGGTCGTGGCGGATAAGCGGAAGAAACAGGGTAAGGAAGAGAAGGTGGTGTGGCGCGAGTTTGGTAATGATGCAGCGATGGAACGGGGCAAGCCCGATCTGCCGCCAAACCAGCAGTCCATTCGGGTGCAACCCACCCGCAAGGGCAAAGGCGGCAAGACGGTGACCATCATCAGCGGCTTTCAGGTACGCTCGGAGACCCTGAAGGATCTACTGAAGCAGCTCAAAAATCAGTGCGGCACAGGGGGCACGGTGAAAGACGACACTCTGGAAATTCAGGGCGACCATGCGGAGAAATTGGTCGAGCTTTTGAAGCAGATGGGCTATCAGGCGAAAAAGAGTGGAGGTTAGGATCACGTACAAAATAAAACCCGGAATTTTTGATGAGAAGCGCGGCAGTGCCGCGCTTCTCATCAAAAATTCCGGGTTTTATTTTATTTTCAATCCTTAGGGGTTCGCCATTTTTTAAAGCCCTTGATTTTGTGTGCGCAGAGCGCACACAAAATCAAGGGCTTTAAAAAATGGCGAGGAGATTGCTTTAGCGGGGAATTTTTTGGGGAACAGCGAGGCGTGCTTGGAAGCCGAGTTTGCGGTTAATTTCATCCAGACCATCCTGAACACGCTGGCGCATGAGTTCTGTAAGGTGAGTGGTGGTGCGATCGCGCGCCTCCTGATACGCTTCGCCCCAATCGTGCAAGTTCACGGGCTCCCCAATCTGGAGCCATACCAGGCGATCGCCCTTCGGCAACGGCTGATCGACACCAAACAATGCTCGCTCCAGCCGGGTCAGGGTATCCAAAAATCGCTCTGGAGTTGGGTCGGAGGCAACGTAGCCGTGGTAGATCGCGTCGAAGTTCAGCAGCCGAGCGGTTGCCGTTTGAATGGCATCGTTGCCCCAGCTATCAGTGAGACTGGCAACGGTGGCACTATCTGCCAGCTTTTGCTGAATGCGATAGACCCGCTCCCGCAGGGGGTCAGTGGGTGCAGGAACAATACCCAACGTATGTTCACAGCTTTCCAAGACATGGGTTTTGATGCCCTGAATCCGCTCGTTCCAGGGAAGGAAGGAGGTTTTGTCTAACAGCCCATAGTCCTGCTCAAAGCTGAGCATGGCGCGATCGGCGACTTTGATGAGTCGGTCGTAGAAATCTTCAGTGCGGCGGGGTAAGCCCAACGCTTTTTCCAGGCGACGCAGGGTCTGGTCGATCACCGGGGTCATATTGCCCTGGTAGGTGTATTTCAGGCTGATGGGGAGGGCGTAGAGGGGCGGAGCGATCGCTCCATCCCGCGATTGTTTGTGCAAGACCCGTAGCGCCAGTTGCATCGCCCCTGAGCGAAAGGGCATCACCGTGTCGTTCTGGAAGGAGTAGCCTCCTTCAGGGAAGATCACCAGCCGTCCTTTCTTCTGGCTGAGGAGTTCCATGGTTTGGGCAAGGCTGGCGCGATCGCCCATGCCGCGTCGCACCGAATAGGCTCCCACCCGTTGCAGCCACCAGCGATCGCGTCCCTGAAAGCGCTCCAATGCCGCCAGATAGTTGAACATCTCCCGAATTTGCCCCGACAGCAAAAACATTGCCAGCCAATCCACATTGGTGGGGTGGTTGGGCAGGAGCAGGATGCGGTGGGGGGCGATCTCTCGAAAGCGATCCAGGGAACCGGGGGTGAGGCTCAACCGCAGCCGATAGCGCCAGCGCCCCACCAGCGGAGCGATAGTCTGGAGCGATCGCACCATCAGTGCATGCTGTCGAGGCGGATAAAAATCAGGCATGGCAGATGCGGGGGCGAGAAATCTTCCGGTAGATACAGAAATCTCTACAATTCTGGATGCTGAATTTCGGACTGGCAAGGGGATATCTCCATGCGCCTGGTGGCTATCCACAAAAAAGAGCGCCCCAAAGGAGCGCTCCTGGAAAATCACAATCAATCAAAACTAAAGACGTGGAAGCTCCTCAGAGCATTACCTAGTCAACCAGATGCGTTTGTGCTTCTGTACCCAGAACGGTAGGAGCCATGAGCGGAAACTCCATGTCGAACATTGGCTGATGGGCAATGGTGGAGAGTCCATCCCGTGCCTGAGTCGTCAGAGCAACCGTGGTGGCATCGTAGGTCTGAGTCGCCAGCTTGGGATACAAACCAATACCGATGATGGGAACCAGCAGACAGAGGGCGATGAAGGCTTCACGAGGCTTTGCATCGGTCAAACCAGGAACCATCACAGCCTCAGAAGGCTCACCGTAGAAGACACGGCGCAGCATCGAGAGCAGGTAGATGGGGCAGAGAATCACACCAACCGCCGCCAGAACAACGACAACAGCCTTGAAGGTCGAGCTGTAAGCATCGCTGCTGGTGAAGCCGAGGAAGATAGACAGCTCACCGACAAAGCCACTCATACCAGGCAGTGCCAACGATGCCATCGAACCAGCGGTGAACAGGGCGAAGACCGTGGGCATTTGCTTTGCCATGCCACTCAGCTTCTCCATAGAGAGGGTGTGGGTACGCTCGTAGGTCACACCAGAGAGGAAGAAGAGTGCCGCTGCAATCAACCCGTGGGAAATCATTTGCAGCAGTGCGCCGCTGATACCAAGGGTGGTGAAAGATGCCACACCAATCAGGACAAAACCCATGTGTGCGATGGAGGAGTAAGCAAGACGACGCTTCAGGTTGTCTTGAGCAAAGGCGGTAATAGACGCATAGACAATGTTGACGACGCCCAGGATTGCCAGCACAGGGGCAAAGTAGGGGTGTGCATCAGACAGCATTTCAACATTCATCCGCAGCAAGCCGTAGCCAGCCATCTTAAGCAAAACCCCTGCCAGAATCATGGAGACGGGAGCAGGCGCTTCGCTGTGGGCATCGGGCAACCAGGTGTGCAGCGGGAAGATGGGCAGCTTTACGCCGAATGCCAGCAGGAATGCACCGTACATCACCAACTCGAAGGCAATGGAGTAAGACTTATCACCCAACGCTTGCATATCGAAGGTGAAGTCGCCGCCGTAGAAAGCCATCGCAAAGGCGGCAACCAGGATGAAGATGGAGCCTGCCGCTGTGTAGAGGATGAACTTAGTTGCCGCATAGAGGCGGTTTTGCCCACCCCAGTTGGCAATCAGCAGGTAAACCGGAACCAGTTCCAATTCCCACATCAGGAAGAAGAGGAGCATATCCTGGGCGGCAAAAACGCCAATCTGGGCGCTGTACATCACCAGCATCAGGAAGTAGAAGAGGCGAGGCTTGTCCTTAATCTGCCAGGATGCCAGCAGTGCCAGGGTCGTCACCAAGCCGGAGAGGATGACGAGGGGCATGGACAGACCATCAACTGCCAGCGACCAGTTCAAGCCAATCTGAGGAATCCAGGGATAGCTTTCGACCATCTGGAAACCAGGATTGCTGAAGTCGTAATTTTGCCAGAAGGCATAGAGCATGAGCGAAAACTCGACCAGCCCTGCGCCGAGGGTGTACCACCGAACGGTGCGACCGTATTTATTCGGCAGCAGCGGAATTGGGAGTGCTGCAACAAGGGGCAGCAGAATCAGAACGGTTAACCAAGGAAATTGTGTACTCAGCATGGGAGCCTACCCAGAGACTTTTCGTTTTGAAGGGACAGTGGGTTTATCTACCAGAAGCTTTGGCGAAAACCCGACTCAGTCTGTGAAGAGGCGCACCGAAAACAAAGAGGAGAGGCTCAAAGGAATGCTATGAAAAGGATGATTACGTAGCACGTAGAGATGTGAGCCACTCAGGATGTCTTGGAAACGGCGATGCCAGATTGTGCGCATCAACGGTCTCTTGTCAGACCAAGCAAAAACTAATCCATGAGAATTTCTACCTACTCAATACTACCCCGAATTATTAAGTTAGATGAACTCATATTTCGCGATCCTGTCGCTTTCTTCATCGGTATTTTTTCCAGTCTTTCATTGAGTACCGACTATATACCTGGAATAAACGGAAGAACCATAGACTAAAATCTATGACTTGTTTTGCCCAAAAACCGCCGAAACCATTTCCTGAAAAGGGATAGAGCGATCGCCCCAAAAAGCCATCCTTAGATCCTTCAATAGATCAATCTCTTATTACTGGTATTAGTAATTGCTCATGGGTACTTTACATTTTGCAATATTAATACATATTTATGCGATTAATTACTTTTACTTATATCTATCTTGAGGGATGGGCGATCGCTCATCTCACAGCCATACTGGGGAAGAAAATTCACCTACCGTTTCACCATGAACCACGCTTTATCCCTGGCAACGGCGATCGCTGTTTCTGGTACTGGGGTTGCCCTCCTTGCTTCGGTCCCAGGCTTTGCTCAGGAAGCTTCTGTGCCTCAAGGGTTTCAGGCAGTTGAGGGCGATCGCTGGTCCTACGCCATTCCGCAAGATTGGCAGGCAACCCAATACCCCCAACCGGGCATTGGCAACGTCACACTGGTGTCGCAGCACGAGTCTCCCGATGGACAGGTGTTTGTAAATATGGTCACAGAGCCTTTTCCTGGTGATGTGCTCACCTATTTGGATCTCAACCTCGACAACATGCAGAATTTTGGCTTTACAATTCATGACCAGTCTGAAGCGATGGTCGGTTCGCTGGTTGGAGTAGAAGTGGAGTCGAGCGTGCCAACTCAACCTCCAACTCGAGTTTTACAGCGGTTTACTCTGACAGAGGGTACTGGTTATGTGCTGACCTGCCGCACAATGGAGTCAGATTTTAGTAGCTATCGCGATCGCTGTAGCCAGATCCTCAGCACCTTCGAGGTCAGTAATTAGGCGATTTCTTAAAAAAAGAACTTCCCCATTTTTTGAAATACCTTCGCCATTTTTCTAGAACCCTTAATTTTGCGTGCGCAGAGCACACGCAAAATTAAGGGTTCTAGAAAATGGCAAGCAATCATGTTGTTTTTGAAAGAGGGCGTGGCTGAAGCCGCGCCCTCTTTCAAAAACTGGGTTCGCCTTAGCGCCCATGCCCCTGCCAATCATTACTTTGCAAAATCTTTGAAACTTCCTGATTTTGGGGATTTTGGGCAGCCATCCAAAATCCAAACGTCCAAAGTGCTTGTGAGGGAAGCCGCTCTCCGTCACACTATGAAAAACGTTGTTTGATATCCAACTAACTCAGCAACTTGACTGAGCAACCTGACTGAGCAACCTGACTGAGCAACCGAGGGAAAGAGGGAAGTTATGCGCGTTCTGATGATGGGGGGAACCCGGTTTATCGGGGTGTATTTGACGAAGCGATTGGTAGAGCAAGGGCATGAGGTGGTGCTGTTCAACCGGGGCAACCACCCGGCTCCTGTGAAAGGGGTGCAGCAGATTGTGGGCGATCGCAAAGACAGCGAAGGGCTGAAGGCGAAGCTTCTGGGCGAATCCTTCGACGCCATTTTTGACAACAATGGACGGGAACTGAGCGATACCCAACCGCTGGTAGAGCTGTTCAACGGCAAGATTCAGCACTTTATCTATGTCAGTTCTGCCGGGGTTTATCTGAAGTCTGATGAGATGCCCCATGTAGAAGGGGATCCCGTCGATCCAAAGAGCCGCCATCGGGGCAAGTTTGAGACGGAAAGCTACCTGGCAGAGCAGGGGGTGCCCTTCACTTCCGTGCGCCCTGTCTATATCTATGGACCGCAAAACTACAACGACCTGGAAGCCTGGTTCTTCGACCGGATTGTGCGCGATCGCCCCATCCCGATTCCCGGCAACGGCATGGCGATGACCCAACTGGGGCACTGCGGCGACCTGGCAGACGCAATGGCAGCAATTTTGGGCAACGAGAAAGCGACCGGGCAAATTTATAACGTGTCGGGCGATCGCTATGTCACCTTCACCGGGCTGGCTCGTGCCTGTGCCGCTGCTGCTGGCAAAGATCCCAACAAGCTGGATCTGGTTTACTACGACCCCAAAGCCTTCGACTTTGGCAAACGCAAAGCCTTCCCCATGCGGGTGCAACATTTCTTCACCGACATCCACAAAGCAAAAACGGAGCTGGATTGGGCACCCAAGTTTGACCTGATTTCTGGGCTCAAAGACGCCTTCCAGAACGACTATTTACCCAGTGGGCGCGATCGCCACGACATCGACTTCTCCACCGACGACGAAATCCTCTCTGCCTGAAGCCCACGCCTCTTCTAAAGACGGCATTTCATGCCGTAGGATAGCCGTCCCGGCTGTCCCCAGGTTAGACAGGACACCTAACCCACACTCACTCAAAATCCAAAATCTAAAATCCAAAATCCAAAATTGCGAATGTCTGCGGTTTCCCCTCCTTCAACTTCCCTCAAAGAGCGCATTATCGTGCCGCTAGATGTTCCGACTGTCGAGGCGGCGATCGCCCTGCTCGACCAGCTTCCTGAAGTCACGTTCTGGAAAGTGGGACTGGAACTGTTTGTCAGCACTGGTTCTGAGATTCTGACCCTGCTCAAGCAACGGGGGAAGCGAATTTTTCTGGATCTAAAGTTTCATGACATCCCCAACACGATGGCGGGAGCCTGTCGGGCGGCGGGGCGCTATGGCGTAGACCTGGTGACGCTGCATTCCACAGCGGGGCGAGAGGCTCTGATGGCGTCGGTGGCAGCGGCGCAGGAGGGGGCGGTGGCAGCGGGGTGCGATGCGCCGCGATTGATTGCCGTTACCCTGCTGACCAGTATTGATGGGCGATCGCTGGCGTTTGACCTGAAAGTGCCGCTGGAGTTGCCGGAATACGCGCTCCAAATGGCGTTGCTGGCGAAAGAGAGCGGTTTGAGCGGCGTTGTCTGCTCACCCAAAGAAGCCCAGGAGATTCGGGAGACCTGCGGAGAGAAATTTCTGCGGGTATGTCCGGGGGTGCGTCCGGCATGGGCGCAGGCGGGGGATCAGCGGCGATCGCTCACCCCCGCTGCGGCATTTCAGGCGGGAGCCAGCTATCTCGTCATCGGTCGCCCCATCACTGCCCAACCCGATCCCGCTGCCGCCTTCGCTAAAATTTGTGATGAACTGGATGCAACAGCGTGATGAAACGAGGGCTGAGTTTGGGGCTAATAGCTGCATGGCTCCTCGGTACGGGTATGGCATGGGCACAGCCAGAAATCGACCCACTGCCCGAAGCGGTGGGCGATGACCTGCGCCAGACCGGGCTTTGCCCTGCGGAGCTAGAAACCTTGATGCCGCTGTTATTGCGCGATCTGCCCGGTTATGCGAATCGGGTGATCCAGCGGGCACGGGTGCGCGATCGCCCCGCCGACATCTCCGGCTACATCCTGCTCAGCAGCCCTCCCGACCTCGACCCGCCCCCCTTCGACCCCGGCAATCCGCCTCGCCTGGAACCCATTGACCCCGAATCGAACGTTCAGCAAGTCTTTTTCACCACATTAGAACGACAGTACGGCATCAGCGGGTTTGCCCAAATTCAAGCCCATCACCGACTGTTCCTGACCCTTACCGACAATGCGGGCTGGCGAATTGTGTTGATGCAAACCATTTATAATGCCTATCCTGGCGGCGAGTTGCTTTCAGAACCACGCGACAGCACCTATGGCGTCGTCGCCCAGGGAATTGAGTTGTGGCTGCGGGATTGCCGCGCCGGATCTGTTGATTTGTCACCGCTCTAAATTCCCCCAAATTGCTCCAAGGGTAGTCCTCAAAGGGTAATGATTTTTGGGTGTGTGGGCGCTGCCCACACACCCAAAAATCATTACCTCAATACCACCACCGCTCCAAGAAACAGAAATTCCATTTTTGGGAAAGTATTACACCGCACCACTTTCCCAAAAATCCATCCTGGTTTTGGGCACATAGCGCTATAGATTAAGACTTGTCGTAAATTTCGTGACACTCCAAACCCTATCGACTAGATTTGGAGGGAATTTACAGTATGGGAAGGGGATTTTTCGCCTGTTCCCAAAAGTTTTTTATCGATTGAGTTCGCAAGTCCTGTTGAAGCGACTGGGTTGTCTTAGCTCTGGTAACAGGTTGAGGGAACTGAGTTTGGGTCAAAAAGTGGAACGAGCACCTGTGTGAGAGAGTGAGCAATATGAATCAGAGAGTTTTTGCATCGCGCCTTATTTTTCTGATGCTGTTGACTTGGGGAGCGCTGGGTTTGGGCGGATCGAGGGCGATCGCCGCTGCTCCTATAACCGCAGCCGAAAAGCAGTTTTTGCAGACAACACAACCCGATACAACACCCGGCATAACTCCCGATATAACTTCCGATATAACTTCCGACATAACAACTGCGGTGGAATGGGCGATCGCCCCCACCCCAACGGGAGAAACCCTTGGCTCCTCTGAGGCTGAAGCTGCCAGCAAAATAGAAACCTTCCTGAGTGGCAACGCAGCGACAGCGCCAGCCACCTTACCTGTGCCAGCGCCATCGGCAGTGGCAGAGGCGACAACCCTGACAGAATTTCTGACGACTCCCCCCTCTACCTCGGCAACGGATCTGGATGGCAGAGAGCCAACGGCTGAAGTGCAGACAGATGAAGTGCAGACAGATGAAGTGGGGCTGGCGATCGCCGCCACCGTCCCCGAACTCGCTCAGGCAGAACCACAAGGCATTCGCCCACCCCGCGTTATCCGGGAACCCAGAGAAGACATCGATACGCTGACCTTTTCCCTATTCAACTGGCTGGTCGAACCGACAACACTCCAGGGGGCTTTGCGCCGTCGCGTAGTCACCACCTCCATCAAAACCACCGGACTTGCGCTCCTGGGTAGTGTCGTCGTTCCCGTTGGCGAAAACTCTCACCTGGGGCTGGTGTTGGAAGGGGGGGAAAACATTCTCGCCTTTGATCTGGGTTTTATCAGCGCGTCCGAAAATCCCCGCTCTGGTTTTGGGGCAAATATCTTCAACCAGCGATCGCTGCTGGGAACCTTCCGCTTTGGGGAGAATGAGTTAGACTTGCCCAACGGCGAAACGCCCTGGATTCACCGTCTGGGTGCGGGGGTGGAATATTACCTGCCCTTTGCCGACGACTTTGAATCGGCGATCGGTTTGTCCTATCAGCGCGTCTCCGTGCGCGACGATGTGTTCACGGATTCTCTCTTCGCTGAAGATGAGGATGGCAATGCGCTGACGGTAGACTCCGACGGCATCGACGACCTGCTGACCCTCAATTTCGTAGCTGTGCGCGACAATCGTGTGCGCCCAACCTCCGCCCTCACCGTCGATGGCAATGTCCTGCGGTTTGGGGTGAACCAGGGCTTTAACCTGGGTGAAGAAAATGCTTATACCCAACTTGTCGGCAACTATACGGAATACCTGCCCTTACCGCTTTTTCGCTTCGATGAAGGACCACGGGTGCTCATCCTGAATGTGCAGGGGGGCATTGGGTTGGGAGATGTGCCACCCTACGAAGGCTTCAACATTGGTGGACGCAGTTCGGTGCGGGGCTATAACAGTGGCGAAATTAGCACGGCATCCAGTTTCCTCCAGGCAACGGCGGAGTATCGCTTCCCGGTTGCCCAATTCGAGTTCCGCGATCGCCCCATCTTTATGCGTGGCGCACTCTTCACAGAATTTGCCACCGACTTTGGCACCGCCGATGAGGTGATTGGTGAACCTGCCGAAGTTCGCGATAAGCCGGGGTCGGGATTCGGCTTCGGTGTAGGTTTACATACAATCCTGGGGAGTCTTTATAACCGCATCGAATTGGGCGTCTCCGACGAGGGGGATGTGGACTTCATCTTCACCTTTGGCGATCGCTTCTAAGCGTACTCCCAGACAATAGCCCCCCATAGTTAAGAAAGCCGGTGTAAGAAAGCCGATGCGGCTTAGCTGCACCTGCTTTCCCAAATATGGGGGTTATTTCCGTACTTGGCGATCTCCAAAAAAAATATCCCGATTTTTTGAAAGAGGGCGCGGCTAAGCCGCGCCCTCTTTCAAAAAATCGGGATATTCTTTCTCAGAAATGTCCTTAGCGCTTAACGGTTAAACAGGTCATTCAGGCGCTGAACCGTGGATTTCGTTGCCTGCTGCTTGATGCGCTGATAGGCTTCGGCGACTTCCGTGGCAAACTGATTTTCCACCGCATCAGCGGTTTCCCGATCGGGATAGCCTCGATAGGCAGCTTCGCCCCGTTCGGACTTCAAAATATTCTTGGTTAATTCTCGGATTAACTCTTCGTCTACCGTTGGACAAAAATCATCGAGATCCTGACTATTGAGAATCTGCATTTTTGCTTTATGGCGGATGAACCCACGAACCGGATAGGAATTACGAGCAAGTTCCATAACAATTAATGAATGCGTGACGACAGGAGAGCTACAACGCTGTAAGGCGATCGCCCATCTAACCTGCCGAAGCCACTACGCCCAAAATACGGTAATAATCGGCAAAAACGATGGGGTTTATCTCTTCATGTGCCTATCGTGCCCAAGAGAATCGCCCAAACCATCGTTCTTTCGGCAGAACAGAAGGTATGACATCTGGAGGGCGATCGCACCTACCACAGCGAAGTTGAGTCTTCCAGAATACATAGGCGCGGATTAGGAATAGATTAAGAAAAAACAAAGAATTTAAAAATATTCCGAAAGAAAGTTTTCAAACCTGACGGGGTTACCCTCAATTGCCTGAAGACTGAGGATTAATTAAAATCCAAAACCTGTTTTTTGAAAGCACGGCACAGCCGCGCTTTCAAAAAACAAATTTTGGATTTTAATCTATTCGCGTTGCTAAGAAAAACCGCCGACAGGACTCCAGAAACCTGTCAGCGGATGAGCTACACACATCGGGCATATTGGGTTCAACCAAGCGCAGGGAAGCCAAACATCCTCTCGCTTCCGCCAGGAACACCAACCAAGAAAATGTAGATAGGTTGTTAGATAGGCTAGATAGCCATTAGATCGCCATTAGATAGCCGGGTAAACCTGCAACAGCACTTCGGAAATATAGCCATACCCCAGCACAAACTGGCTGCACTCATGCTGGGTTGGACCCACCTCAATCGTGGCAGAGACCTTGTATAGCCCCGGTTCCATCCCAAGATCGCTGGGCATTCCCTCCAGTTCAATCTCGTAAAAAAATTCGTCTTTTTCGGTCACGATGGTCGCTTCCACATCCAACTCCGAGGCTCTGCGACCCTGCCCTTCAAAGTGAAAGTTCACAGTAATCTGCGTTCCCAGGCACATCAACAGCGCCGAGAGGGGGCTTTTGTTGAAGCGGATATCCAGGGATGCCAGAAAAAGCTCGTCTGCGGCAATGATGGAGGGTGTCTGTCCGGGATACGGCGCGGGAATTTCGTTGGCTGTGCCCGCAATGCTCAGCGCCGACAGCTCAAAACTGACCGGACCCAGAATGTGTTGAGAACGTGTCTCGGAGTCGGTGTGCTGCTGGGGCTGTGCCTTTGGGCGAGAGGCTTTGGCAGAGGCTTTAGCAGAAGATGGGGTAGAAGATTTGGCAGAAGAGATAGACGCAGTTGCTTTGACCATGGGGCTTGTCCTTAGCGATGTACAGGTTACAGAGCAAGCAGAGAAAAGGAATTTTGGGGACTCGATCCATTGCCCTTCCCACCTGGATCTACTATGGCAACTGTCCTGTTTTCGCAACAGTCCCCAAGTTGGGTACTTTTTGGGGAACGTCCTCCAAGGATGATTTTGTGTGCGCTTAACGCACGCAAAATCAAGGGTTTTAGGAGATTTCTGAGAAAGAATATCCCCATTTTTTGAGAGAGGGGCGGCTAAGCCGCGCCCTCTCTCAAAAAATCGGGATATTCTTTTCTGAAGATCGCCTTAAAAACATGGCGAAGGTGCTGTTTGAAAAGACTGGAGAATCAGGAGCGCGATCGCTTAATTCGGTCAATTTCTGCCTGCAACTCTTCCAACTCTCGCCGCAGACGCTCCACATCCTCTGCCCCGGTGGTTGCAGCACTGTTGGTGGTCGGTGTGGTTTCCACATCCACCGCCCCCGCTGAGGTCTGGCGATAGTTCCCCGCGCGAGTTTGGCGATAGTCTTCAGAATTTGCCCATGCCTGCAAATAGGACACCCGCTCAACGGTGAAGGGGTGGGTTTGGAAGGTATTTTGCGAAAAATTATTGTAGAGAAAAAATTTGTAGACCTGGTTCAATCCATCCTGATCCAGCGCTTGATAACTTTGCGATTGCCGGATGAACTCTTGCAAGTTCAGCTCATTGGCGTAGCGGTTGCTGCCCCCTGCCAGGTGCATCATGTTTTGCAGAACAGGTTCCAGGTCATCCATCACCAGCAGAGCCGCGCGATCGGCAGAGAGTTCTGCCTTGCGCTTCCATTCGAAAAACGCCACCAGCAGCCCCGTTGTGATCAGGGTGCTGACACCAAAGGTCATGTCTGCCAGCCCAGAGGTAACGAGCATCGTCCAATACGCCATCTGGGTGAGGGTGACATGCCCACACTTCAGGTGTCCCAGTTCGTGAGCAATGACCGATCGCAATTCCTGGGCACCGCTAATGTCGAGGAGTCCGGTGGTCAGCACAACCGAGGGACGCTCCTGCCCGATCGCATAGGCATTCACCAGCGGGTTTTGCGACACAAACAGGGTTGGCTCTGGGGTAATGTCCAGATCTCGCAAGCATTCCCTATAGATTTGATAAATGCTGGAATACTGCCGGGGACCGACTTCGATGCCGTTGCCCATGAGGTAAATGTAGCGGGGGCGATCGAGGGTAAATTCGAGAAACCGACGGGCAACGAGGTCAAAACCAGGCACACTGCGCAGCGCATCCTCGGCTTGCGCATCGAGGGGATGGCGAAAGGCAGACGCCGAAATTCCGGGGTAGGAGGGCATAGTCGGAAGTAGGGTAAGCGCGAAGGAATGGGTTCATTCTGCACCGGGAGTTTGCAATTCGGCAAGATCACGTATCCAGTGGTGCTAACCCGGCTCGTTCCAGAATCTTGGGAATTAGGTCTTCGCGGCGCACCGCCATCATGTGAACCCCCTGGCAGAGTTGGCGGGCAGCCTGGACTTGCTCGGCGGCGATCGCCATCCCCTCCTCCAGCGGATTTTCAGCCCGCTCCAGCCGCTCAATAATTGGCTCTGGAATCGTTACTCCCGGCACATTTTTGTTGATGAAGCGGGCATTTTTCGCCGACTTCAACAGAAAAATTCCAGCAAGAATAGGGCGATTGCAGCCAACGGCAATCTGATCCATAAACTTTTCCAGGCGATCGAAATCCGAAATGAGTTGGCTTTGAAAAAACTGTGCTCCTGCCTCCAGCTTGCGCTCAAACCGTCGCTGCAACCCCGACCAACTGCCACATTGGGGGTCGATCGCCGCTCCAGAAAAAAGGGTAGTGGGGCTGTCGGGCAAAGGCTTATCATTGCAATCGCAGCCCTGGTTGAGCTTACTGATCAGCCGCAGCAAGCGGATGGATTCCATGTCGAATACGGCTTTGGCATCGGGGTGGTCGCCCGCAGCGATGGGGTCGCCCGTCAGCGCCAGCACATTGCGGATGCCGAGCGCCTGTGCGCCCATCAGGTCAGCTTGCAGGGCAATGCGGTTGCGATCGCGACAGGCGATTTGATAAATCGGCTCAATCCCCTGCTGCTGCAACACCGCCGATGCCGCCAGGGACGACATCCGCAGCACCGCCCGACTGCCATCGGTCACGTTCACCCCATGCACCCAGTCCTTCAGCAACGCCCCCATCTCCAGCATGTGGGACGGGTCGCCACCTTTAGGCGGCATCACTTCAGCGGTGACGAGAAATTCACCCGATTGCACAGCACGTTGCAGGCGTGAAGGGCGATCGAAACCAGGGTCAGGAAAAGAAAACATGCCGGTACGCAACATCAAAAGCGGGAATGAAGCATATCCAGCTTACCCTACTCCCTCGCCGAGTACGGCAAGGTAAAGCCCATCGCTTGCTTGACCTTAGCCAGGGTTTGGTTGGCAAGTGCTGCCGCCTTCTCGCTTCCCTGCTGCAACACCGAGTCCAGATAGCCCGGTTCTGCCATAATCTCCCGGTACTTTTCCTGGATGGGTTCAAGGGCGGCGATCGCCGCTTCCGTTAGCAAAGGCTTGAACTGCCCCCAACCCATCTCTGCACATTCTGCCGCTACCGTCTCTTTCTTCTGGTCAGACAGCACCATGTAGAGGGTGAGCAGGTTGTTGCATTCCGGGCGATCGGCATCATCAAACCACAGCCCCCGCACCGAGTCTGTCTTACAACGCTTAATCTTGCGGCGAATGTCGTCGGGCGAATCCAGCAAGTTGATCCGGCTCAATTCTGAAGGATCTGACTTCGACATCTTCTTGGTGCCATCCGTCAGGCTCATCACCCTTGCGCCTTCTTTGCGGATCATCGGGTCGGGCAACTTCAAAATGGGCTTTTCTTCGGTGCTGAACTGGTAGTTGAGGCGGGCAGCAATGTCGCGGGTCAGTTCTAAATGTTGCTTCTGATCTTCGCCCACGGGCACTTTGTCCGGCTCATACAGCAAAATATCCGCTGCCATCAGCGCCGGATACATCAGCAAACCTGCCCCTACGTTTTCACCCTGCTTCACCGACTTCTCCTTGAACTGGATCATGTCTTCCAGCCAGTTGAGCGGTGTAATGCAGGTAAACAACCACGCCAGTTCGCTGTGAGCGGGGACATGGGATTGCAAAAAGATGGTGGCATGTTCCAGGCTGATGCCGCTGGCGAGGTAGAGCGCTGCCACCTTGCGGGCATTCTCTCCCAGGGTTGCCGGGTCGTGGGGCACCGTAATGGCATGAAGATCTGCCATAAACAGGTAACTGTCGTAATCCTGCTGAATCTCGACCCAATTGCGAATTGCCCCTAAATAGTTCCCCAGATGCAATTCACCTGTGGGTTGAATGCCAGAGAGAACTCGCTGCTTGCCCATATCCATTTGCTACTTGCTTTGACCTGATAAGAGTAATGACTGTCTAGATTAACGAGTGTTTGACCACGAGTGTGCGTTAGAAGGTTCGTAGATTGAACGTTTTCACCACCTCATGCTCGATAACCCTATGCGATCGTAATGCATCTTAATTATCGCTTCCGAACGCCAGGAGGATGGGAGAAATTTTCAGCGTTTTCATGGAAAATCGGCTTCTGGAAAAACTGATTTACCCCATAAACCGATTCCATTTGCTCAATACCTTCGCCATTTTTCTCAACTCCTTTCTAACTTTCTTAGGATCACGTACGAAATAAAACCCGGAATTTTTGATGAGAAGCGCGGCATTGTCGCGCTTCTCATCAAAAATTCCGGGTTTTATTTTATTTTCGATCCTTAGTTTTTGGTCGGCTTTCACCCCCGCGACAGTTGCCACATAGCCTTTTTGTTTGCGATAATTTAAGAAATGTAAATGACCTGAAGCGTCTCTCTGGGAAACTCCTCATGCTGCAATCCACTCTACCGAACGAAAGCTTGCACGAATGTATCGAGTTGGCAAAGGATCCGAAGGCACACCGCGCAGCGGATGAGGCGTTCGCAGCAATTAAGGGAGCCCTGAGCGATGCTCCTGACGATACGTTAGAAGTTGTCGAGAAGCTCTGGCAAGAACTCCTCACTGCCCGTCGCTCGGCTGCCTTTTGGGAGCAGATCAGTGATGTCGAGCGTGCAATGACGGAGCGGCTGGCAGCTGACCATTTCCAGCTCAAGCAAAATTATCTGCGGCTACTGCAAGAGCAGTAGGGCAGCTCTAAAGCAAAAAGCCATTTTGGGAAAGGCAGATGCGGCTTAGTCGCATCTGCCTTTCCCAAAATGGCTTTTTGCTTGCTTGGAGCGCTCTTAATCAGGATTAATTTTGCCACTGCGGGGTCTGCGTCGTAGGGCAGGCGGAGCTTGCCCGCGATACCAGCGTTGCCACTCCTTGGTGCTGCGAATTGCCAACCACAGCAGCAGCAGCGCGATCAGCCCACCCTGCCGGGGCGCATCAAAGGCAAACAGCACCAGACAGACGCACAGAAAGTCTTGCGCAAAAATGACCCAGAGGGGCAACCCTCGCAGGCGGAAGAACCAGCCCACCTGCACGAGTTGAAGCACTAGTGCCAGTAAGCCTCCGACTAAGCCCACCAGCGGAATGAGGCGCGTATCCACCGCCACGACACGGGCGACACCAATTCCGGCGATCGCCCCCACCACTGGACCCAAAATCAGTTGTGAGAGTTGCAAAAATCGCTGGGTTAGAGGATTTTTGGAACACAGCAACTCGCCCAATGACCAGCACACCAATATGCCAATGGCAACACTTTTGGGCAGCCGTGAGATCAACGGCATTTGCATCCACAAAGCATCGCTGTAGATCAGCCCTGTGAGCAGCAGTGGCAAAGCCACCCGCATTCCAGCAGCAGCAGAAATAGAAAGAGCAGCAAGGATTTCTACCATGCTTTTTACAGTCACCCTGAAATGAATTGGGGTAGCGCCTGGGCAAACATGCAGGTCTGTTTATGAGAGGTCAATGCAGATGTTTTCAATCTAAAACAACTGCTGTTCCTCCCGCAGATCATGACGGAGAAAATCTGAATTCGGCTGCATTTTGCACCAGATTCTATTTTTCCTTGCTCAGATCGTCACGGAATCCTTGCTCAGAAAAATGGGACGCAACACGGGACACAACATGGGACACAACATGGGACAACAAGCAGTTGGACGATAACAGCCCTGGTCCACATTCATCAGATTACCCAGGTCAGTCTCTATAACTATCCCAGACAGGACTTATGCAGTTGAGCGTTTTGGGGCGCGGTGCGCCCCAAAACGCTCAACTTGTGGGTTTTCGCACGAAGTGCGTAAGCCCTGCCAGAGATATTCTTAAGATTTGCCATCAGAAAAATGTTGAGCCTATCTATCAACTTGGGTAGGCTAGGTCATCTTGTGCAGTTCCTTGGTTAGCTACGAAACGCGAGGAAAAGCGAAAAATCCAATTTCAAGGTAATCGCGATTGACTGATGCGGTTTCCCAGGCTGCGCTCCAGACTATTCCCGTGTCTCTCCCAGGCAAACGTCGATCCGTGCATCTTGTTGCTCAAACGCTCACTCCAGGCTTCTGCCCCCTGCCACTTCTCAGTCTTCTCTTCCCCTGGAGATCAACGATGTCTAAAGGAGTGATATTGTTAAATTTGATTTCACGTTCAGAGTCAGTCCTACCCCTATGCAGGCGATCGTTGTGATCAAACCAGCCTCCAGAAATCACCTGTTTTGTTCCTGTTCTTCTTGTGACTCCAATTGGCTTTAGTAAAACGTTTCAGAGACTGTTTTGCAGACTATGGGTTAACTAAAGCCAAAGCTCACAGGCTTGTCATTGTTATGGCTGACCTTCAGCCTACAGATCAGGTTGCTGCCCCCTGACGCTGTCGTTTGTTCCTTGTCGTGTTCGTCGATTTGACATGCTGACATTGTTGTCGCTTTTGCTTCCGGCTCAATTGCCGTCACCACCTCTCGAACCTCCTCCTGCGGCTCTCCGAATTGAGCAAATTGTTTTGCCTCATGAAGTTCGACCACTGCCAGGAGAATTGAATTCTGTTCCTGTTTTCAATAGCAACAGTCCAGAGGTCGTTCAACAACCAGGTATATTGCTCTCCACTTTTCCGCCCGACGGAATGAGAGTACCTGAAGCTCACTTGGATTATGCCTTCGAAGGGCGCTTCGATATTTTTGCCCATCACATTGCTCGGGGTACAACGCCGACCGATGTACGCACCATGTTTCTGGGAATTTTGATTCGCAATCCCAGCGATGAGCCTGTGACAGTCGAAGTTCCCCAGGCGGTGACCTATCTCAGCCAGGAAGCGCCTTTTTACGACCTGCCTTCCTACGTATCGGATACGGCTGGGCAGGTTTTTGCGGGACCGGGTAGCCGCACCACAACCGATATCCTGCGGGGTCTTGATCAAGGCTTTTTGCCCGATCGCTTTACCCTGCCCCCACGCAGCACACAGTTGTTGATGAGCGCGCCGATTCCTTTGCGCAGTCTGCAGGAGTTCCGTAGTGGTGCGCCCCTGCCTCCCTACGCCGATGGCATTGGTGGCTTAGATTCTGCTGACAATACCGAGACGGCGGGGGGTCCCCGTCCTGCTGCCCTGCCACGCCCAGCCAACCAACAGTTACCGATTAACGGGCGCACGGCTATGATGTATTTGGAGAGTGATGGTCCGGTGTATCTCGCTAGCCTGGGTATGTTTGGGCATATTTTGCCGGATGGGCGAGAACGCACACCCACACTCGACGAATGGGTTAACCTGCTGCGCGAAGGCGGGCTGGCAGGTCCACGGGATATTGCACCCACCTCTCCTGATCGGGGAGGGCGGGGGCGCTTTTTCTATGGACGGGTTGCTGGCGTAGCCCAGGGTTCATTGTGGGAAGCGCGTTTGACTGACTCGTCTGATGGCGATCGCTTTACCATCCCCGAACCCGGTGGAGCTGTTTCCTATGCCATTAGCACGGTCGATCGCAATACCCTGGGTACAGGGCAGATTCAGAGCGCGCCCATGCTGGCACGCTATTCCGACACTGCCTATCGCGCCCACGGCAACTATGGCATCCATTACAACCTGGATTTGCCCCTGCACAACCCCAGTGACACCACCCGCAATGTGGCGATCCTGTTTCAGACACCCATTAAAGATGAAAGCCTGGATGGTGGTGGGTTACGCTTCCTCAGTCCTCCCATCAACCGTATTTTCTATCGAGGCACGTTACGCCTGCGATATGAGAACAACTGGGGAATGGAGCGTACCCGCTATGTGCATGTTGTTCAACGCCGGGGGCAGCAGGGTGAGCCCTTGCTAACGCTGCAACTGCAACCTGGGGAAGATCGAATGGTAGAGGTCGATTTTCTTTATCCGCCCGATGCAACACCACCCCAGGCTTTGACCATTCAAACCCTGGCTCCCAATGTCATTCCTCAACCAGAACCGGATGATTTCTACCCATCCCTGGGGCGTGACATCAGTAACGACCAAGAGATCAGCAACTAATAAAAGTGGGTAGGGTGAGGCGATCGCAAGATCGCCCACTCTCCTCCAGGAATGCTCCAAGCCATCAAGCCCACTTCAGATAGTTTGTTGGAAACGTACACTGCGCGTGCGTTTCCAACAAACTATCTGCTTTGGTTTCGAGAATTCGATATGATTGCCTGCTTAAAATACTCGCCAATTTTTCTCAAACCCTTAATTCTGGGTTGTATTTCGTACGTGCTCCTTACCATCGCTATTTACCCTTCTCCAGAGGTGCATGGAGTGATTTTGAAAGCGTTGTGCACAACGCTTTCAAAATCGCCTTCGAAGTCGTGTACTCTCCTGATTTGGGGTATGGTGGCTTGTAGATGGCGAGTGGGCTACTGGCAGCCTGGTTCAAGCTGGATAGGCGTTGCACAGGTAGCTGTGTGTTGAAGTTCCAGCGGGAACTCTAACATTTTTGGATAAGTCGAAACGCTTATCTCTTTATTTTCCGTGGGAGCAAGATTGGATGGTTGATTGGCGTTGGAGCGCGGGGTTGGCAGCAGCGATTGTGGTGCTGACAGGCAATGGAGTTGGGGCATTGGATGCGCCGCCTCTGGTTGCCCAGGTTCCCCTGAACGCGGCTGAGCAGGAATTGAGCCGGGGCGTGCAACTGATTCAGCAAGGGCAAACAGATGGAGCGATCGCCGCCTTCCGCCGTGCAGCTGAACTGGACCCCACCCTCGCCCCTGCCCATTACAACTTAGGATTGGCGCTGCGCCAACAAGGGCAACTGCAAGCAGCAGCGACGGCATTTTACCAGGCAACCCAGGCAGACCCAGGTTTTGCCCTTGCCTATGCCAATTTGGGCGCGGCGTTGCTGGAAGGCAATACCCTCCCCCTCTCCCAACAATACCTGGAACGCGCCATTCAGCTTGACCCGCAGTTAGGGTTGGCGTACTACAATCTGGGCTTGGTGCAGCGCCTTCAAGGCAATGAAACGGAGGCGATCGCCGCTCTCCAACGCTCTGCCCAGCTTAGCCCCAGTGCACCAGAATCCTACTACCACCTGGGTTTGGTATATCAGCAACAGGGACGGCGAGATACGGCGATCGCCAACTTCCGGCGGGCGATCGAAATTAACCCCAGCTACGCCGAAGCCCACTACAGCCTTGGCACGCTTCAATTTGAGCAGGGCAACCTGGATACTGCCCTCAACTCGTTCCGCAGCGCGGCGCAGGCAAATCCTAACTATGCCAATGCCTACTATGGTGCGGGGCTGGTCTTCCTGCAGCAACAGCGCTATCCCGAAGCCCAGCGGGTGCTGCAATATGCCCGCGAACTCTACGCCAACCAGGGCAACACAACCTGGGCAAACAGTGCGGCTCAATTACTTCAGCAAGCCCAGTTGCGGAGCGGAGGCTAAGGACATTTCTGAGAAAGAATTTCTCCATTTTTTTGAGAAAGAGTGCGGCTTCGCCGCACTCTTTCTCAAAAAAATGGAGAAATTCTTTCATGGAGATCACCCAATGTCGGGGGCATAAATTTAGTGCGAAGGGATCTGCGGGTTGATCATACCAACTCTCTGAAATCCCACTTCAGATATGTTTTGAAACGTCCGCTGCGCGGGCATTTTAAAACATATCTGGTTCTAGTTTTCGAGGACTTTGTATAAGATCCCGATTTTTGAGAGAGAAGGCTGGCTCTGCCAGCCTTCTCTCTCAAAAATCGGGATCTTATTTTCTTGGAGTACTCTTACAGTTTTTCTGTGCAACCGATCGCCCTCCTGGGAATCCTGAGAATGATCAGGGTTTGGCAAGGTAGCAATGGCGGTTTACATTCGGGAGCGATCGCCCAATCGACGGCGAAACGTTTTGTTGATGCTCCTTGGTTTGCTCGTACTGAGTGGACTGGCAGGAGGAATGTGGTGGCTATCCAAAACCGTTGGCAACGCTGCTGAAGTTGGCTCGGTTGGTAAAGCTACTGAGCCGTCTGGGGAAAGTGACCCCTCCAATTGGTTCCGTAGATTATTCAATCGCGGCTCTACAGAGCCATTGCTAGAGCCATTACCCCAAGATCCGCTGATCCAAGTTTTCTTTAACCATTCCCAGGCAGCTCAGTATACCGAACCCTATCGAGAAATTGAGCGATCGGGGGATGATCTGGAGCAGGTTATTATCGCAGCGATTCAATCGGCGGAAGTTTCGGTGGATATGGCGGTGCAGGAGTTGCGGCTGCCAGGTATTGCGGCTGCACTGCGAGAGCGGCATCAGGCAGGTGTCCGGGTGCGGGTAATTCTGGAGAATTCCTATCGGCGTCCCCTCAGTGCCATTACGCCCCAGGAAGTTGCGGCGATGGAGGAGCGCGATCGCCATCGCTTTGCTGACAGCGTACAAATCATTGACAGCAACCTGGACGGGCAACTTTCACCCGAAGAAATTGCAGAAAACGATGCCTTAATTGTGCTGCAAAACGCAGGGATTCCCATTCTGGACGATCGCGCCGACGGTTCTGCTGGCAGCGGCTTAATGCACCACAAGTTCGTCGTTGTAGACGATCGCCTGGTTATCCTCGGATCGGCAAATTTTACGTCCTCCGACATCCACGGCGACTTCCTGCGTCCTGACTCCCGTGGCAATGCCAACCACCTCCTCCGCATCGACAGTTCCGCCATTGCCCGCATCTTTGCCCAGGAATTTGCGCTGATGTGGGGTGATGGCGTTGGCGGTGCGGCAGATAGCTTGTTTGGCTTACAGAAGCCTCTCCGTGCCCCACAAACCATCAATCTTACAGGCTCGACCGTTTACGTTCAGTTTTCGCCAACGTCACCCAGCCGCGACTGGTGGCAGAGTGGCAATGGGTTCATCGGGCGGGTACTGAGCGGGGCGTCTCAACAAGTTGACCTGGCACTGTTTGTATTCAGTGACCAGAACCTGAGTTCTCTTTTGGAAGAGCGGCACCAGATTGGCGTATCAGTACGGGCACTCATCGACGAGGGCTTCATCTATCGTAGTTACAGCGAGGGCTTAGACATGCTGGGAATTACGCTGGCAGATCATCGCTGCCGCATTGAAGAAGCGAATGAACCCTGGGAACAAGCGATCGCCACCGTCGGCACCCCCACCCTCCCCGAAGGCGACATGCTACACCACAAGTTTGCCGTCATCGACAGGCGCATCGTCATCACTGGCTCCCAAAATTGGAGCAACGCCGCCAACCACAACAATGACGAAAATATTGTGGTCATCCATAATCCCACCGTCGCAGCCCATTTCCAGCGGGAGTTCGATCGCCTCTACAACACCGCCGCCCTCGGCATCCCCGTCCACATTCAAGAGAAGATGCAAGCGCAACAAACCCAGTGCAACCTTTGAGGACATGACTTTGCAGGTTAGTGCCCCTACGGTGGCGCTAACCTGCCATTTACCGTTCCACGAGCGCGCGTTGAATCATTTTGACAGCGTTGCGCAGCAACGTTGTCAAAATAACTTTCAAGTTACAGCGCTTCGCGCTTGAATCAGCCACAGTTGTTTTTGTGAGAGCCGTGCTCCGCGCGGCTCTCACAAAAACAATCTAGTTTTAAGCGCTTGAAAAGCGCTGTATGTCCAAAATCTAAATTCCAAAATCTAAATTCCAAAATCTAAATTCCAAAATCGGCAGCCGCTCTTTCGTTCGTTATGCTGAAAGATAGCGTGTGTAACGTTTCATTACCCGCGCTGTCCTCCATCCTTGCGAATCCCATGACCCAGACTTCCTCACGTATCTGCATCTTAGGCGGTGGCTTTGGTGGGCTATACACTGCCCTGCGTCTCAGCCAGCTTCCCTGGACGGCTTTGGAGAAACCAGAAATCCTGCTAATCGACCAGCGCGATCGCTTCCTCTTCGTCCCCTTGCTCTACGAACTGGTGACGGGAGAACTGCAAACCTGGGAAATCGCACCGCCCTTCACGGAATTGCTGGAAAACACAGGGATCCGCTTCATGCAGGCGAAGGTGACGGGGATTGACCTGGATCAAAAAACCGTCTTTTTGGAAAATCAGCCGGAAATTAGCTGCGATCGCCTCGTCATTGCCCTCGGTGGCGAAACCCCCATGAACCTCGCCCCAGGGGTCGCAGACCATGCCCTCGCCTTCCGCACCACCGACGATGCTTTCCGTCTGCAAGAACGCCTGCGGGAACTGGAAGAGTCGGATCGCGATCGCATTCGGGTGGCGATCGCCGGAGCAGGCTATAGCGGTGTAGAACTGTCGTGCAAGCTAGCAGATCGGTTGGGCGATCGGGGACGGGTACGCCTGGTGGAACTCTCCGACCAGATCTTGCGAACCTCCACCGACTTCAATCGCGAGACGGCACGCAAAGCCCTGGAACGCCACGGCATCTGGCTGGATCTGGAAACCCGCATCACCAACATCACCGCCGATAGCATTTCTCTGGACTACAAGGACAAAATCGATACTATTCCCGTCGATCTGGTGCTGTGGACGGTGGGTACAAAAGTGGCAGAAGCCCTCGAGCCGCTGCCCTGCAAGAAAAACGGTCGGGGGCAACTAATTGTTTCGCCCACCCTGCAATTGGAGGGCTACCCTGATGTGTTTGCCCTGGGCGACTCCGCTGAAAACTACGACGCCGAAGGGCAACTTGTCCCTGTGACCGCCCAATCCGCTTTCCAACAAGCCGACTATGCCGGCTGGAACATCTGGGCTTCCATGAATAACCGCCCCCTCCTTCCCTTCCGCTACCAACACTTTGGCGAAATGATGGCACTGGGCACCGATAACGCCACTCTCACAGGTATGGGCATTAAACTAGATGGCTCCTTCGCCTATGTCGTTCGCCGCCTCGCCTACCTGTATCGGATGCCCACCTTCGACCACCAACTTCGCGTTGGGCTGAACTGGATCGCCAAACCCCTGCGCGATTTGCTTACAACAACCTCGTCAGGACGTTGAAAACTACGCTTGATATTGTAAGGATCCATTCAGCTAGCTGAGTAGCCAAAACTGCTTAGGCGCAGGTACGAAATAGAACCCGGAATTTTTGATGAGAAGTGCGGCAATGCCGCACTTCTCATCAAAAATTCCGGGTTCTATTCTATTTTTAATCCTTAGGCGATCTCCAGAAAAGAATATCCCCATTTTTTGAGAGAGGGCGCGGCTTAGCCGCGCCCTCTCTCAAAAAATGGGGATATTCTTTCTCAGAAATCTCCGAACCAAGATGATTACGGCTATAAGTCCTGACTTCGTCATACGAAGGCTGCGATCTTGCCTTTAAATTGGCTGGTGTAGAGGTCGTAGTAGAGCCCCTGGAGTTGCAGTAGTTCGTCGTGGGTGCCCTGTTCAACGAGTTCTCCGGCTTTGAGGACGAGGATTTTGTCGGCGTGGCGGATGGTGCTGAGGCGGTGGGCGATGACGAAGCTGGTGCGCCCTGCCATGAGGCGATCGAGGGCTTCCTGGATTTTGGCTTCGGTACGGGTATCGACGTTGCTGGTGGCTTCGTCGAGGATGACCATGCGGGGGTTGGCGACCATCATGCGGGCGATGGTGAGGAGTTGGCGTTGTCCCTGGCTGAGGTTGCTGCCGCGTTCAGTCATCACGGTGTCGTAGCCGTTGGGGAGGCGCAGGATGAAGTCGTGGGCATTGGCGCGTTTGGCAGCTTCGATGCAGTCGGCTTCGGTGGCGTCCAGGCGGGCGTAGCGCAGGTTGTTCATCACGGTGTCGGAGAACAGGAAGGGTTCCTGGAGCACGATGCCCGTTTGCTGGCGGAGGCTGTCTTGCTGCACATCCAGCAGGTTGTAGCCGTCGATCGCAATTTCCCCCGCATCAATGTCGTAGTAACGGGTAATCAGGTTAATGATGGTGCTTTTTCCGGCTCCGGTGGGACCGCACAAGCCGATGGTTTGACCGGGCAGCACCTCAAAGCTGTTGTTTTTTAACACCCGGCGTCCCGGCACATAGCTAAAGTCCACGTTGCGGAAGGTGACTTTGCCCTGGATAGGCGGCATGGGGATGGCGTGGGGGCGATCGCACACCACAGGTTTCTCATCCAAAATCTGGAACACCCGCTCGGCGGAGGCGATCGCCGCCAGCACGAAGTTCAGAGTGTTGGCGATGTTGGTAATGGGTAGCCCAAACTGGCGGGTGTATTGCAGGAAGGCAGTTACGGTGCCGACATCCGCCTCCCCCCGCAGCGTCAGCAAACCGCCGACGAGGGCGACCAGTGCCACATCCAGGTTAGTGAGGACGAGGGTCATGGGGCGGCTGAGCAACGCGACAAATTGCGCCCGAATGCCCACTTTCATGGCTGCCTGGCTGATTTCTTCAAAGTTGGCGATCGCCTCTTCCTGTTGCTGGTAGGCAATCACCACGCGCTCGCCGCTGACGGTTTCCTCCATCATGCCGTTGAGGTTGCCGATTTCCGCTTGCAGCGCATCAAAGGCGGGACCAGAAATGCGGCTCACTATCGTCAGGAAGCCCAGCACCAGGGGAACAATGACACAGGCGGCGATCGCCATCCGCCAGTTCAGCAGAAACATGGCGACGATGATGAACAGGATTTTCACTGTCTCGCTCAGCAGCATCCCCAACCCATTGCGGAAAAACTGGGCAATCACCTCCGAGTCATCGGTAACGCGGCTCATCAGTTCGCCGATGGGCTGGCGATCGAAAAAGTTGAGCGACAGGGTTTGCATATGCTCAAACACATTGCGCCGCAAGGTGTAGAGCGCCCTTTGGGTAACTTTTGCCAGCACTTCTCCCTGGGTAAACAGCGCCAACCAACTCAGCAGCGCGGCTGCCCCCATCCACAGCACCAGATCCCGCAACAAAACCGGGTTAAAGCCTGTGGCAAGGCTGTTCAACCCTTCGCCCAGCAGGTAGGGAATCAGCAAATTCAGCACAGTACCGATCAGCAGCAGGATGAAGACCAATACCATCTCGCCCCGATAGCGGGTGACATAGCCCAGCAAGCGCCACAGCACCTGGTTCCGCGTGGCGAGTTCGGGAGGTGCGGTCTTTTCCCGGTGGCGATGGAGAAAATGCTTCATGCGGGGACACCTCCCAGTTGCGATTGGTAAATTTCTTGATACAGCGGGCTGGTTTGGAGCAGTTCTTCGTGGGTGCCCTGGGCGACGATTTCCCCGGCTTCGAGCAGAAAGATGCGATCGGCGGTGATGACGGTACTGATCCGCTGTGCCACGTAGAGTTTGGTGGTGCTCGCCATCAAATCCTGCACCGCATCCTGCACTCGCGCTTCTGTCGCCATGTCCAGGGCACTGGTGCTGTCGTCGAGGATCAGAATCTTGGGCTGCACCGCCAGGGCACGGGCAATGGAGAGCCGCTGCCGCTGCCCGCCAGAAAAGTTGCTGCCGCGCCGCGCCACCCCTGCATCGTAGCCTTCGGGGATAGCCGAGACAAAGCTGTGGGCATCTGCCGCCATTGCCGCCGCCATCAGGTCATCATCATCGGCATCGGGACGACCATAGCCAATGTTTTCCCGCACCGTACCGCTAAACAGCACTGCTTCCTGCAACGCAATGCCCACAAGCTGATGCAGGGTTTCAGCGGAGAGGTCACGCACATCCACCCCATCAATCAAAATGCGCCCCTCAGTCGTGTCGTAGAACCGGGAAATCAGGTTGACCAGGGTGGATTTGCCCGATCCCGTCGCTCCCAAAAACGCAGCCGTTTGCCCTGGCTCGATGGTGAGGTTGATGGTCTTCAGGACAGGCGTAGCGGGTTGCCCCTCCTGGGCGGGATAGCTGAAGCTGACATTTTCAAATACGATGCGCCCCTGTGCCGTAGCCGGATCGAGGGGAACGGGGTTGGCAGGCGCTTCCAGGTTGGGCAGGGTATCCAGCACCTCGAACATGCGCTCGGCGGAGGCTTCCGCTGCCGTCACCTGGGGGGTGATGACGGCGAGAACGATCAGCGGCACCAGAATGGTGGCAAGGTATTGGGTAAATGCAAGGATTTCGCCCACGGTCACGGTGCCCTGGCTGGCTGCCAAGCCACCAAACCAGAGCACGATCGCCGTTGCCAGGTTAATAATTAGAAAAAAGCTGGGCTGCAACAGGGCGATATATTGCATCGGGCGCAGGGAGGCTTTGCGGAAAGCCTGGTTGGCGCGATCATAGCGGTGGTTCTCATACTCGCTCTGGACAAAGGCTTTGACCACCCGCACCCCCGCCAGGTTTTCCTGCAACACCCCGTTCAGGTCGTCTAACCGCATCTGCCGCACATCAAACAGGGGCGAAATCTTCAGCAAAAAGAACGCCAAAATCGCCACCACAGCGGGGATAACCAGCAGCAAAATCCACATCAGGCTGGGGCTGTTGAGGTAAATCAGCACCAGCGCCCCCACAAACATGACGGGAGCCTGTGCCAGGGAGAGGATGACCTGCTGCACTGCGCCCTTGATGGCGGTGACATCGCTCGTCATCCGCACCATCAGGTCGCTGGTGGGAAAGCGATCCAGGTTGCCAAAGGTGAAGGTCTGGATTTTGCGGTACAGCTTCATGCGAACGGCATGGGCGGTGTGCTCGGCAAACAGCACCGCATAGTAGGCATTGGCAATGGTAAAAACAGCGCTAAGGACCGCAAACAGCACCATCCACAACACCGCCTGCACCGTGGCGTCGCGATCGCCCACCAAAATCCCTTTATCAATCAAGCTCTGGGTCATCAGCGGGATCAGCAGCGTAAAAATGGAGGCGATCGCCAGCAAAATCTGTGATACCCAAAACGGACGCTCGTATCCTCGATAAATTTGGATGAAGCGGCGGATATTCGGCAAAAAATCAATGAAATTCATGGGATTCTCCCCTCAATGCCTCAGAATGCATCCTGAGCAAGGTACGCCTTTAGAAGGTACGCCTTTAGACAGAGAAATATCACGGTTTCAGGCAAAGGGAGGCGGCGATCGCAAATTCTTAAACATGGGCAGTCCAACGGATCTGCCCTGCCCAGATCTGCGACCTCTTTTTCACGGCTGAGGATCACGTACGAAATAAACCCCGGAATTTTTGATGAGAAGCATCGTTGAAATGTCCATAATCGGCAAATCTTTTTGGCGATCGCGGGAACAATGGAGCCACATCGCCTACCATAATTGGCAAGCCCACGGCGTCTACCCGTCGATTACCCAATCCAAAATCTAAAATCCAAAATTCCATTGCCCATGTCTGTTCAAAAGCCAAAAGTGATCTTCTTCGATGCGGTCGGCACACTTTTTGGGGTGAAAGGTGGTGTCGGGCAGGTGTATAGCCAACTGGCTCAGCAATTTGGGGTCAAGGTTGATCCGCTTGCGCTGGATCTGGCGTTTTACGATAGCTTTGGGGCGGCGGGGCAGATGGTGTTTCCAGGGACGATGCCGGAGGATATTCCGGAGCGGGAGTATGGCTGGTGGTGGGCGATCGCCGCCGAAACCTTTCAAAAAGCAGGCGTGCTCAACCAGTTTGGCGACTTTGCCAGCTTCTTCAGCGCCCTCTACGATCACTTTGCAATGCCCGATCCCTGGGAAGTTTACCCCGACACCATCAAAACCCTAAATTACTGGGCAGATCAGGATGTGGCGCTGGGCATCCTCTCCAACTTCGACACCCGATTACACAAAGTTTTGTCAGTCCTCGAACTCAAGGACTTTTTCAGTTCCGTCACCATTTCCTCAGAAGTGGGTGCCGCCAAGCCTGACCCCCGCATCTTCCAGGCGGGGCTGGAGAAGCACGACTGCGAAGCCTCCGAGGCATGGCATGTGGGCGACAGCTTCCAGGACGACTACCAGGGCGCGCGATTGGCTGGGTTGCGCGGGTTCTGGCTGAAGCGGGCGGAGGGCTAGCCGTGGCACTGGGAGCCATTATGAACCTGGCGTTGAAGGTGAGCGATCGCCCCCGCTCCGAAGTTTTTTATGATTGGCTGTTGACGGCTCTCGGCTACACCTGCGTTGCTCAAACCCATCGCTACACCATGTGGTGGTCAGCCCAGGCGGGAGCCATCACCCTATCGGATGCCGAACCCCTACAAACCGCTGCCAGCAATCTCCCCGGCTTACACCACTTCGCCCTTGCCGCCGAGTCCTCACAGCAAGTCGATCTGATTTACCAGCGGCTTCAGGTCATTGGCGCACAAATCCTGCAACCCCCGCAGAAGGTGGAGAATGGGCACACCACCTATTACAGCCTCCTCTTCACCGACCCCGATGGCTTGCGGTTGGAACTGGTTTATATGCCTGCTCATGTGGCGTTTCCTTGATTTTAGATCTCCGACTTCTCTGCCTCAATCCAAGGTTGATCGCTGTGGCGGGGGAGAAGTCGGAGATCTGGGCTAGTGGCAGGGAAGAAGGCGAGATCGGGGGCTGGAGTCGGCGATCTTGTTCAGATTGAGATTGCAGGTTTTGGGTTTCCTGTGTTCCAATCTCCCATAGGCGGCACTTTCGTCGTCTTGGAACCGAGTAAGCAACAACGAAACGAAGCAGAACATGGAGTATCGCAGATTTGGACGCACCGAACTGGAAATGCCCGTCTTTTCCTGTGGCGGGATGCGTTATCAGTTCAAGTGGCAGGATGTGCCCTACGACACGATTCCGCAAGATAATCAGCGCAACCTGGAGGCAACCATTCGGCGATCGCTCGAAGTCGGCATCAACCACATCGAAACCGCTCGCGGCTACGGCACCTCTGAAGTGCAGCTGGGTCACATTCTGCCGAAACTGCGCCGCGATTCGCTCATCGTGCAAACCAAAGTTTCTCCCACAGAGAATCCTCAAGAGTTTCGTCAAACCCTGGAGCAATCGCTGAACAATCTCCAGTTGGACTATGTGGATCTGCTGGGGATTCACGGCATCAACACGCCGCAATTGTTGGAGTGGACGGTGCGCCCGGGGGGCTGCTTGGAGGTCGCGCAACAGTTCCAGCGGCAGGGTAAAGTTCGGCATATCGGCTTCTCCACCCATGCGCCGACGGAGGTGATTGTGGAGGCGATCGCCACCAACCAGTTCGACTATGTCAACCTGCACTGGTACTACATCAACCAGCAAAACTGGGCGGCGATCGCAGCGGCGACCCGGCATGACATGGGCGTGTTCATCATCAGCCCCTCCGACAAAGGCGGCATGCTCTACAAACCGCCCCAAAAGCTGGTGGACCTGTGCCAACCCCTCAGCCCCATTGTTTTCAACGATCTGTTTTGTCTCAGCCATCCCCAGGTTCACACCCTCAGCGTCGGTGCCGCCCGCCCGACAGACTTTGACGAGCATCTGAAAGCTCTGCCACTGTTGGATCGGGTAGATGAAGTGTTGTCCCCCATCCTGGCACGGCTGGAGGATGCTGCCATTCAGGCGCTTGGCAAAGACTGGTATAAGACCTGGGAGGTGGGATTACCGAGCCTGGAGGAAGTACCAGGACGGGTAAATGTCCACACGATTTTGTGGTTGCGGAATTTGGCGATCGCCTACGACATGACCGAGTATGGCAAGACCCGCTACAACATGCTGGGCAACGCCAGCCACTGGTTCCCCGGCAACAAAGCCGACCAGCTCGACCCCAAAGCCCTCAAAGCCTGCCTGCAAAACAGCCCCCACGCCGACACCATTCCCGCCCTCCTGGCAGAAACCCACGATCTCCTGGGCGGCAAAGAGGTGAAGCGCCTCTCACAACAGTGAGTTGATTTCCAGAAACAATATCCGTTAGGGTTAAAAATTAAATAAAACCTGGAATTTTTGATGAGAAGCGCGGCATTGCCGCGCTTCTCATCAAAAATTCCAGGTTTTATTTCGTACGTGACCTTAAAGGGGGCGCTGCTTGGGAATGCCGATCGCCCTTGGAAAGCGATCGGGGGTAGGGGCTACTTTCTGGATTTGCAAATAGTGGTGCTGGTTGTGGCTCAGCGGGGTTGTGACGGGGTTCGTCGCAATTAGCTTGCCGCCCAGGGTCTTCAGGGCGCGGTTGAGGTCGTCTTCCTCGGCGGCTGTCCATTGTCCGCGATGGAGGATGGCAGTGCCGTTGAGCTTGAGCAGCGGCAGGGCATATTCGGCGCAGACATTGGCGGCGGCGACCGCCCGGAGGAGTGCCCAGTCGTAGGTAGCACGGTGAGAAGGGTGTTGTCCCAAAGATTCGGCGCGATCGCTCACTCCACTCACATGCGGCAATGCCAGCGAAGCAGTCAGGTCTTGCAAAAAGCGTATCTTCTTCTGGGTCGCATCGAGCAGGGTGACGGTAGCGTTGGGGAGGGCGATCGCCGCTGGAATGCCAGGAAATCCCCCACCTGTGCCAATGTCGATCATTCGCGGCGCTGCCTCTGGCTCTGCCAGCAACGGCTGAATGCCCCGCAGTGAATCCCACAAATGCTTTTCCCAAAAGGTTTCCGGCTCTGTGATCCGCGTCAGGTTGAGCACCTGATTACCCGCCAAAACTTCGTGATAGAGCTGCTGAAACTGCTCCTGTTGATGCGCACTGGGTTGCCAGCCCAGGGTGGATTGCCACAGGTCTGTCAGGGTGGGTAGAGCGGGAGAAGAGAGAGAGTCAGTCATGGTGATTACAAATACAACGCATTCTCCTCAAACCAAAAAAAGAGAACGCAGCAAGGGCTAAATTTTTATGTTCGTGTCTTCGTGTCTTGGTGGTACTTTTTCCTAACCACCTGACTTCAATCCAAAATCCAAAATCTAAAATTCCACCTGGGCAGTCGGGGTAATGACCGTTGGCGTCAAATGTCCATGATCGAGCGTCCAGGCACAATCAGCAACCTCCGCCAGTTCTCCCGCATCGTGGGAAACCACGAGGAGGCTCCATTCCGTCTTGAGCTTGCGGAGGACGCTGAGCAGTTGTTGGCGCATTGACCAATCTAGTCCGGCGGTCGGTTCATCCAGCATCAGCAGGAAGGGTTGGCGCACCAGTTGCACCGCCAGGGCAAGGCGACGCTGCTGCCCACCGCTGAGCGATCGCGGCGAAGTCTGCGAGGGAAGGTGCGCCAACCCTACCTCTTCCAGTGCCGCATCGAGCCGTTCTTTCTTGATATCGGGATGCCCCAGGCGCAACTCCTCGGTGAGGGTGCTGCCGCAAAAGTGCCGTTCGGGAAACTGGAACACCAGCCCCCCCATCTGCCGCAAATCGTCCGGGGTCAAGTCCTGATCCCGCCATTTGATGGTGCCAGCATTTTGCTTGGCTAAGCCAGAGAGAATTTCGAGGAGTGTGCTTTTACCAGAACCACTGGGACCGATGATAACGCCCATCTGCTTGGGTTCAAGTTCCAGAGACACCCCATCCAAAATGGGGGTGGGGGTAGCAGCGGGATGATAGACCAGATTTTGTACGCGCAGCATTCGGGCAGGGGATGAAACGGCAAGGGAACAGGAGTCGATCGCGTTTGGGGGGACGCTATTTGGGGCGGGGCGTTTGTGCAAGTACTATTTTGGCAAATTCATTCTTGGCAAATCTATTCTTGGCAAATCCATTCCTGACAAATTCATGCTTGACAGATCCATTCTTGGCAAATTCATTCTTGGCAAATACTTCAGGAACTTTTGACAGAGTATGTCTACCACCGTAAAAAGGTTTATGTAATGTGATAAGGGATACCCGGAAGAGCGATCGCCCGTCTTCTAAGATAGCGAGTAAACACCATTGGAAATTGCAGGGGGCAGTTTTGCGTCAAGGGGTTTTGTGGCGTCGCCCTCCTGTCAACTCTCTAAAGGTTGGGCTAGGGTAGACAGGCAATGCTTAAATCAGGGCAGTCTTTGAGGGCAGTCTACGAGATACAGTATCTCCCCTGCGTCACCCGAATCAACTCAGTGACTCGTGATTAATCAGCAGCCTTGAGCAGCGGATTATTCGTTGGTCATCCACTTCATCCATCGTCAATTGTCGATCATCAACGGAGGCTTATGGTAAGCGTTCAGCAATCTTGGCAGCAGATTTCTCCACAGTTGGTCATGCCGCGATCGCCCCAGAAACAGCGCGGCAGATTTGGGCTGCGGTGGTTAGCCTCCCTGGTGGGTGGATGTGCGATCGCCCTCACCGCTGCGGTGGATTCCGGTCTTGCCGACCCGTTCCGTCCCAGTGCGCCCAAGCAGGTGGGCGATCGCACCGAGCAAGCCTTCGAAGCGATGTTCCAGGCAGGAAATTACCAGGAAGCGCGGGACCTGTTGCAGACGGCAGAGGAAAACGAGCCGCTCAACTACGCGTTGCAGGCTTCGATTGCTTTTTTGGGAGAAGATTGGGACATTCTGGAGCGTAATGCAACCCGCACCCGAGAAACCGCTGAGGCTTTAATTGCGACGGATCCGCTCCGGGGTCACCTTTACACGGCGGTGGGGCATTTCCTGGAAGGAGCCTACATCGCGCAGGATGAGGGTTTGGTAGCAGCGACCCCCGATTTATTACGGCGTTTGCAGTTGGTGTTCGACCACTTCAACCAGGCAGAGGCGATTGACCCTAATGATCCAGAAATCAATCTGATCCGTGGGTTTATGGATCTGGTACTGGCGGTGCATTTGCCGTTTTCTGACCCGGCGCAGGCGATCGAACGGCTGGAAGAAAAGGCGGGTCCATCGTATATGGCAAACCGGGGCTTGGCAGTGGGCTATCGGGATTTAGGGGAATTTGATCAGGCACTTGTGGCGGTGGATGAGGCGATCGCCGTGGCTCCCGAAAATCCTGAGTTGTACTACCTGAAAGCTCAAATTCTTGTTGATCAGGGCAATCACGAAGCCAGCCTGGAATATTTTGCACGGGCGATGGAAGGGCGCGACCAACTGGTGAAGCAGGTGGGCAATCGGCTGGCATGGGAACAATGCCGCACCGAAAACCGGATTGAGGGGATCGATGACAACACCAGCCGAGTACAGTGCCGGGAATTGATTCGCGATTAATACATTTGGCTGAACCGTCATAGACCCCCAACATGATTTGTGCGTGCCGCTGAGCGGCGCGCACAAATCATGTTGGGGGTCTTTCAGCATTTGATGGGAGGCGCGGCATTGCCGCGCCTCCCATCAAATATTTTGGGTTTTATTTCGTACGTGATCCTAAGCCGCGCCCTCTCTCAAAAAATGGGGATATTCTTTCTCAGAAATCGCCTTAGGGCTGGAAGTTGGGGATGACGGTGCGGGGGCGATCGCCAGCGGCAATGCAATTATCCATCGCGGCACCTACCGGGAAGTCGATTTCGTCGCGCAAGCCAATCACACAGTCGGCAAAGCGTTCTGGCAGGAGGCTGCGGCGGCAATTATCCAGCACATCGGAAGCAACCGTGGTTTCGCTGCCCTCGCTGTCTTCCTGGATCTGGTTGAAGCAGCCCGCCAACTCAATGGGGCGACGGGTGCGGCGACAAGCCGACAATACATCAACGGGTGCGAGGGATACATCATTAATAGCGATCACACAATCTGCCAGGTCATCGGGCTGACGAGCCGTGCCACAGGCAAAGGCAGCGATTTCGGGCGACAACCCTGCATTTAGCATGGCAGCGGCGCATTCCTGAAAGTCTCCCGCATCGGGGTCCAGGTCAAAGTAGCTATCCCCAAACGCCCGCCCCGGCAGGGTCATAGAAGCCATTACCGTTGCCGTTGTGGCAGCACAGGCGGCAATCCGCATCCCAAGGCGGGAGGGGGTTGTAGTGCTTAGCCGCTGCACCAATTTAGTCAGCTTTTTCATTGTTTCCCTCACAACCGTTTGCAAATCGTGATTGTTTTTCCCAGCATACGCCACCGCATCGCGGAAGCGGAGGAAGTTGGGCGATCTCCAGAAAAGAATATCCCCGTTTTTTGAGAGAGGGCGCGGCTAAGCCGCACCCTCTCTCAAAAACAATACCTTCGCCATTTTTCCAAAACCCTTGATTTTGCGTGCGCTCCGCGCACGCAAAATCAAGGGTTTTGGAAAAATGGCGAAGGTATTGTCAAAAAATGGGGATATTCTTTCTCAGAAATCTCCTTAGTAGGCTTCGTCCTGGGCTTCGTCCTTCTTATTCGTGCGACGGTAGGGGGTTTCGCGATTGAACTTCATGTGGACGGCACGGGTTTGTTCACCATCGGCGGCGATCGCCATAATCGGGAAATCAATCAGCCCGTCTGGGAAGGGCATGTGGAAGCGGAAGGTACCATCCGGCTCTAGCTTGATGGGATTGCCATTGACAAAGACCATCGCATCCGGTTCCGTCGCCCCATACACAATCAGTTCCGCATCGGCGACCAGCCAGAACTTGCGAGCCCGAATGGGCGGCATCGAGGAGAAGAAGCCAATCCCCGACATGCCAATTCCCGACATGCCAATCCCCGACATCGACCGTTCCTCTTCGATCATGCGGGACTCGGGCACACCCCAGCCACGCATCACGCCCATACCCATACCCGATGCCATGATGAAGGAACTGACGCCACCAAAGGGGAAGGTCTCAAAGCCTCGCCCGGATGCTGATGGGATTTGTCCCCAGCCCATTCCCAGAGAGGTGAGTGCCTGCCCCGACGCCATCTGCATGGTCTCGAATGCCCGCCCCGATGTCATCATTTCAAAGGCTTGTCCCGATGTCATCTGCATCGTTTCAAAGGCTTGTCCTGATGTCATTTGCATCGTTTCAAAGGCTTGTCCCGATGTCATTTGCATCGTTTCAAAGGCTTGTCCCGATGTCATTTGCATCGTTTCAAAGGCTTGTCCCGATGTCATCTGCATCGTTTCAAAGGCTTGCCCTGATGCCATGGTTTCAAAGGCTTTTCCAGATTCCATTGTTTCCAGGGCTTGCCCCGACGCCATCTGCATCGAGCCAGGAACCTGGTGCATGGAGCCAAACAGCGACCCTGCTACCCGTTGGGACTCAGCAGATTCTGCCATGCCATACATCCGGGCGTAGAGGGGGAGCGCTTCAGAAGGTGAAACACCGGGTGGCGTCAGTTGGTAGAAAGTTCTTCCTGCCAGATCAGTCCCCCATTCGACATCAATAAAGTTTTCTTCGTACCAGTCTGACGGGTAGACCGGGGGAATGCGAATGGGGTTGGAGCGGGCGAGCATGAGCCAACGCCCATCGGCGGTGAGGTAACCAATTTCGGCAATGTAGTCGCGATCGCTCACTGGAATCCGCAAATACCAATCCCGTGCCAATTCGTCGCACTCATACTCCAGCAGACTATGGGGGCGCTGCTTGTTGATATCGGCAATGTCGGTCACATCAAAGAGCCGCAGGGCTAGCTTCTGCCCGCCCTGACGGCGCATCTCTTCTTTGTGGTCGTTGGGGGTATCCCAGTAGGCGTATGCCCACTGAGGGTCGCGGGGTAACAGCAAAATCCGGCTCTGCCCATAGCCTTCGGGCAAGTCGGGTAGATTGTCATCCACATCTGCCAGCTTTTCGCTGGATAGATCGGTTTGCCCGACGTCATACTTGGCTGCTTCAACCGTAGCTTGCTCGTCAAGGGTGTCATCACCCTCAGGCTTCAGGTTTTGGGCGATCGCACCGCCAACCAGTGCAACCCCAGCGATGGCGGCAGCACTTGCTGGAAACTCGCCCACGGCTTTCTCGCCTGTGGCTTCTGCCGGAGTAACACCTGTTGCGCCACTCAGACGAATGGGCTTGGAGCGTGCCAGAGGCAACCATTGCCCTTCTCCTGTCGAATATCCAATCTCTGCCAGGTAGTCGCGATCGCACTCCAGGGAGACATGGGCATCCTGCGCCGTTTCATCCACCTGAACCTGCTGTAACCGTTGAGGAAACAGCCCAGAGAGGTCAGCCGTTTCGGGATTCACAACATCGGTGACATCGTAAATCCGCAGGAACAGGTCGCGTCCGCCCTGACGCTTGAGCTCTTCTCGATGGGCGCTTGGGGCTTCCCAGTAGGCGTAACCCGCCGCATCGCCACGGGGAGTCAGGACAATGCGGCTGGTGGGCTGTTCTCGTCCGGCAAGGGCGGCGGCTCCTGCCAGCCCTGCCACAGCGCCCGTAATGCCCAGGGCAGCGGCTCCAGCACCCATGCCTTTGCCTGCCCCATTTGTCGCTGCCAGTCCAGCAGCTTCATTCAACCGAATTTTGTTAGAGCGTGCCAGGGTCAGCCAGTGCCCGTCCCCCGTTTCGTAGCCAATCTCAGTTAGGTAGTCGCGATCGCGCTCCAAAATCAGATGGGCATCCTGATCGACCTCATCGACCGCTACCTGGTGCAACCGTTGGGGTGCCAGGTGGGAAAGGTCAGCGGTTTCGGGATGAGACACATCCGTCACATCATAGACCCGCAGTTTCATATCTCGCCCCCCCTGATCAACCAACGCCTGACGGTGGGCAGCGGGTGTTTCCCAATAGGCGTAACCCGTGGATCTGTTGCGAGGAGCCAACACAATGCGGCTGGTGGGGCGATCGCCACCCCCTGCCAGTGCGGCTGCACCCGCCGCCGTTCCTGCGAGTCCCATTCCCGCGATGGCTGCGCCCCCAACAGCACCAGTCACATTCAGCCCTGAACCAACGGCGGGAGCCGCCCCCCCAGCGGCTCCACGCCCTCCCAGGACATCAGCAGCACGGGCAGATACGCCACCTTCGGGAAAGATGGGAGCATTGGGAGTTGACTGGGGCGATCGGCGGAACAATTTCAGGAATAAAGGTAGCAATGGCAGTAGCAACAACGCCAGCCAGGGAAGCCAGCCACCGCCATTGGCGTCAGCCCCCTCAGCCGCATCTCCCCCAACAGGAGTCACCCCGGCGGCTCCATCAGTCGGCGCGACAACGGCTCCATCGGCTTCGCCAGCGGTGACATCGGACTCTTCTGTTGCGGCAATTGGTTCCTCGGCTGCATCAGGAGCTGCACCGATGGCAGCGGGATCCTCGGCGGTGGGGTCAGCGGCCGCTGCCGTCACTGTGGCACCCGACGCCAGTGCAATGAAGGCAGCCACGGGGGGGGTTGGCTCATCCAGATAGACCAGAGTGCGGGGTTTGGAATAAGGATAGGCAGGGTCATCGGGCAATGTCTGGTGCATGGGGATGATGGTGACATCCGTGCGATCGCGCACTTTGCTATAAGCGGCATAGCCAATCCCATCACGACCCAGGGCAGTAACAACGGCATCGGTAGAATCTTCGTTCAGTTGCTCTACGGTTGCACCGGGAACGAATCCACCCAGGCGGCTCCATACTTCATAAAGACTGAGGGCAGTGCGGGTATCGCTTTCATCTGCACGATCGACCAGGCGGATAGGACCGGGTTCGCCGCCCACCTCCGACCAGTCAGTAATGTCTCCCCGAAAGATTTGGGCGAATTGATCGAAGGTGAGATCTCCTGCAAATGGGTTGTCGGAACCAACGATGATGGCAATCTTTTCGCGGGGCAGAGCGATCGCCTGAAAGCCTTCTGCAATTTCTGCTTCCGTGAGCGACCGACCGATGGTTGCAATGTCGATCTCGCCATCGCGCAGGGCTTGCATAGCAGCGGGCGTACCGTTAGTTTCGAGAAGAACTTCAGCACCTTCAAAACTATCTTCGTAGCGCTGCTTTAGCTCCTCATTCACCAACTCCAAACTTTCTGAACCATCGATCCGCACCTGCGCACCTGTGGGAATCGCAAACGGTGTCGGCACCGGAGACGCTTCGGAAGTTTGCGCCAGTAGCCGTTGGGGCTCCGCCATAAAGGCAGTCACCAGGGCAGGCGGTGTTGCAATTGCGACAAATAAAGCCAATGAAAAGAGCGAAAAACCATTGCGTTGCGCCATAAGAGCCAGTCCACCCGCTTGTAACGTTCCCTGACAAAAATTTACGTTTTTCAAAAGACGTGCCAATTATAAACACCTTCAGAAAAATTACAAAGTTACCTCAGACGCAATTTCGTCAGTTTTTTTTAGAATGTGCGATCGCCAAACCCTAGCCTTTTGCATTCACCTGCCGCTCGTTTCCATGCGCTGTAACCGTTTGCAACAGGCTTGCCATGGTTCTAAAACCCTTGATTTTGCCTGTGCTCCGCGCACACAAAATCAAGGGTTTTAGAACCATGGCGAAGGTATTGGTTGGGTCATGAAATTTCGTGCATAACGTTGCGTGCTGTCACTGGCATGAGCGATTGGCATAACCCCGTCATGCAGATTGCCTCTGCTCTTATATATAAACCTGTAAGATCAAATGCGAGAAATTCAGCACCCTCCACCAACGCTACCAGGGTATTTTGTTCCATTTACCGGAAACACAAATTGGTTTGAGGTTTTCGAGTCATTGCCCTGGAATAGCTACGCCGTGAGACTTTCAAGCTTTTGTTAAGGAGACGAGAAGACGATGGGAATGTTTTTTGATGTGCTGAGTGCCATGAACAATCCAAATTTGCAGGGGAATGTGTCCCAACTCGAAACAACGGTCAATGCGTTGCAGCAGTTTGCAACCCAAAATAATGTTTCACCGTCCACGATGCAGACCATGATGTCAGCCCTGGGGGGCATTATGCAGGGAACCATGCGCCAGCAACCGGGGATGGGGCTTTCGCAAGTTAGCCAGGTGCTCAATCAAGGCACCGGAACCGTCGGCAGTGCAGCGGCACTTCAAGCGCTCTTTCCACCACAAATGCAACAACAAATCGCACAAACCCTTTCACAAAAAACAGGGTTAAATCCAGGGCTGATTCAATCTGCATTGCCCGTCCTGGTTCCGGCGGTTATGGAATTATTGAAAATGGGTAGCCCAAAAACGGGCGCGACGGGTGTTGACAATCCTTTACTGACCATGTTTTTGGATAGCGATCGCGACGGAGACACTGATTTAGGTGATGTCTACAAGTTTGCCAGTCGCTTCATCAATCCCAGTCAAACACGGCAGCCCTTGGGGTGAGAGCATGAGGGGCGATCGCCCTACAACAAACAAACCCACCGTTTGTGCAGGCGGTGGGGGTGAGCAAATATAGCGTTTTGCAAGCGCGTTAAGTACAGCACATGAGAGAGGGCGCGGCTTAGCCGCGCCCTCTCTCACAAAATGGGGATATTCTTGCTCAGAAATCTCCTTAGTACAGACCACGAACTGGACCTGCAGGGGCGGCGGGGGCAGGGGCAGGTGGTGGTGGCGGGTTGATCGCGGATGGAACAAATGCCGGGGCGGGAGTCGGGCGGGGCGGCTCGTAGGGGGGCAGCGTCAGCAAAGAGTTTTCGAAGGGCGTAGGCAAATTTGGAGTGACCAGGGGTGGTCCTTGAGAAGCCTGGATTTCCAGCAATTCCTGCACCAGATCCCCATGCGCCTGAGCATCGCGGGAAATATTATTTTCGGGGAAGGGACCAAACAACCAGGTCAGCGTTCCCAAAAAACCCGTATTGCGAAAGTAGTCGCCGGAGGAATTGAAGAAGGTATCATCCAGCTCTTCCAAAACGGTAGGGTAATCCTCAAAGTCCCGTGCCTCCTGTGCCCGTGTCGCACTTGCCACGGTGAGGGTGGCAGCGGTTGCCAATGTGAAGAGAAGATATTTCCGCAGTCGGTCAACCATGATCAGTGCCCTCAATCTGTGTTTGATGATATTACCTACAGAGATTCGCTCGTCTGGGTGGAAAAGAGAGTCTTCCGAATTTGCCATTCATGCTAGCTCAGAATTTTGAGAATGGATCGGTTTTGCTGAATTAGAATACCGTTCAGACCGTTGTTTAGAGATTTTTTTCATCAATTTCTGCATCTTTTTTGCTGAATTAATCGTATGAAGGAAGGAGTGAATTAACAGGCTCAATAGAGGTTATTTATCCCTTTTGGCTAAATCTGGGGTCAGGCTAATGTCGTTTACTCTATATTTGTGTTCCACAGGTATTTGTGCCCCACAGGTATTTGTGCCCCACAGGTTAAGTACAACTTCGTATTCTTCTCAGGGGCAATCGACGGTCTGAATGGTGCATACAAATTATCTATTTTTTTGAATTTTTCCTGGTTTAAGTAGACCTTCCCCGTGCAAATTCCCGTGCAAATTCCCGTGCAAATATGGTGAAACTGTCGCGTTTTATCCCTATCCCCTATTCCTCCTTTCGGTGTTGGCGATCGCCCATCCGGCAAACCCTGCTGGTCGGAGCGACGTTGCTTGTGAGCTGGGCAGGGGAGGCGATCGCCCAAACCCCGTCGGCTCCCATCCGGGCACTAGAATCCGGCACTGCGGTATCCCCCGACTCATCCTCTCCGCCCGTCTCTTCGCCCGTCTCTTCGCCCGTCTCTTCGCCATTCAATGAGTCGTTATTAGACTCGCCACCATTGGCTCCAGCTCCGGCTCCGGCTCCGGCTCCGGCTCCCGTGGGGGCGTTAGAAGCAGAACCTGCGGCATCCCCAGCGCCCCCGACTTCACCGTTCAACGAATCGTTGTTGGACTCAACGTTTAATCCCTTTAACGAGCCTTTCTTTAACGAACCCTGGATCGAAGAACCGTTTGTGGAGGAAATGCCCCTTCGCATCACGATTGATTTGAGCGATCGCCGCCTCACCCTGTATCGGGGTGACACCATCCTCCACACCTATCCCGTGGCAGTCGGGCGAGAAGGCTGGCAAACGCCGACGGGGGAATTTGAAGTACAGCAAATGGTGCAAGACCCCACCTGGATGAACCCCTTTACCCGCGAGGTCGTTGCAGGGGGGCATCCGCGCAACCCGTTGGGGCGCTACTGGATCGGCTTCTGGACCGATGGCACCAATTGGGTGGGAATGCATGGCACGCCCAACCCCGAAACCGTCGGCACCGCTGCTTCCCACGGCTGTATCCGGCTCTATAACAACGACATCCAGGCGTTGTTTGGGCAGGTCACGATGGGAACCCCTGTGACGGTTGTGCCCTAATTCTCCTATTGCCGTGGTTGACCATTTAATCATCTTCACCCGCTACCCCGAACCTGGGCGCACCAAGACCCGGCTAATCCCGGCGCTGGGAGCCGAGGGGGCGGCGGAATTGCAGCGGCAGTTGACGGAGCATACCCTGCGCCAGGTGCGGGCTTTGCAACAACGGCGATCGCTCCGGGTTACCTGTTGCTTTGCGGGGGGCGATGTTGCCGCTATGCAGGGCTGGCTGGGCAGCGCTTGGGACTATCAACCGCAGGCAGAGGGGGATTTGGGCGATCGCCTGATTGCCGCGATGGATCATGCCTTCGCCGCTGGAGCCACAACGGTTGCCTTCATCGGCATCGACTGTCCGGCGATCGATGCGCCCTTACTCGACGAGGCATTCCACACCCTTGGAACAACCGAGATGGTACTGGGACCTGCCGATGATGGGGGCTACTACCTGATCGGGCTACGGCGTCCCATCCCGCAACTGTTCCAGGGCATCGACTGGGGAACAGAGGTGGTGCGGCAACAGACCGAGGCGATCGCCCAATCCCTCCAGCTTTCCTATCACCGCCTCAAACCCCTGAACGACATTGATCGCCCCGACGATCTGCCCCTGTGGACAGCGATCCAGCGACAAACGCTCTCGGTCATCATCCCGGTTTTGAATGAAGCGGGAAATATGCGTCCCCTGCTGGAGTCGCTGCAACGGACGCCAGAGGTGGAGGTGATTGTGGTGGATGGCGGCAGCACAGATGGGACGAAGGCGATCGCCCAATCCTTCGGGGTGCGCGTCCTCACCGCCGCCCCACCCCGCTCCCACCAGATGAACGCGGGAGCCGCTGCCGCCGCTGGGGGGATGCTCCTCTTCCTCCATGCCGACACCCGCTTGCCCAAAAGTTTCCTTCCCCTCGTCCACCAAACCCTTGATCAACCCGATGTTGTGGCAGGCGCGTTTGAGTTGGGAATCCAGGGAGACAAGTGGGGACTGCGCTGGGTGGAATGGGGCGTGAGGTGGCGATCGCGCTTTCTGCAACAACCCTATGGCGATCAGGCGCTATTTCTGCGGGCTGAGGCATTGCGTGAGGTGGGAGGCTTTGCTGAAATACCGCTGCTGGAAGATGTAGATCTGGTGCGGCGGTTGAAGCAACGGGGACGGGTGGCGATCGCCCCTGCGCGCGTCCTCACCTCCGGTCGCCGTTGGGACAAGCTGGGCATTCTCCACACCACCCTGCTCAACCAGTTCATCTTGATTGCCTATCGCTTCGGCATCTCCCCCCATCGTCTTGCCCGGTGGTATCAAAAAGCTCGGTGATGATGAACCACAGAGGCACAGAGGGCACAGAGGGCACAGAGGCACAGAGGGCACAGAGGCACAGAGGGCACAGAGTCCGTCCTCCGTGTCTTCCGTGTCTTCCGTGTCCTCTGTGCCTCCGTGCCTCTGCGGTGTTTTTTTATAGACTATAAAATTCCCGACATTTCATAGAGCCGCCGCACGATCGCCATAATTTTGTCGCCATACTCCGGATCGGCTGACCAGCGACCCGTCAGTTGCCCCACCAGGGGCGCAATCCCGCGTACCACAAACTCGAAGCGGGGATCGACCACCGGGTAGACCAGGGGGGCGGTGCTGGCATAGGCTTTGAGGTGCTGGATATGGGCGCGGACACCGATGCGGGCGCTGGGGAAGGAGGCATCTTCACCCACACCACCGGGAACACCCAATCCGCCAAAGTTGTTTTGCTCCGGGCGCAGATCGCCCCCAAATTGCAGATAGCCCGTCTCCAGGCACATCTGACAAAAGGCAATGTCATGGTCAACCCCTTCCACAGCGGCTTCTTCGCGATAAAGCTTGGGCAGGTCGGGGAAGTTATCGAGGGCATCTTCATTGTTGTTTTTGATAAACATGATCAGTTGCACCTCGGACGTGGCTCCAATGCCCATGATGCGATCGATCTGACCAGGGCAAATGGTGGCATTGCGCAGGATGACCGTGCGAGTATTGGCATCCCAGCCAACCGATACCCCAAATGGGCGCAAATCAACCGCCTTGACATAAACCACATTGCGATAGGTGATGCGAACAATATCCGTTGCCTGACTCAGATCAATGCCCAGCCGATCGACCAGATCGATCGGGATGTAAGCATTGTCATTGACGATAATGCCCTGTTCACCATAGATGCCGCCGTTGATGTTGATAGAGATGGTGGGATAGGTGGGTTCCGGTTCGCCGCCACCGGAGACGGCGCGGCTCCAGGACGCCAGCCCATCGGCAATGCCCAGCGCCACTTCCCGCCGCTGGTTTTGAAGAATTTGCCGATCCTCCGGGTTGGTGAGAAATCCCAGGTTCATTTGCAGGGAGGGGGTACGCACCTGGCGCAGGAAGGCAATGCTCCCGGTTCCCGCCGCCGTATCGGGTCTTGTGCCCCGGCTGGGGAGATGGGGCACTCGCCGTAGCAGCGCCAGCAACATGAGCTCCGCATGGGAGCGGCGCACTTCGTTGTCGGCAATGTAAAAGACGGTGGTGCCACGCACGGTGGGGTTGCTGGAGCCATCGGCATGGATTTCCAGCGCCACATCGGTGGGAAGGGCGCGGGCGTTGATCCAGGCGATGGTTTGCACCAGGCTGAGGTCATCGGGGACGGAGAGGACCTCGAAGCCGCGCGATCGCAGATCCGCCACAATTAAATCCCGCGTCAGGATCATCTCCCGGGCTTCGGTGGTGCCCCCGGCAATGATCCCCGGATCGATCCCGGCTCCTTCCTGTCCGCCATGTCCTGCCGATACAAAAATGCGTCCTACCATCGTTCGTTACCTGTTGCACGAATGCCAATGTTGAATTTTAGATTTTAGATTTTGGATACCCCTGGTGGGTGGAGGGGGCATGGCGATACGGAGGCTAGCAGGCACTCAACAGGCTAGATTAACCGATATGCCGCCATTCGCTTTAATTTTGTATCCTCTTGCCCGGTTTCTAACAGTTTTCTTGGGCAAGGGCGATCGCCCTTCCCTGCAAAACCAATCGTGACAAAACCTACCGATTCATCCCCACGTCACCATTCCGCCGCTTAAAATTTCGACAGGATCAATCGGTTTATTCCACCTAAGCCCTACATGTAGAATTCAAGGATATGTTCTGACGCCACCCGTAGAGGTTAGCCGGGGGCTACCGCCTAAAATGCTGGGCGATCGCCTACAATATTCAAAACCCCACCGATTTCTTCACTCCCTGTACGGGCGGGTTTAATCATAGCCCTTTGATACAGCAAACCTCCCCGCCAAACCCGCCCCTACCCGATGCCCCTTGCCCCTAACCTAACCAACGTTTTCACACCGTGCGGGCGGATTTGATAACAGCTCCGCCATTCCACATGCTGTACGGGCGGGTTTGATAGTAGCTCTTTGACACAGCAATCCGCCCGACCAAACCCGCCCCTACCAAGCCCCGATCTTATTTAATTTGCCTTCCTAACCAACGCACCAACGCACCAACGCCCTAACGCACCAACGCACCCCCATGCCCACCCCCCGCCTCCACCCCGACACCATCGACCAGGTCAAGCAACGCGCCGACATCGTGGACGTGGTCTCGGAGCATGTGGTGTTGCGGAAGCAGGGGAAAGACTTTGTGGGGTTGTGCCCGTTCCACGACGACAAATCCCCCAGCTTTAGCGTGAGTCCGGCGAAGCAGTTTTACTATTGCTTTTCCTGTGGAGCCGGGGGCAATGCCATCAAGTTTTTGATGGAGCTGAACAAGCAGTCCTTTGGGGATGTGGTGCTGGATCTGGCGCGGCGTTACCAGATCTCCGTCAAAACGATGGAGCCAGAGCAGCGGCAGGCATTGCAGAAGAAGCTGTCGCTGCGGGATCAGCTCCACGAAATTTTGGCGCTGACGGCGCAGTTTTTCCAACATGCCCTGCGGCAACCCCAGGGGGAAGCCGCCCTCGCCTATCTGGAACAGCAGCGGCAATTACGTCCCGAAACCATTCAACAGTTTGATCTGGGCTATGCCCCAGCGGGCTGGCAGACGCTCTATGGCTATCTGGTGGAGCAAAAGCGCTATCCTGTGGAGCTAGTGGAACAGGCGGGGTTAATTGTGCCGCGTCAGGGCGGTAAGGGGCACTATGACCGCTTCCGCGATCGCCTGATGATCCCCATCCACGACCTCCAGGGACGGGTGATTGGGTTTGGGGGACGGGCGTTTGGGGATGCCCAGCCGAAGTATCTCAACTCCCCCGAAACGGAGCTGTTCGATAAAGGCAAAACCCTGTTTGCGTTGGATAAGGCACGGGGGGCGATCGCCAAAGAGGATCGCGCGGTCGTCGTGGAAGGCTACTTCGATGTGATTGCCCTCCATGCGGTGGGGATCACCAACGTGGTGGCGTCGTTGGGGACGGCGCTGAGCCTGGCGCAGGTGAAGCAACTGCTGCGCTACACCGAGTCGAAGCAGGTGGTGTTCAACTTCGATGCAGATGCGGCGGGGCAGCGGGCGGCGGATCGGGCGATCGGCGAACTGGCGAACCTGGCGTACAAGGGCGAGGTGCAACTGCGAATCCTCAACATCCCCGATGGCAAAGACCCGGATGAGTTTTTGAAAAACCATGCCGTTGCCGACTATCACGCCCTGCTGGAAGACGCCCCCCTGTGGCTCGACTGGCAGATCCAAACTCTCCTTGCCGACAAAGACCTGAACCAGCCCGACCAGTTTCAGGAAGGGATTCAGGCGATCGCCAAACTCCTGGGCGACCTGCCCAATGCCTCCCTGCGCACCCACTACATCCACCGCTGCTCGGAGCTATTGAGCCGGGGTAACGCCCGCCTGACAGTGCAACTGGAGCGCGACCTGCGCACCCAGGTGCAGGGGCAGCGGTGGCATGGCAAGTCCAAAAAATGGCAGACGGCGGGCGATCGCACCCTGCTCGAAGAATCCGAAGCCCAACTGTTACGCCTCTACATCAACCTGCCCGGCGTTCGCACCGACATTTGCAATGCCCTCGAAGCCGCCGATGTGCAGTTCAGCATTGGGCATCACCGCTTCCTCTGGCAGCAAATCCAGGAGCTAGAAGCCGCCGAGCCGCCCAGCGACGAAGCCGACGAAGTGCCGCTATTCAATCGGCTGCACGATCGCTGTCTGGAGCAGGGAGAATCGCGCGATCGCATCCTCCCCCTGTTCCAACTCGACGAAAAGATTGAGCGCGATCTCCTGCGTGCGCCCCTGGTCATCCGCACGGCGGTCGCCTGCATGGAGCGGGTGCTCTGCGAGAAACGCCGCCGCTACTTCCTCGATCGCTGGCAAAAGACCGACCTCGCCACCCACCCCGACGAAAGCCGCTACCTGCAACAGCAAATCTACCGCGAAAACCAGCGCATCGATGAACTCGATCGTCTGCAACGGCAAATCTCCTTTGCCGATCTGGCGGGAATTCCCTGGGTTGGGGAGTTTTATCAGGCGCTAGAGGAGGTAAAACGATAAGACAGAGATGGGTAGGAGCGGGCAGGGGCGCGCGTAGGGGCGGGTTTCGCGACGATTCTGATTTTCCGCAGAGGTTGACTATTAAACCCGCCCGTACCATTCCCCGCCCGCCCGTACCATTCCCCGCCCGTACCATTTCCCTGCCCGTACCATTCCCCGCCCGTACCATTCCCCGCCCGTAACATTTCCGCCAATCCAACCCGCCCACACCATTTCCCGCCAATCCAACCTGCCCGCACCCTTGGCGGATGCAGTGCAGCAAAAATATTCGACAACCGTAATGATCAGGAATGGACGCTGTTAAAACCGTCACAGTTTTGCCATTGACAACCGCGAGATAGACCAAACTAAATCAGGTGTTTAACTGTCCTAGCCTCGCTCTGCGGAGCGGGGCGATTTTTTTAAGGAACATTTTGACAAGAAGGGGCAGCAAAGCTGCCCCTTCTTGTCAAAATGTTTTTCTCGCCATGCTTGAAACCTGCGTTACGGTTCCCGGCGATTCGTGAAGATGGTAGTGAACATCATCAAAAACCCTCCAATCAGGATGACGATCGCCGTTCCCCCCAGAATCAAGTTTGAGGTGTCAGTCGATTCCATTGGCGCAACCTCCGAACTACAACCATTACCAGTGACCGTAACACACTGCCGAGGGACGCGGGGGCGGCGATCGCCCAGCTATTTAACCCCACGCACACCAGTCCCAAACTCAGCAGGATAAAGGTGGGAGCCATCACCACCCCAATCACAAACCAGCTCACCACATGCAACACCATCAGCGTGGCGTAGAGCATCGACATGGCTGTGATGCTGTAGCGCTCCCAGCGAGGGCGCTCCATTCCGGCAAAAATTAGCGTTTGCGAGGTCGCGATCAGGTTGGCAGGCACCAGGGCGGCGCAGATCCCAACACAGTGTTGCCGCGAAAAGTCGGCTAAGGTTGCCAGGTCAAAGAGCGAAGCGAAAGAAAAATCAAGCATGAATGATGTCTGCCTATGTAAGGGCTTGTTGAACGTTGGGAAAATTGCGTCCTACCCTTGCACGCTAACGCCTGCAAAAATCACTTGCCATAATAAAACGCAATTTCTTTATCTTTCAGGGGGGCAAAACCAGCGGTTTCCAGCATCTGGTTGAGGTCATCCTTGGCGATGTGCTTGGCTCCGATGCGGACGATGCGCGATCGCATGGTGTTTGACACGCCGCTGCGTTGCCGTCCGGCTTCCAGCCCCATAACGTTGTGGTAGAGTTCCAGCTTTTCGGGAGGAATGGGGCTGCCGTCAAAGTCAATGCCCTGGGCGATCGCTACATCTATCGCATCCGCACCCAGAGTAGACGCTGTTCCCGGTTGTTCCGTTGCCATACCCGTAAACCTCTCCTAGAGTTTGCTCAAAAAAATCAAAAAACGAAATCCATCCTACGGGCAACATTTTATCAGTCCCCTCTCTTCCCCCTGACGCAATCCCTACCCAGAGGCGCATAGAAACTTGCCAGCCCAGACCATAATCTAAAGGCAATGGTCGCCATAGCAAGCCTTTCCGCCCTTTTTCCCAAAAATTCCTAACATCCTGGCTTCCTGAGGTATCTAAAGAAAACCTTTGACCTGGGCACCTTCCCCAAAAAAGTTGACTACTCTGTTGAAAGTGAGTCACCACATACCCGTGAATCGGGACATATCCGTGAATCGGGATATCCGCAAATCGGGTTGGATAGGGTTCGGAGGGTTTTCAGCAGTTTTCTCGTAAGCCGATCTCAGCAGGTCAGAATATAGTCAGTCATTCCACCCATCCCCCGGTCAGCAATCATTCCGACTATTTCCGATCATTCTTTTCGATCATTCTTTCCGATCATCCTTCCGACCATTTCCTTCCGACCATTCAAGTTATTTAGAAGTATTCCAGAAGTAAGCGCAGGCAAGTCTTATGGCACAGAGCTTTGGATTAATTGGGTTAGCTGTAATGGGCGAAAACCTCGCCCTCAATGTGGAACGCAACGGCTTTCCCATCTCCGTCTACAACCGCACCTCCAGCGTCACCGAAAAGTTTGCGGCGACCCGTGCCCAGGGGAAAAACGTCAAAGCCTCCTATTCCCTCGAAGATTTTGTGCAGTCCCTCGAGCGACCCCGCAAAATCCTGGTGATGGTGAAAGCGGGCGGTCCCGTCGATGCCGTCATCGGGCAACTGAAGCCGTTGCTGGATGAGGGCGACATGATCATCGACGGAGGTAACTCCCTCTACACCGACACCGAGCGACGGGTGCAGGAACTCGAAGCCGACAACCTCCGCTTCATGGGTATGGGTGTCAGTGGTGGCGAAGAGGGCGCACTCAACGGTCCCAGTCTGATGCCGGGAGGCACCGCCGCCGCCTACGAAGCGATGGAACCCATCATCACCAAAATTGCGGCGCAGGTAGATGACGGGCCCTGTGTCACCTACATTGGTCCGGGCGGTTCCGGGCATTACGTCAAGATGGTACACAACGGCATTGAGTATGGCGACATGCAGCTGATCGCCGAAGCCTACGATCTGCTGAAGAACGTGGGCGGATTGAATGCCGCCCAACTCCACGAAGTTTTCTCTGAGTGGAACACCACCGACGAGTTGAACTCCTTCCTAATTGAGATCACCGCCGATATTTTCCGCAAGATCGACAGCGAAACCAATGCGCCCCTGGTGGATATGGTGCTGGATGCGGCAAAGCAAAAGGGTACGGGGAAGTGGACGGTCGAAACCTCGCTGGATCTGGGCGTTAGCATTCCCACTATCATCGCCGCCGTGAATGCCCGAATTATGTCTTCCATCAAAGAAGAGCGGGTCGCTGCCTCGAAGCAACTGAACGGTCCTGGCCTCTCGAAGGTGGATGGTGATGTGAAAACCTTCGTCAACATGGTGCGGGATGCGCTCTATTGCTCCAAGATTTGCTCCTATGCCCAGGGGATGGCGCTGCTCAGCCGTGCCTCCCAGGAGTTTAACTACAGCCTCAATTTGAGCGAAATTGCCCGCATCTGGAAGGGCGGTTGCATCATCCGTGCGGGATTTCTGAACAAGATTAAGGATGCCTTCAAGGAAGACCCCCAGTTGCCCAACCTGTTGCTGGCTCCTGAGTTCAAGCACACTATCCTGGATCGGCAGAATGCCTGGCGGGAAGTGGTGATCGCAGCGGCGAGAAATGGGATTCCGGTGCCGGCGTTTAGCGCCTCGCTGGATTACTTCGACTCCTACCGCAGCGCTGTATTGCCCCAAAACCTGACCCAAGCTCAGCGGGATTACTTTGGTGCCCATACCTACGAGCGGGTCGATCGCCCCCGAGGGGAGTTCTTCCACACCGATTGGGATGCCCCAGAGGTGGTCGTCACGGGCGCACGGAGCTAGAGTCAGTTCCTTAATGGAAATCCCCGGTTGATCCTGGATTGACGAACATTGACGAACGATGACAACTCGGAGCTATCGCCTGGCGGTGTTGCCGGGAGAGGGCATTGGTCCCGAAGTGGTGGCAGCCGCCTTGCAGGTGGTGCAGCGGGTGGGGGAAGTATGCGGCTTTGCGATCGCCCCCCAACCCGCCCTCATTGGTCCTCCCGCCTTTGCCCAAACCGGAGAGTTCTTGCCAGCAGAGACCCTGCGGTGTTGTGAACAATCCGATGGCATTTTGTTTGGGGCGGTGTCGAAGGGAGGCTTGCTGGAACTGCGGCGGCACTTCGACTTATTTACCAACCTGCGTCCCGTGCGTCCTTCGCCCCATTTGCTGCACAAGTCCCCCCTGCGCCCGGAAGTGGTGCAGGGGGCGGATGTGCTGTTTGTGCGAGAGCTTGCCAGCGGAATCTACTTTGGTGAGAGCGGGCGATCGGAAGATGCAGCGGGAGCCTACGGCTTCCACACGATGCGCTATGGGGATGAGGAAATTCGCCGGATTGCCCGCGTGGCGCTGGAACGGGCACAGACCCGTCGCCGCCATCTCACCGTGGCGCACAAAGAGAATGCACTGCCCCATTTGCCCTGGAGTGCTCTGGTGCAGGACGTTGCCGCCGATTTCCCCGAAGTCACCGTCGCACCCATGCTAGTGGACAACCTGGCGATGCAGTTGATTTTGCGCCCCCGCGACTTTGATGTGGTGCTGGCGGGGAACTTATTTGGGGATATTTTGAGCGATCTGGGCGGGGCGATCGCCGGGTCCATTGGAATGCTAGGCTCCGCCAGCCTCAACGCCAGCGGTTTCGGACTCTACGAACCCATCCACGGCACCGCCCCCGACATTGCTGGGAAGGGCATTGCCAACCCGATGGGGACGATCGCCAGTGCTACGCTGATGCTGGAGCAATGGGGCGAAACTGAAGCTGCCAAGCAAATCCAAAAGGCGCAGGAACGGATTTTGGCTCAGGGCTACCGCACCGCCGATTTGTCGCCTACCCCGCCCGAAATTTCTGTAACGACGGATGAGCTTATCCAATTATTTTTCACTGAACTGGAGAAAGGGCATTAAACGGCTACTTTTTCACCAGACTTCTCCAGGTCTTTGAGGAGTTGCGATCGCCGCAGGAGTTGGCAATCGTGGATCAGCTCTTCAGCTTTGTGAAACGTGAAGCGGCGTTTCTCGCCACACTTTTCCCAGGCGGATTGTAGCTCGGCATGGGGATACTTGCCCGCTTCAAAATGCGCCAACATCACCTTCCATCGGCTTTTCAGGTGATGCACTTCCCCCACATACAGGCGATACTCTCCGATCGTGACCACCGCGAAGATTCCTGACTGCATCTTGCTCATGCGAATAGCGACACTTCTGCTTCATCAGATTATTCTCTTTTTACGGAGGTTTTAAGAAAATTTGCAAAAACTTTAAATAAAGAATGTGGATTTCGCTGATAGCTGATACGAGAATTCCACTGGACTTAAGGGATCTGCGGATTAATAAAATCCCAATTTTTGAGAGAGAAGGCTGGCTCTGCCAGCCTTCTCTCTCAAAAATTGGGATTTTATTTTCTTGCAAGTCCCTAACCAAGAACCCCGCCTTGAACAACCACAGAGGCACAGAGGACGCGGAGGGGTTCCTTCGGGCTCTCTGTGCCTCTGTGGTTCAATTTTCAAGCCTCTCACGCCCTACTCAAACTGCTGGGTGTAGTAACGGGCATAGCGTCCGGCATAGTCGAGCAGTTCCTCGTGGGTGCCCGATTCGACAACGCGCCCTTTTTCCAGGACGAGGATGCGATCGGCGCGGCGGACGGTGGCGAGGCGGTGGGCAATGATGAAGACCGTACGATCGCGCATCACCCGCTCCAATGCCTCCTGTACTAGAGCTTCGGACTCCGCATCGAGGGCAGAGGTGGCTTCGTCCAGGATGAGGATGCGGGGGTTGAGCAGGACGGCACGGGCGATCGCCAGCCGCTGCCGCTGTCCCCCTGACAGATTAACCCCCCGTTCGCCCACCCAGGTTTGATAGCCTTCGGGAAATTCGCGGATGAACTGGTCGGCATTGGCGATCCGCGCCGCTTCACGCACTCGCTCCAGGTCGAAGTAGCGTTGACCGAAGGCGATGTTTTGGGCGATCGTGCCGGAGAACAAAATGGTTTCCTGGGGCACCAGTCCGATTTGCTGGCGCAGGCTGGGCAGCGTCACCTCGCGAATGTCGGTGCCATCAATCAGGATGTGCCCAGACTGGGGATCGTAGAACCGCAGCAGCAGGTTGATCAGCGTGGATTTACCCGCCCCCGATGCGCCAACCAGGGCGATCGCCTCCCCCGGAAACGCCAGTAAACTGAGGTCGTGCAACACGGGCTGATCCGGCTGATAGCCAAAGCAGACATTGCGATACTCCACCTTGCCGCTGACGCGACCGAGGGCGATCGCCCCTTTCGCCTGCATGACCGCTGGCTTGACCCGCAGCAGTTCAAAAATGCGATCGACCGATGCCTGCCCCTGCTTGAACTGGTTGTAATTTTCCGTGAGGTGGGCGATGGGGTCAATGAGCATGGCGATCGCCACCACATAGCTGCCAAATTCCTGCCCCGTCAGGTTGCCCTGGCTAATCTGCCAACCGCCCAACAGCAGCAGCAGCAACACACTCAGGGCATAGAGAAAGCCCACCACGGGAAACTGCACCGAGCGAATCCATTCCGCCTGGTACCGCGCTCGGCGGTTGCGCTCTGCCGCCTGGTTGAACCGGGCAATCTCATACTCCTCGGCGGCAAAGGCGCGAATCAGTCGAATACCGCTGAACACCTCCGTCAGCAGTGAGGACAGGTCAGAGATGTGGGTCTGGCTCTGGCGCGACGCCACCAGCATCCGTTCCCCAAACCAGCCAATCAGCCCCGCCATCAACGGCACCAGCACCAGACTCGCCAGGGTCAGTTGCCAGTTGAGGTAGATCATGTAGCCAAAAACGGCGATCAGTTGCAGGATACAGGGGACAAAGTCGTGAAAGACCTTGTTGATCACCTCCCCCACCCGGTCAATGTCTTCCGTGAGACGATAGCTCAGATCCCCGGTCTGGCTGTGCTCGAAGTAGCTGGGGCTGAGGGTGTGCAGGTGGGCATACACATGGTTGCGGAGGTCGAGGGCAATCGCCAGTGCCGCCTTCGCCATCAGCGAGTCCTGCCCATACTGCGCCGACTTTTGCACCAGAAACACCAGCGCAATCACCCCCGCCCATTGCGCCAGGGGCATCACCTCTCCCTGCACCAGCACCGCCAGCAACTTCCCCGCCAACCATGCCAGCAGGGGCCACGCCGCCGTAAAACCCGCCGTGCAACTCAGTGCCAGGGCGATCGTGCGCCAATGGGGTCGCAAAAACGGAAGAAGTTTCCAGTAACTCGCCTGCTCGCTCACGCCAAAATTCCTGCTCACGCTTTGCTAGGCTAGCAGGTTTCTTCCCCTTGGGATGACGTACGAAATGAAACCCGGAATTTTTGATGAGAAGCGCGGCAATGCCGCGCTTCTCATCAAAAATTCCGGGTTCTATTTCGTACGTCATCTTAAATCGGTGGCTCATCCTCAGCGGGTGTATGCTGACGCCGCCACCACAGCCAGCCGATAAAGGTGAGCACCAGCAAACCCAGTGCAATTTTTGAAACTGGCGCGAGGTAGGTTTCGACCCGCTCATACTCCGCTCCCAGCCAATAGCCTGCCAGGGTGAGCAGCGTCGTCCAGATGATCGTACCCAGGGTGGAGTAGATCAAAAAGACCAGCAGATTCATGCGGGCTAAGCCAGCAGGCAGCGAGATTAGCGTCCGCACACCCGGAACCAAGCGGCAGAGGAACACAGCGGTTTTGCCATACTTGTTGAACCAGGCGATCGCCTTCTCCAGATCCCGGCTCGACAACATGAACCACTTGCCATAGCGGTCTGCCCAGTCCATCAACCGCTTTTCCCCGCAATAGACCCCGGCATAGTACCAGGGCAGCGCCCCCAGCACCGTGCCCACAACTCCAGCGGCGATCGCCGGGAAAAACCCCATCTCCCCCCGCGCCACGGTAAACCCCGCCAGCGGCATAATCACCTCCGACGGAATTGGCGGAAACAAATTTTCCATAAACATCAAAAAGGCAATCCCCAAATACCCCAGGGATTCCATAATTCCGGTGATCCATTCCACCATATCGCCCATCCTTTTTGGGTAAAGATTCAGGGGTTTACGCCGCCAAAGGGGTTTCATCCTCTACCGAAGTTTGAGGCAATATCGAAGGAGGCTCCTGCCCCAAGCGAGCAGCATGAATGGCTTGGGTCAAGAATTCCAAAA